>Ga0335083_10000075_pt1 | contig 172971 bp, 145 predicted proteins | sample Lox_Sample_42_FD_206716 | JGI IMG/M metagenome (GOLD analysis project Ga0335083, IMG submission 206716) | Soil microbial communities from Loxahatchee National Wildlife Refuge, Florida, United States - Lox_Sample_4.2 | ecosystem: Environmental > Terrestrial > Soil > Wetlands | place: USA... | reverse complement strand
TCGTTGACCAGCGCGAGGATCAGACGGTCCTCGAGATCCTCGGGCGCGGCCCCGGCGGGAGCGGCGTCCTTGAGCGGCTTGCCGTCCTGCCAGACGTAGAAGCCCGCGCCGCTCTTCCTGCCGAGCTTCCTCGCCGCGAGGAGCGCGGCGAGGCGCGGCAGCTGCGCCGCGGGCTGGCCAAGCTCGCGCGCGATGATCTCGCCGACGTGTGCCGCCACGTCCAGTCCCACGACGTCGGCGAGCTCGATCGGCCCCATGGGCATGCCGAAGCGGACCGCGACGCGGTCGATGGTCGCAAGCGCGACGCCTTCCTCGGCGATCCGCATGGCCTCGTTGAGATAAGGCGTGAGGACGCGGTTCACCATGAATCCCGGAGCGCTGCGGCAGGGCACCGGCAGCTTGTCGAGACGGCGCGCAAAGGCAGTGGCCACCTGCACCGCCGCAGCCTCGGTGCGCTCGCCGTGCACGATCTCGATGAGCGGCATCTGCGCCACGGGGTTGAAGAAGTGCAGCCCCACGAGCCGCTCGGGCCGTGTCAGCCGGGCGGCGAGGGGCTCGAGCATGATGCTCGAGGTATTGGTGGCAAGCACCGCCTGCGCCTTCATGCGGGGCTCGAGGCGCGCGTACAGCTCCTGCTTGGCCTCGAGGCTCTCGAAGATGGCCTCGATGACCACGTCCGCCCGCGCCACTCCCTCGCCGGCCACATCCGCACGCAAGCGCTCGCGGGCGGCGGCGTTCTTCGCCGGATCGCGCAGGCGCCTGTCGAACAGCTCCCCGGCGCGCCGGATGGCGGGCTCCACGTACTCGTCGGCGCGATCCTGGAGCGTCACGCTGAACCCGCGCAGCGCCGCCCAGGCCGCGATGTCGCCGCCCATGACGCCCGCGCCCACGACGTGCACGTGCCGGATCTCGAGCGGGCTCTTGGCGCCCGCGCTCTTCAGGCGGTCCTGCAGCAGGAAGACCCGCACCAGATTGCGCGAGGTCGGTGTCGTGAAGAGGTGCGCGATCGAGCGGGCCTCGGCCTCGTAGGCGGCCGGTCCGCGTGCGCCGTAGCGCGCCCACAGGTCGATGATGGCGTACGGGGCCGGGTAGTGATCGGCCGGAGCGCGCCGGGCAACCTGCTGGACGAGCATACGGCGCACCAGCGGGCGCGCCGGCGCCGTGCCGAAGAGGCGCTCGATGAACGGCGCCCGCCGCGGCGGCGGGCCCTTCAGCACCAGCGCACGCGCTGCGGCGCGCAGCTCCGGCTCGGGCACCAGCGCATCCACCAGCCCGAGGCGCAGCGCCCGGTCGGCGCGCAGCGGCTTGCCCGTCAGCATGAGCTCCATCGCCGGCCGCACCCCGATCAGCTGCACGCTGCGCACCGTGCCGCCGAAGCCCGGGTGAATGCCGAGCTGCACCTCGGGGAGCCCGAGCGACAGCCGCTCATCGCCCACGGCCACGCGGTAACGGCATGCGAGGGCGAGCTCGAGGCCGCCTCCGAGTGCGAAGCCGTGGAGCGCGGCCACGCTCGGGCAGGGGAGGGACGCGAGCCGGCTGATGGCCTGCTGGCCGGCGTGGATCAGGAGGTAGCCGCTGTCGGGATCGGTGATGCCGGTGAACTCGCGGATGTCGGCACCGGCGATAAAGCCGCTCTTCTTGCCCGAGATCACCACGACGGCCCGCGGCGGCTCTTTCTCGAGCGTCGCGAGCAGGCCGTCGAGCTCGACGAGCACCCCGCTCGAGAGCACGTTGGCCGAAGTGCCGGGCTTGTCGAGCGTCAGCCAGGCCACGCCGTCGGCGTCCCTCGCGAGGCTCCAGTTGCGGGCGCGGTCGTCGCTCATGGGCGGTTCCTAGGCAGCCGAGACGGCGGCCGTCTCGGTGCCGGCGGTGGCGCGCGGGCGCACCACGAAATCGCACACCAGCGGGCGGTGGTCCGAGAAGCGCACGTCGGGGATGCGGAACCCGGTGACCTCGATCCCGGCGCTCACCAGCACGAAATCGAGCTCGATGCGCGGCACGCGTGCCGGGAACGACGGCACGCCCGCGGTGTTGGCGCTGCGCAGACCCGCGGCACGCATGAACAGGTAGATCTCGTGCGTGCCCCAGAAGGTGTTGAAGTCGCCGGCGACGATCACGGGCTTCGACGCCTGCACCACCAGGTCGTGGAGCGAGCGCAGCTGGTACTGGCGGTGGCGGAATTTCACCGAGAGGTGCACCAGGAACACGCACACGTCGCTCAGCTCGAGCTCGATGATGAGCCGCTTGATGCCGGTGTCGAAGTAATGGAAGCGCTCCCCGGCCACGTTCGGGCCCGACAGGAACGCGTTCGCCTGCTTGCGCACGATCGGCATGAAGGTATTGATCGAGCCGCTGCCGTACTTGCACTGGAAGGTCGAGTAATGGCCGAGCTCCCGGGCGATGTGCTCGGCCTGATTCAGCATTCCGGTGCGGATCGAGCCGGTGTCGACCTCGAGCAACCCGACCACGTCGGGTTGCTCGCCGCGAATGAACTCCGTGATGCCCGCGAGCACGCGGCGGTTGCTGCGCAGGTAGCCGGCGCCGGGCAGCGGCAGATGGAAGGCCGGGCCGGTGCCGGTGGCATAACGGATGTTGTAGACGAGCAGGCGCACGGTTAAATAGCGGGGCAGCGGCCGGCGAAGCCGGCATTCTATCCCGCACGCGGCCGTCGTGCGGCGGCGACGCGCACCATGCTCTTGCGCTCGGCCGCCCGTGTGCGAGACTTAAGGCCACCCGCGACCCAGGGGGTCCGATGTCGCAAGCCAACCCTGTGCGTCTGTTCGTCACGCATGCCTGGGAGACGAGCGACGACTATCTGCGCGTGTTCGAATATCTGGAGAGCTCGCGCAACTTCTTCTATAAGAACTTCAGCACGCCCGACAAGCGCCCGAGCGGCGACAAGGAGGCGCTGCGCGAGGACCTGCGCCGGCAGATCGCGCCGGTCGAGGCGGTGATCGCGCTTTCCAGCCTGCATGCCACGCAGCCGGATCTGCTCACCTTCCAGCTGCTCTATGCGCAGGCGAACCACAAGCCGGTCGTACTCATGAAGCCCTTCGGCAGCGGCCGCGAGGCGCCCAAGGCGATCCTCGATCTCACCGACGAAGTGGTGGAATGGGACGAGCGTGCACTGGTCGACGCGCTGCGCCGACAGGCGCGTCACGAGGAGACCACGCGCTGGGACACCATCGAGTTCAAGCTCGACTAGCGGCGGCCGGAAAGCGCGCGGCTGCAGCGAAAGGGCGCTTCAGGCCGCGCCGCCGAACGACCTACAGGGCGATTACCTGCGCGGTGCCGTTCTTGGCGCGCGCGCCCGCCGCCGCGCGTCCGTTGAAGCCGTTGAGCGTCGCGCCGTTGACGGCCGAGCCGTTCAGCGCGCCCGTGTGTGCCGTATCGCAGGCACACTCGCGCACGATGGCGGCAAAGAGCCGCACGACGCTGCAGGCGAGCTCATCGGCCTCGCTGCTCGACATCTTGCGCACCGTCGCGCGCACCGCGTCCTCGCCGCGCAGCGGACGCTCACGCGTGAGCGCGTCGTGGCAGGCACGGAAGTCATCGCGCAGCGCTTCGGGAAGATCCTCCGCGCGCACGAAGGAGAGATGGTTGCGATAGGCATCGGCGAGACGGTCCTTGATCGGACCGGAGCGCACCAGAGACAGAGCTGCCCCCTCAAGCTGTTCCCATGTAGTGCTCATCACTACCTCTTGGTACGCCCCCCGCTGGCGGGTTCGTGTGCCGCGAGCCTGCACGGGAAGCGTCAGTTAGTTCTTTTTATACGGTATTGGAATCCAAGCCCACTCAAGCGGCTGCGGCCGAAATATAGCTCAGACTCTAGGAAAAAAATATGGTTAATCGGTGACCGTTGGGTCACGAATCTTGCGGATCGGCCTGGGAGGAGGCCCGAGAGGCGTCAGGATGAGCCAGGGAAAACCGCCGACACCCGAGCGTCGGATTCCGGCGGAGGAGCTGCTGGAAAGGGTCGCGTCGGGCGCTGTCCCGCGCCCGCGCCGACAGAGGAATTAAGATGAATAATATTTCGTATATATCTGTTTTGACAGGAATCAATGGCTCCAGCACTGCGCGGTTCCGAGTGTGCCCGTCGCGTACTGCTGCCCCGTCGAGTCGACCGCGAACGCCGTGCATTGCGTGTCGTTCACCTGAGTTCCGAGGGGAATCGCGACGATCGTGTACGAGGGCGCGGCGGGAGGATTGGGCATCCCGAGGCCCGGGGTGCAGTTGGCGGAGGCGGGGGAGCAGACCTGAATGTAGTAGTAGCCGCTTCCGATGGGATTGGCGACACCGAAGCCGACATAGCCGAGGCTGGCGGCCACGGCGGTGTAGCCGGTACCGCTGGTGGCGTTGTAGGTCTCCTCGCGGCCCGCGAGGTCGAGGATGGCCGTCTTCGCCTCGGTGCGTCGCGACTGGCGCACCTGCTGCATATACGAGGGGATCGCGATCGAGAGCAGGATCGTGGCGACGACGACCACCACCATGAGCTCGATCAGGGTGAATCCCGCCGCTCGTCTTGTCGCCTGTAGCCCCATGGTGTCCCTCATGATCAGCGCCGCTCGACCCAGCTGATGCGCCGGCCGGTGGTGTTGGGCGGCAGGTTCAGTCCCAGGGTGCCGCTCTGGATCGCGTTGCCCGCCGCGCCTGCGCCGCCCTGCACCTGGTTGGTCTCGTAGATCAGGAACATGGTGCCCGAGCTGTTGCCGGTAATGAAGGAGCTGCCGGTTGCATTGGTCTGCATGCCGATGGCGTGGGCGTCGAGGTACGCGGGGTTGGTATTGACCACCGGGTTAGCCGCCTCGCTCTGCGGCAGGAACACCTGGTTGAACGCCCCACCCGTCATGGCCGACACCACGTACGTATAGCCGGTGTCGCTGGGGATCGCGCACGAGGTTGGGTCGTTGCTGGCCGGCACGATGGTGTTCACCGTGAGCGCCTGCTGCACGAGCTCGGGGTTGTAGATCACCTGCTCCTGCGCGCCCGGCAGATTGAAGTACCAGCCGAACTCGTTGTTCGGGCTGGTGGTGCAGGTGGTGGTCCCCTGCCAGCAGACCGTCTGGTTGCTGGTGATGTCGCGGTTGTTCGCCGCGGAGCCGTTGATGCTCACGACCTGCGCCGCGAGATTCGACTGCTGCACGCTGGCGCCCGACAGCCCGCTGGCCGCCGCGGTGAGGGCCGCGTACGGCACCCTCGCGACGCTGTTCCAGCTCGTGAGGTTCCAGTCCCACACCCCGTAGAGCGACTGGGTGCCGGCGGCATAGCTCGCCGGATTCAGGTTGGTGAGCGGGAACTTCTGACCCGTGCCGAAGAGCAGCATCAGGTACTGCTGCATGCCGGCGTAGGGGGCGCCCGATGCGGCCACGATCGCGGTCGTGATCGGCTCGCCCGAGGGCGCGGTGAACACCGGACCGGGCGTGACGGCCCAGTTGCTCGGATTGTTGCTGGTCAGGTCGAAGCGCCACACGTTGCCCTGCAGGTCGCCGGCATACACGTAGTCGGTGATGTGATCGCCGTCGAGATCGACCGGCGTGGCGTAGGCGATGCCGTTCGGGCTCGCGGCACTCCCGGTGGCGGTGCTGAGGTAATAGAAGGTCGTATTGGTCGTGGTCGGGTCGATCGTCATGATGTAGAGACCGGCATCGCCGCTCGCGCTGGAGAGGCCGTTACCGAAGATGACGGCCCAGTCGCCGTTGTGCAGGCGGCGAATACTCGGCGTTCCGTAAGTGTTGCCGAGGTTGTTGCCGCAATTCGCACCGCCGTTGGGGGTCGTCGTTCCGGTGCACGAGATGGTGGTCGGCGTCCATTCGCCGATCACCAGGCTCGCCGCGTTGCTCTCGGTGAAGTTGGTCGGATTGGTGACATCGAGCGCGTAGATCGCCGCGCCCCCGGGCCCGAGGCCGCCGACCACCCAGGTGTGCCAGGCGTTGCCGTAGAACAGGTCGCCCGTGCCGGGCGTTGCGTCTACGAAGAAGGCGTGGCCGTACTGGCTGTTCGAGTAGTCGATGTTGGGAGTACTCGAGTTGTGGATCGCGTTGAACACCGCGCCCGGCATATAGGCCAGCACTTCGTGGCCGTCGTTCGGCTGGGCACCGCACGTGTTCGCCGTCTGCGTCACGCAGAAAGTGCCGTCCGGGTTATAGAAGCCGCTGCGGAAGCCGTGCAGCAGGCCGTCGTTCGAGCCCGTGTAGACGACGTTGAGGCGCGACTCGTTCGCTTGCGTGTACTGGATATAGGTCGGCGCGCCGGAGGCGTTCTCGGCATTGGTCGCCGTCGCGTACAGGCGGTCGTTCCAGGCCGCCGGGTAGGGCGCATCGGGCGGTCCGACCCAGGCCGGGCTCGAGTCGATGATGTCGGCGAGCACGCTGGTGCGCGCGCGGAACAGGCCGACCGACTGCGAGTTGATCTCGCAGCTGCGGTCGCCGCGCAGGTAGGCGACGCGATCGGACGGGTCGTAGGCGGTCGTGGCGTTGCAGGCCGCGCCGGTGTTGTCGCCCGCATCGATGGTCGACTGCAGGCTGGTCGACAGGCTGTTGTACTCGAAGGGGACGCCCTGGCTGCCGTTCCAAGTGAGGATCGTGCGGCTGGCGGGAGCCTCGGCCGCCATGGCGCCAGCGACTCCGGTGGTCGGGCAGGGGTGGGCGGCCGTGACCCCGGTGAGGACGCACTCTGCATCCCAGTTGGCGAGCTGTGCGACGACGACGTTGCCTAAACCGTCGAGGCTGAGCGAGTTCGCCGTCACGCGGCCGAGCCAGTTGTTCGGGTTGTAGAAGGCGAAGTAGGCCTGGGCGCCGTTCTCGAGCTTGGCGGACTGGCGCTCGCTCGCGCCGGCGGAGCTCGCCGCCGTGGTCTCGGGCGTCGCCTTGAAGCACAGGATCTCGTGCACGTTGCTGGCGCCGCCGGTCGAGCCCGCGAACCCGAAGAGGAAGTTGGCCGGCAGCGGGCCGTTGGACGCGGTGATGTCCTGCGACTTGATGACCTGCTGGTAGGCGCCGCCGTTGATGCTGTAGGAGAGGCTGAGGAGCCCCGCCTGGGAGATGCGCAGGTCGTAGAAGATCGGGACCGCCGAGCCGCGGGCGTAGGCGCTCTCGTTGGCGATCGTGGTGCCCGCGGGCAGCACGGCGTAGGCATTCGGGATTGCGCCGTAGTCGAGGATCGGGGCCACGTTGGCCGAGAGGAGCCCGGTGTTGAAGCTGTTGGAGAGCGACGCCGCGCCGGCGTTGGTCGGGCCGTTGGCGATCGAATAATTGAACAGGTTGCCGGTCTTGCAGGTGTTCCGCACCGCGTAGTACGAGTCCGGGTGGGCCGTGCTCGGGTTGCTCGCGGTCGGGTTCTGCGGCGGGTTCGTGATCGACGGGTTCGATGAATTCGAGCTCGGCGTGCCAGTGGTGGGCGCGATGCCGGCGCTGGCGCTGGCTGTGGTTGCGTTGCTGTTGACGAGTGTCCCGTTGCTCGCGGCCGTCACCGAGGTGCCGCCGCTGCATTTGCCGGTGCCAGCGTTGTAGGTGTTGCCGTTCGGGCAGCAGTCGGCCTGGCCTCCGTGGACGCCCACATAGACCTTGCCGGCAGCGCACTTGTAGCAGGCGCCGTTGGCGTTCAGGGTCGTGTCGTAGGTACCGGTCGAGCAGCTCTGACACTTGTCGACGTTGCCGTTCCACACGCCGCTCGCGCACACCCCGAAGCAGGTATTGCTGGCGGAGTCGTAGGTGCCGCTCGCGCAGCTCTCGCACTGATTGGTGGTCGCGTTCCAGGTGCCGCTCGTGCAGCTCGAGCAGGTGCCGCTGCTCGAGACGTAGCTGCCACTCGAGCAGATCTCGCACTGATCGGTGGTCGGATTGTAGGTCTGGCCGGCCGGGCAGCTCTGGCAGGTCTGAGTCGTCGAGTCGTAGGTCTGACCCGCGGGGCAGCTGGTGCAGTTGTTGGTCGCGGCGTCGTACGAGCCGCTCGCGCAGCTCTGGCAGGTATTGGTGGTCGGGTCGTAGGTCTGACCAGCCGGACAGCTGTCGCAGGTGTTGGTGGCGGCGTTATAGGTGACGCCGGCCGCGCACTTCTCGCACTGGTTGGTGCTCGAGTTGTAGCCCCAGTTCACGCCGGTGGTGCAGATCTCGCAGGCGCCGGTCGAGGCGTTGTAGATACCGCCGCCGTTGACGCACGAGGTGGCGAGCGAGGCCGGGTAGTAGGGGGCGGCCGGGTTTCCGGGATCGGTGCCGTAGGCGCCGGTGAGGGCGTTCCAGGCGACGTTGCCCGCGCCGCGCAGGCCGATGCGGCCGGGCTGGTAGCCGCCGCCCGTGGCCGTGTTGTCGCCGCTCGCCGTGGTGCCGGTCTCGCCGAGCGTATTGGTCGTGCCGTTGAGGAAGTTGCCGAACTCGTCGATGCCGAGGCCAATGTAGCCGCCGATGAGTCCGTTATAGGGTGAGTTGCTGTTCGAGCAGCTGTAGCCGAGGCTTCCGCCCCAGGCGCCGAGGCCGTTGCCGTCACCGCTCGCCACGCCGTTGATCGAGGTGGTGTCGAGCTTGCTCGAATCCATCAGGAAGAAGCTCATGCCGTCCGCGCCGTCATTGGCGGCGCCGCCGGAGTTGCCGCGGTAGGTCACGGTCTTGAAGGTGACGGCGATGCCCTGGCCCGTGGGGAAGGGCGCCACCGACACGATGCCGCCGTTCTGGCTGAAGCCGCCCGAATAGGCGGTACAGGTCCCCGGGGGGCTGGTCGAGGAGGGGGCCGTGCACCAGGAGCCGTTGGTGAAGCGCAGCGCGCCGTGGCCGGGGGGGTCGGGGAGTGTCTGGCTGTTGCCGGCGACGCCGTTGTAGCCGCCGACGAGGGGCTGGTTGTAGTAGGTCGGTCCCGAGCCGCCCTGGCCGATGGCGGTACAGCCGGGCATCTGGCCCGTGGAGTTGCCGGAGGGCTCGACGCCGACCGCACTGCCGGCCGTGAGGCAGGCGCCGTTGAAGAAGTACCAGCTGTTCGTCGTGCTGGCGCCGGTGAAGTCCTCGCTGACCGTCGTTTGCGCCGGTGCGGCCAGCGGCAAGAGCAGGGCCGCGAGGGCGGTGGCAGCGATGATGAAGCGGTTGCGTTTCATTTACTCACCCGATCGGTTAACGACGCCCTGCGCAACTTCGTAGACGCTTTCGACGACCGCGACCGTGTTGGTCGAGCCGCCGTACGCATAGGCGTCAATCTGGTAGGCCTCGCCCTGGGCATCGCCCGCGGCGCCGAGGTCTGCGATGTAGAACACAGGAGCAGAGACATAAGTCGAGTCGTTGGCGGTCACCGCGGCATTGCCGGCGACGTTCATGCCGTTCGGCGTGTACTGGACCCCGACGGGCTTTCCGGCGACCGCCCACGGCACGTTGTTCAGGGCGGTCAGGTCGCCGATGAGGCCTGGCGGCTGCGGCGCAATCGTGTAGAGCGGATTGGAGCAGATCTGCCCAACGTTCACGTTGAGATTGGCATCGGGCAGCGTCGTCTGCCCGGTGCACACGATGTCGCCGTTGGCGATGTTGTTGTTGGCCATCAGCCACCACTCGGCGTACTGCAGGGCGCTGTTCGCCGCGTGGAAGGCGCGCTCCTTCTCGCGCACGTTGCCGGCGATCTTCTCCTGGATCGGGAAGGTGCGGAACATGCTGAGCGCCAGAATCGTGATGATGATGAGCAGCAGCATGGCGGAGATCAGCGCTACCCCGCGCTGCGCACCGGCCGGCTGCCTGGCCCGGATGGCGTGCGGTCCCCCCGTCACGTGTAGTCTCCCGCGCGGGACATGACCTCGATGACCCGCTCGTACGCGATGTATTGCGGCTGCGCAACGCCGGCCCGTCCCGGCGCGCCGAACAGCGGGTTGACGAACCACACCCTTACGCGCACTGAACTGATGTTCGACCAGTCGCTCGCCTGCATGGCATTGGCCTGGAGGTAGGTATCGACGTTGTAGTCGGTAGCGGGGGTGAGCCGCTTCACGCCGTAGTAGATCGTGAGGCTGGCCACGCCACTCACGAGCGGCAGCGCCGGGCCAGCGACGCCATCAGTGATCAGCTGGCACTGCAGAACCCCGCCGAGGACGCTGAACGTATTGATGTATACGTGCTCAACCCCGGTGGTGTTCGAACTGCCGCTGCAGTTGATGATCTGGTCGCCGGGCGCGGTGCGGTAGCGCACCGAGACGGTGTCCAGGGTGTCGGCGGCGGCGGCCGGCCCGGCGCCGCCTTGCAGGCCCGTGAAGGCCTGTCCGGTCGGAAAGCCGTCGCCCACGTCGAGCGGCAGCGCGCTCACCACCGTGTCGCCGGTCGGGTTATCGAAGTAGCCGCCGTTCTGAATGACATCCGTGAGCAGTGTGATGGCAAAGCGCTGCTGATCCTGCAGCTGCACCAGCGCCTGCTGCTGCGTGTAGGTGTTGCGCACGTTCTGCACGACAGTGACGAGTCCGCCGAGCAGGAACATCGCGATCGCGATGGTCACCATCAACTCGACGATGGTGAAGCCGCGCTGGGCGCGGGCCGGGGCGAGCATGGTGGGATGCGCGGGGCTCATGGCTCTACGTAAAGGGTGTAGTAGTCACAGTTGTTGCCGGTGGGGCAGTTCCCCTGCAGCGCGGGATCGACGATCGCCTGCGCGTTCTCCGACGAGTTCGTCGTACCGCTCTGCTCCGTCCACAGCATCTGAATGATGCAGCTCGAGGGCGGGACCGCGCCCTGGCAGGTGATCGTGGTCTGCAGGTTGGGCAGCAGACCGATCATTGCCTCGCCCCAGCGCTGTACGTCGAAGCCGGCGAGCTGTAGCGCACCGGCGGTGCCCGGACAGGCCGGCACCGCCGACACGGTGGTGCGAATGCAGAAGGTGTCGGTCTGCGCGAAGCCCGCCGGTGTGATCGTGACCCCGGCGACCGGCACGGCACCCGGGATGGTCACGACGATCGGCGAGTTCGCGACCGCCGCGGCGCTCGCCCAGTAGACGCGGTTCGAGTGCATGATCGAGGCGAGGCTCGCGGCCTGAAAGGCCGCCATGGCGCGCAGTCGCGCCGTCGTCGTGCTCGAGACCGCGAGCGCCTGCATCTTCGCGATCCCAAGCAGGCCGACGCAGATCACGACCACCGCGACCATGACCTCGACGAGGCTGAAGCCCCGCATGCCGCGTTGTGTCCGATGACTCATGGGAATCTCAGTTGCAGGTGGCCGGTGCCGACACATGGCTCACGGACTGGAGCATCCCTTGCGCCGAGATCACCAGGCAGCGTGTCCAGGCAGGATTCGCGGTCGAGTCTTTCAGAGTGAACTGGTTGGCCGCGAACGCGGCACCGAGGTCCCCCTGTGCGAATCCCTCGCGATTGAAGATGATCGAGCTGATGGGGTTTGCCAGCGTGAAGGTATCCGGTTGCGCGCCGGTGAAGGCCTGCTGCACGTGCAGGATCGTTCCGGGCACGTCGTTCGCGCCGTTGTTGCCCGGGTCCGGGAACACGATCCAGCCGCTCGCCCAGGTGGTGGCCCCGGAGCAGGTGAGGCCGTCCGCGGATACGCAGATCGCGACCGGCTGCCCCTCGCGGATCGCCTCGGCGCGCGCGTACATGAGGTCGCCCGCCAGCGAGTTGATTTCCGCGGACATCCGGTAGGAATTGTTGATATACCGATAGGAAGGCACGCCGATGGCGAGCAGGATGGACACGATGACCACCGTCATCAGCAACTCGGTCATTGTGAAACCTGTTTGCCCTCTCATGGGGCGGCAATTTAATGGAGAAAAGAGCCCCGCAAAGCGGTATTGGGTCACATCGGGCGGCCGGCCCGACGGACGGTTCCGGGCGGCCTACCGGCGGTCGATACAGTGCACATAACGCGGCAGGCGGAGCCGATGAGATCAGCGCGGGAGTTTGTCGCGGTCTGGAGCCTGCTGCTCGCGCTCGCCTCACGAACAGGGGCGGCGGCTCCCCTCCCGGGCGATGCGCGGCTGGCGGCGGCGATTCCGGCGATCGAGGCCGCAATCGCCAGGAGCGGGGCCGAGGTCGCGGTGGCGTTCCGCTCGCTCGACGACCGCTCGAGCTGGTACCTGCGGGCGGACGAGCCATTTCACGCCGCCAGCACCATGAAGGTCCCGGTTCTGATCGAGCTGTACCATCAGGCGCGTGGGGGGCGGGTGCACCTCACGGACCCGCTGCTCATCAGGAACCGGTTCGCCAGCCTCGCCGACGGGTCCTCCTATGCGCTCGATCCCGCCGACGACTCCGAGACCGGGCTGTACCGCGACGTCGGCGGTACCCGCACGCTGGCGCAGCTCAGCGAGCTCATGATCACCGTGAGCAGCAACCTCGCGACCAACCTGCTGATCGAGCGCCTCGGCGTCGGGAACATCCGCAGCACCGTGCATGCGCTCGCGGCCGACGACATGAAGGTGCTGCGCGGGGTGGAGGATTCGAAGGCCTTCCAGGCGGGGCTCAACAACACTACGACCGCGCGTGCCCTCGAGCGACTCATGAGTGCCATCGCGCGCGGCGAGGCCGTCGATGCAGCCTCCTCGCGCGCGATGCGCGAGATCCTCGAGCGCCAGAGCTTCAACGACGGCATCCCCGCGGGAGTCCCGCCGGGCACACGCGTGGCGCACAAGACCGGCGAGATCACGCGCATTCAGCACGACGCCGCCATCGTGTACGCACCGCGCCCCTTCGTGCTCGTGATCCTGACGCGCGGGATCGAGGACCCGAAGGAGAGCTCCGCTCTGATCGCGACGATTGCCCGGCAGGTGTACGCGGCCACGCAGTAGCCCGCGACTCGCGCGGCGTGTTTCCCCCTGGCCGGTGGCCATTGCCTGCGCTCGCGGCTGCGGCGATGATGCAGCGGGGACTGGCCCGGCGAGGCCGGGCCGCCGACGCAGCCGGAGCAGAACGGATCTCATTGAGCCCAACGCGGACAACGGAAGCGGCCACGCCCGCCCGAGCCCGGGTCGCCCTGCGGCTCGTCGCTTTGTTGCTATGCGCTCTCGGCAGCGCAACCGCTGTGGGCTACGAGCGCGACAAGAGCGACGTCGTCGTCCTGCGCAACGGCGATCACATCAGCGGCGACATCGTCTCGCTCGAATTCGGCATCCTCACCCTCAAGACCGACAACATGAGCACGCTCGGCATCGAGTGGCCGGCGGTGCGCTCCATCGCGAGTAAGTTCGCGTTCGCCATCGAGCGGCGCGACGGCACCAAGTACCACGGCGCGATCACGACCAGCCCCGACGGTGCCGATCTCATCGTGGGGAGCGAGCCGGACGCGATCGAAATTCCACTGAGCGAGGTGGAGCGCATCTCGCGGTTCTCGCCGCGCTTCTGGGACCGCATCAACGGCGCGCTGTCGCTCGGCTTCAGCTACAGCAAGTCGAGCTCGATTCAGGTGAGCAACGTCAATTTCAACTCCAACTACCGCTCGACCGCCGTGGATGGCTCGGTGGCGTTCAGCTCCAACACGACCAAGGACTCATCCGGCAGGACCACGGACCGTGAGCTGCTCACGGGCGCCGTGATGTTTCTGCAGCAGAGCCGCAATTTCTGGGGCCTGCTCGCTTCGCTCGAGCGCGACCAATCGCTCGGCATCGACGGCCGTCTGGCGGGGGGCGCCGCCGTCGGCCGGCGCTTCGTGCAGTCGACCTACACCGAGGTGACGGGAATCGCGGGCCTCATCGCCACCGAGGAGTGGATCGTCGACGACCCGACGTCCAGGAGCAGCGTCGAGGCAGTGGTGGGCGGTACCTGGCAGGTGTACAAGTTCATCGAGCCGAAGACGCGGCTCGACATGAGCCTGTATGTCTTTCCGAGTCTCACCGAGAGCGGCCGCTACCGCAGTACCGGCAGCCTCAATCTCACGCACAAATTCCCGCACGACATCACGCTCGGTCTCACCGGTTACCTGAGCTATGACAACCGACCGCCCGAGCCGACGGCCGAGAAGAGCGACTACGGACTGACGCTCAACGTCGGGTACAGCTTTGGCGGCTAGGGCGCGGGAGCAGGGCGCCTGCCAGAGTGTGACCGCGCCCGCAGAAACCGGCGCGCGTGGCAGACGGACCTCTGTGACCCGGCCGAAGATGGCGGCCGGATCGTGCGACGGGATGAGCGTGTGTCGGGCAGAGAACTTGCACGGGTGATGCTGCTGACGGGTCTTGCTCTGCTGCACGCGGGTTGCGCGCATCATTCGCATCGGGCTGCCGCGTGTCCGCATCCGGCCGAGATAGTGGGCGATCCGGCAGGCACCCAGGGAGGCTGGGTCCTGGTCCGTGGGGACCAGTCCGTCGACGACACCGCGGTACGGGTCGCCAACAGCTACCACGTCCGCACGCAGTCCCTGACCTATCTGCACGGTTTCAGCACCTACCCCGTGCCCGAGGGCTCGAAGTTCCTCTGCGACAAGGCCATCGTCGAGGTGCACTACGCCCCGTCACAGACGGTCAGCGGTCGCTAGAGCACGCGGCACGAAGGGCCAGGGAGGCGCACTCGCGGCCAACGTCGCCGCGGCACGGGATCCCGGCTGCCAGCCGCGGCGGAAAGCTGCATCGAGCCCGCCCACAGCCTGCTCGTCCTGGTCGATTCGCCGCAGCGCAGTCCACCCCGCACGCCAACTCGCCCGGCGCCCTTGAGGATCAGGGACCGAGGCGCGATACTTTGTAGCACCGGCCGGACACACATAAGAAGCCAGGAGCGAGTCATGTCCATGCGAAGCAAGCTGATGTGGGCAGTCATTGCGGTGGTGGGTGCGGTGGCCTTGGGGATCATCGCACTGAAGCGCGACGAGCCGGTCAACGCGATGTGGCTGGTGATTGCGGCGTTGTGCATCTACACGATCGCCTATCGCTTCTACGGCCTTTGGATCGCCAACACCGTGTTGGGCGCGAACCCCGCGCGGCAGACGCCGGCCTATCGCCACAACGACGGTCTCGACTATGTGCCGACCAATCCTTACGTCCTGTTCGGCCATCATTTCGCCGCAATCGCCGGCGCGGGACCGCTGGTCGGGCCGGTGCTCGCGGCGCAGATGGGCTATCTCCCCGGGACGCTGTGGATTCTGGCGGGTGTGGTGTTTGCCGGCGCGGTACAGGACATGGTGGTGCTGTTCCTGTCGACGCGCCGCGACGGCCGCTCGCTCGGCGACATGATCCGCTCGGAGATGGGTGCGGTCGCGGGCACGGTCGCCGGAATCGGCGTGCTGCTCATCTGCGTGATCATCCTGGCCGTGTTGGCCCTGGTCGTGGTGAATGCGCTGAAGGCGAGCCCGTGGGGCACCTTCACCGTCGCCTGCACCATACCGATCGCAATCTTGATGGGAATCTACGGGCGCTTCGTGCGTCCGGGCCGCATCGGTGAGATGTCAGTGTTGGGGCTCGTGCTGTTGATCGCGGCGCTGCTCTATGGGCGCACGGTCGCCGAGACACCGGCGCTGGCGCATTACTTCACTTTCTCGGGGCCGACGCTGGCGCTGCTGATCATCGGCTACGGCTTCACGGCCTCGGTGCTGCCGGTGTGGTTCCTGCTCGCCCCGCGCGACTACCTCTCGACGTTCCTCAAGGTGGGAACCGTCGCGCTGCTGGCGATCGGCGTGCTGATTGCGCATCCGCAGCTGCAGATGCCGGCCATCACGAAGTTCATCGACGGCTCGGGACCGGTCTGGGCGGGCAGCGTATTTCCGTTCCTCTTCATCACCATCGCCTGCGGTGCGGTGTCCGGCTTCCACTCCCTCGTCTCATCCGGGACGACGCCGAAGATGATCGAGAGCGAGCGACAGATTCCCGCCATCGGCTACGGCGGCATGCTCACCGAGTCCTTCGTAGCGATCATCGCGGTGATCAGCGCCTCGGTCATTCATCCGGGCGTGTATTTCGCGATGAACAGCGGGGCAGGGCTGATCGGCACGACGGCCGCGCACGCCGCCGACGTGATCACCTCCTGGGGCTTCACCGTCACACCTGACATGCTCAGTCAGGTGGCTCACGACGTGGGCGAGACGAGCATCCTCTCGCGCACCGGCGGGGCGCCGACCCTTGCAGTCGGCATGGCGACGATCTTCTCGAGCTTCCTGGGCGGGCCTACGCTGATGGCGATCTGGTACCACTTCGCCATCCTGTTCGAGGCGCTGTTCATTCTGACGACGGTCGATGCCGGCACGCGCGTATGCCGCTTCATGATCCAGGACCTGGGCGGCCACGGGATTCCGGCGTTCAAGGACACGCGCAGCTGGGGTAACAACGTGGTCGGCTCTGCGCTGGCTTGCGCGATGTGGGGCTACCTGCTGTACGCCGGTGTCACCGATCCCTACGGCGGCATCTGGACCATGTGGCCGCTCTTCGGCGCGACCAATCAGATGTTGGCTGCGATCGCGCTCACTCTGTGTACGGTGGTGCTCTTCAAGATGAAGCGCGAGCGTTGGGCCTGGGTCACCGTGGTGCCGACGCTGTGGTTGCTGATCTGTACGCTCACCGCCGGGCTCGAGAAGGCCTTCAGCCCCAATCCCAAGGTCGGGTTCCTGAGCCATGCGCAGAAGTTCGGCCAGGCGCTGAGCGCACAGCAGGTCCTGGCGCCTGCCAAGTCGCTGACGGAGATGAGTCGTATCGTCTTCAACGACTATCTCGACGCGGCGATGGCGATACTCGCGGTGGCCATCGTCGTGGTCGTGGCGCTGTACGGCGTCGTGCGCATTCGTCAGGCACGTGCCACGCCGCAGAGCACAGCCATCGAGGTCGGCGGCGCAGTGATGGGCCATGGGTAGGATGGCGCATCTGTGGCGGCGGGCGGTGCAGACCGCCCGCCTCATGGTCGGAATTCCCGACTATGACACCTATGTGGCGCACCGGTGCGCGCACCATCCCTCGGAGCCCGTCATGAGCTACACGGAGTTTTTCCGGGAGCGGCAGCAGGCGCGCTACAGCCGGGGCGGGAAACCGATGGGGTGCTGCTGAGCGGGCCTACGTACGACTCCCGGGTAAGCGGCCTGCGCAACCTGTAGCATGAGCAAATGGCCGCTCCGGTAAACAGCTACTTTGTCCGCCTGCGCCCAGACCTGTCGGCACAGGTGGCCAGCGAGTTCCGCTCGTTCGCGAAAAAACCGCCGTCCGGCAAAGTGCCCAGTGACCTGCGACTCATCCTCGCATGCGTGCGGATCGATTTGACGCACCATACCTATGCGAAGCTGACCATCAACCTCGAGGAGGGAGCGCCGCCGATGGACCTCTGGGTGCCCCACGAGATAATCCTGATGATCGGGGATATCAGCGAGATGGGACGCGCCCCGGTCGTATTCACGCCAGCAGAGTAAAGACGCAGCCCTGATCGGCCTCGTCGCGGCGCTGGTCGCGCTGCCTTTCCCGGCCAATCGTCGAGGGATCCTTATTCGCATAATGTATATTATGTAACATTCCATTGATACAGGGCAGACAAGCCGGAGCCTGGACCCTTACCCGCCAGTCCCTCCTTCAGCGCCCCCTTCCCACCGCCAGCCCGATACATCCGAGCGGAGCTGGCGATACGCCGAAGTCGCCTTGGCGGCGCACGCCGCGCGCCTCGAGGCCTGTTCGAGGTTCCGATACGCCCCGAAGCGCGAACGGGATCACGCATGAGGCGGTCCAGAGGTGCGACCTGGTTCGCTGTGTGATGCAGCACGGCGTGGTGCAATTCCGCCCGTTTCTGTTAAGTCGTCGCTCGTTGGAGTAGCGCTCCGCTGCCGATAGCGTCCGTATGCGCACCTCATATCGAATGGATACCGTCCGGCGGAGCCAGCGCACGTGGCCGTAAAGCCCGAAGGCGCAAGCGACGAGACGGGAAGCACGGGACTGTTCCGGATCCCGATCGCGGCCCGTCCGACCGTCGAGACGTTGTTTCGCAATACCGTCGAGCACGCACCCGTCGGAATCGGCTTTGCGAATCCCGACGGCGGCTTCCGGCATGCGAATCTCGCTTTCTGCGCCATGCTCGGCTACACCGCTGATGAGCTGCGCGGGGAGTCGATTGAGACTCTCACTCACGCGGCGGACCTCGAGGCGACCAAGGCGGGCCTGGAGCGCCTGTGGCGCCGCGAGGTCAGCCATCTCGACATCGAGAAGCGCTACATGCGCAAGAACGGCAGCCCGCTGTGGGTGCGGGTAACCACCTCGCTGGTGGGCAACGCCAACGGCGAGCCCGAATGCTCGGTCGAGTTCCTGCGCGACATCTCCCATCGCAAGGAGATGGCGGCGGCGCTGCTGCAGAACCAGACCCTGCTCGCGACCGTGGTCGGCGAGCTGCCGCTGGGGCTGCTGTCCTGCGATGTGCGGGGCCAGGTTACACATTACAACCGTGTCGCGGCCGAGCTCTTCGGTATTCGTCCGCAGAGCGACACGGGCCCGCGCGACCCCTACCCTCTCACCTCACAGGTCTTTCGCGCCGACGGCAAGACACCGATCCCACGCGACAAGCGTCTGCTGGCGCGGGCGCTGGGCGGGCAGATCGTCAAGGACCTCGAGGTCGTCATCGAGCGGCCGGACGGTGTGCGGCGAATCGTGCTGGCGAGCTCGCAGCGTCTGACCGGCCCCGAAGGCCAGCCACTCGGTGCCCTCGCCATGGTGCAGGACATCACCGAGCGCCGCGAGGCCGAGGAGGAGCTCGAGCGCGTCCACAAGCAGCTGCTGACCGCCTCGCGGCAGGCGGGCATGGCCGAAGTGGCCACCAACGTGCTGCACAACGTCGGCAATGTGCTGAATAGCGTCAACGTCTCCGCCAGCATGGTCGCCGAGCGCATCAAGCGCTCGAAATGCGCCGGGCTCGGGCGGGTCGCGAGCCTGCTCAACGAGCACGCGGCGGATCTCGCTGCCTTCATGGCCGGTCCGCAGGGCAGGCACGTGCCGGCTTATCTTGCCGAGCTCGCCAACGAGCTCATCGCCGAGCGCGACGCGGCGGTCGCGGAGCTCTCGGCGCTACGCGGCAACGTCGAGCACATCAAGGAAATCGTGGCCATGCAGCAGGGCTATGCCCGGCTCGGCGGCGTTACCGACACGGTCGACGTGCGCGTGCTGGTCGATGACAGCCTGCGCATGAACGAGGGTGCATTCAACCGTCACGGCGTGACCATCGTGCGCGACTTCGAGGACGTGCCGATGGTCCGTGTCGACAAGCACAAGGTGCTGCAGATCCTCGTGAACGTGATCCGCAACGCCAAGTACGCCTGCTCCGAGGCCAAGGGCGGCGGCGAGCGGCGCGTCACCGTGCGGGTGCGCTCCTCGGGTGCGGCGGTGCTCGTCGCGGTGATCGACACCGGCGTCGGCATTCCGCGCGAGAACCTCGACCGGATCTTCAGCTACGGCTTCACCACGCGCGCCGAGGGACATGGCTTCGGCCTGCACTCGAGCGCACTCGCCGCGCACGAGCTCGGCGGCACGCTGCGCGCCGAGAGCCCCGGCCCCGGCATGGGTGCCACCTTCACGCTGACGCTGCCGCTCGCGAAATCGGAGCCGGCCGAATGACCGGCGAAGCGGATGTTCTGACCCACCGTATCCTCGTCATCGACGACAACGCGTCGATTCACGACGATTACCGCAAGATTCTCGCCGGCCAGGACGCCGGCAAGACCTCGGCGGCGGAGGCCGCACTCTTCGGCGAGCAGCGCCCTGCGGTCGAGCGACCGAGTTTCGACGTCGATTCGGCGATGCAGGGGCGCGACGGGGTCGAGCTGGCGCGCGAGGCGCTCGGCGAGGGGCGTCCCTATTCGGTGGCGTTCGTCGACATGCGCATGCCGCCCGGCTGGGATGGCCTCGAGACCATCGAGCACCTGTGGGGGATCGATCCGGAGATCCAGGTGGTAGTGTGTTCGGCCTACACCGATTACGACTGGCTCGAGCTGCTCTCGCGTCTCGGGCACTCGGACAAGCTGATCGTCGTCAAGAAGCCCTTCGAGCCCATCGAGATCCTGCAATGCGCGAGCGCGCTCAGCCGCAAGTGGGCCAATGCGCGCGCTCTCAAGCAGCACGTCGAGAGCCTCGAGCTCGTGGTCACCGACCGCACCCGCGGACTCGAGGCGGCCAACCGCAAGCTGCGCCACCTCGCCTCGCATGACGCGCTCACGGGACTCCCCAACCGTCTGCTGCTCGATGACCGCATCACCCAGACGATCGCCCAGGCGGACCGTCAGTCGCACGAGTTCGCCATCCTGGTGATCGACCTCGACCGCTTCAAGATCATCAACGACTCGCTCGGCCACCGCGCCGGGGATGAGCTGCTGCGCGAGGTGGCGCAGCGGCTGAAGAGCGCCGTGCGTGCCGTCGATACCACCGCCCGACTCGGGGGCGATGAATTCGTGATCCTGCTCGGGCCGCCGATCACCCAGTCGGAAGCGCTGGCGGTGGCGCGCCGCGTGATCCAGCTGATGGAGCCCTCGATGCGGCTGCTCGGCATCGACGTGCACATCTCGCCGAGCATCGGCATGGCCTTCTATCCGGGCGACGGCCGCACTGCCGACACGCTGCTGGCGCATGCGGATGCGGCGATGTACACGGCCAAGGAGCGCGGCCGCAACAACGTGCAGTGCTACGCCGAAGGCATGAGCGCCGGCACGCAGGAGCGCGTAAGGCTCGAGAGCGAGCTGCACGCGGCGCTGCACGGCGGTCAGTTCGAGCTGCACTATCAGCCCAAGGTGGATACCACCACCGGGCGCATCAACAGCGCCGAGGCGCTCATCCGCTGGCGCCACCCGCAGCGCGGGCTGCTGCCGCCGGCGGATTTCATCGGCATCGCGGACGACTGCGGGCTGCTCGACGACATCGGCGAATGGGTATTGCACGAGGCCTGCCGCCAGGCCAAGGCCTGGCAGGACGCAGGTCTGCCGCGGCTGCGGGTGGCGGTGAATCTCGCTCCCTCGCAGTTCCGCCTCACCAACCTGGTGGATCAGATCCGCCGGGCGCTCGATGCGGCCCGGCTCGACCCGCAACTGCTCGAGGTCGAGCTCACCGAGAGCGCCGTCATGAGCGATGCCGAGGAGTCGATCCTCATCCTCGAGGCGATCAGCAGCATGGGAGTGCTGGTCTCGGTGGACGACTTCGGTACCGGGTACTCGAGCATGAGCTACCTGCGACGCTTCCCGATCGACAAGCTGAAGATCGATCGCTGCTTCGTCGAGGAGATGACGCGGCGCTCGGAGGATGCCTCGATCGTGCGGGCCATCATCTCCCTCGCCCACAGCCTGCACCTCAAGGTGATCGCCGAGGGCGTCGAGACCTCCGAGCAGCTGGCGCTGCTCGCCGATCTCGGCTGCGACCAGTACCAGGGCTTTTACTTCAGCCCGGCGCTGAGCGCCGACAAGTTCGTGGCCCTGGTGCGGCACTCGCAGGCCAACCAGCCGGCGCGCGAAGAGGATGAGTCCGAGCGCACCCACAGCAAGCTCGCGGCGCTCGGGAGTACCCGCCGCTGACAGGCGCAGCGCCCCGCCCCACCCTCCCTGCGGGCTCCTGAGGCCCGTTTGCCGGCCCTCCCCGTGCCCGGCACCCCCCAGTTTCTTTCCGGCGGCAACGTATGGAATACTGGACTCTGCTCCGTGGTTCGGGTCCGAATAACGATAACTGACGCTCGAAGGAGTCCCCCGTGGTCGCCACCAACGTTCCCCACCTCCCCGCTGAATCCGGGATCGACAAGGCGCACCGGCGCGTCATCTTCGCCTCGAGCCTCGGCACGGTATTCGAGTGGTACGACTTCTATCTGTACGGCTCGCTGGCGGCGATCATGTCCAAGCAGTTCTTCTCGGGGGTGAACGAGACGACCGGCTTCATCTTTGCGCTGCTGGCCTTTGCTGCCGGCTTCTTCGTGCGGCCGTTCGGCGCGCTGATGTTCGGGCGCCTCGGCGATCTCGCGGGGCGCAAGTACACCTTCCTCATCACGATCGTCGTCATGGGCAGCGGCACTTTCCTCATCGGGCTGCTGCCGAGCTACGCCTCGGCCGGCCTGCTCGCGCCGGTGCTGCTCATCGCCCTGCGGCTCCTGCAGGGGCTGGCGCTTGGTGGCGAGTACGGCGGAGCTGCGACCTACGTGGCCGAGCACGCCCCGTTCCACAAGCGCGGGCTCTATACGAGCTGGATCCAGACGACCGCGACGCTCGGATTGTTCCTGAGCCTCCTGGTGATCCTCTTCACCCGCATGCTGCTCGGCGCGGACTTCGACACCTGGGGATGGCGCGTCCCGTTCCTCGCCTCCGCGATATTGCTCGTGGTCTCGGTGTATATCCGGCTGCAGCTCAATGAGTCCCCGGTGTTCCTCGAGATGAAGGAGGACGCGGCGCTCTCCAAGGCGCCGCTGACGGAGTCCTTCGCCCGCTGGGGCAACCTGCGGCTGGTGATCCTGGCGCTCCTCGGTGCCACCGCAGGCCAGGCGGTGGTCTGGTATGGGGGGCAGTTCTACGCGCTGTTCTTCCTCACCCAGGTGCTGAAGGTGGACTCGCAGGCGGCCAACTATCTGATCGCGGCGGCGCTCGTCATCGGGACACCCTTCTTCATCGTCTTCGGGCGGCTGTCAGACCGGATCGGCAGAAAGAAGATCGTGCTCGCGGGCTGCCTGATCGCGGCGATTACCTACGTGCCGATCTTCAAGGGCATCACCCACTTCGCGAACCCGGCGATCGAGAGCGCCGCGTCCGCCTCACCGGTGACGGTCGTAGCCGACCCGAACGCCTGCGCCTTCCAGTTCGACCCGGTCGGGAAGAAGACCTTCCTGCAGTCGTGCGATGTGGCGAAGGCGGCGCTCGCCAAGGCCGGCGTGCCGTATTCGAACGAGGCGGCCCCAAGCGGCACGGTGGCTCGCGTCAAGGTCGGCAGCACCGAGATCCCGTCGGTGGAAGGCACCGGGATGCCGACGGCCGCCTTCAAGGAGGCGAGTGGCGCCTTCAGCAAGGCTTTGGGCGCCAAGCTCAAGGAGGCCGGCTATCCCGCCAAGGCCGACCCGGCGCAGATCAACTATGCAATGCTGCTCGTGCTGCTCGTGATCCTGGTGATTTATGTGACGATGGTCTACGCGCCGATCGCCGCCTGGCTGGTCGAGCTCTTCCCGGCCAGAATCCGCTACACCTCCATGTCCCTCCCCTACCACATCGGCAACGGCTGGTTCGGCGGCTTTCTGCCGGCCATCTCGTTCGCCCTCGTGGCGCTCACCGGCGACATGTACTATGGGCTGCGCTACCCGATCATCATCTCGCTCATGACCGTCGTGGTCGGCTTCCTGTTCCTGCCGGAGACCAAGGACCGGCACGTGAAGTAGTCGAGGTGGCAGTCCGGGGAGCCCGCCGGTGAACGGTGGCGGGGACGGGCGCGCGGCGCGCAGCACCTGGAGCTGGTGGTATCTGCTGTTTCTCGTGCAGTTCGTCGCCGTGCTCTGGCCGCCGTTCTACAACCGCGCCGAGCCCGCCCTGCTGGGCGTGCCCTTCTTCTACTGGTATCAGCTGGCGTGCATCGTGGTGGCGGCCGGGATCACAGCCTTCATCTACCTGGTCACCGAGAAGTAACTCGTCTCGGGCGACCTCAATCGCCACTCAAGACCAAACCGGGGTGTGTGAGATGCACGAGGTAAACTGGGCCGCGCTCAGTGTCTTCGTGCTGCTGTTCGGCTTCATCACCTGGCTCGGCTTCGCCGCGGCGCGTTGGCGCAAGGGCGATCTCGACCAGTTGCACGAGTGGGGGCTCGCCGGGCGGCGCTTCGGCACCCTGGTCACCTGGTTCCTGATCGGCGGCGATCTGTACACCGCCTACACCTTCATTGCAGTACCGGCCCTCGCGTTCGGCGCCGGTGCAGTGGCTTTCTTCGCGGTGCCCTATGCGGTCGTGGCGTATCCGCTCCTGTTCCTGGTGTTCCCGCGGCTCTGGCAGGTGTGCCACCGGCACGGCTACCTCACCGCGGGCGATTTCGTGCGTGGCCGCTATGGCAACCGTTGGCTCGCGCTCGCGATCACCGTCACCGGCATCGTCGCCACCATGCCCTATATCGCTCTGCAGCTGGTCGGATTGCAGGTGGTGATCGGCGCGCTCGGCGTCTCCGGCAGCGGATGGCTCGCCGATCTGCCGCTCATCGTTGCCTTCCTGATCCTCGCGGCCTTCACCTATTCGAGCGGCCTGCGCGCACCCGCCTCGATCGCCATCGTCAAGGACATCCTCATCTATATCACGGCCTTCGCGGCAGTGATCCTCATACCCATGCAGCTCGGGGGCTTCGGCAAGATCTTCTCCGCCGTTCCGCACGAGAAGCTGCTGCTGGCGGTCCCGGGAGCGAACAGTACCGGGGCCTACGGCGCCTACGCCACGCTCGCGCTCGGCTCGGCGCTCGCCCTGCTGCTCTATCCACATTCGCTGACGGCCATCCTGAGCGCCAGCAGTGGCCGCACCATTCGGCGCAACGCCGCGCTGCTGCCGAGCTACTCGTTGATGCTGGGACTACTCGCCCTGGTCGGCTTCTTCGCGCTCGGCGCGGGGGTCTCCAACCTCCCGGAATTCGCCGCCGGCTTCAGACAGTTCGGCAACAACTTCGCCGTGCCGGCTCTGTTCCTGCACAGCTTCCCCGACTGGTTCGTCGGCGTGGCCTTCGCGGCGATCGGCATTGGCGCGCTGGTGCCGGCCGGCATCATGTCGATCGCGGCCGCGAACCTTTACACCCGCAACATCCATTGCGAGTTCATCAACCCCAATCCCACGCCGAAGCAGGAGGCTCAGCTCGCCAAGCGGGTGTCGCTGATCGTCAAGGCCGGCGCGCTGGTGTTCATCCTGTTCGTGCCGACCAAGTTCGCCATCGACCTGCAGCTGCTCGGCGGAATCTGGATCATCCAGACCCTGCCGGCACTCGTGATCGGCGCCTACACGCGCTGGTTCAACGACTGGGCGCTGCTCACCGGCTGGGCCGTCGGCACCTGCGCCGGCACCGCCATGGCCATCTCCCAGGACCTGAAGCCCGCCTTTCCGCTCAAGCTCGGCGATTGGAATCTCCCGGGCTATACGGCGTTCTATACGCTGCTCCTCAACCTTGCGATCGCGCTCGTACTGACGCTGCTCTTGAACGCGCGCAGTGCAGCCAGGCCGGCGGATGAGACCGTGGCCGCCGACTACCACGCCTGACGGTGGTGCCCTCCTCCCACATACTTGAGCGTCCGCTTGCGCTGTAGCGGCCTCCGGGCAGACAGTCCGCGCAGGGAAAGCGCGCTGCGTGCATGGCGGGCGCGGGCGGCGAGCGGGAGAGTGCGGCAATGAACGAGACAGCGCTGCGGGAGTTGCTCGAGGGGACGGCGCGCCTCGCGGCCCAATATCGCGATTCGCTCGAGGCCCGTGCGGTGCGCTCGCTCCTTTCACCGGATGAGCTGTCGCGCGCGCTCGCCGTTCCGTTGACGGCGCGGGGCGAGAGCGCCGCACAGGTGATCGAGGCGCTCGCGCGTGCCGGGGCGGTCGGCTCGGTGGCGAGCGCCGGCCCACGTTACTTCGGCTTCGTGATCGGGGGCAGCACGCCCGCGGCGCTGGCGGCCGACTGGCTGGTCTCGGCCTGGGACCAGAACGGGGGCCTGTACGCGACCTCGCCGCTCATCGCCGCGATCGAGGAGGTCACCGCCGCCTGGCTGCGCGAGCTTGCGGGCCTGCCGGGCTCGATGACGGTCGGGTTCGTCACCGGGTGTCAGATGGCGAGCTTCACCGCGCTCGCGGCGGCCCGGCACCGGGTACTGCGCAATGCCGGCTGGGATGTCGAGGCCGAGGGTCTCTTCGCAGCCCCGCCGATCGAGGTGCTGGTGAGCGAAGAGGCGCACTACACCATCTTCATGGCGCTGCGGCTTCTCGGGCTCGGCGGCAGCCGCCTGCGCCGGGTGCCGGCGGACGCCCAGGGCCGCATGCGCGCCGATGCGCTCGGGGCACTGCTGCGCTCGGGCTCCGGACCCTGCATCGTCTGTGCACAGGCCGGCAACGTGAACAGCGGCGGCTTCGACCCGCTGGAGGAGATCGCCGCACTGACGCGCGAGCGAGGCGCCTGGCTGCACGTCGACGCGGCCTTCGGCCTGTGGGCCGCGGCCGCCCCGAGCCGCGCCGGGCTGGTGCGCGGCATCGAGCGGGCGGACTCGATCGCAACCGACGGGCACAAATGGCTGAACGTGCCGTACGACTGCGGCATCGTCTTCTGCGCGGACGAGACCGCGCACCGCAGCGCGATGAGCCTGGCATCCCCCGCGCTCTCGGCTCCCTACCTCGCGACCAGCAACCGGCAGCGCGATCCGCACGAATTCGTGCCCGAGGAGTCGCGCCGCGGCCGCGCCGTGCCGGTGTACGCCGCGCTGCGGACCCTCGGGCGCGCGGGCCTCGCGGAGCTCATCGAGCGCAACTGCCGACAGGCGCAGCGCTTCGCCGCAGGACTCGCGGCCTCAGGATGCGAGGTGCTGAACGAGGTGGTCCTCAACCAGGTGGTGGTCGCCTTCGGGGATGCCGAGCGCACCCGGCGGGTCGTTGCGGCCGTGCAGGAGGATGGCACCTGCTGGTGCGGGGCCACGGTGTGGAAGGGCCGCACCGCGATGCGCATCAGCGTCTCGAGCTGGGCCACGACGGATGCGGACGTCGAGAGGAGCCTCGCGGCGATCCTGCGCGTCGCGCGCAGCACCGCTTGAGCGCCTGCAAGAGATTGTAAAGACAGGGTTTTCATGCCCGCCGGAAGCGCGGGTCTGCCTCTCATCAGGGGGGTGGTGTCCGCGAGCCGCGGTGGGTTAGTGTCGCGGGCTGATGTGGATCGTCCAACTGGCGCTGCGGCGCCCCTACACGTTCATCGTCCTCGCGATCGCGATACTCCTCCTCGGTGTGTTCGCGATCCTGCGAACGCCCACCGACATCTTCCCCAACATCAATATCCCGGTGGTGGGCGTGATCTGGCGCTACAGCGGGCTGTCGCCGGAGGAGATGGCGACGCGCCTGGTGCTCGGCTCAGAGCGCTATGCGCAAACCACCGTCAACGACGTCGCGCACACCGAATCGCAGTCGCTCGCCGGCACTGCGGTGGTCAAGTATTTCTTCCAGCCGCGCGCCAAGGAGGAGATGTCGTTCGCGCAGATCACGGCCGTGTCGCAGTCCATCCTGCGCCAGGCGCCTCCGGGCACAAATCCCCCCTTCATCCTCGCCTACAACGCCTCCTCGGTGCCGATTCTGCAGCTGGCGCTCTCGAGCCCGAGCCTCTCGGAGGCCGAGCTCTTCGACCTCGGCAACAACATCATCCGCACCGGGCTCGCGACCGTGTACGGCGCCTCCATGCCCTACCCCTACGGCGGGCTGCAGCGCCAGGTGCAGGTCGACCTCGATCCGGATGCGCTGCGCGCCCAGGGACTCTCGGGGAACGACGTCACCAGTGCGATCGGCAGTCAGAACCTCATCCTGCCGGCGGGCACGCAGAAGATCGGCGACCGCGAGTATTTCGTGGCCCTCAATGCCAGTCCGCAGACGATCGACGAGCTCAACAATCTGCCGGTGACCACCCGCAACGGCAACGTCATCTACGTGCGCGACGTGGCGCACGTGCGCGACGGCTACCCGCCGCAGACCAACATCGTACGGCGCGACGGTCACCGCGGCGTGCTGATGAGCGTCCTGAAGACCGGTGCCGCCTCGACGCTCGACATCATCCGTAACATCAAGGAGCGGCTGCCGGGCATCCGCGCGGCCCTGCCGCCCGACTTCCACATCGACCTGGTGGGCGATCAATCCATTTTCGTGCGCGCGGCGATCGAGGGCGTGGTGCGCGAGGCGGTGATCGCCGCGGCGCTGACCGCGCTCATGATTCTCCTGTTTCTCGGCAGCTGGCGCAGCACGCTGATGATCGCCATCTCGATCCCGCTGTCGATCCTCGCCTCGATCGTGTGCCTGTCGGCGCTCGGCGAGACCATCAACATCATGACCCTCGGCGGCCTCGCGCTGGCGGTGGGGATCCTGGTGGACGACGCCACGGTCACGATCGAGAACATCAACTGGCACCTCGAGCAGGGCATGGAGGTCGAAGGCGCCATCCTGACGGGCGCCCACGAGATCGCCCTGCCGGCGCTGGTGTCGACGCTCGCCATCTGCATCGTGTTCGTACCGATGTTCATGCTGGTCGGCATCGCCCGGTTTCTGTTCATCCCGCTCGCCGAGGCGGTGGTGTTCGCCATGCTGGCCTCCTACCTGCTGTCGCGCACCCTGGTGCCGACGCTCGCCAAGTACTGGCTGCAGAAGCACGATGCGCACGCGGCGGCGAACCCGCAGGGGCGCTTCGCCCGCCTGCAGACCGGCTTCACGGGGCGATTCGAGCGGGTACGCGCCGGCTACAGTGCCCTGCTCGACCGGGCGCTCGGCGCCGGACAGCGCTTCGCCCTGCCCTTTCTCGGCGCGATGGCGGCGACCGCGCTGCTGGCCTTCCCGCTCGGCCGTTATCTCCCGGGACTCGGCCAGGACTTCTTCCCCACGGTCGATGCGGGCCAGATTCTCCTGCACCTGCGCGGCCCCACCGGCATCCGCATCGACGAAACGGCGGCCCTCTGCGATCGCGTCGAGGCCGGCATCCGCGCGGTGATCCCGAAGACCGAGATCGCGAGTCTCGTCGACAACATCGGCGTGCCCTACAGCGGCATCAACCTGAGCTACTCGACCTCCGGTCCCGTCGGGCCGGGCGACGCCGACGTATTCGTGAACCTGGCGGAGGGACACCGCCCGACGGGCGACTACGTGCGCGCGCTGCGCGCCCGGCTGCCCGAGGAGTATCCCGGGGTCACCTTCGCCTTCCTGCCCGCGGACATGGTGAGCCAGATCCTCAACTTCGGTCTCCCGGCGCCGATCGATGTGCAGGTATCGGGCTTCAACGTCGAGGGCAACCGCCAGTACGCCAACGCCCTGCTCGCCAGGATGCGCATGATCCCGGGCGCCGCCGACATGCGCATCCAGCAGGCCTATGACTACCCGCAGATCAACGTGGTGGTCGACCGCAGCAAGGCGGCGCTGCTCGGACTCACCGAGGAGGACGTGGCCTCCAATCTCCTCGTGTCGCTGTCGGGGAGCTTTCAGACCTCCCCCTCGTTCTGGATCGACCCGAAGAGCGGCACTCAATACAACGTCGCGGCGCAGACCCCGCAGTACCGTCTGACCTCGCTCCCCGATCTCGCCACCACGCCGATCACCGGCCTCGCCGCCTCCCCCGCCAGCGCCAACGGCGCGCAGTTGCTCGCCAACGTCGCCAGCTTCCACCGCAGCGTCGGGCCGGCGGTCGTGAGCCACTACGACGCCACACCCGTGATCGACATCTACGGCGCGATGCAGGGCGCCGACCTCGGCTTCATGTCGGCGCAGATCCACAAGCTGGTGGACGAGACCCGCCACGAGCTGCCGCGCGGCTCGAAGGTTACCGTGCGCGGACAAGTGACCACGATGACCGAGTCTTTCGACGGTCTCCTGTTCGGGCTCGCCGGCGCGGTCGTGCTGGTCTACCTGCTCATCGTGATCAACTTCCAGTCGTGGCTCGACCCCTTCATCATCATCACGGCGCTTCCTGCCGCGCTCGCCGGCATCGTCTGGACGCTGTTTCTCACCCATACGCCGGTCAGCGTGCCGGCGCTCACCGGGGCCATCATGTGCATGGGCGTTGCGACCGCCAACAGCGTGCTGGTGGTGAGCTTTGCGCGCCAACGCATGGACGCCGGCGACGACGCACGGCACGCGGCGCTGCAGGCCGGGGTGACCCGCTTCCGCCCGGTGCTGATGACCGCGCTCGCGATGGTCATCGGCATGGTGCCCATGGCGCTCGGCCTCGGCGAGGGCGGCGAGCAGAATGCCCCTCTCGGCCGCGCCGTGATCGGTGGCCTGGTATTTGCGACCGTGGCGACGCTGTTTTTCGTGCCCACGGTGTTTACACTCATTCACGGGCGGCTCGCCGCGGGACGTGCCCCCGGAGCCCCCGATGCCTCAGATGCCACCCCCCTCCACCCCGGCCACTGATCCGCGCGTCAGGCGCTACGTCCTGATCGCGATCGGCGCAGCCGTGGTGCTCGCCGCCTGGGGCATCCTCAGCCGCCTGAGCGCGCGCATCGCGCTCGAGCATGCGGCGGCGGACGCGGCGATTTTCACCGTGGCGACGACGCACCCGACCCGCGGACCGGGCTCCGACCTGCTGGTGCTTCCCGGCACCGTGCAGGCCTTCTATGAGGCGCCGATCTACGCCCGCACCAGCGGCTACCTGCGCGTCTGGCAGACCGACATCGGCACCAGCGTCAGGAAGGGCCAGCTGCTCGCGGAGATCGATACCCCCGAGGTCGATCAGCAGCTGCGGCAGGCGCAGGCCGACCTCGCCACGGCACAGGCCAACTACCAGCTGGCGCGTACCACCAACGAGCGCTGGCAGGGACTGCTCGCCACCGAGTCAGTCTCCAAGCAGGACGCCGACGAGCGCGCCGGCGATGCGGCCGCCAAGGCGGCCGCTGCGCAGTCGGCCGCCGCAAACCTCGCACGCCTGAGGGAGCTCGAGTCCTTCAAGCGCGTGCTCGCACCCTTCGACGGCGTCGTCACGCAGCGCAATACCGACGTCGGCGCGCTGATCAACGCCGGCGAGGCCCCAGGGACCGCCCTGTTCCGCGTGGCCGACACTCATCGGCTGCGCATCTACGTCTCGGTGCCGCAGAGCTATGCCGCACAGATCGGCCCGGGGCTCGCCGCGACGCTGGCGTTCGCCGATCACCCCGGCAGGCGCTACCAGGCTGAGGTCACCTCAACCGCGCGCGCGCTCGATGCCGCCTCGCGCACCCTGCAGGTGGAGCTGCAGATCGACAACAGCCGCGGGGAGCTCCTGCCCGGCTCCTATGCGCAGGTGCAATTCGACCTGCATGGCAGCAGCCCGACTCTGCGCATCCCCGCCAACGCGATCCTGTTCCGCGCTCAGGGCCTGCTGGTGGCGACCGTCGACTCCTCGAGTCACGCCCACCTGCGGCCGATCACCCAGGGGCGCGACTTCGGACGCGAGGTCGAAGTGCTCTCAGGGATCGAGCCGGACGATACGCTGATCGTGAATCCGCCCGATTCGATCGGCGACGGCATGCAGGTCCGGGTCGTGGGCGCCGCCGCGGAACAGCGCTGATGCGCGCCGGCTCGTGCCTCGCGCTCGCCGTCGCCTGCACACTCGGGGGCTGCTCGCTCGCACCCCACTACGAGCGCCCGACGAGCCCGCCGGCCGGAGCCGCATATCAGGAGAGCGGCGACTGGAAGGTCGCCGCGCCCGCAGACAACGTGCCGCGCGGCGCGTGGTGGACCATGTTCGCAGACGAGGAGCTCGATGAGCTCGAGGCGCGCGTCAGCGGCGCCAACCAGAGCCTCAAGGCGGCCCTCGCCCGTCTCGAGCAGGCCCGCGCCGAGACCCGCATCGCCCGCGCCGCGTATTTCCCCACGCTCACTGCGAGCGCGAGCGCCACGCGCCAGCGTGTTTCGGCCAACGGGCCCGGTTTTGCCCCGGGGGACGAGCCCATCTTCAATACCTTCATCGTCGGCGCGGACCTTTCCTACGAGTTCGATCTCTTCGGGCGGGTGCGCAACACCGTGGCGGGGGCACGCGCGACCGAGCAGGCCACCGCCGGCGACGTCGCCACGCTCGACCTCTCCGTGCACGCAGAGCTCGCCACGGACTACTTCGTGCTGCGCGGACTCGATGCCCAGCAGCAGCTCCTCGACCGCACCGTGGCCGATTACGCCCGGGCGCTCGAGCTGACGCGCAATCTCTACCAGGGCGGCGCCGCGGCGATCGCCGACGTGAAGCAGGCGCAGGCGCAGCTCGAGACGGCGCGCACCCAGGCTGAGGACACCCGGCTGCGGCGCGCGCAGACCGAGCACGCGATCGCCGTGCTGGCCGGAGTCCCGGCCAGCGCCTTCCATCTCGAGGCCCGGCCGCTCGAGGCCGATCGGGCCCTCCCAGCCGTGGATCCGGGCCTGCCTTCGCAGCTGCTCGAGCGCCGGCCGGACGTCGCGGCCGCCGAGAGACGCGTCGCGGCGGCCAACGCCACGATCGGAGTGGCGCGCGCCGCGTACTTTCCCGTATTCAGCCTGTTCGGCGCCGCGGGACAGGAGAGCACCCAGAGCAGCAGCTGGCTCGCGGCCCCGAGCCGCTTCTGGTCGATCGGGCCTCAGGGCGTGCTCACCGTCTTCGACGCGGGATTGCACGCGGCCCAGTCGGCCGCCGCGCACGCGAGCTACGACGAGCAGGTCGCCAACTATCGCAGCACGGTGCTCATCGCCTACCAGGAGGTGGAGGACAGCCTCGCGGCCCTGCATCAGCTGGCGCTCGAGGACGTGAGCCAGGCGGCCGCGGTCACCGCCACGCAGGAAGCGCTCGAGCAGGCTCGCTACCGCTACAAGGGGGGCGTCGTGACCTACCTCGAGGTCGTCCTGACGGAGAACGCCTCGCTGAACGCGCGCCTCGCGGCGGTGGACATCGAGACGCGCCGCATCGGCGCCACGGTGCTGCTGGTGCGGGCCCTGGGCGGAGACTGGCAGCCCAGCCGCCCGCTGGCCCAGCGCTAGCGTGCCGGGGGGCGCTCAGCCTCAGGCCCCGGCGCGCGCCACCCGCCTTCTGGCACTCGCCGCGCTCGCGCTGCGGGCCGGTACGGTCAGTGCGGATGAGCCGGCGCCGGAGAGCAAATACCCGATGCTGCTCGGGGTGCAATACACCTTCATCGAGCAGCAGCAATCCTCGCTCGAGTCGCCGTACCAGGGAGAATTCAGCCTCGATCCGCGGGGCGACACCCAAGGGACTCACACCATCGGCTTCTACGGCGGGTGGGCACCGCTGCCGTGGGGGCAACTGTACCTCGATGCCGAGAAGTTCACGGGCGCCGGCGTGTCGGGCGCCACCGGGCTCGGCGGTCTCACGAACGGCGACGTGATCCGCGCCGGAGTTCCGGGCCTCAAGAAGGAGTTCTACGTCGCGCGCGCCTTCGTTCGTCTGATGCTGCCTCTCGGGCGCGAAGTGGCGCCGGTCGCGCGCGGACAGGATCAGTTCCCGGGGACCGAGGCGACGCGCCGTCTCGAGCTCAAGGTGGGGCGGCTGTCGGCATCGGACGATTTCGACAAGAACAGCTACGCCAACTCCACGCGCACTCAGTTTCTCAACTGGTCGCTGTGGAACAACACAGCCTGGGACTTCGCGGCCGACACCCGCGGCTACACCGACGGCTTCGTCATCGGCTACCTCAGCCCGGAGTGGTCACTCAAGTACGGCATGTACCGCATGCCGCTCTACGCCAACGGTCAGACACTCGAGACTCTCGCGCGGGCGCGAGGGGAGAATCTCGAGCTGACGCTCGCCCCGGGGCCCTACGGCACGGTCCTGCGCCTGCTCGCCTACCGCAACACCGCGCGCATGGGCGACTACTCCGAAGCGCTCGCGATCGCGGCGGCGGCCGGGACCGTGCCCGATGTGGCGGCGACCGGCGCGGAGGGACGCCACAAGACCGGCGTCGGCGTCAACCTCGAGCAGCCGCTCGCCGATCACGGCGATACCGGCCTGTTCATGCGCCTCGGCTGGCAGGACGCCAAGACCGAGGACTTCGCCTTCACCGAGGTGGACCGGCATGCGAGCGCCGGCGGCCAGCTCTCCGGGGTCCGTTGGAGGCGCTCCGAGGACCGGCTGGGAGCGGCCGTGGCGATCGAGGGCCTCTCGGACGTGCATCGCGACTACCTGGCGGCCGGGGGCTCCGGATTTCTCCTGGGAGACGGGCGGCTCGACTATGCCCGCGAGCAGATCGTCGAGATCTACTATCGCGCGGGCTGGGTCTGGAGCCCGGGTACGGTGACGCTGCGCGCGCAGCTCACCCCGGATTTTCAATACATCCGGAACCCGGGGTTCAACCAGGATCGCGGTCCGGTCCGCTTCTACGCGCTGCGCCTGCACCTCGAGTACTGAGATGCGCACCGCGCACCCCGAGCGCGGCCGTGTAGCGCAACGCGGGCGGCTCTGCGAGCGCAGGTCCCCGCGCGCCTGGATATGTCGCCTTCTGCCGAAGGCGGACGGCTACTTCACGCGCACGAAGTCGATGAAGCCGCGCTCGATGTCGGCGTGGGTGAGTTGCACGCGTATCGTGTCGCCGACGTCGAGACCCTGCACGCCCTGCACCAGTTTGCCCTCGGCGAGCGGGTGTGCGATGCGCACCCAGGTGCCGCTCTCGTTGACGCCCGTGACCATGGCGTCGAACTGCTCGCCGAGGTGCGGGGTGAGCAGCATCGCGGCGGCGGACTTGCGCACCTGGCGCTCAACCTTGGCGGCGTTGCCCTCCTGCTCGGTGCAGTGCTGCGCCAGGGTGCGCAGCGTCGCATCGTCGTAGGGAGCCGCGCGTCCGGCCAGGGCAGCCTTGACCAGGCGCTGCGAGATCAGATCCGGAAAGCGCCGGTTGGGTGCCGTGGCATGCGTGTAGTCGTCGATGGCCAGGCCGAAGTGCCCCTCGGCCGCCTCCCCCGGGCGCTTGAGGACGTACTCGCCCGCGCCCAGGAGCTTCACCACGGCGAGTGACAGGTCGGGGAAGCGCTCCGGCGCGCGCTGCTGGCAGGTCACGAGAAAAGCACTCAGCGCGCGCGCATCCGGGGCCGCAGGAAGCGTGCTGCCGAGCGAGGCCGCCAGCGCCACGATACGCCCCCAGCGCTCGGGCACGCGCAACACGCGGCGCAGAGACGGCGAGCGCCTCGCCTCCAGAAATTGCGCAACCACTTCGTTGGCCGCGATCATGAAATAAGCGATGAGCTCCTTGGCGCGGTTGTCCTCGTCGGGCCTCAGGTCCATGAGGGCGCTGCCTTCGTAGACCGCCCGCGCTTCGAGGGTCGTCAGGCCGAGCGCCCCCTGTGCCTTGCTCACGCGCTTGAGCGCCTGAGCCACCTGGTCCTGGAGACGCAGCTGCGCGTCCATCCCCGCAACGGCCGCCACCGGCGGCGGTATCGGTCCGTGCCCGTCGAGCCAGGCCGCCACGCTGTCGTAGGCGAGCTTGGCGCGGTTGACGACCGCGGCACGATAGACCTCCGAAGCGCTCACCGACCCCTCGGCCGTCACGGTCATGTCGACGACGAGGCTCGCTCGCTCCTGCCCGGCGGCGAGCGAGGTCAGGTCGGTCGAGAGCGCCTCCGGCAGCATCGGGAAGATCTGGGCGGCGGTGTAGACGCTGGTGGTGTTGGCGCCCGCGTGGGCATCGAGCGGCGAACCGGCCGCAACCGTGCCGTCGACGTCCGCGATCGCCACCAGGATGCGCGTGGCGCCGGCTGCGGCGGGCGCGGCGACCGACAGCTGGTCGAGGTCGCGGGACTCGTCGTTGTCGATCGAGCACCACAGGAGCGAGCGCAGGTCGCGGCGCCCGGGACCGGTCGCGGGCGCTGCCTGGCCGATGGTGCGCAGCTGTGCGAGCGCGGCGGGCGGGAAATCCGCCTCGAGACCGTGTTGGCTCATGGCGCGCCGCGCGATGCGCTTGAGCTCGGCCTGGGGATCCTGCGGAGCTGACATCGGGGCATGATACCCGTCGTGCGGGGTCGGCACCCCGCGAGGTGCGCAAGAGAAAAGGGCGCCGTACTCGACGGCGCCCTCGGCTGAAGCTCGCGGCGGCACATCCTGCGCCGCCGCCCGCCTGCATCAGCTCATCGGCAGCACGCCGGTGTAGTAGATGATCACGTACGCCTTGAGTGCGCCGCTCGCGGCCATTCCGGCCGGTTGCGGCACGCCCCAGATCTTCACCAGCGTGCCCGCGACCAGGCTGTCGGTGAAGGTGGTGAAGTCGCTCGACTTGCTGAGGTCGAGTGGCGTGATCGTCAGCGTGCCGCCGCTGCGGTTCACCTGGTAGACGAGCGTCGCGGAGCCAGCGGTGGCATCGAAGTCCACGGTGGCGGCCAGGCCGCCGGGATTGGCCACGAGGGCCGCCGTGAAGGAGCTGCCGGTAACTCCGGCGACGACCTGCGCGAGCGGCAGCGGAGTCGGCTCGAGAATCGCCATCGGCACCTGCCACGGCGTGGCGCCGCCCACCCAGGTGGCGGACGAGGCACCCCAGGCGCTCACGGCGCCGAAGGTACCGCCGAAGGTCACCGAGCCGTTGCTCGCCGACTCGAAGTCGCCGATCGCATTGGCGCCGGTATCGGCCTGGGTCGGGAAGGTGAAGTACCACCAGTCGAAGCCCGAGATCGGGTCGCCGGCCGGGTCCACGTTGTTATTGCTGCCCGTGTACGGCAGGTAGTCGAGATCCACGCTGTAGTCGTCGCTGTTGCGCAGGAAATCGCGCGTGTAGGTGAAGCCCGTCGCGCCGGCGTTGGAGATCGTGCCGCCGTAGTTGGCCATCTCGATGTCGACGCTGTCGGCCACGAGCGGGTTGGCGAGCGGGTCCACGCAGCTCACGTGCACCTTGAAGCCGCGCACGATGTCGCCGCTCGCGAGGAACCCGGGTCCCTGCCCGATCGAGGTGGCATCAGCGCTGGCGTTGTGCGGAGCGCGGAAGTAGAAGAGCGTGTTGGGACCGATGGTGATCTCAACCGGCGCCCCGTCCTCGTTCTCGACGGTCATGGTACCGGCCGCGTCATCGACGCTCAGCACGTGGCCCTCGGGACTCAGCCACACCTTGGCGAAGGAGCTCGAATACCAGACGCGCACGGCCGTGAGGCTGCCGTCGTCCTGGTAGCGCGCCGCGACGCGCACGAACATTCCGGCCAGAGCGCCCGGGAAGTCGCTGTTGACCACGGTACGCGCGCTGCCGTTGTCGACGTCGTAGAGGATCGTGCCGTTGGTGCTGTCGACGTTGATGGTGAGCTGCGTGTTGCTGGTGACCTCACCCTCGGGGTTGCTCGCGGGTACCATGGGGAAATCCCGCAGCATGGTGAAGGAACTGCCGCTGACCGTCTGCACGGTGCCATAGCTGTGGCGCAGGACCAGCCAGCGCAGGTCGCCGACGTGGCGGCGGCGCACGGGGCCGTTGAAGTTGACCGCCCACACGGTAGCGCCATTCGCCGCCGGAGGATTGTGCGCGATGATGAAGGCGGGATGCGCCAGGTCGAACTCCACGTTGAGCACGTTCGCCGTGGTGCTCGAGACGACCAGCGGGTTGGCGAAGTTGAGCGTGATCGGCACCGTGAGGCTGCCGGTGCTGCCGTGCGTGTGCTGGATGTCGATCTGGCTCGCGGGAATGGTCGCGCCGGCAGCGGCCGGGAAGCCGCTCTCGGGGTTCGACGACACGGTGAGCTGTACGTCGCCCGGATTGCCGGCGACCGTGATGACGGCACCGCTGTAGGTGTTCACCGGCACGCTCACGCTGCCGATGATGTCGGCGAGGTTGTCGAGCTGCACCAGGTTGAGCGGCGTCGCCGTCGAAGCCGTCCAGATGGTGACGTTCGCGCTGCCGTCGGCCGGGATCAGCGCCACGCTCTCGAGCTGTACGCCGATCGTAGCCCAGTCGTCGGAAGTCGCATCGCTGATCAGCAGCTGCAACGTCCCGGTCTGCGTGGGTGGCGGATTGCTGCCGCCGGTGGAGGCGGACCCGCCGCCGCCGCAGGCGCCGAGCACCGCGGTGAGACCTGAAACCAGCGCGCTCAACAGGACGCGCCGCAACATAATGCGCTCCATGTTCATTCCCTCTGTCAGTTCTGGGGCGAGCGTTTGCCAACCCGTCGCACCCTAAAGCGCTCGAGGGCAGTGTTGGTTGACCGGAGAGCCCGTGCCGCGTGTCGTGTTTGGGAGACGTGCGCAGCGGGTGCGCGTGAGCGGCTAGGTGTGAAGTCTCAGGACGTTATTCTTGGTTGAAGGGTTGCCCATTCGGGGGTCTCCCGTGATGCTCTTGGTTACCACGCCTAGAACATCGAGGGAGTCCCGAATGGACGTGCATCAGAATGCGCGGCTGACGTACGCGTGTCGAGTGCTGCTGGTAGATCGGATCCGGGCGGGTCGACCGAAGGCTCAGGTTGCCCGGGAGCTGGGGATTTCCAGCAAGACGGTGGACAAGTGGCTGAAGCGATTTAGTGACTGCGGCCCACAGGGTCTTCGGGATCTGAGCTCGCGTCCGCATCGCTCTCCGAGCGCCACTAACGAGGTGCTCAGAACGGCGGTAGTGGCGCTGCGGCGCCAGCGCATGACGCTGCTCGCGATCGCCCACCAACTGAATCTATCGCGCGCTACGGTCGCACGGCTGGCGAAGGCAGCGGGGATGAACCGGTTATCCAAGCTCGAGCCTGCGCCTGTGTATCGCCGTTATGAGCGCGCTGAGCCCGGTGAGCTGCTGCATCTGGACGTGAAAAAGCTAGGCCGAATCATCAAGGTGGGCCACCGCATCACGGGCAATCGGCACGGTCACGGTACCGGTCCCGCGCCAGGCTGGGACTATATGCACATCGCCATTGACGATGCTTCACGCGTTGCCTATGCCCAGCTGCTGCCGGACGAGAGCGCCGACTGTACCGTTGTCTTCCTGAGGGCCGCCGTAGCCTATTACGCTGGCCTCGGCGTACGCATCAAGGGTGTCTACACCGACAACGCCAAAGCTTATCGGGGCCACGACTTCGCCAGTGCCTGCGCCCAGCTGGGTTTGCGCCATCACTACACCAGGCCCTATACACCGCGCACTAATGGAAAGGCTGAGCGCTTCATCCAAACCGCTCTACGCGAGTGGGCGTATGCTCGCGCCTACCACCACTCGTACCAGCGTCGTGATGCTCTGCCGACCTGGCTTCACGGCTACAACTGGCATCGACCCCACATGAGCCTCGCCGCCCAGCCGCCCATCAGCAGACTGAGACTCAACAGGAACAACCTGCTGAGACTCCACAGCTAGGCGGGCGCCTGTAACAGCGCGGTCACGTGCTCCTTGGCGCGCGCGCACGCCGCCTCGAGAGCCAGCCCGCCGGCGAGGCCGGCAGCGATCGCCGCGGCGAGCGCGCAGCCGGTGCCACGCCGCTCCCGCGCGCTGCGCGCCGAGCTGAATTCGCGCACCTCTCCCTCGCCGCAGATGAGCCAGTCGGTTGCCACGGCGCCGGCAGCGTGTCCGCCTTTCATCAGGACTGCGGTCGGACCGAGCGCGCAGAGCGCGCGGCCCTGAGCGACGATCTCCGCGCTGGAGGCGGCCGGCGGTGCACCGAGCAGCCTGGCTGCTTCCGGGATGTTGGGCGTCAGAAGCGTCGCCCGCGGCAGCAGCAGCGCGCACAGCGCTGCGCGGCCGGGGGAATCGAGCAGCTCGGTACCGGCACTGGCTGCCAGCACCGGATCGAGCACCAGCGGCACGCGCGCGCGCGGCGGCAGTCCCGCGGCCACCGCCTCGACGATGGCGCGGCTGCCCAGCATTCCGGTCTTGATCGCGCGCACGGTTGCGCCGGCGAGCGCCGCGTCGATCTGCGCCCGTACCAGCCGCGGCGGCAGCAGCTCGACCATGGTCACCTCGCGGTCGGTCTGAGCGGTGACGGCGGTGACGGCGCTGAGTGCCGCCACCCCGAAGTGCGTCAGGGTCGCAACGTCGCGGGTGAGGCCGGCCCCGCCGCTCGAGTCCGTGCCCGCGATGAGGAGGACTGCGGTCACTCGCCGAGCGCGAGCAACGCGAGGTTGCGATGGCCCCGCGCGCGCAGCAGCTGCGCCGCACGCCAGGCGCGCATGCCGCTGCGACAGCACAGCACGATGCGCCGCTCCGCCGGCAGCGGCTGCGGCGCACTCTCGAGCGCCTCGACGCCGAGGCGCAATGCCGACGGAAACGGCGCGAGCGGTGCTTCGGCGGGGCCGCGCAGATCGATCACGAGGTCCGAGGCCGCAACCTGCGTCGGGGCGATGAAGGCGAGCGTATCGACGGGCTCCGCGGCTCCGGCGAAGGAAAACCCGCCGACGTGCAAGGTGCGGAAGTCGACGCTCATGAGCCGCCCGAGCACCGGCGGCTCGAGCCTGAGAATCAGGGCGAGCGTCAGGTGCGCGGCGAGCGTCCCCATCACGCCGACGGCGCTGCCGAGGACGCCCGCTTCGGCACACGAGCCTGCCTGAGGCGGTAACTCGGGAAACACGGCACGGTAGCTCGGCGCGCCGCCGCAGAATACGCCGACGTAGCCGGCGAGCCCGAGCACCGAAGCGCTCACCAGCGGCTTGGCCTGGCCCTGGCAGGCATCGCTCAGCACGTACGTGACGGCGAAGCTGTCGGCGGCATCGACGAGGACGTCCGCCGCGGCGGCGAGCCCGGGCGCGTTGGCCGGTGTCAGCCGCTCGGCGAGCGTGTCGATGTGCACCTCGGGATTCAAGGCCGCGAGCGTCGCGCGCGCCGCCTCGACCTTCATCCTGCCGAGGTCGCCCATGCGGTAGAGGGGCTGGCGATGGAGATTCGATTCCTCCACCCGATCGTGATCCACGATGGTGAGCCGCCCGACGCCGGCCGCGGTGAGATACTCGAGCACCGCGCAGCCGAGACCCCCGGCGCCGACGACCGTCACGGCAGCGGCGCCGAGGCGCGCCTGCCCCTCAACTCCCACCTCGGGGAGCCGCGTCTGGCGAGAGTAGCGGTCGCTCACGCCGCCACCTCGAGCCAGGCACGCGCGCGGGCCTCCGGGTCGGCGCTGCGCACGATATCGGTCACGACCGCCGCGACGTCGGCGCCGGCAGCGAACACGCCGGCGAGACGCTCGAGTGTGAGCCCGCCGATCGCGACCAGCGGGATCGGGCCGATGCGGCGCTTCCACTCGCCGATGCGTCCGAGGCCCTGGGGCTGCCATGGCATGATCTTCAGCAGCGTCGGGTAGATCGGCCCCAGCGCCACGTAGTCGGGCGCAACCGAGAGTGCGCGCTCGAGCTCCGCCTCATCGTGGGTGCTCACGCCGAGGCGCACGCCGGCACGGCGCAGTGCGACGACATCCGCGCCGGCGAGGTCGCCCTGCCCCAGGTGCACGAAGTCGCAGCGCTCCTCGAGCGCGATCTCCCAGTAGTCGTTGACGATGAGCTGTATGCCGCAGGTCGCGCACAGGAGGCGCGCCGCGGCTATCTCGGCACGCACCTCGGTGGGCGCGCGCTCCTTGATGCGCAGCTGCACCAGCCGGACCCCGAGCGGTGCGAGACGCGCGACCCAGGCGGCGCTGTCGACGATCGGATAGACCCGCGGCAACCTCATCCGAGGAAGGCCTGGCCGATCACCGGAGTCGAGGGTGCCGCAAAGTCGCGCGGCTCGATGGGACCCGCAAGGCGCGCGGCGCGCCCCGCCTCGACCGCGAGCGCGAACGCTCCCGCCATCGCCACCGGGTCGGTGGCCTGCGCCACCGCGGTATTGATCAGCACCGCATCGAAGCCGAGCTCCATGGCGTGGGCGGCGTGCGAGGGTACGCCGAGACCGGCATCGACGATGAGCGGCACCGCAGGGAAATGCGCGCGCAGCGCCGTCAGTCCGAAGAGATTGTTGAGCCCGCGCCCGGAGCCGATCGGCGCGCCCCAGGGCATGAGCACGCGGCAGCCTGCGGCGAGCAGCCGCTCGGCGACCACCAGGTCCTCGGTGGTGTACGGAAACACCTCGAAGCCCTCGGCACAGAGGATCCGGGCCGCCTCGGTGAGGCCGAAGACATCCGGCTGCAGCGTGTCGTCCTCGCCGATGACCTCGAGCTTCACCCATGGCGTGCCGAACACCTCGCGCGCCATGTGAGCGGTCGTGACCGCCTCCTTGACACTGTGACAACCCGCGGTGTTCGGCAGGACCCGCACGCCGAGACCGCGGATGAGCGACCAGAAGCCCTGGCCGGCGCGTTCGCCCGCCGATTCCCGGCGGAGCGACACCGTAACCACCTCGGCGTGGGCGGCGCGGACCGCTTCGGTGAGCACCGCCGGCGAGGAATAGCGTGCCGTGCCGAGCAGCAATCGCGACCTGAGCTCGGTTCCATAGAGATTCAGCCGCATTCAGCCTCCCTGCATGGGCGCGAGCACTTCGATGCGATCGCCGTCGGTGAGTGCGGTGCGCACGCGCGCCTCGGCCGCGACGAACTCGCCGTTCACCGCGGTCGAGACCACGCGGCCGCCGTAGCCGAGCTCCTCCAGCGTCGCGGCGAGCTCGGCCGCGGCGATCTCACGCCAGGAGCCGTTGACGAGGATCCTCATCCATCACCTCCGGGAAACGGCGTCCTTCGAGCAGCGCTTCCGCGGCACGGCACGCCAGCGCCGGGGCGAGCAGGAAGCCGTGGCGGTAGAGGCCGTTCACGTACAGCTCGCCTGCCACGCGACGGATGCGCGGCAGGTTGTCGGGAAAGGCGGCGCGCAACCCGCTACCCGTCTCGAGAACCTCGGCCTCGCCGAAGGCCGGGTGCAAGGCGTAGGCCGCCGACAGGAGCTCGAGCAGCGAGCGCACGCTGACGCGCCGCTCGGCGTCGCTCTCGATCATGGTGGCGCCGACCATGAAGACGCCGTGCCCGCGCGGCGCCACGTAGACGGGCAGGCGCGGGTGGAGCAGGCGCACCGGGCGCGACAGCGACACCTCCGGTGCGCGCACCAGCAGCATCTCGCCGCGCACGCCCCGCAGGTCCGTGAGGACCCGCCGTGCCGCGATTCCGCTGCAGTCGAGCCGCTCGCGGCCCGCCGGCGCGGCGAGCTGCGCATCGACTCCGAAACGCACGCGCACGCCGAGCTCCCCGAGACGCGCCGACAGCGCGTCGAGCGCGGCACGCGGGTCGAGATGGCCTTCGCCCGGGAAATAGAGCGCGCTGCCGAAACGCCCCGCGAGCTCGGGCTCGAGGGCGCTGAGCGCCGCGGCATCCAGCGTCTCGAAGCGTCGCGTGCGCCGCGCGAACTGCCGCAGTTCGCCCGCGTCGCGGGCGTGCGCGACCACGAGCGTCCCCCGGCGGGCGGTCGCCGGAAAGCGTCGCCGCCACCACTCGATCCCCTCCTCCCCGAGACGCTCCACCAGGGGACCCGAGCTCTCGAGCTCGCACCACGGGGCGAGCATGCCACCCGCGAACCACGAGCAGCCGGCGCCCGGGAGTGCGGCGGCGCGCTCGAGCACCTCGACCGAGGCGCCGCGCTCGGCAAGCTCGAGCGCGCAGGCAAGGCCCGCGACGCCCGCGCCCGTGACCGTCACGCGCATCCGGCTAGCCCTTGCGGGCCGCAGGCACGTACAGCTCCGAGCCGCCGGCGCGGAACTTCTCGGCCATCTCGCGCATACCCTGAGCGCGTGCCTCGGCGCGCACCTCGTGGGAGATGCGCATCGAGCAGAACTTGGGGCCGCACATCGAGCAGAAGTGCGCCACCTTGTGGCCCTCCTTGGGCAGCGTCTCGTCGTGGAAGGCGCACGCGGTATCGGGATCGAGCGACAGGTTGAACTGGTCCTGCCAGCGGAAGTCGAAGCGGGCGCGCGACAGCGCGTCGTCGCGCGCGCGCGCCCCGGGATGCCCCTTGGCGAGATCGGCCGCGTGGGCGGCGATCTTGTAGGTGATCACGCCGGTCTTGACGTCATTGCGGTCGGGAAGCCCGAGATGCTCCTTGGGCGTGACGTAGCAGAGCATCGCCGTGCCGTACCAGCCGATCATCGCCGCGCCGATCGCCGAGGTGATGTGGTCGTAACCCGGCGCGATGTCGGTGGTGAGGGGACCTAAGGTGTAGAACGGGGCCTCGCCACAGGTGGCGAGCTGCTTGTCCATGTTGTCCTTGATCTTGTGCATCGGCACGTGGCCCGGGCCCTCGATCATCACCTGGCAGTCGCGCGCCCAGGCGATGCGCGTGAGCTCGCCGAGCGTCTCGAGCTCGGCGAACTGCGCCGCGTCGTTGGCGTCGGCGATCGAGCCAGGCCGCAGGCCATCGCCGAGCGAGAAGCTCACGTCGTAGGCGCGGCAGATCTCGCAGATCTCCGCGAAGCGCTCGTAGAGAAAGCTCTCACGGTGATGGGCGAGGCACCACTTCGCCATGATCGAGCCGCCGCGCGAGACGATGCCGGTGACGCGCGCGACGGTGAGCGGCACGTACGCGAGGCGCACGCCCGCGTGGATGGTGAAGTAGTCGACCCCCTGCTCGGCCTGCTCGATGAGCGTGTCGCGGAAGATCTCCCAGCTGAGATCCTCGGCCACTCCGCCCACCTTCTCGAGCGCCTGGTAGATGGGCACGGTCCCGATGGGCACCGGCGAGTTGCGCAGGATCCACTCGCGGATGGTGTGGATGTTGCGCCCGGTGGACAGGTCCATGACGGTGTCGGCGCCCCAGCGGATCGCCCACACCATCTTGTCGACCTCCTCGGCGGTCGAAGACGTGACGGCGGAGTTGCCGATGTTGGCGTTGATCTTCACCAGGAAGTTGCGGCCGATGATCATCGGCTCGGACTCCGGGTGGTTCACGTTCGCCGGCAGGATGGCGCGCCCCGCGGCGATCTCGTCGCGCACGAACTCCGGCGTCACGTACGCAGGGATGTTGGCGCCCCAGGAGTTGCCGTCGGGTGCCGCGCCGCTCGCGCGCTCGCGCCCGAGATTCTCGCGGATCGCGACGTACTCCATCTCGGGAGTCACCACCCCGGCGCGTGCGTAGGCGAGCTGCGTGACCGCCCTGCCGGCCCGGGCGCGCAGCGGCGGGCGGCGCACGGGAAATTCCGGCGCCGCCCTGGCGCTTGCGGTGAGCCCGTTGTCGATGAGCTGCACGTGCCGCCCGGGGTAGCCTTCCGTGTCGCCGCGCGCGGCGATCCAGCGCTCGCGCAGCCGGTCGAGACCGGCTTCGATGTCGATCGCGACCGCAGGATCGGTGTACGGGCCGGAAGGATCGTAGACTGCCAGCGGCGGCTCGCCACTCGAGGGATGCAGCGCGATCTCGCGCATCGGGACCCTCAGGTCCCCGTGCAGACGCCCGGGGCGGTACACCTTGCGGGAGGCGGGAAAGGACTCGGAGACGACGTGCCAACTCTGCGCATTCATCAGACACTCCTGGCGTCAGGCCACAGAAGATCCGGCGAATGCTGCCCATGGGAAAGGGATCGGAGGGTTTCGCTTTCCTACGCCAGCATTAACTGGATCAGGTTAGGAGGGTCGCCATGCCGCGCTTCCCCAAGCGCCGATGGCCTCTCAGCCCCCTGCCGGGGCTCCCCTAGCAACAGCGGCGAAAGTAGTACGAGTCGGGGCGGGGGTCAATGCCGCGCGAGGATCGGCGGCTCGCGCCGCCGCCGAACCGGCGATCCGAGTCGTTGCTTGCGCGTGCGCCCAGGGAGCGACGCGCGCGTCGCCCCCAGAGGAGCGGTGCCTTTCGGTCCGGCCGCAGAGCGCGCGGGCGCGCAGTCCTCAGCTCGGGCGGCCGCTCCCGTGGCTCGCCTGGCCACCCTTGCGGCCCGCCTGCGCGGCGAGCTCCGGGTGCTGCGAGAAGCTGCGTTTCTCGTCCGGTACGCTCTGGCCGCCCTTGCGGCCCGCGACCGCCGCGAGCGCGCGGTTCTGCGAGAAGCTGCGTTTGGATCCCGGTACGCTCTGTCCGCCTTTGCGTCCGGCCTCGGCGGCCAGGCGGCGATTCTGCGAGAAGCTGCGCTTTTCGTCCGGCACGGCCTTGCCACCCATGCTGGCAATCTGCCTTTGCCGTTCTGCGTTCATCGACGCGAAGCCACGATGCGACAGCCGTCCTTCCGTTGCATGAGCCATTGCTGCTCTCCTTCCGACCACGAGGCCGGCGCAAGCTCCGATGACTTTATCGATTCCTCGAGGGGCAGGATACGCCCAAGGCAGCGCCCGGGAAAACTGCCTGGGAACCCCCCGACCGGCCCAGCGCGTCGCTTCACCGCGACTTTCAGGGGGTCAGGCGGTCGATGGTGAGCGATGCGAGGCCGTCCTTGCCCACCCGATAGCTGATCTCGCCGTAGGGATCACCGCTCGCGCCGACCGGATTGCCCGAACGGGCGATGCGGGCGACTACGGTGACACTGTCCCCGGCACTGAAGCTGTGGCCGGGAATCATCGAATCCCTCTGCGTCAGCTCGATGGTCTGCGGGAATTCGCTCGCGAGGCGCCGCGCAGCAAGCGGCGGCCCTGGGTGCGCAGGATCGCGTACGAATACAAACAGGGGAAAGGATCCGGAGGGCTGCGCGAGCGCCGGGGACAGTGTGATCTTCACGCGCACCGAGCCGCCGGCATCGCCCGATGCCGCGGCAGCAGGCGTAGCCGCGGCAGCAGGCGTAGCCGCGGCACTCGCGGCGGCTCGCGCCGGGGCTGCGGCAGCGCCCGCCCTCCCCTGATCGGCCTGACCGTTGAGCCTTTGGTCGATGGCGGCGATCTGCTGCTGGAGGAACGTGCGCACCTGGTCCGGAGGATTCATCGCGAGCAGTTTCGAGAAACGCTGCCGCGCGGCCGGCAGATCTCCGCGCCGTACGGCGGCCACGGCGCCATAGAACAGCGCTTTGCCGGAGTTCGGGTCGAGCACGAGCGCGCGCTCGATCAGCTGTCCCGCACGGCCGTCGAGCTCCGCCTGGTCTCCCATCGCGAGCGCCTCGGCCTCGCCGCTGAGCGCCTCGGCACTCTTTCCGCCGCTCAGGGTGTCGGCGCGCTCGTAGGCGCGCACGGCCAGCGCATATTCCTGCAGAACGGTGTAGGAGCGGCCGAGCATCAGCCAGTCCTCGACTTTTCCCGGCTCGCGCTCGAGCCTGCGGGCGAGCCGTGCCACCATGTTCTGCGGCGAATCGGCCGACGCCGAGGGCTGCGGGTGCCAGGCCCAGTTGCTCCAGGTCACGTAGAGCACGGCCGACCCGACGACCAGCACGCCCGCCACCGCGAGCGCCGTCCACGGGGCCGGCGAGCTGGCGGACGCGCCGGAGCGCACCAGCGGGATCGTGACCGCGGCCACGGCGATCACGGCCAGCGCCGCGGAGAGGAGTACGAAGGTGAGCATCAATTGGATCCGTCGTCGGGCAGTGGCTCGGTGTCCGCGCTCACGAGCCGGGCGCGCTTGCGCACCACGCGCCACGCCACCAGCGCGCCGACCACGAGCAGCACCTCCGGCGCCGCCCACAGCCAGACGTTCTTCAGCACGAAGCGTGGACGAAAGAGCACGAAGTCCCCGTAGCGCGCCAGCATGAAGTTACGGACGTCGTCGTCCGACTTGCCGGCGAGCAGCATGTCGCGCACCTCGCGCCGCAGGTCCGCGGCGACCCCCGCGGGGGAGTCGGCCAGCGCCTCATCCTGACACTGCACGCAGCGCAGCTCGTGCGTCAGCCCCTCGTAGCGCGCCTGCAGCTCGGGAGTCGGCATCTGCGTGGTGTCGATCGCCCGGACGACGGCCGCGTTCGCCAGGGCCAGGCCGGCGGCCGCCACGCAAATCACGGTCGCGCGCCTCATGAGCCCGCCGCCTGCGCCTTCGGCAGCCGCGAGAGAATCTCTTTCTCCCATATGTCGGGCGTCAACTCGCCCATGCACTTGTATACGACTATTCCGGCGGGGTTCACCAGGAAGCTCTCCGGCGCCGCGTACACGCCCCAGTCGATGGCGGTGCGGCCGTCGCGATCGGCCGCGACGAATTCATACGGGTCGCCGAGCTGCTGCAGGTAGCCGCGCGCCTGGCTGTCGTCGTCCCTCCAGTCGAGGCCGATGAGCCGCACCCGGCCCGAGCGGCGCACGTCGAGGAGCATCTGGTGCTCATCCCGGCACGTGCCGCACCAGCTGCCCCACACGTTCAGCAGGTACCACTGCCCGCGCAACGCGGCAGAGCTCACCGTGTGTGTCGGGTCCGACAGGCTCGGGAGCGAGAACTGCGGCGCCGGCTTGCCGATGAGCGGCGAGGCGATGACGCCCTTCTCGGGGGAATGCTTGATGCCGACTGCGAGCACCACCGCGAGCAGGACGAACGCCACCATCGGGATGACGAAACGGTTGATCATGCGTGCTCCGGCGCCGCTGCCGCCGGCACGGCGCTCGGCGTCCTCGCCAGACGGTAGCGGCGGTCGGAGATCGCCAGCGCTCCACCGAGTGCCATGATGACCGCGGCGATCCAGATGAAACTCACCAGCGGGCGGATCTGGATGCGCACGCTCCAGTGCCCGGCCCCGAGGTCCTCGCCGAGCGCGACCAGGATGTTGTTGCCGCGGCTGTAGTGGATCGCCGTCTCGGTGGTCACCTGGTGCTGCACCGAGTAGCGGCGCTTTTGCGGCTTGAGCACCGCGACCGGTGCGCCGTCGCGGGTCACGACCAGCGTGCCGCCCACTCCGTCATAGTTCGGGCCTTCGATCGGAGCGACGCCGTCGAAGCGGAACTGGTAGCCGCCGACGGTCGCGCTCGCACCGGGCGCCAGGGCGATGTCCCTCTCGTTGGTGAAGGACTGGACCGTGGTGAGCGCAATCACCGCAATCGCAAGACCGAGGTGCGCAACCGTCATGCCGATCACCGCGCGCGGCAGCGACAGCCCGCGGCGCAGGCGGTCGACCGGGTCGACCAGTGAGGACAGGATGATCCACAGCCCGAGCGTCGCGCCGACGGGCGTCAGCAGGCTGCCATGGGAATAAATTCCGTACACCAGCCCGCAGCCAAGCACCGCGGCGGCCACGAAGGTGTAAAGGAGCGTCCGCCGCTGCGTTCCGAGCCGTCCACGCTTCCAACTCGCATGGATGCCGATCGACAGCAGCGCGAGCAGTGGCAGCATCGCCAGCATGAAGGTCGGATTGAAGAACGGGGGACCGACCGAGACGGTACCGAGCCCGAGCGCACCCGAGATCAGCGGCGCGAGCGTGCCCGCGAGCACCGTGCCGGCGGCCATCACCAGCAGCACGTTGTTGAACAGCAGGAACGACTCGCGCGCCCCGAGCTCGAATCCCGCCGGGGATTTGAGCAGCGGCGCGCGCCGGGCGTAGAGGCTGAGCGCGCCGCCGATCATCACGATGAGGAACGAGAGAATGAACACGCCGCGGCTCGGATCGGCGGCGAAGGAATGCACCGACACCAGCACGCCGGAGCGCACCAGGAAGGTGCCGAGGAGGCTCAGCGAGAAGGCCAGCACCGAGAGCAGCAGTGTCCAGCTCTTGAAGAGCCCGCGCTTGTCGGTGACCGCGAGCGAATGAATGAGCGCCGTCCCCACCAGCCAGGGCATGAACGAGGCGCACTCCACCGGGTCCCAGAACCAGAAACCGCCCCAGCCGAGCTCGTAGTACGCCCAGAAGCTCCCCATGGCAATCCCGCAGGTGAGGAACGACCATGCGGCCGTCACCCACGGGCGAGTCCAGCGCGCCCAGTTCTGGTCCATGCGGCCCTCGAGCATGGCGCCGCAGGCGAAGGCGAAGGCGACCGCGAAGCCAACGTAACCGGTGTAGAGCACGGGCGGATGTCCCGCGAGTCCCGGGTCCTGCAGGATCGGGTTGAGATCGGCACCGTCGCCCGCCGCGGGGTCGAGCCGCAGGAAGGGATTGGAGGTCGCGAGCGTGAACAGCAGGAATCCGAAGCTGATCAACCCGAGCACCCCGAGCACCCGCGCCAGGAACAGTCGCGGCAGACGGCTCCCGAGCGCCGCCACCGCGACGGTCCAGAGCGCCAGCAGCATGATCCACAGCAGCAGCGATCCCTCGTGCGCGCCCCACAGCGCCGCCACCCGGTAGAACACGGGCAGTGCGGTGTTGGAGTTTTCGGCGACGTACTTGACCGAGAAGTCGTTGCCGACGAACGAGGCCATCAGGCAGCCGACTGCGGTCGCCACCATGACGAACTGCCCGGCGACGGCCGGCGTTACCGCAGCGCTCCAGCGCTCGCGGCCGAACATGGGGCCAGCGATGCCGAAGAAGGCCTGCAGGCCCGCGAGCAGCAGCGCGAGTATCAGCGCAAAGTGACCGAGCTCGGGCAACATGGTGTCAGCTCCCTGTCGTCGGTGCGTGGCTGGGCTGCGTGGCGGGTGGGCCTTCGGGGCCGGCGGCTGCGGGCGTGCCCTCCTGGCGCGACTCGCCATGACGCTTCTTCAGCGAGCGCGCCACTTCCGGGGGCATGTATTTCTCGTCGTGCTTGGCGAGCACCTCGTCGGCGATGAAAGTCCCGTCGGCGCGCAGCCGTCCGTGGGCCACGACGCCCGCGCCCTCGCGGAACAGATCCGGGAGGACGCCGGTGTAGCTGACCGGCACCTGATGGCTGAAGTCGGTCACGACGAAGCGCACCTCGAGGCTGCCGGGCTCACGGTGCAGACTCCCCTCGGTCACCATGCCGCCGAGACGGAACCGCTCGCCGCTCGGCACCTGGCCGGCGGCCACCTGGCTGGGATCGAAGAAGAAGGTGACGTTCTTCCTGAAGGCCGAGAGCGCCAGCGCTCCGGCGATGCTCACGCCGACCAGGATCCCGATGACCAGCGTCATGCGGCGCTGACGCGGCGTCATGAGTCGGCCCCTGCGGCAAGGCGCCGGCGGGCGGCTGCCATGGCGCGCGCGAGCGAGCGGCGCGCCCAGATGACGTTGATGACCGCCACACCGAGCGTCACCGCATAGGAGGGCCACAGGAAAGCGGCATAGCCGCCCATGTCGAAAAACTCCCTCATGTTCCCACCACCTCGCGGATCCAGCTCGCCGAGCGTTCACGCAGGAGAATCTCGCCGCGCAGGCGCACCAGCAGCACGGCCACGAAATACAGCGTGAAGCCGAGCAACATGACCAGCAACGGCCAGAGCATCGGCAGCGAGAGCTGCGGCTTGCCGAGACGCATCACCGAGGGCGCCTGGTGCAGCGAATTCCACCAGGTCACCGAGTAATGAATGATCGGGACGTTCACGATACCTACCACCGCGAGCACGGCGCTGGTGCGATCGGCCCGCTGCGGATCCTCGATCGCCCCCCGCAGGCCCATGTAGCCCAGATAGAGAAACAACAGGATTAGTTCCGACGTCAGCCGCGGATCCCATTCCCACCACGTGCCCCACATCGGCTCGCCCCACAGCGAGCCGGTCACGAGCGCCGCGAAGGTGAACGAGGCGCCGATGGGCGCGCAGCTGGCGGCGACGGCGTGCGCCACTTTCATGCGCCAGATGAGCGCGACCGCGGCGGCGACCGCCATGGTCGTATATACCATGAGGGACATCCAGGCGGCGGGCGCATGCATATAAATGATGCGGAAACCGTCCCCCTGCTGATAGTCCGGGGGTGCCAGCACCAGTCCGCCGTAGAGCGCGGTCAGAATCAGTGCGGCAGCCGGCCACGCGAACCAGGGCGTGAGCTGCTGCGCGAGCCGGTAGATGTGAGGCGGCGAGCCCAGCCGATGAAACCAGGTCCAGTTCATTTTTCTCCGTTCACTCCAGACTGATGCGTACCGCGGCGGCGCATGCCAGCGGTGCGAGCGTGATCCCGAGCACCGCGAGCGCGGCCAGCAGCTCGAGCGGGGCCAGGTAGGATTCGCCACGGATCGCCAGCTCGCTGGCGCGCGCCCCGAAGATCAGCACCGGCAGCGAGAGCGGCAGCGTGAGGAGCGCGAGCAGCACGCCGCTGCGCCGGATGCCGAGGGTCAGCGCGGCGCCGATCGAGCCGATGAGGCTCAACGCGACCGTGCCCACCGCAACCGACGCCACGATCCCGGGAAGCGACCCGGCCGGCGCTCCGAGGGACAGCGCCGCGAGCGGCGCCATCAGCGCGAGCGGCACCCCGGTGAGCAGCCAGTGCGCCGCCGTCTTGGCGAACATCAGGCCGGTGAGCGGCTGCCCTGAGAGCGCGTACTGCTCGAGCGTGCCGTCGTAGGCGTCGTCGCGGAACAGGAACTCGAGGGCGAGGAGCGAGGCGAGCAGCGCCGCTACCCACAGGACGCCGGCTGCCACCTCGCGCAGCCGTGCGAGCTCCGGCGAGATCGCCAGCGGGAAGAGCGTAGTGACGATGGCGAAGAACGCGAGCGGCTGCACCAGCTGGCCACGCCGGCGCATGGCGAGCTGAAGGTCGCGCTCGAGCACCAGACGCGCGGCGTCCAGCACCGAGGCGGCATCGGCCCACACAGTCGCGCCGCCCACTACTGGGGCCGCGCCCGAGGGCAGCGCGGAATTGCCCGCCTCATCCATCGGTCAGCTCGAGGCGCTGCACGCGGCTGCGCGGCAACGGCAGCTCGTGGTGAGTCGCCGCCAGCACGAGTCCGCCGCGCGCCAGGTGCTCTTCGATGAGCGTGCCCACGAGCCGCTGTCCCGCGGCATCGAGATTGGTCGTCGGCTCATCGAGGAGCCACAGGGGTACCAGCAGCAGCGACAGCGCCGCGAGCGCCACGCGGCGCCTCTGGCCCGCCGAGAGGGTGCGCGCGGGGCGCTCGCTCCAGGCGGACGCGCCGACCCGTTGCAGCGCCGCCTCGAGTGCGCCGCGGCCGATGCGCCGCCGCATGCCGACCCAGTAATGAAGGTTCTCGCGTGCGCTCAGGTCTGCCTTGAGCGGTGCCTCGTGGCCGATATAGATGAGCGCGGAGTGAAACGCCGGCAGGTCCTCGTGCACGTCGCGGCCGTCCCAGAGGAGTCGCCCGGACTCGGGATAGAGAAGCCCGCAGGCCGCGCGCAGGAGGGTCGTCTTGCCCGCGCCGTTGGGGCCCGCTACGTGCAGGCAGCCGCCGCGCGGAACCGAGACCCCAAGGCCCCGCAGCACGTGGCGCTCGCCACGCCAGAGATGCAGATTCTCGATTTCCAGGCCTTCGGGTCGCATAAAATTCCGGCGATTCTGCGGCAGTTGCTTGCCATTCGCGATAAGGACTATCAGCAATAGCCTCGCAGCGCGCATGACGCGTGCGCTCGGCGCGGGAGTCTCGCAAATTCAGGAAGTTAGCGCCACTTCCGCGACTGTCTCTCGGCAGCGCCAGGAAGCGGGTGTTCTGTGAAAGTGCCTGGGGCCGGACTCGAACCGGCACGGGGTTTCCCCCAAGGGATTTTCTTACCACTACAGCTTTCGCTGCTGCACGTTGCGAAATCTCCCGCATGCATTTGTGGTCTGGACTTTACCTTTGCCGTCCCGCGCACAGCCGATGCGCGCGGCTTAGGCAGGGGCCGTCAAGTCTCTACACTTTCCCTGGCAGCACTCGCGAAACCAAGCGCGGCGCGCCAGGGCTTAGCTCGGTATTGCAGCCACCCTGACGTGCTGCTGTTCCACCGACTTTGACCCCATTCACACCGGCCGTTTCCGCGCCGGGTGCTCAACTCTTTCTCAAGTCCCTTGCGTCTACCAATTTCGCCACCCAGGCAAGGGTGCGAGCACGATTGTACACACGGGGCGCTTGCGCCGGATGTGGCACCTGACCCCGACCGCGACCGGGAGCGCAGGCCACCGCACTCGGCACACGGCCTGGCGCGTGCGGCCGCTTAAACGCCGCGAGCGGCAGTAGCATCGAACGGTTGGGGAGAGATCCCCTGCTTCAGCGTGGGCGCTATAGCCATGGAAAGCCTGCACTGGTCGAGCCGCAGCCCCATCGGGGTGATCGTCGTCGCGGTATTCGTGGTCCTGGTCGGACTGCTGAGCCTCAGCCGCCTGCCTCTGCAGCTGTTCCCCGACGTCAACAAGCCCGTCCTGAACATCGGCGCCGGCTGGCGCACGGCCTCTCCCGAGGAGATCGAGTCCGAGATCCTCGAGCCCCTGGAGAATGTCCTGCAGGGAATGCCCGGAGTCGAGGAGATCGAGGGCAACGCCTTCCCGGGCTTCGCGAACATCAACCTCAAGTTCGCGCTCGGCACGGACATGAAGAATGCGCTCGTCGAGGTCATCGGGCGGCTGAACCGTACGCGGCCCCTGCCGATCGATGCCGATCGCCCGAATGTGACCCTCGGCGGCAACGGCGGCAGCAACGAGACGCTCTCGTGGTTCTTCGTGCAGCTGCTTCCGGGGACGCCGGGCCCCATCGAGGCGCAGCACCGCTTCATCGAGGACACGGTGCGCGCCAAGCTCGAGTCGATCCCGGGCGTTGCCTCGGTCGACGTCAACAGCGGCCCGCCGGACGAGGTTCACATCACGCTCGACCTGGCCCGTGCGGCCGCCCTCGGCATCGGCATTCCCGACATCGCCAATCGCGCTGCCAGCGCCAACAACGTCTCGGGAGGTCAGCTCGACGTCGGCCGGCGCCAATATACGCTGCGCTTCACCGGACGCTTCTCGCCCGAGCAGCTCGGCGCGCTCGTGCTCACCTGGCGCGACGGCCGCCCGGTGCGTCTCGCGGACGTCGCCACGATCAGCGTCGGACCCCCGGTGCGACAGTTCGTCGCCTATCAGAACGGCAACCCCGCGATCGGCATCCAGGTGTTCCGCGCCAACGGTGCCAACGTGCTGGCCACCCTCGACGCCGTCAAGGCGGCGGTGGCCGAGCTGCGCGATGGTCCCCTGAAGGCACACGGACTCGGCATCGAGCAGTCCTTCGATGCGTCGCTGTTCATCCGTCGCGCCGTCCGGCTGCTCACGGAGAATCTGGTGGTAGGCGCGTTGCTCGCTCTGGTCGTCGTGTGGTGGTTCATGCGCGAGTGGCGTGTGACGCTGCTGATCGCGGCCACGATCCCCGTCTGCCTGTGCGCCACTTTCGTCACCCTGGACCTCTTCGGGCGCAGCCTCAACGTGATCTCGCTCGCCGGACTCGCGTTCGCGGTGGGCATGGTGGTCGAAGGGGCGATCGTCGTCTCGGGCAATGTCGTGCGCCTGCGCGAAGGGGGCATGCCGCTCGATGAAGCCTGCAAGGCGGGGGCGCGGCAGGTCGCGGGCGCCCTCATCGCCTCGAGCGCTACCACGATCGCGGTGTTCGTGCCGGTGCTCTTCCTCAAGGACGTCGAGGGTCAGCTGTTCGGCGACCTGGCGCTCACCATCTCGATCGCCGTCGCGATCTCGATCGTGGCGGCCCTCACTCTGCTGCCCGTGGCGCTCAGCTTCGCCCTCAACCGCCCGCTGCGCCCGAGCGGCTATGGGCAGGGGTGGCCGCGCCTCACCGACTGGGTACTGCGCGTCACCACCACCCGGACTCAGCAGCTGGCGTGGATCGGGGGCCTGCTGGTCGCACCGCTGCTCCTCGCCTGGTGGATGCTGCCGCCGCTCGATTACCTGCCGCCGGTCAAGCGGGCGGCGATCGACGCCTTCTTCGACTTTCCGCCCGGGATGAGCCCCGAGGCCGTCAACCGCGAGCTGCTCCCCACTCTGCTCGAGCGCATGCGCCCCTACATGGAGGGCAAGCTCGAGCCGCATCTCAAGAACTGGTACATCGAGAGCTGGCCCGGGGGCGGCACCATCGGAGCGCGCGTCATCGACGAGCGCCGCATCGGCGAGCTCGAGGCGCTGGTCCGCGACAAGATCACCGTCGGCCTGCCGGACACGCGCGTGTTCACCGTCGAAGGCGACCTGTTCGGCGGCATCGGCGGCTCGGCGCGCTCGGTGGGCATACACCTGCAGAGCGAGGACACGGCGGCCCTCAACCGGGTCGCGCTCGAGGGGCGGACGCTCCTCGAGAAGGTCTTCCCGAACGCACCCGTCCAGAGCTTCCCGAACCCCGAGGACGTGGCGCTCGAGCTGCACGCAGCACCCGACGATCGCCGCATCGCCGAGGTCGGCTGGGATCGAGCCACGCTCGGCACCGTCGTGCGCACCGTCGGCGAGGGTGCGTGGCTCGGGGAGTACTTCGACGGCAACTCGCGGCTGCCCATCATCCTGCGCTCGAGCGAAGGCACCACCCCCGAGGACCTCTCGAATGCCCCGCTCATGACGCCCGCGGGCCTCATCGTGCGGCTCGGCGACCTGGTGCAGCTCTCGACGGCGCTCGGGCCGCCCGCAATCCGCCGCCTGAATCACCGCCGGGTGGTCACGCTCACGATCGATCCGCCGGCGACGCTCTCGCTCGAGAAGGTGCTGCATACGATCGACACCCAGGTCCTGCCGCAGCTGCGCGCGCACCTGCCGCCCGACGGCTCGCTGCGCCTGGCGGGCAGCGCCGACAGCTTGAGTGAGACCCTGAGCACCATGAGCAAGGTGTTCGCGCTGGCGCTCGTGGTGCTGCTGCTGCTGATGACCGTGCTGTTCCGCTCGGTACGCGACAGCGTCATCGTGCTGCTCACCGTCCCGCTCGCCCTGGTCGGCGGCGTCGTGGGGCTGAGGCTGCTCGACCTGGTGAAATTCCAGGCGCTCGACCTGCTCTCGATGATCGGCTTCGTGATGATGATCGGGGTCATCATCAATCATGCGATCCTGCTGGTCGCCGCGGTGCGCAGCGTCGAGCGCGAGGGCGTCGCGCTCGAGGACAGCATCCGGGCCGGATTGCAGCAGCGCCTGCGCGCCATTCTGGCGAGCACGCTGACCGGCGCGCTCGGAGCGCTGCCCATGGCCGTCAACCCGGGGCCGGGCAGCGTCATCTACCGCGGCCTCGCCGCGGTCAACATCGGCGGCGTGGTGATCAGCCTCGCTTTCAGCCTCGTGCTCATCCCGGCACTCATGCGCCTGCTGGCGCGCGAGCCCCGCCCGGCGCCGGCAACTGCGCCCCTGGCCGCTGCCTGAGGTCACCATGACTCGCATTCACACCACCCGTCCCGCGCTGCAGGTGCTCGCGGGCCTCGCCACCGCCCTCGTCTCCCTTGCGGCCACGGCGGCCGAGTCCGACGCGAAGCGCGCCGTGGTCGAGGTCGGCACCGTGAGCCTGAAGCCCGTATCGGTGGCCAGCTGGATTCCCGGATCGATCGTCAGCCGCTCCGACGCACGGATCGCGACGGTAATCCCCGGCCGGGTCACGTGGATTGCCGAGGTCGGTACCCGCGTGCGGCAGGGGGAGCCGATCGCGCGTCTCGATGACACGGTCTCGCGGCTGCGGCTCGAGGACCTGCGCGCACAGGTCGACCGGGCGCGCGCCCAGCACGACGTCGCGAGCTCGCAGCTCGATCGTTTCAACCGCCTGGCAGCCACCCAGGCACTCAGCGCCAGTCAGCTCGAGGACGCGCGTGCGCAGCGCGACGTCTCCGGAGACGACGTGACCCGTGCCGGCGCGCAGCTGCGCCAGGCGCAGTACGAGATCGATCAGTCGGTGATCCGGGCACCCTTTCCGGGCGTGGTGAGCGAGCGCTTCATCCAGCGCGGCGAGTATCTGCAGACCGGAGCCGCGACGGTGCGGCTCGTCAACACCGAGGACATCGAGGCACGCGCGACCGCATCGCTCGATCTCGCAGCCAACGTGCACGCCGGCCAGACCGTCACTGTGCGCGATCACGGCATAGAGAGGCCCGGAAAGGTGCGCACCGTGGTCCCGGTGGGCGATGACCGCTCGCGTCAGTTCGAGGTGCGCGTGAGCGTGCCGCGCCTCGACTGGCTCGTAGGCACTCCGGTCGAGGTCAGCCTGCCCTCGAGCGCCGCACGCACGGTGACCACCGTGCCGCGCGATGCGCTCGTCATCCGCCAGAATCGCGCCTATGTCCTGCGCGTGACCCGGTCGCAGACGGTCGAGGAGCTCGACGTCACGCCCGGCGTCGGCATGGACGACAGCATCGAGGTGCGCGGCGCGCTCTCGCCCGGCGATCGGCTCGTGGTCCGGGGCGGCGAGCGGCTCTCCGCAGGTCAGGCCGTGACGATCATCGACGCGGCCCATCGCACCGCTCAGGCGCACTCGGGCTGAGGATCCCCCCGCTCAGCGCCCGGGCCGGCGGGCGCTACGAGCCCGAGAGCAGTTGGGCGATCGCCGGGAACGAGCGTGCGGCCGCGACGTCGGCGGCCGTGAGCCGCGCGCTGTTGCGCAGCCGGGTGCTCGCGCCAGATCCCAGGAGCCGCTGCACCAGAACCCGGTCGCCGCTGCGGCTCGCGATGATCAGGGCCGTATCGCCGAAGGCGTTCTGCGCATCCTTGTCCGCGTGCCGCCCGAGCAACTGATCGACGATGTCGGCGTGGCCGGCGGCGACCGCCAGCAGCAGTGGGGTGTCGCCGCGGGTCGTTCGTGCGTCGGGGTTGGCCCCTTTCTGCAGCAGAAACTCGCTCACGCTGGCGGCTCCCGCATGGCAGGCGGCGGCGAGCGGCGTCATTTCGCTCGCGTCGGCGTGCTCGATGTTCGCACCCCGCTCGATGAGCAGGCGGGCATTGTCCAGCCTGCCTGCCTGCGCCGAGTACCAGAGCGCGGTACGGCCGGCCTTGTCGATGCCCTCCGTAGCGGCACCCGCCTCGAGGAGCCGCCGCAGGCTCTCGCTGTCCCCGCTCCGTGCCACGATCATCAGCGCCGTAGTGCCCTCAGCGTCGCGGGCGTCGACGTGCGCCTGCGAGGCAATCAGAGCGCGCAGGATCGCGAGATGACCGGTCTTGGCAGCCGCCAGCACCGCCGGCTCCGGGTCCTCTTTGGCGCCGTCCGCGGAGACGCCATGAGCCAACAGCGCGGCGACCACCTCCGCCCGCCCCTCGCGCACCGCCGTGAGCAGCGGCGATGATCCCCGGCGGTCGGCGCGCCCGGGCTGTGCGCCCGCCTCGAGCAGCGAGCCGACGGTCGCCGGCGTGCCGCTCAGTGCCGCCACCGAGAGCACCGGCCGCCCATCGGGGGTCGTGACATTCGGGGCCTCTCCGCGCGCGAGCAGCGCGTGCAGAAGCTCCGGCGCCGGACGCGCGGCGGCGACCGCGAGATCCGGCCACCCGGCGTAGAGGTCACGCCCCTGCCCCGCGCGGCGGACCGAGGTGACCGCGGCCTCACTCACGGGTGCGCCCCGCTTGAGGGCAATCGCGCCCGCGGCCCGCAGACGCGCGGCTGCCGCGGTTGCACCGCTCGTTTCCGCAAAATCGAGCGCCGACCAGTCCTGAACGTTGCGCGGAGCCACCGCGGCAGATGCCGCCAGCAGCCGCTCGATCGCGGCGAGCTGACCGGAGGCGGCCGCATGCATCAGGGGGGTATTACCGTCGCGATCGGCGGCATTCGGGTTGGCGTGCGCCGCCAGGAGAACATCGAGCGCGTCGACCTTGCCGGCACGCGCCGCCAGCATCAGCGCCGTCGTGCCGTGCTGGTCGGCGGCATCGACCGCGGCGCCGAGCCGCAGCAGTGTTGCCAGGGCCTCCGCCTTGCCGGTCTCGGCGGCGCGTGCGAGGGCGCCGCGCCCGAACTCATCGCGCTCGGCAACGAGCGCCGGAGTCGCGAGCAGCTCGAGCGCGTGGACGTCACCCTGGGAGGCGGCCAGCCACAGCGCATCGCGCCTGACCCCCGGGTCCTTGAGCTGCACGGCGGGGAGCACAGTCGCCGCCACCTCAGCGGGCGCCGCAGCGCGACTCCCTGGCGCCGGCCGGCTCGCCGCGCTGTTGAAGCCGAGCGCGTGCGCGCGCGCCAGCCAGCGATCCGCCGCCTGTGTGTCCGGCGGGTCCGATTCCGCATACGACGCGGCGAGACTGAAGGCTGCGCGAGCGCTTCCCTGGCCTGCGGCCTTCTCGAGCCAGCCTCTGGCCTGCGCCGTATCGCGCGGACCGGCGAGCCCGTTGAGATAGAAGACCGCGAGAAGGTACTGCGCTTCGGCGTTGCCCGCGGCCGCGAGCCGCTGCAAGTCGGTTTGCGCAGCGGCGAAGTTCTTCAGGCGGATCGCGCTCCTGACGCCCTCGAGAGGATCGGCCGCCGCGGGCGCCGCCAGCGAGGCGCTCGCCCCCAGTGCGCACAGCACGGCGAGCGCGAGCGCGCTACGCAGTGCCATATTTCGTTTCCACCGAGATGCCGATGCGCTTGAGGAATTCCGAGGGCAGCACGCCGCCGGCGCTGACGATCACGGCATCGTTCGCCACGGTGTGAAGCTCGCCGTTCTGCTCGATCGACACCTGCTGCGGCGCGATCTGCTTCACGTTGGACTTGAGCAGCACCCTGAGTGTACCGGCCTGCGCCGCCTGCTCGATGCGCTCGCGGTTGCGCGATTTCGCGCGGTCGAAGCCCTCGCCGCGGTAGGAAAGCACCACCCCGCCGCCACCCGACTCGGCGATGGACGCCGCGGCCTCGAGCGCACTGTCGCCGCCACCCACCACGAGCACCTGCTGTCCTGCGTATTGCTCGGGATCGATGAGCCGGTAGACCACCTTGGGCAGGTCCTCGCCCGGTACGCTCAGCTTGCGCGGCGTGCCGCGACGGCCGATCGCAAGGAGCACGCTGCGCGCGCGGTACTGCGCCCGCCTGGTGCGCACGACGAAGCCGTTTCCCTCGCGGGTGATGTCCTCGACGGGCTCCTGATAATTGATCTTCACGCCGGTCTTGCGCTCGGCCGAGCGCCAGAACTCGAGCAGCTGCTCCTTGGTCGTCTGGCGGAAGTTGATCGTGCCGAGCAGCGGCACGGTCGCGGGAGCGGTCATCACCAGCTTGCCGCGCGGATACTGGAAAACGGTGCCGCCGAGCGACTCCTGCTCGAGCGTCACGTAGCGCATGCCCTCGGCCATCGCCGTCAGCGAGGCGGAGAAGCCCGCCGGGCCGGCGCCGACGATCGCCACGTCGAGCTGCTCGCCGCTCGCCCTGCCGCGGGCGCGGATCGCCTCCATTGCCTGGCGTCCCTGCTCGAGCGCGTTGCGGATGAGTCCCATGCCGCCGAGCTCACCCGCGATGAAGATGCCCGGCACGGTCGACTCGAAGCTCGGGGTGAGGAGCGGGATGTCGATACCGCGGCGCTCGGTGCCGAATACCAGCGTGATCGCCTCGACCGGGCACGCCGCTTTGCAGGCACCGTGTCCGATGCAATCTCCGGGGTTGACCAGCGTGGCGCGGCCGCCGACGATCCCGAGGACCTCGTGGTGCTCCTGCTCCGGGCAGGCCTTGACGCACGAGCCGCAGCCGATGCAGCGCGCCGGATTGATGAAGGGATGAAGGGAGGCGGGCTCGGCGCCGCGGCTGCGGTCGTGGATCTCGTGGCTGCGCCGCTCGAAAGCGCGCCGCCGCAACACGTGCCACAACAGCAGCGCCGCGCAAGGCAGGCCGTACACGAGATAAGTCAGCCAATCCAACTGGGTAACACCGCTTCCGCCACGGGCTCGCGGCATTGCGCCGCACCGCACCCATTCCCCGGCGATTCAACACGCTCAGGCCGGGTCACCACTGTGAGGAGGCTCACAGGAACGCAGGCCATTCCTGCAGAACCCCGGCTTATGTCGGCAGACTGTACCAGACTGCAATTGCAGGGCGGACGTGCTGAATTTCAGCCGTCCCTCGTGTCTGGGTTCGCCGACAAATATGTCGTTGACGGCAGACACGGGGAGAACTCCGCAGGCGCTGTGTATGGTCGGCTCGGGCTCCGTGCGGTGAGGAAGCAGCGCGGTGCTCAGGGGTGATTCATGGTCTTGCTCTCATTCATCGCAGGTGCGCTGCTCGGCAGCGTGCTGACTCTCGGCGCAGTTGCCCTGCGGCGCGCGCCGTTCCGGCCGCCCGTGCGCTCGCAATATGTCGTCGCCGCAGCGCTGCTGGCGAGCTTCGCCGTCGCGGCGGGTCTCCTCTATCTCGTCATCGGGGTGCGCCACGCGCCGGACCAGACCCCCGCGGGCCAGGCGGCTGCCGGCGCGACCGCCAAGTCGATGGAGGTCGAGGTCGCCGCGCTCGAGGCGCGACTGGCACGCGGGGATAGCACGGGCGGCGACTGGAATCTGCTCGCCCAGGCTTATGACTTTCTCGGACGACCCGACGACGCGCGTCGGGCGCGTGCGCACCTGAGTGGTGGCGCTGCCCAGCCTGTCGGCGAGATGAGCGTCCCGGCGCTGGTCGCGGCCGCGGCGGCCACCGAGGCGCTGCCGGGGACCGCTGCGGCGGCCGGCAAACCGCTGCCGGTGGCAGCTTCCACGGCCGAGCTCGAGCAACGCGTCGAGAAGCATCCCGCCGATGCGCAGGCCTGGCTGATGCTCGCGGATCTGCGCCGTGCGCAGCGGGACTTCGCCGGCGCGCGCGTCGCGTATGCGAAGGTCGTGGAGCTTCGGGCCATGTCAGCCCAGTCGTGGGCCGATTACGCCGATGTCCTGGGGTCGCTCGCAGATGGCGCACTGAGCGGCGAGGCCGCGCGCGCCATCGACAACGCTCTCGCGCTCGACTCGAGCAATACCAAGGCGCTGTGGCTCAAGGCGAGCGCGGAATACCAGCAGCGCCGCTATGCCGCGGCGCTCGGCTGGTGGAAGAAACTGCGCGCGCAGCTGCCCGCGGACTCCCCCGACGCACGCATCATCGACGACAACATTGCGGAGTCGGCCGCGTTGGCGGGAGGCAAGGCGAGTGTCGCGGATTCCGCCGCCGCGGCTGCCGCCCCGGCGGCGGCCAGCGCCGGCGCGCCGGAGGTCTCCCGATGGCGATGATGCCCGCGCGCGGCCGGCCGCAGTTCGGGTGAGCGGGTCGTGGCCGCCGGCGCACGCACCCCACGCGATTCCCCGCAACCGCAGGCGCAGGCACTGCGGCCGGCGAGCGCGCGCCCGGGTCTGCCGCCCGCCACACCGCTCGCACGCCCGGCAGCTCGCGCCCCCGCGGTACCCCGCGCTCCCGTGACGCGCGCGGCGAGCTCGACGGCCGCCGGCGGCGCCGCATCCGCCGAGGCGCTCGCGAGGCGCACACCGCTGCTCGCGCGGCTGTGGCCCGTACTGCTGGTGGCCGTGCTCGTGTTCGGCTGGAACTTTCCCACCGAGCGCTACATCGCTCCGACGCGCGGCTTCGGCTATGCGCTCGGCATCATCGGCGGCAGCCTCATGCTGCTGCTGCTGCTCTACTCGGCGCGCAAGCACTTCGAGTGGCTGCGGTTCCTCGGCCCCACCCCCAGCTGGTTCCGCTTCCACATGGTGCTGGGAATCCTCGGGCCCCTGTGCATTCTCTTCCACGCCAACTTCCATACGGGCGCGACCAACAGCAACGTGGCGCTCTTCTCCATGCTGGCGGTCGCGGGCAGCGGCTTCATCGGCCGCTACTTCTACGCTCACATCCATCATGGGCTCTATGGCCGCAAGCTCGAGCTCGGGGAGCTGCAGGCAGGCGCCGCCGGGCTGCGCGCACTGTCGGGCAGCGTGAGCTTCCTGCCCGATCTGGTCGCGCGGCTGGAGGCGGCCGAGAAGCGCCTGCTGGCCAGCGGCCCGCGCCTCTCCCTGCTCGGCTTCCTCAAGCCCGTGGTGGTCGGCTTCGCGACGCTACGCGCCCGCTGGGGACTGCATCGCTACGTGCGCCGGGCACTGCGTGAGAGCGCACGCAACTCGCCGGCGATTGCCGCACAGGCCCGCAGACTCAAGCGCGCGGCGCGTACCTATGTCGATCGGCGCCTGGCGGCCACCCGCCGCGTCGCGGAGTTCGAAGGCTACGAGCGGCTGTTCTCTCTGTGGCACGCACTGCACGTTCCGCTGATCTTCATGCTGATCCTGGCCGCGGTCATTCACGTGATCGCCGTGAACGTGTACTGACGCATCACCGTACCCATGTGGAGGGCACGATGTCGCGCAACGCTCGCATTGGGACTGCTGGCGGGACTCCTCGCCGCAGGGCGCGCTGAAGCCGTGAACCCGGAGACGCTCCTCATGCCCGGGAAGCTCAGCACGGCGCACGCAAAGTACGAGAGCGACTGTACGCAGTGCCACGATCGCGCCAGCTCCAACCCGATGCGCCAGACCCAGCTGTGCCTCGCCTGCCACAAGGAGATCGCGGCGGACCTCAGCGGCCAGCGGGGCTTCCACGGCCGCCTCCCGGGCATGGACAACTCGCAATGCCGCGCCTGTCATTCCGAGCATCTGGGGCGCGGCGCGGACATCGTCAAGCTGAGCCGCGAGCAGTTCGCTCACGACCTGAGCGACTATCCGCTGCGCGGCGCGCATGCCAGCGTGCCCTGTGAGGGCTGCCACGCGGCCGGCAAGCCCTGGCGCGACGCCAGACCTGAGTGCCTCGCCTGCCATCGCAAGGACGAGCCGCACGAAGGCAAGCTCGGGCGCGACTGCGCCTCGTGCCACGACGACAGTGCCTGGCGCCGCATCCGCTACGACCACGACAAGACCGCCTTTGCGCTGCACGACAAGCATGCGGAGATCGCCTGCGCCGCCTGTCATTTCGGCAACCGCTACCAGGAGACCCCGCGCGAGTGCGCCTCGTGCCACGCACCGGATGACGTTCACCGGGGCGAGCGCGGGACGAAGTGCGCCGACTGCCACACCACCAGGAGCTGGAAGAACTCGAAGTTCGACCACGCGAAGGAGACCCACTTCGCGCTCGAGGGGGTGCACGACCGCATCGCCTGCAACGACTGCCACCGCTCCGGCAACTTCAAGGACAAGCTGCCGAAGGATTGCTCCGGCTGCCATCGGGCGCAGGACGCCCATGCCGGGCGCCTCGGCTCCGAGTGCGGCAAGTGCCACGGCAACGAGACCTGGAAGCCGCCGCTGTTCGATCACGCGCGCGACACCACCTGGCCGCTCGTCGGCCGCCACGCGCAGGTGGCCTGCCACACCTGTCATACGGCGGCCGTCGCCACGCAGAAGCTGCCGCGGGAGTGCGCCAGCTGTCACCGCGCGAGCGACGTGCACCTCGGCAGACTCGGCACCGGCTGCGACCAGTGCCACACGCCCGAGGGCTGGCGCACGGTGGTCAATTTCGATCACGACCTGACCAAGTTCCCCCTGGTCGGCCTGCATGTCGCGGTGCCGTGCGAGCAGTGCCACCTGACGCGCGAGTACCGCGACGTCGGCCACCAGTGCATCGACTGTCACCGCAAGGACGACGTGCACAAGGGCAGCCTGGGCACCGACTGCGCGCGCTGCCACTCGCCCAACGGCTGGCGCCTGTGGGAGTTCGACCACGGCAAGGAGACCGGCTTCGCGCTTTCCGGGGCGCACGGGCGCCTCGCCTGCGAGAGCTGCCATCGCCAGCCCCCCGACCGGGTGAAGCTGAAGCAGGATTGCCTCTCCTGCCACGCCAAGGACGACGTGCACCTCGGCCAGTACGGGCACCTCTGCGATCGCTGCCACTCCACGGTCACGTGGAAGGGCGCGCGGGTGCACTAGCCAGGGCGCAGCTGCCATGCAGGAAGCGATCGCACCATCGCACTCGTCACGCGTTAGGGCCCAGCCGGCCTGGCGCGCGCGGCTCCTGCTGGCCTTGCTGACTCTGCTGCTCACTCCCGCGGCCGGCGCGCAGATGCAGCGGCTGCAGTTCGATCACCTCACCACCGGCTTCGAGCTCGACGGGCAGCATCGCGACCTGCAGTGCGAATCCTGCCATGCCAACGCGATCTTCAAGGGGACCCCGAAGGACTGCGGTGCCTGCCACGGTGTCGGCACCGCGATCCGTGCCACCTCCAAGCCGGTCAACCACATTCTGACCACGGATCAGTGCGGCGGCTGCCATACCCCCATCGGCTGGAAGCCGGTGGTCAACTTCGACCACACGCTGACGCGCGGCAGCTGCTCGAGCTGCCACAACGGCGTGCAGGCCCAGGGTAAGGGGCCGACGCACATCCAGACCGACCTCGAGTGCGACGCCTGCCACACGACCCTCACCTGGGCGGGCGCGGTGTTCTCGCATCAGGGCATCACCAGCGGCTGCGCGAGCTGCCACAACGGCGTGCAGGCGACCGGCATGCCGGCGACCCACATCCCGACCGGCACTCCCGCGACGCCCTGCGAGGGCTGCCACTCGACGACCAACTTCCTGAGCTTTGCGGGCACGGCCATCAACCATGGCGCCGTGACCGCCATGACCTGCGCCACCTGCCACGAGACCGCCAACTACCTCGGCATGCACCCGAGCACCAACACCGCCGCCGGGGACTCGCGCCCGAACGGGACGCTCGATACCAACCACCCGGCGACCGGCGACTGCGGTATGTGCCACGACACCGCGAGCTTCGCCGGCGCCGCGGTAAAGCCTCCCAACCACATCCCGACCAGCGCGCCGTGCGTGCAGTGCCACACGACGCCCGGCCAGAACTCGAGCTATTCGGTGACCGGCGTGCACCAGGGAGTCACGGGTTGCCTCGCCTGCCACGGGCCGTCGGTCGCCAATACGTTCATCAACATCAGCATCGTCACGACGCCCGCCAATCACATGCCGATCGGCAGCCTCGACTGCAACGGCTCCGGCTGTCACAGCACCGCCAACGTGAATCCGGGCGGCTTCCTCATCGGCACCGCCAACATCAACACGCCGACGCTGAGCGTCGCGGGTCACGCCACGGTCGCGGCGGCGGTCGCGGCCTGCCAGACGTGTCATGAGACTTCACCCTACATCGGCATGGTGGCCAGCACCGCGGCCACGGCTGGCGACTCGCGGCCGATCGCCTTCGACTCGCTCCACCCGACCACCGGCGACTGCGGCGGCTGCCACACGACGACGCCGACCTTCATCTCGAACATCAACGCCGGCAAGCCCGCGAATCACATCCCGACGAGCGCGCCCTGCACGCAGTGCCACACGACCCCGAACAACTACAAGGTCTACTCGGTGACCGGCACCCACCAGGGGGTGACCGGGTGCCTCGCCTGTCACGGGCCCTCGGTCGCGACGACTTTCGCGAACGTCACCATCGTCACGACGCCGGCCAACCACATCCCGTTCGGCGGCCTCGACTGCAACGGCTCGGGCTGCCACACGACCAGCAACCTCAATCCGGGCGGCTTCCTGATCGGTACGGCCAACATCAACGCGCCGACTCTGAGCGTCGCCGGCCACGCCACGGTGTCCGGGGCCGTGGCCTGCGCCACCTGCCACGAGACCGCCCCCTATCTCGGCATGGTCGCGAGCACGGCGACGGTGGCGGGCGACTCGCGTCCCTCTGCCACTCTCGATGCGCAGCATCCCGCCACCGGTGACTGCGGCGGCTGCCACATGACGACACCCACGTTTGTCGGTAACGCCGCCGTCAAGCCCGGGAATCACATCCCGACCAGCGCTCCCTGCGCGCAGTGCCACACCACCGCCGGCAGCTACGCCGCCTACTCGGTCACCGGGACGCACGTCGGCGTGACCGGCTGCCTCAGCTGTCACGGACCCTCGGTCGCGACGACTTTCGCGAACGTCACGATCGTCACGACGCCGGCCAATCACATGCCCATCGGCAGCCTGGACTGCAACGGCTCGGGCTGTCATACCACCGGCAACGTGAGCCCCGGCGGCTTCGTGATCGGCGCCGCCAACATCAACACGCCGACCCTGACGGTCGCGGGCCATACCACGGTCGCCAGCGCCGTCTCGGGCTGCCAGACGTGCCACGAGACCGCGCCTTACGCGGGCATGCTGGCCAGCACCGCCACCACGGCCGGGGACTCGCGGCCCACCGCGCTCGACAAGGCGCATCCCACCACCGGCGACTGCACCGGCTGCCACACCACGACGCCGACCTTCGGCAGTGACCAGACCTCCGGCGCCAAACCCTCGAACCACATCCCGACGAGCGCCGCCTGCACCCAGTGCCATACCACCGCGGGGAACTACGCGGCGTACTCGGTCACCGGGACCCACACCGGCGTGACCGGATGCCTCATCTGTCACGGGCCGTCCCTGGCGACGACGTTCGCGAACGTCACGATCGTCACGACGCCCGCCAACCACATGCCGATCGGCAGCCTCGACTGCAACGGCTCGGGCTGCCATACGGTCAGTAACGTCAATCCGGGTGGCTTCCTCATCGGCGCCGCCAACATCAACACGCCGACTCTGACGGTCGCGGGCCATACGACCGTCGCGGCGGCGGTGTCCGGCTGCCAGACCTGCCACGAGACCTCGCCCTATGTCGGCATGATCGCCAGCACTTCGACGGTTGCCGGCGACTCGCGCCCCGCCGCCGCGCTCGATGCCAGCCACCCGACCACGGGCGACTGCAACGGCTGCCATACGACGACGCCGACGTTCACCAGCAACGAGACCGGCGCCGCCAAGCCGGCGAACCACATTCCGACCAGCGCCGCCTGCACGCAATGCCATACGACGGCGGGCAACTACGCGGCGTACGTCATGGGTGCGACCGGACACAAGGGCATCACCAACAACTGCGCGCAATGCCACGCCTATGGACTGAGCTTCTACAACATGGCGCCGCCCACGCTGGTCGAGCCGCCCTCGGGAGCGAGCGGACACATCCCGGCAGTGCCGCCCAACGGCACGACGGCGGTCGCCTGCGAGCTGTGTCACTCGCCCACCGCGTTCACCACCTTCTCGGGCACGGTGATGAAGCATGCCTACGTGACCTCGATGAAGTGCGAGAGCTGCCACGAGTACGGCATGACCTGGAAGACCAACTCGGGCGTGAGGCTGTGGGTGCGCGACGGGCCGAACCATCACGCCGGCCAGGACTGCGGCGGCTCGGGCTGCCACACCTCGCGCGACAAGATGATGGTGCGTCCGCGGGCTACCGCACCCACGCGCCCCGCGACGCCTGGCTCTCCCGCGGCGTCTGCGACCGCGGCTCCCGCGGCCCGTCCGACGACGCTGCCGGCGTTGCGCCCGGGCTTCCCCGGGATCGCGGCCGATACACCGCTCGGCGCGCGCCCGCGGCCCGGGGCGACGTTGCCGCTTGCGCTCACTGCGGGCACTGCGCATGCCAGCCTCGGCGGTGCCCCCTGCGTGAGGTGTCACGGTCCCGCGAGCGGCAGCGGCAAGCCGCCGACGCACCTCGCGACCAGCGATGCCTGCCAGAGCTGCCATACGACCCTCGCCTGGCTCCCGGTGACGCGCGTCGATCACTCGCAGATCACCGGAGCGTGCGTCAGCTGTCACAACGGGGCGATCGCGACGGGCAAGCCTTCCCGCCACATCGCCACTACCGTCGGCTGCGACAGTTGCCACACGACCAACGCCTGGACGCCGGCGCGCTTCGACCACGCCGCCGTCGCCCCGCACGGCTGCACCACCTGCCACAACGGCCTGCGGGCGATGGGGATGCCCCGCGCGCACGTCACGACGCAGCTCCCCTGCGACACCTGCCACGGGACGCTGGCGTGGGCACCCGCGAAGATCGATCACAGCCGGCTGACCGCCACCTGCGCCAGCTGCCACAACAACATCGGCGCGCTCGGCATGTCGTCGTCGCACCTGCGCACCCAGCGCGATTGCGCTTCCTGCCACAACTATCCCGACTGGAGCGCGGTGCATTTCCGGCACGCCAGCGCCGCCTACCCGGGCGATCACCGCACCGCCCTCGCCTGCGCCGCCTGCCACACTACGGGCACGGAGCAGGCGACCCGAGCCGCGCCCGCCAACCTCGGCAGCTGCGCCGCGTGCCATGCCAGGGATTTCAATCCCGCGGCGCATCCGCGCGCGGTGAAGGGGGCGAGCTACACGGTCGGCGAGCTGGCAAATTGCAGCGGCGCCTGCCACGTGTACAGCGATGCGACTCAGTCAGTCGTGACCAGGAGCCGCCCGGGGCCGCAGCATCGGGTTACGGATGGCGCCTTCAGGCGCTGAACGCCGGCTCGTGCGCCTGGCAGTGTGCGCGCTCGGGGCGCTCGCGGGCCCGAGCGCTCTCGCACAGATCACTCCAAGCTCGCAGGGCCGCTTCGTCCAGGTCATCCAGGCCGCGCAGCACGACCAGCAGGTCGATCTCACCGTCGTCTTCAACTGCTCGATGCGTTTCGTCAACAGCGTCCCGGCCAGCGAGGGCGCCGAGGTGCACATCCAGCTGGTGCCGCTCGCCGACTGCGGCGTGAGTCCCTTTGGCCAGATCACTACCGAGATTCCCCCGTTCTCGGGCGCCAGCGGCATCCTGAGCGGCGCGCGCGTCGAGTCGCTGGCGCCCGGCCAGATCACCCTCACGCTGACTTTCGGCAAGAGCGAGCACTTCGTGCTGGCGCAGGGAGTCGATCCACGTGGCCTGCGCGTCCGGCTCATCGACCACGCGCCGCGCCACGCACGCGTTCTCGTCGGCCAGGGCGAGGAGACGGTCGCGAGCTTTGCGATCAATCTCGAGTCCCAGCCGAAGCCGTTCGATCCGGCAGCGATCGAGCTCGCGCACGAGCGGCTCAAGGCGCCGGCCTTCGTCTCCGAGACGGTCGTCGATGGCGAGAAGTGGTACCGCCTGCGAGTAGGTCCCATCGAGCGGCGCGCCGACGCCGAGCGGTTGCTGAGCCTCGCGCTACCCGACTACCCGCGTGCCTGGCTGGCGATCGCCGACGACCGCACGACCACCGAATTAGGTGCCGGCGCGGCCGTCAGCCTGCCCCCGGTCCAGCGCATCGGCAGCGACCCGGCGCTGCCGCCGGAGACGCTCGCCCGGATTCTCGCCGACGCGCGGACCGCGCTCGCAGCCCGGGACTACGGCAGGGCCGTGACGCTCCTCACCCAGCTGCAGCGGCAGCCGGAGTTTCCCGACCGCGCGCGCGCCCAGGAGCTGCTCGGACTGGCACGCGAACGCGCCGGACAGCTGGCGCAGGCCAAGGCGGAGTATGTGGAGTATCTGCGCCGCTATCCGAACGGAGAGGCAGCCGAGCGCGTGGCTTACCGGCTGCAACTTCTGCAGGCGGCCGAGGCCAAGGCCCGCACCGGCATCGCAACCCCGGGCGAGGCCCACGGCTGGCAGCTCAGCGGCGGCCTCGCGCAGCTCGGACGCTACGACGACACCCGCATCAGCACGCCCCAGTCCCCGATCCCGAACCCGCCGCCGGCCACTTCGACGACCACGCAGGACAGCGCGCTCTTTACCGACGTCGACCTCTTCGCCCGGCGCCGTGGCGAGACGCTCGACTGGATCGGGCGCCTGAGCGCCGGCTATGACAAGGTGTTCACGAGCGCTGAGACCGTGGATCCGACCCGCGTCAGCCTCGCCTCGATCGAGGCGCTCGACAGGAACCTCGGGCTGCTCGCGCGCGTCGGACGACAGGCACAGAACACCGACGGCGTCCTCGGAACCTTCGACGGCATCCTGCTCTCGTGGCAGTTCCTGCCGTCCTGGGCGGTGAGCGCGGTCGCCGGCTACCCGGTCTCGCTCCTCACCCTGGCGCCGCAGACTCAGGACCACTTCGAGACACTCGCCCTCGCCTACACGCCCCGCAACTCACACTGGGACGCGAGCATCTTTGCCGCCACCGAGCAGGTCGACGGCCTGCGCGACCGCCAGGCGGTCGGCCTCGAGGGGCGCTACCTCGCCTCCTCGGCTTCACTCGTCTCGGTAGTCGACTACGACATCTTCTACCACTCACTCAACACGGCGAGTCTGCTCGGCACGCTGCAACTGCCGGCACGCTGGAACCTGAGCGTCGATGCCGAGCGGCGCAACTCCCCCGTGCTCACCACCAGCAATGCGCTCACCGGCCAGCCCTTTACCGACCTCAATCAGATGCTGCAGGTCTTCACGCCGGATGAGATCTACCAGCTGGCGCGCGATCGCACCCCGGTCACCGAGAACTACAGCCTGACCGCCACGCGCCCGCTCGGCCAGCGCTTCCAGCTGACTGCGCTGGTGGCAGCCACCGAGACCAGCGGCACCCCGGCCTCCGGCGGGGTGCCGGCGGTGCCCGCCACGGGACTGCTGCTCAGCTACCAGCTGCAGCTCTACGGCAACAACCTCTGGAGCAGCAACGACTTCAACGTCCTCACGTTCACGGACGCCAACACCGAGATCGGGCGCGTGGACTCCGTGAGCATCACCAGCCGCTTCCCGCTGGGCGGCGCATGGCGCTTGAGTCCGCGCCTCACGGCGCAGCGCCTCACGGAGCAAAGCGACGGCAGCACCGAGATGAGCTACGTTCCTGCGCTGCTGCTCGACTATCAGCGCGGCAACAAGCTGCTGCAGTTCGAGGCCGGTGGCGAGCTCGGTACGCGCCAGGCGTTCATTCAGCTCTCGAACGGCACCTTCGTGCAGACTCAGGATACGGTGCGCTACTATGTCAGCGTGTCGTATCGCATCAGCTTCGGACCGTGACGCGAGCGGCGCACACCCCGCGAGCGGCTTTGCGGCCGCTCGCCGTGGCCCTCGCCCTGTGCACTGCCGCCGCTGCGGCGGGCGGCGCCGCGCCTCTCGAGTACCTCGACCAGGAGACGGCCGCTACGATCACCGTGGTCGGCAAGCCGCTGGTATTCGCCCTGCCGCGTCCGGATCTCGCCGCCAACGCACGCGACTATGCAACGCTCGCGGCGGCCGCGGTCAACCGCGCCGGCAAGGTCAGCTACGTGCTGATCGGCTATTTCTGGTCCACCGTGGATGCGCGCCTGCGGCGCGATCCGCTGCCCGCCGCCCAGCCGCTGGCGCTGCTGGCCGACGACCGGCGGCTGCCGCTCGTGCTCGCAGGTCACTCGCCCCGCGACGCGGGCATCGGCGAGCGGGTGTACGCTCCTCCCGGAAGCGCCGCACAGCCCAACGTCTACCGCACCGACCTGGCGACGCTGCGCTTCGTCGCCTCGGCACGCCGGCTCACGGCTGTCGCCGAGAGCAACAGCACACCGCTGTCCTACGATCTGTGGCAGGACCAGCGGCCGGCCCTGCAAGCCTTCGTGCGGCACATGAGCGGAGCCGACTGAGCGGCGCCGCCCGCTACCAGGGGCCGCGCGACCAGAGCAGCGGAAAGAGCGCGTGTTCCATCGGAGCGCCTGCCGGGAGCTCCGACTCGAGTCCGGGGAAGTCCGGCGAGGTCTTCCAGCGCCGCGGCGCGTGGCGGACGTCGTCTCCCAGGAGGCGCACCGAGAACACGCGTCTCCTGCGGCCGGCGCCGACGCCCGCGGTGGCGTGCAGCGTCAGCATGTGGAAGCAGACGGCATCGCCGGGCTCGAGCGCCCAGCCGAGAATGCGGTGCGCGCCGCGGTCCGCCTCGATATCCGGAAGGTCGGCGAGACTCCCCTCGGGGAACCAGCGGGCCTGCGCGTCGAGAAACGAGCGCGGCATGAGCCAGGGACCGAGGTGTGAGCCCGCAACGAACTCGAGGGTCGACTCGCGCGGGACCGGGTCGACCGGAATCCAGAAGCTGCAGTTCTGCCGCCCTTCGATGTTGTAGTAGGGCTGGTCCTGATGCCAGGGCGTACGCTGGCGCGTACCCGGCTCCTTGGTGAGCATGTGGTCGTGGTAGAGCCGTGCGCTGCTGCTTTCCATGAGGAGCGCGCCCGCCTCTCCGAGCCCCGACTCGAAGATCACACGCCGGTAGCGCTCGTTGTCCTGCCAGCAGCAGAAGTCCTCGAGAAAGAAGCCCGGGTCATCGCGCGCACTCGCGACCTTGGCGCGCGGGCTGGGAGCGGCGAGGTTCGCATCGATCCCCGCACGCAGCATCTCCACCTGCGCCGGCGCGAGCAGGCCGCGCAACACCACGGCGCCGTCGGCCTGAAAAGCCGCCACATCGGCCGGCGACACACGCGCGGCGGCACTCGGCGGTGGCAGGCTCATCGGACAGTGACCCCCGGGAAGAGAACGGCCGTTGCGCCGGCCTGTGGCCGGTCAAAGTAGTGGATTGCCGCCTGCGTGCGCAACTGGCGCTGCGCGCAGGCGCCCCGGTTGTGGCCCGCCGCGCGTGCCCGCACAATCGCCGCGTCGAAACTCACACGCGGGTCTCACTCAGGTGGATGCGCCGGCCAGCAAGGCGAGCGGAAACTCCCCGTTCATGGTCGGGGTCTCGGGACACCGCGATCTGGATCCGGACGACAGCCCGCGGCTGCGCGAGGCGGTAACGGACTTCGTGCAGCAACTGAAGGCGCGTCTGCCCGACACGGAGCTGCGCCTCATCGTCGGCATGGCGCAAGGCGCCGACTTGCTCGTGGCGGAGACGGCGCTCGGGCTCGGCGTGCCGGTCGAGGCCGTGCTGCCGATGCCGCTCGAGGACTACGCAGCGGACTTCGATGAGCAGACGCTCGCGCATCTCAAGGAGCTGCTGCGCCGCCCGCAGGTGCGCTGCGTGGAGCTGTCGGCGGACGCCGTTGCGGCGGCCAACGGGCCGCATTCGCGCGAGCAACGCGACGCCATGTATGCGAATCTCACCGACACCCTCATCCGCCGCAGCAGCCTCCTGCTGGCATTGTGGGACGGCCGCGGCTCGCACCTCCCCGGAGGCACCGCCGACACAGTCCTGCGCTATCTCGCCGTGCGCAGCGACGACAACAAAGACTCGGACCTCGTGCACTTCATCGAGGCGCCCGATGAGCCCGAGAACGCCCCAAGGCTCGTCTACTGGACTCCGGCGCTGCGCAGCGGCGCCCCCAGCGAAGCCCCGGTCCGCTCACCGTGCTATCTCGCCGGCGCAGGCGATCACGTATTGCAGGTGTTGCGTGCGATGCCCGAGCGGCTCGAGCGCCAGCTCGCCGAGCTCAACGCCTACAACCTCGAGTACCGGCGCCTGAGTGATGCTGGTCGCCTCGCGGCGCCCGAGTCCCTGATCGCCTCCCTCCCGACGCGTGCGGCGCTGCCGCCCGGCGCCATGCTCGAGGACATCGATACCCAGTACGGCAAGGCGGACGCGCTCGCGGTCTACTACCAGCGCCGCTCGGACCGGCTGTTCGATCTGTTCGCGTTCATGGCCTTCGCCATGGGCGTTGCCTACCTGATCTACGAGAAGCTCACCGAGTCGCGCGCGCTCCTCATCGCCTATCTGCTGACGCTCCTGACGAGTCTCGGCGTCTACTACGTGCTGCAGGGCAAGCGCTGGTTCGGCAAGCACCTCACCTACCGCGCGCTGGCGGAGACGCTGCGCGCGCGTTTCTACCTGCGCCTGGCGGGCGCCGATCAGCGCATGGACGCGGGTGAGGTGCTGGCGCTCTCGGGGATCGAGAGATTCCGGGGTTTCAGCTGGATCGGCTTCGTCTTGAAGGGCATCGAGACCGGCGACGATCGGGTCGATCCCGCGCGCGAGCTCGAGACGCACAGCGTCGAGCAGGTGTGGATCGAGGGCCAGTTCCGCTACTTCACCCGCAAGGTGGCGCGCCTGGAGAGAGCCAGCCGCCGCGTGAAGCAGCTGCGCCGCTTCCTGCTGGTGGCGATCCTGGTGATCATCTCGCTGCTGTTCGCATTCGGAGACGAGCTGCATCGCATCGACACGGGGCTCGGCGTGCCGGTGAAGAACATCCTGACCTTCTCGATGGGCTTCATGGCCGTGCTGCTCGGAGTCTGGGAGCTTCACCAGGACAAGATGGCAACCCGCGAGCTCCTCTGGCAGTACCGCAACCAGCTCAGTCATTTCGCGCATGCCAAGGCGCAGCTCACCCGCATCACCTCTGCGCGCCGGCGCAACGACGTGCTGGTCGAGCTCGGCAAGGACTCTCTGATGGAGAGCTACCTGTGGGCGATCCATCGCTATCATCGCGAGCACGAGCCCCCGGCCGCCTGAGCCGGGTTAAGATCGCCCATCCGAACGACGAAGGGGTGATTCCATGATCTTTCTCCTGGCGTTGATTCCGGCCACGGGCTTGACCGTGGCCGGCTACGTGGCCCTCTACCTGTCGCATCGCTCCGAGGGCGCGCTGAGGACTTTCGGGCGCTACCTCGGCATCTGGGCCTGGGTGCTCGCGGCGCTCGTGGTGCTCGGCGGCATGTTCGCAGCCGGTCACATGCGCTCGCATGCCGGGATGTGGGGGCCTCACGCGGGCACGCACTGTCCCTGGATGGAAGGACGCGGCCCGGATGATTGGGAGCGGCGTGAGCGCATGGGGCCGCCGCCATCGCCGCCCTCTCCAGAGGGCTCGACGTCACCGCCTGCCCCTGCGGCACCCCCCGCGGCACGCTAGGCGTCCGGAAGCGCGGGAAATGTATCGAAGTGACCTGATATTTATAGCCTAACTATCTGTTGTAACAATGTATTTAAGTGACTGAGGCGCCTGCAACGTCGCGTCGGCGCGAACGAGCCAGAGGTCCCCGCTCGACCGGCCCCTCGCTCGCCCCCATCCCGCGCCTGCGCAACCCCTGGCCGCCTCTCGAGGTATTGAGCGCCGAACAGGTCGAGCGAATTCTCCTCGCAGCCTTTCGCGTGCTCGAGGAAGCAGGCCTCGAGATTCGCAGTGCGGCCGCCCGCGCGGTGTACGCCGCGGCCGGAGCGTCGGTGGATGAGTCGGCCCAGACCGTGCGTCTCGGGCGCGATCTCATCGAGGCGCAACTGAAGACGGCGCCCGAGCGATTCGTGCTGCACGCCCGCAATCCCGAGCGCCACCTGCAGATCGGCGACAACGTGGTCAACTTCGGGCCCGTCACGGGCGCACCGAACATCCGCGACGCCGAGGGCGGTCGGCGCTACGGCGACCTCGACGCCTTCCGCAACATTCTCAAGCTCACCCACACGCTCGGCGTGCTGCACTGGCAGGGCGGCATCGTGGTCGAGCCGGTCGACCTGCCGGTCGCCACCCGGCATCTCGCCATGTATCAAGCGCACATCGAATGCGCGGATACGGTGTGGGCGGCGCGCGGCATCGGCGGCGTGCAGGCCGAGGACGCGCTCGCCCTGTCGGCCATCGAGCACGGCTGTTCGGTGGAGGATCTGGCTAAGCGTCCGACGCTGATGACGGTGACCAACGTCAACTCGCCGCGGCGCGTCGACGAGGAGATTCTCGACAACATCATGATCATGGCGCGCCACGGTCAGTGCGTGGTCATCACGCCCTTCACGCTCATGGGTGCCATGGCGCCGGTGACGCTCGCCGGCGCCCTGGTGCAGCAGACCGCCGAGGCGCTCGGCGTGGTCGCCCTGTGCCAGCTGCTGCGGCCGGGCGCTCCCTGCGTGCTCGGCGGCTTCACCTCCAATGTCGACATGCGCACCGGCGCGCCGGCCTTCGGGACGCCGGAGTACGTGCATGCGGTGCTGGCCGCCGCCCAGATCGGCAGGCGCCTGGGGCTGCCGGTGCGCACCAGCGCGGTGAACGCCTCGCCAACGGTGGACGCACAGTCGACCTACGAGACGGCGTTCTCGCTGCAGGCGGCGGTCTTGAGCCACAGCCATCTGGTCAATCACGCGGCGGGCTGGCTTGAAGGGGGACTCTCAGCCTCGCTCGAGAAGATCGTGGTGGATGCGGAGCTGCTGCGCAACTGGGCCGCGATCCTCAAGCCCGTCAGCTTCAGCGACGACGACCTCGCCGTCGACACCATCAAGGAAGTGGCGGCCGGCGGGCATTTCTTCGGCACTCCTCACACGCTGGCCCGCTACGAGTCGGCGTTCTACCGCCCGCTGCTCTCGGACTGGTCGAGCTTCGAGAACTGGCGCGATGCCGGCAGCCGCACGGCCACCGAGCGCGCCACCGGTATCTGGAAGCGACTGCTGGGCGAGTATGTGCCGCCGCCGCTCGATCCGTCGGTACGCGAGCGCGTAGCGGCATACGTCGAGCGCCGCACGCGCGAGCTCGCCGGCGGCTGAAGACCCGTGATCGCGAACGCGCGCATGTATGCCGTGACGGCGGAGGTCGAGGCAAGCTGGCGGACCCTGCTCGAGCACGTGGCACGCGATGCGGCCGTAGCGCTCGACTACGTGGCTTATCCGGCCCCCCAGCCGCTCGAGGAGCTGTGGAAGCGCGCGGATCTCGGTGCGGTCTTCATGTGCGGCTTCCCGATCGCGCTCGGGCTGGCGCCGGTCGTGCCCCTGGCGGCGCCGATCCCGCGGGCCGCGTGGTCGCAGGGCCAGGCCGTCTATCGCACGGATCTCATCGTCAGGACGGACTCGGCGTACCGCACGCTCGAAGAGACCTTCGGCGGCCGCGCCGGCTGGACGGTCGGGCACTCGCACTCCGGCTTCAACGCCTGGCGCCATCATCTCCTCGCCTACCGCACGCCCGCACGCCCGGTGCTCTATGGCGACATGGCGGGCAATCTCGTGACCGCGCGCAACGTTCTCGACAGCGTACGCGAGGGACGCATCGACATCGGGCCGCTGGATGCGTACTGGCACCTGCTCATCGCGCGCCACGCGCCCGGGCTTACCCGCGGGGTGCGCACGTTGGCCTCCACCGAGACCGCGCCCATGCCGGCATTCGTGGGTGCGGCCGGCATGGCGGCCGAGGCGGCGGAGAGGCTTCGAGCCGCGTTCGCGGCAGCCGCGAGCCGGCCGTGGTTTGCCTCGCTCGCCGAGCCGCTGCTGCTCGAGGGATTCGCTCCCGTGGGTGTCGAATCCTATGCCTCGCTCCTCGCCTGGGACGCCCAAGCGAAGGCGGCGGGCTACCCGCTACCGGCGTGAGCGCTCAGCGCCCGGACGGAATCCGGTCGGTCGGGTGCGTTGGTGAGTCGTGCGGGCGCAGCCCGAAGCGCCACGCCACCTCGAAGTAACTCCGGTAGACGAGTCCACCGTTCTCGGCGATCAGCCGTTCGCGGATGCGCCGGTAGCGCGCCGGGTATTCATACCACGGGACCCAGGGCGCCTCGTGGTGCAGGGCGTGCAGGTTGTTGAAGAGAAACAGCGGGCCGAGGATCCAGGAATCCTCGACCAGTGCGATGCGGGCGCGAACTGCCGGCCGGGCGCGATGCTCCGCGAACGAACGGATCAGCGTGAGGCTCGTGCCGGGAACTGCGATCGTCAGCAGGTAGAGCCACAGCGGCATGCCGCACACGACCTGCACCCAGACGACCACCGGAATGCACCACAGCAGATGCTCGAGCCACAGGTCCCGCGCTCCTTCCCTGTTGGCGAGCAGCGCGCGCCATTCGCCGCGCAGATAGCGCCCGATCGTCCAGAAGGCGCCGATCGTGACCCGGCCCGCGAGCGTCTGCGAGATACGGACCGCGGCACGACTGAAGGGCGAGAGCCGCGCCCAGTCCGCCGCGGTCCAGTACCACGACTCCGGATCGTCGATCGGGTCGGTGAGGCGCTCATCGACATGGTGCGCCAGATGGCTCGCACGATAGGAGTCGAAGGGCAACCAGATCGATAGCGGCACGATGGCGAGCAGCCGGTTGATGCGGCGCCAGCGCGTCGGGTGGCCGTGCACGATCTCGTGCTGGAGCGACCCATGGAGCGTTACCAGCACCGCAGCCAGCGGCGCCACGACCCACAGCGGCCAGCGGCCATACATGAGGGTGACGGCGCACCACCCGCCGTAAGCCGCCAGGGCGACGAGCAGAGTCGGGATTTCCACCATCGCGAGCTGTCGCGCGGCTGCGAGCTCGCCCCCGGTGCCGGCTGCGGCCGGTGTAGTCAGGTCGTTCACGGAAGTCGCCAGAAATCCCGTCGCGGCAGGGATAACCTCCTCAGGCGATATTACCCTCAAAGTCAGCCCCGCGCGGTCGTGGAGAGTACGCAGGCGCGCGTGCCGACGCAGGGGTCTGCGTCTCAGTCCAGGGTGACGTGCCGCAGCATCCGGCGCTCGAGCGCCGCCAGAAAGTCGTACAGCAGGATGGCCATGAGGCCGGTGACCAGCCCCCCCTGGAGGATGAAGGCGGTGTTGCTCGAGAGCAGCCCCGCGATGATCACCTCGCCGAGTCCCTTGGCGGCGACGGTCGAGCCGATGGTCGCGGTGCCTACGTTGAGCACCAGCGAGAGGCGAATGCCCTCGAGGATGAGAGGCGCAGCGAGGGGCAGCTCGACCGTGAGCAGCCGCTGCCGCGCACTCATTCCCATGCCGCTCGCGGCCTCGAGAACCGCGGGCGGAACGGTCCGAAGGCCCACCAGCGTGTTCTCGAAGATCGGCAGCAGCCCGTAGGCGAACAGCGCGATCAGGGTCGGGCGCTCGCCGAATCCCACCAGGGGTACTGCGACCGCAAGCACCGCCACGGGTGGGAAGGTCTGGCCGATGTTCACCAGCGTGCGCGAGAGCGGCAGGAACCGCGCGCCGCTCGGGCGTGTCACGAGTATCCCGAGGCCTACCGCGACGAGGCTGCTGGCGGCGGCGGCGACGCACACCGTGCCGAGCTGCGCCAGCGCGAGTGTCAGCAGGTTGCCCTGGTCGTATATCGGCGGTGCGCCGTACTGGGTGAGCGGCGCAAACAGCGGGGCAAAGCGCTGGGGCGCCACGAGAAAGGAGACGAGCAGCGCGAACGCCGCGAGTCGCAGCACCGTCGCCGCGCGCGGCATGCTCAGGGGCGCCCTCGTGCCAGGATGGTGGCGACGGTGAGTCGTCCGCGTACGGTGCCGTCGGCATCGACGACGCGGGCGGAGTCCGCTCCGCTCCAGAGCAGCTCCGAGAGCGCTTCGCGAAGTGAGATCGTCGGCGCCACGGCCGGCCCGTCCGAGGGGCCGGGGAGCGCCGCCTCCCCCGCCGTGACCAGCGACAGCAGCCGCAGCGCCCGGTCGGCGAGGCCCGTCATGCGCGACACGAACTCGGCGGCCGGACGCGTCAGCAGCGCCGCCGGCCGGTCGTACTGCAGCAGCTGCCCGGCGCTCATGACGGCGACCCGGTCGCCGAGCCTGAAGGCCTCGTCCATGTCGTGGGTCACGAGCAGCACGGTTGTGCCGAAACGCTGCTGGATGCCGCGCAGGTCGTCCTGCGCCTTGGTGCGGATGATGGGATCGAGCGCGCCGAAGGGCTCGTCCATCAGGAGTACCGCCGGCTCGGCCGCGAGCGCCCGGGCCACGCCTACCCGCTGCTGCTGGCCGCCGGAGAGCTGGTGCGGGAGAGCGTCCGCGTAGCTCGCAGGGTCGAGGGAGAACACCTCGAGGAGCTCCCGAACGCGCGCCTCGATGCGGCGCGCGTCCCAGCCGAGGAGCCGGGGCACCGTGGCGATGTTCTGCGCGACGGTGCGGTGCGGAAAGAGGCCGTATCCCTGGATCACGTAGCCGATGCGCCGGCGCAGCAGGTGCGCCGGGTCGCCGCGGGTGTCGCGGCCGTCGATCAGCACCCGGCCGCTGGTCGGCTCGACCAGGCGATTGATCATCCGCAGCAGCGTCGACTTGCCCGATCCGGATGTTCCGACGATCACGGCGATCGAGCCGCGCTCGACGGTGAACGAGACCCGATCGACCACGGTCGTCTCGCCGTAGCGCTTTGTCAGGTTCTCGACCTCGATCATCGCCTGCTCCTCATCTCAGGCCTTCACCCGGTCGAGCACCTCGACCAGCGCATCGAGAATGAGTGCGGCGGAGAATGCCAGTGTGACGATCGGAATCGCCCCGAGCAGCACCAGATCGATCGCGGTCTGTCCGATCCCCTGGAATACGAAGGCGCCGAGGCCCCCGCCGCCGATGAGCGCCGCGATCGTGACCATGCCGATGTTCTGCACCAGCACCACACGGACTCCGGTGAGGATGACCGGCAGCGCCAGCAGGAGCTCGACCTGGGTGAGCACCTGCCAGCTCGTCATGCCCATGCCGTGGGCCGCGTCCACGGCGGCGCGCGACACGCGCTTCAGGCCCGCAACCGTGTTGGCGACGATCGGCAGCAGCGAATAGAGGAACAGCGCCACGACCGCGGGGGCTGCGCCGATTCCACGGATGCCGAGCCGATCGGCGAGCGGCACCGCCGCCGCCAGCGCGCCGAGCGGCGCCATGAGGATTCCGAAGAGGGCGATCGCCGGTATCGTCTGAATGACGTTGAGCGTCGTGAGTACTCCCGGGCGCAGCCGCGGCGCCCTGTGACACAGCACGCCGAGCGGCAGCCCCACCAGCGCGGCGGCCGCCAGCGAGCCGAAGGCGAGCTTCAGGTGTTGACGCGCCTCACGCGCGAAGCGCACGGCGTTGACCGCATACTCTCTCATGATCGAGAGGTGGTCGAAGACGCCGTGCGCAAGCGCGAGTCCCACGACCGCGAGCGACGCCGCGAGCATCAGCACCCGCAACCCAGGTCCCGGGCGCAGGCGCGTCGTGGCGTCGGTGCCGAGCAGCCCGAGACACACCAGCACCACCCAGAAAGCCCCGCCCGGCGCAACCCGCACCACCCGGTCGCCGGGCGGGGTGAGCGCATCGCCGGCGGCGGCGGCGGCGAGCGCCACGGCGGCCAGCGCCAGCAGCGCGAGCGCGAGGCGTGCGCGCGCATTCGCGACCCAGAGCGCCGCCGCGGCGGCCAGCGCCAGCAGCGCCGCGCAGCCGAGCGCTCCCCATGCCGGCAGTACCTGTACGAGGGTGCGCGGATCGCCGGGCACGATGCGATTCGACTTGAAGACCACGAACGGCAGAAACAGGAGCGCGGCGGCGCCGGCGGCGACCAGCACCGCGCCGAGCGGATCGATGCGCGTGATGCCGGCCCCGCCCACCGCCAAGGTGCCGGGCTGTGCCTCGCTCACTTGAGCAGACCCCGCTCGTGCAGGTAGTCCTGCGCCACCGCCTCGGCCGCTTCGCCGTTCACCTGCACGCGGGCGTTCAGGCGCTGCAGCGTCTCGCGGGTGAAGCTCTCCATGAGCGGCTTCACGATGGCGGCGACCTGCGGATACTCGCGCAGCGCCGCCTCGCGCATCGTGGGCACCGGCGCATACACCGGCTGGTCGTGCCGGTCGTCCTCGAGAATCTGCAGGTGGGCGGCGACGATTCCCCCGTCGGTGCCGTACACCATGGCGGTGTTGGTGCCGTTGATGCGGGCGGCCGCCGCGGTGATGGTCGCGGAGGTCTCCCCGCCGGCGAGCACGATCATCTGCTCGGAGCGCAGGCTGAAGCCGTAGGTCCGCTCGAGCGAGCGCAGCGTGCCGGCGTTGGCGAACTCCGCGGAGCACGCCAGCACCACCTGGCCGCCCCCTCTCACCCAGCGCGCGAAGTCGCTCATGGTCGCGAGGTGGTTGGCCGCGGCGACGTCGCCCCTTACGGCGAGCGCCCAGGCGTTGCTGGCATCCGCGGGAGTGAGCCAGACGATGCGGTTGGCCGCATAGTCCAGCCGCGCGCCGAGCTCGTAGCCCGTGCGCAGGTCCTTCCAGGCGGGATTCCCGGCATCGTTGAAGAAGGATCCGGCGTTTCCGGTGTATTCGACGTACAGGTCGATCTCCCCCGCGAGCAGCGCTTTGCGGACCACGGGCGTCGCGCCGAGCGTCATCCGATCGACCGTCGGCACACCGTGCGCATCGAGCAGCAGGCGGATCATCTCCCCGATCATGGCCGACTCGCTCGAGAGCTTCGAGGAGACGATCACGGCGGCGGGCACGGGGGATGGCGCGCTGAGCGCGAGGATCGCGGCCACGCACAGCGACTTGAGAGTCTGCCCCACGCCGCACACGGTGTCGGTTGCCGCCGTGCGCGTCAAGGGCCGCACCCCTTATGATGCGGCCACCGATGCCGCCGCAGCCGCCCGCCTCGCCGCCCGCCTCCCCTCCCGCGCGGACCTCGAGCGGCCGCTATTCGCTCTGGCGACTGCTGCGCGAAGGCCTCACGGGACAAAGGGGCTGGTCGTGCGCCTGGACCAAGGCGGCGCCGCGGCCACGCTACCGCGTCGTCATCGTGGGCGGCGGCGGCCACGGACTCTCGACCGCCTTTCACCTCGCCACCGAGCACGGCATCACCGACGTCGCGGTGCTCGAGCGCGGTCCGATCGGCCTCGGCAACGTCGGCCGCAATACCACCATCATCCGCTCCAACTATTTCCAGCCTGCCAACATCCGCTTCTACGAGTTCTCGCTCAAGCTCTGGGAGCGGCTCGAGCGCACGCTCAATTTCAACGCGATGGTGAGTCAGCGCGGCACGCTCAACCTGTTCCACACCGAGGCGCAGCGCGACCTGTTTACGCGCCGCGCCAACCTGATGCGCCTCGAGGGTGTCGACGCCGAGGCCGTGAGCCGCGAGGGGGTCAAGGCACTCGTGCCGCTCGTCGATCTCGACAACGGCCGCTACCCCGTGCTCGGCGGCTTCCTGCAGCGCCGCGGCGGCACCGTGCGCCACGATGCGGTCGCGTGGGGCTATGCGCGCGGCGCCTCCGAGGCCGGAGTGGACATCGTCGAGCACTGTGCCGTGACCGGCATCCGCCGCGAGGGCGGCCGGGTCACGGGCGTCGAGACCGCGCGCGGCTTCATCGCCGCCGACATCGTCTGCCTCGCGGTCGCCGGCTACTCCTCGGAGCTCGCGCGCCCGGCGGGCATCGAGCTACCGATCGAGACGCACGTGCTGCAGGCCTTCGTGAGCGAGGGCCTGAAGCCGCTCATCGACGTGGTGCTGACCTACGGCGCCGGCCACTTCTATATCAGCCAGTCCGACAAGGGCGGGCTGGTGTTCGGCGGGCACATCGACGGCTACAACACCTACGGCCAGCGCGGCACGCTGCCGATGGTGGAGGAAGTAACCGCGGCCGCCGTGACGCTCCTGCCGGCGCTCGCGCGCGTCAAGGTGCTGCGGCAGTGGGGCGGCGTCATGGACATGACCATGGACGGCTCGCCGATCATCTCGCGCACACCGCTCGCGGGGCTCGTCATCAACGGCGGCTGGTGCTACGGCGGCTTCAAGGCGATTCCGGCGGGGGGCTTCACCACCGCGCACCTCATCGCGCACGGCACGCCGCACCCGCTCGCCGCGCATCTCGATCTCGGGCGTTTCGCGGCCGGGCGCACCGTCGATGAGCGTGGCGTCGGACCGTTCCCCTGGCTGCATTGAAGTGGCGGAGCCCCTCAGATGCTGAGAATCCCCTGCCCCTGGTGCGGCGCGCGCGATGAGGTCGAGTTCCGCTACCGCGGCGATGCCGGCAAGTCGCGGCCCGCCGCCGCCGATCCGGCCGAGGCATTCACCGCCTACGTCTACGTACGCGACAACCCGCTCGGCTGGCATCTCGAGTGGTGGCTGCACGTCGGGGGCTGCCGCCAGCTGTTCAAGATCGAGCGCCATACGCTGAGCCACGAGATCCGCTGGGCGGGCGCGCCCGGCGAGCAACCCCCGCTCGCGGAGCGACCCGACTGATGCCAGGTCCCATGCGGATAGGCGACGGGCTGCTCACCGGCGGCGCGCAAGTCGTGGGCTTTCGTTTCGACGGTGCTGCGCTCCAGGGTCTCGCCGGCGATACGCTCGCCTCGGCGCTGCTCGCCAACGGCCGCCGGCTCGTCGGTCGCAGCTTCAAGTATCACCGGCCCCGCGGCATCGTCACCGCCGGCTTCGCCGAGCCCTGCGCGCTCGTCGATGTGCTCACCGAGAACGGCCGCGAGCCGAATCAGCTCGCAACCACGCTCGAGTTGCGCGAGGGGCTCGTCGCCGTGAGCCAGAACCGGTGGCCGTCGCTGCGGCTCGATCTGCTCTCGGTCAACGATCTCCTCGGCCGATTCCTGCCGGCGGGGTTCTACTACAAGACCTTCATGGCGCCGGGATGGGCCTGGGAGCGGCTCTACGAGCCGCTCATCCGCCGCGCCGCGGGTCTCGGCACGCTCGAAGCGACCGTCGCCGACCACGCCGCCCCCGCGGAGATCGTGCACGACCACACGGACATCCTCGTCGTGGGCGCCGGCGGCGCCGGGCTCGCCGCAGCCGCGGCGCTCGGCGCGGCGGGACTTCGGGTGCTGCTCGCGGAGCAGGACGCGATCCTCGGAGGCGGAACGCTGCTCGATCCGCGTTGGACCGCCTGGCGCAAGGAGATGGGCCGGCGACTCGCGGCGCTGCCCGCCGTGCGCTGCCTGACACGTACCACCGTGCTCGGGGCCTACGGTCACGGCGTATTCGGAGCGCTCGAGACTCTCGATCCACCGGAGCGCGAGCGTTTCGGGGGCATGCGCGAGCGGTTGCGCATCGTGCGCGCACGGCGCGTGCTGCTCGCCTGCGGTGCGGTCGAGCGCCTGATCGCCTTTCCCGGCAACGACCGGCCCGGAGTCATGCTCGCCGGCGCGGCGCTCGGCTACCTGCGCCGCTACGGTGTCGCGGTGGGACGGCGGCCGCTGTTCTTCGTCAACAACGATGAGGCCTACGAGGCGGCGCTGGCACTCGCCGCGGCTGGCATCCCGACGGTGGTGACCGACACCCGGCCGGCGGGTCTCGCCGCGGCACGCGCTCGCGCGGCCGGCATCGAGGTCCTCGCCGAGGCGCGCGTGACGGGGGTCCTCGGCCAGAAGGGCGTGCGTGGCGTGCGCATCGGCACCGGGGGCCCGGCGGATCGCCGCATCGAGGCGGACACGCTTCTCATGTCCGGCGGATATACGCCGGCGAGCTCGCTCGGCTGTCAGCTCGGCGGTCGGCTCGAGTGGCAGGCGGCGATTGCCGCGTTCACGGGCGATCCGCCCCTCACGGAGGGACGCAGCGCCGGGGCCGTGCGCGGCGTCTACGGGCTCGCGGCCGCGGCCGAGGACGGCGCGCGGGCCGGGCGCGCGCTCGCCGCGGAGCTCGGGCGCCCCGTCGCGCCGCCCCACTCTCCCCCCGACCTGCCGCCCGATGCGCCGGCCACGCCGACGGCACCGTTTTGGGAGGTGCGCGCGAGGGGCAGGGCCTTCGTCGACCTGCAGAACGATGTGACCGCCGACGACGTACGCCTCGCCTGCCGCGAGGGCTACCGGCACATCGAGCACATGAAACGCTTCACGACCTGCGGCATGGCCACCGACCAGGGCCGCATCGGCGGACTCGTGGCGGCCGCCGTGCTCGCCGAGGCGCGCGGCGCACCGCTCGCTGAAGTCGGCCAGGCCAGGCCGCGCCCCTTCGGCGAGCCGGTGCCCTTCGCCGCGCTCGCCGGCGGCGAGGTGCGCGCGCACTACAAGCCGAGGCGCCGCCTGCCGCTGCACGACTGGCACGAGCGGGCCGGCGCGACCTTCGTCAACACCGGGTTGTGGCTCCGGCCACTCGTTTACTCGCAGGCCGCCGGCTGGGAGCCGGTGCTCGAGGAAGCGCGTGCGGTGCGCGACTCGGTCGGCATCACGGACGTCTCGACCCTCGGCAAGATCGATGTCCAGGGGCCGGACGCCGCGCGCTTTCTCGACTTCATCTACGCGAACACTTTCTCGACGCTCGCGGTCGGTCGGGCGCGCTACGGCATCATGCTGCGCGAGGACGGCATGCTGCTCGATGACGGCACCACCTCGCGCTTGAGCGCCCAGCACTTCCTGGTCACCACCACGACCGCCAACAGCGCCGCGGCGCTCGAGCACCTCGAGTTTCATCTGCAGTCGGTGGGCCGCGATCTCGACGTGGTGATCACCGACGTCTGCGACCAGTGGGCACAGTTTGCGGTGGCTGGCCCGCGCTCCCGCGAGGTGGTGGCGTCGGTGGCTCCCGATCTCGACCTCTCCAACGCGAGCTTTCCGTTCATGGCGGTGGCTGCCACCCCGATCGCCGGGGTTCCCGGGCGGCTGTTTCGCATCTCGTTCTCGGGCGAGCTCGCCTACGAGCTGGCCGTACCGGCGAACGCCGCGCAGCCGGCGTGGGAAGCGGTGCTCACGGCGGGCAGGACATACGGCATTCGACCCTACGGCCTCGATGCCTTGAACACCCTGCGCATCGAGAAAGGCCACGTCACGACCGCGGAGCTCAACGGCAACACCAGTGCCGGCGACCTGGGGTTTCAGCGCATGCTGAAGCAGACCGGCGACTTCATCGGCCGCTCGCTCGCCGCGCGCGCAGAGCTCGCGGCGCCCGACCGCCTGCAGCTGGTCGGAGTGCGCCCGGTCGATCGAGCGCGCCGGCTGCGCAACGGCATGCACCTCGTGGCGCCCGCGTCGCCGTCCGCGAGTCTCGGCTACGTGACGTCCTCCACTCCCTCGGTCGCTCTCGAGGGCTGGGTCGGGCTCGCCCTACTCGCGGGGGGCCGCCAGCGAATCGGCACGCATCTCCTTGGCACCTCGCCCATTTACGGCGAGACCGCCGAGCTCGAGATCGTGAGTCCTCACATGCTCGATCCGGAGAACGCGCGTGTCCGCGCCTGAAGGCATCGCACTCGCCTCGTGCCTGGCGGACATCGTCGAGCTGGCGCCCTTCCGGGGGTGCGCGAGCGAGGTCGAGCGGCTCGCGGCTGAGCGGGGCATCCCGCTGCCCAGCCGGGGCGGCGTCCTGGCGCGCGCCGGCCGGGCCGCGCTCAGTGTGCGCCCCGAGCGCTGGCTGCTGCTCGCGCCGCGCGCCTCTCCCGGGGCCAGCGCCGCAGCCTGGCAGGGGCTGAGCGGCAACGCCGCGGTGGTGGACCAGTCGGCCGCCCTGGCGGCGTTCCTGCTCGCCGGCCCCGCGCTCGGCGAGATGCTCGCCAGAGGCTGCCGGCTCGACCTGGCTCCGGACGCGTTTCCCGTGGGATGCGCGGCTGCCACAATCATGGTGCAGGTTCCGGCGATCCTCGCCCGGCTGAGGCGGGGGATGCTGCTCCTGACACCCGCGACCACCGCGCGACACCTGCGCGAATGGCTGGTCGCGGCCTCGCAGCCCTTCGGGCTGGCGCTGGGTGCGGATGTGGGAATGAGGGAGTTGGAGAGAGAGAGCCCGACATGAAGGACTCGGCACGGGTCGTCGTCATCGGCGGCGGTGTGGTCGGCACGAGCGTGCTCTATCACCTCGCGAAGATCGGCTGGTCGGACGCGCTGCTCATCGAGAAGAGCGAGCTGACCTCCGGCTCGACCTGGCACGCGGCCGGAGGCATGCATACCTTCAACGGCGAGGCCAACATCTCGCGTCTGCAGAAGTACACCATCGACCTCTATCGGGAAATCGAGCGGCTGTCGGGCCAGTCCTGTGGACTGCATCCGAACGGCGGCCTGATGCTCGCAGCGAACCAGGGCGAGCTCGACAGCCTGAGGCTCATCTGCTCGCGGGCACGCTACCTCGGCATGGAGACCGAGATGATCCCGCTCGAGCGGGCGCTCGAGCTCAATCCTCTGATCGACCCGAGTCATTTCATCGGCGCGCTGTGGCGCGCCGATGGCGGCCACTGCGACCCCTCCGGCACCACCAATGCCTACGCCAAGGCGGCACGGCAGCTCGGTGCCTCGGTCGAGCGCTTCACGCGCGTGCGGTCGCTCGGCCTGCGCCGTGACGGATCCTGGGACGTCGTCACCGAGAAGGGCGCGGTGCGCGCCGAGCACGTAGTGAACTGCGCGGGCCTGTGGGCACGCGAGGTCGGCCACATGGTCGGCGTCGAGCTGCCGGTGCTTGCGATGGAGCACCACTACCTCATCACCGAGGATCTTCCTGAGCTCAAGGGACGCAGCCGCGAGATCGTCAACACCACCGACTACGCCGGCGAGATCTACGTCCGCCAGGAGCGCGGGGGGGCGCTCATCGGCACCTACGAGCCCCACGGCATCGTCTGGTCACCGCTGAAGACTCCTGAGGATTTCTCCATGCAGCTGCTGCCCGAGGACTTCGAGCGGCTGGCGCCCTACTTCGAGGTCGGCTTCCGGCACTTCCCGGCTCTCGGCCGCGTCGGAATCCGCAAAGCGGTCAACGGTCCCTTCACCTTCGCGCCGGACGGGAACCCGCTGGTGGGGCCGGTGCGGGGCCTGCCCAACTACTGGGTCGCGTGCGCCGTCATGGCGGGCTTCAGCCAGGGGGGCGGCATCGGGCTCGTGCTGTCGCGGTGGATGGCGGAAGGCGATCCGGGACAGGACATCATCTCGATGGACGTGGCGCGCTTCGGAGCCTTCGCAACCCCGAAATACACCTCCATCAAGGTCCCGGAGAACTACTCGCGGCGCTTCCGCCTCGCCTACCCGAACGAGGAGCTGCCGGCGGCGCGCCCGGTGCGCCGCTCGCCGATCTACGACCGGCTCAAGGCGGCCGGCGCCTGCATGGGCGCCAACTACGGGCTGGAGAACGCGCTGTGGTTCGCGCCGCCCGGCGTCGAGCCCATCGAGACACCCACCTATCGGCGTTCCGAGGCTTTCCCGATCGTGCGCGCGGAGTGCCAGGCGGTGCGCAGCGCGGTCGGTCTCTACGAGACCACCAACTACGGCAAGTACGAGGTGGGCGGCCGCGGCGCCCGCGCCTGGCTCGACCGCGTGTTCGCCTCGCGCATTCCGCAGCCTGGGCGGATGGCCCTCGCGCCGCTGCTCAATCCCGCGGCACGCATCGTCGGCGACCTCACGATCGCCTGCCTCGCCGACGAGCGCTTCCTTGTCTTCGGCTCCGGCTTCGCCGAGGAGTTTCACCTGCGCTGGTTCTCGCAGGCGAGCCCGCCGCCCGATGTGTTCGTGCGCTCCCTCGCCGCGACGCTGAACGGCGTGTCGATCGCCGGGCCGCGCGCCCGTGAGCTGGTTCAGCGTCTGGTTCGCATCGATCTCTCAGCAGCAGCCTTCAAGCTCTTCCAGGTCCGCGAGACCGCGGTGGGCTTCGCGCCGGCGATCCTGAGCCGCGCCGGCTTTACGGGCGAGCTCGGCTATGAGATCTGGACCACACCGGATTACTTCGCGACGCTCTACGACGATCTGATGGATGCCGGGCGCGACCTCGGCCTGAGGCTCTTCGGCGGCCGGGCGCTCTCGTCGCTGCGCCTCGAGAAGGGCTACGGCTCCTTCCAGAAGGACTTCCGGCCCGACTACACCGCCGCCGAGACCGGCCTCGAGCGCTTCGTCGATTTCACCAAGGCGGACTTCGTCGGCCGCGCCGCCGCCCTCGCCGAGCGGGCGGCCGGACCGAAGCGCCGCTTCGTAGTGATGGAGGTTGCCGCGCTCGATGCCGAGGTGATCGGCTACGAATCGATCCTGAAGGACGGCCAAGCCGTGGGCTACGTGACCTCGGGCGCCTTCGGTCACTGCGTGGGCAAGAGCCTCGCCGCAGGCTACGTCCCGTCGCCGCTCGCGCAGGACGGCGCGCGCTTCGAGATCGACATCCTGGGAGAGATGCGCGCGGCCACCGTACGCCTTCAGCCGCTCTACGATCCGCAGGGTCTCAGGCTGCGTTCCTGAGAGGCGGCGCGCATGATCTTCAGCTCAACACGAGGAAGCAGCGTATGAGGATGACGTCAGTGCCGATCGTGGCGCTTGCCCTGCTCGGCGTGGTGGCCCTCGGCGCGACCGCAGACGCAGGTAGCGCCGGCAGCGCGGAATTCGTGCGCCTGACTCCGGAGCAGATTCACTGGCAGGACATACCAGGGTCTTTCGGCGGCCAGATCGCCACGATCGCCGGCGACCCCAAGGGTCACGGGCTCTATGTGCAACGCGTCCGTTTCCCGGCGCACGTCATGGATCGGCCCCATTGGCACCCGGGCGATCGCTATGTCACGGTCATCAAGGGGACGTGGTATGCGGGCACCGGACCGAGCTTCGATCCCGCGCAGGCCGTGCCGCTCAAGCCCGGCAGCTACATGTTTCATCCGGCGAAGGCACTGCATTGGGACGGCTCGAACAGCGATGAGGAGGTCATCGTTCAGATCGTCGGTCTGGGACCGGTCGAGACGACGCCGGCCGACCCGGCCGAGCCTTTCTGGGTGAAGCTCGGCCCCTGAGGTTCGCCGCCGGAAGGCGCTGCGTCGCAACACCCGGCTCTGGTCTGCCACGCGGATCGCAGAATTCGCCGCCTCATCCGTGGCAGACTGGCGCCTTGATTGCACCGTCCGGGTAAGGATTGCCCGGAAGCCGGAGAGTCGTCTCCTTGTTGTATGCCATCGGAAGGCTGAGGCTGCTGCCGCGCCCCCTGTCACCCTGGGCGGCGACCCTGCTACTTTTCATCGCCTACACCCTGCCCGCCGGGACATCGCTCCTCTACGCCGAGCACGTCGTCGATGCCCGGGTTGCTTCGAGCCTCTTTTCCATGCCCTGGCTGGCCGACGGTGTCGCGATCAGCCTGATGCTGCTCTGGGGTACCCGCGTCTGGCCCGGAGTCTTTCTCGGCTCGATCTTCATCTGGGGCGTGATCCGCGGCGACCCCGCCATCCTGGTCGGCGTCGATGCCGTCGGCGAGACGCTGAGCGTGATCATCGCCGTCCGGATACTGCGCGCCGGTCACTTCCGGCGACAGATGGACCGGCTCGCCGACCTCGTGTTGCTGCTCGGGGCGGGACTTGCGGGCCGCGCGGTCGCCGGTCTCGCCGATATCATCGGTACGATCTGCGGCGCCTGGCTCACGCCCCACAGCCTGACCCCCGACTTTCTGCGCATGGTCACGGAGCCGCAGACCCTGACGCCGGTATTGACTGCGGATCTCGTCTGGGCGATGGCACGCTGGCAGGTCAACGCGATGACCGGTATCGCTTTGGCGGTTCCTGCCCTGCTCGCCAGCCCGAGGAAGCTGCGGCACGCGCTCAAGTCCCGTGCCGCCGGACTGGTGTGCCTCGGGGTTCTGGCGGCTGCCTGGGTGATCGGTGCGATGGCGCTGTCGGCGACCTGGGCCTGCTGGCCACTCCTGCTGAGTGCACTGATGCTGGTGGCGTGGACTGCGATCGACTTCGGCGCGCTGACGGCGGCGCTAGCCACCCTGCTGTTCGCCTGCACCGCCAGTGCGGCGTATTGCCAGGGTGTCGGCCCGCTCGCCACCGCCGATCTGGTCGGGAACCTGGCGGCCACCTGGGGCTTCATCGGCCTCCTGTGCTGCGTGAGCCCGGTGCTCACGGTAATCCTCAGCGCCCGGCAGCATCACGACCGGCACCTCGCGGTGCTGGCGGAGCGCTACCGCTCGCTGTTCACGGCGAACCCGACGCCGGCCTGGGTAGCCGATGCCGCCAGCGGGACGATCCTCATGGCCAATGCCGAGGCCGTCCGGCGCTATGGCTATGCCGAGTCCGACTTTCAGCGCATGCGAATCTCGGAGCTCGCACCCGAGCAGAGCGCCGATGCGCAGCCTCCGCCTCCCGAGGGCGATCTGGTCGCGGCTCCTCTCGCCAAGCACCTGACCCGGGACGGCAGAGTCATCGACGTCGAGCTGGTGCTGACCCCGCTCGAGCTCGACGGACGTGCCGTCAACCTGGTTCATGCCGTGGACATGACCGATCACCAGGAGTTGCGGCGACGGCTGCTCGTCACGGTCGATGGGGAATCCTTCCGGGTCGCACGGGAGCTGCACGACGGGCTCGGTCAGGTCCTCGCCGGGCTGGCGATAGGCTCCGAGGCCCTCCTGCAGCGCACCGGGCGCGCACCGGAGCTCGACCCGTCCAGCCGCGCGCAGATGTGCGAGCTGGCCGGCCACGCCCAGCAGGCCGAGTCCCACCTGTTCCAGCTGACGAGCGGCGTATCGCCGCTCGATGATCTCGAGGGCGATCTGCTCGAGGCCCTCCATCGGCTGCCGTCCACGCTGCCGGCGGTCGAGCGCGACCGCGTCCGGGTGATCGTCGAGGGTGCAGGGACCGTCACTCTCTCCCTCGAGCGACGCGAGCACTTGTACCGTGTGGTGCAGGAATCGCTGGCCAACGCGCTGAAGCATGCGCACGCGGACCGCATCGTGATTCGCGCCGTCATCGACGCCGAAAGGATCCGCGTCTCGGTCGAGGACAACGGTGTGGGCCTGAAGGACGAAAGTGCCCGCTCCGGTCTCGGACTGCAGTCCATGAAGCAGCGCGCCAGTGCCGTGGGGGCCGAGCTGACCTTACAGACGCTCGAGGGCGGCGGAACCGCAGTCACGTGCTCCTGTCCACAGGCGGAAGGGCCGCCGGCCCCTGCCGCCGCCGACGCGCGTACCCCGAGCCGGGCCGCAAGCGCACGCGCCGCCGGCGAAACGCGCGTGTTCTCCCCCCACGCGTACCTCTCGCTCTCGGCACTCATCTTCGCCGTCTGCTGGCTCGGCGGCACCATCTCGCACACCCTGGCGAGCGCCCACCACGCGCATTTCACCTACGCCGATGCGCGCCTGGCGGTCCCATCGCTCCTGGTCGGTGCCGCCGTGTGCGCACTGCTCACCGGAGGCCGGCGTTTCTGGCCGGCGGTGTTCCTCGGAATGCTCATGGTCCGCATGGGACAGATCAGCGAGCCGCTGGCGACTGCCGCGCTGACCTCTGCTCTCGGCACGGTCGCCTGCTGCACCCTCGTTACGGTGCTCAGGCGTTGGCGCTTCACTCCGGGTCTCGAGCGCTGGCGCGACCCGCTGGTATTGTGCGTGGCGGGCGGGGCGATCTGGGCGCTGCTGATCCTGTTCGGCATCGGCCTCAACGCGGTTCTCGTTCCTTTCGGCAGCACCCACGTGGCCCCGGGCGTGGCGGCGCTCTACGCGTCGTCCATTCTGCGCCGCGACACCCTCCCCGGGACGCTGCTCGCGGCGGGCGCGCGCTGGTGGTTCGACGCCATGACCGGGGCGGTGCTGCTGGTGCCGACCCTGACGCTCCCGCGCACGCTGCGCCGCGTCTGCAGAGAGAACCTGTCGGAGCTGGGCGCCTGGTGCGTCTGCCTCCTGGGCTGGGTGCTGCTGCTGCTCGCGGTGCCGACCGCCCAGATACTGCTGCCGCTGCTCACTCTGAGCATCCTCCTGGTGGTGTGGGCTGCGGCCCGTCTCGGCGTGGCGCTGGCATCGCTCGCGACGTTGCTGTTCGCAATGCTCGCGGCCGCGAGCTTCTCCACCCACACCGGAGCGCTCGCCACGCCCGATATTGCAGCCGGAGCGAGCTACGTGTGGGGCTTCGTCGGCGTGCTGAGCGTCATCAGCCTGTTCCTCGCCGCGCTGCTGGCCGAGCATGATGGCCGGCGCCGGGAGATCGGTGCCGTCAACAGACGCTACCACTGCCTGTTCCACGGTGACCCGCGTCCGCTCTGGCTGCACGACGCGCGCACCGGACAGATCCTCGAGGCGAACGAGCCTGCCGCACGCGCCTACGGTTACTCGATGGCGGAATTCACCGGGCTCAACGTCGCGCAGCTGCTCGCACCCGGGACGCGCCGTGAGCCGTGCGCGTTCCCGGCCGAGCGGGCCGTGGGACCGCGGGCGATGAAGCATCGGAGGAGATCCGGTGAGAGCATCGAGGTGGAAATGTGGTCGTACAGCACGTTCCTCGACGGCCGCCGGGTGAGCATCTGCTTCGCTCACGACGTGACCGAGCGCAATACGCTGCGGCGCCTGCTGTTCGACCGTGCCGAGCTCGAGCGGCGCGAGCTCGCCGCCGAGCTGCGGCGCACGCTGGCCGGGCCCCTGGCGGAGCTGCGGATCGTAGCCCACAAGCTGCTGCTCGAGGTCGGGCGGCGGGCCGAGCCGGGCCGGATGCGCGAGCTGCTCGAATCGCTCGCGCGCCAGGCGAAGCGAACCGCGGAGCGCTGCCGCGAGGCGGCCCACCGCCTGTCGCCGCTGCAGGCGAACTGCGGCAACGTGGTTGCGGCCCTCGATGCCCTGCGACGCCAGACCCCCGAGGGCACACCGCTCGAGATCAGCGTCGTCGGCGAGTCGCCCCTCACGCTCGACCGGCAGCAATCGGAGCACCTCTACAGTCTGTTGAGCGAGATCCTGGCGCGCTGCCGGGCCAGCCGCCATGGCACCGTCCATGTGGTCCTGAGGAGCTTCGGCCATACGGTCCGCGTGGCGGTCGACGCGGATCTCGAGGCCTTGCCCCCGGACGCGGCCGCCAGTCTGGCACGCCACCCTTCCGTCCTCCTGCGGGCGCGGGCCATGGGTGCCCGGCTGTGGGAGCGCTCGATCGGCGGCGCACACACGCGGCTGGTCTGCGACTATCCGTTGTGAGCGACCCATGACCGCAGTGACCGTCTTCATCGCCGACGATCACGCCATCGTGCGCGACGGCCTCGTGGCGCACCTGTCGGCGCAGGCCGATCTCGAGGTGGTGGGAACGGCGGGCAACGGCCGCGACGCGGTAGCGCAGGTGCGCCAGCTGGCGCCGCACGTCGCCATTCTCGACATCTCCATGCCCGAGCTCGACGGCATCGAAGCCGCGCGGCAGATCGCCGCCGCACAGCCGGACGTGCATCTGATCATCCTGTCCATGCACGGCGGCGCCCAGCACATCTTCCATGCGCTCGAGGCGGGCGTACGCGGCTACCTTCTGAAGGAGTCGGCCGGCCGCGAGCTCGTCGAGGCGATCCGCGTCGTACAGACCGGGCGCCGCTACCTCAGCCCTGAGGTCGCCGAGATCGTTACGGAATACGTCGGTACGCGCGGCAGCGCGACGCCGCTCGAGAGCCTGAGCCGCCGCGAGCGCGAGATCCTCAAGCTGGTCGCCGATGGCCACTCGAGCGCCGAGATCGGTGCCAAGCTGTATCTGTCACCGAAGACCGTGGACTCCTATCGCAGCCGCATGATGCAGAAGCTGCACCTCACCGATCTCGCCGGCGTCATCAAGTTCGCGATCCAACACGGTCTCACCACGCTCGAGTAGCGGCGGCGCGACCTGCGGCGTGCGTTGACGCACATAATTGCCGGCGGTCGAGAATCCCCCAGCGGCAGAACCACGCCGGCGTGGAAATCAGCGATGCCTGAGTCCCCCCGAGGGCGCCGAAGCGCGACACTTTTGCGGTGAGGCGCGGCGCTCGGGTTGCGGCGCCGCGTACACTAGCGGCGCCTGCAATTGCTCGCGCCAGCCCCCGGTGTACTCATGAAACTACGCTACAAGATCCTCGGCGCGATCGCGGTCCTGCTCGCAGCCGGGGTCGTGACCCTGGCACTCGCCATGAGCTATACGGCTCCCTGTGGTGCGGCACCGGCACCCGCCGCCGGCGCAGCCCTCATGAAGGGCATCGCGCGGCGTTGCTACGGGCCGCCCGATGTGCTCCGGTACGAGGATGTTCCGAAGCCCGCGCCCGCGGACGACGAAGTCCTGGTCAGAGTGCACGCCGCTTCCGCGAACCCGCTCGACTGGCATTACCTCGAAGGCACCCCGTATCTCGTGCGTATCGACAGTGGGTTCGGCAAGCCCGACAACCCGCGACTCGGCGTCGATTTTGCCGGGACGGTCGAAGCCGTGGGCAAGAGCGTGCGGCGCTTCAAGCCAGGCGATGAGGTGTTCGGCGGCAAGTTCGGCTCGTTCGCGCAGTACGTCACGGTGCGCGAGGAGCGGGCGATCGCCCTGAAGCCGGGAAATGTCAGCTTCGAGCAGGCCGCCGCGGTGCCCATCGCGGCGCTCACGGCGCTGCAGGCGCTGCGCGACAAGGGTCACGTCCGGGCCGGGCAGAAGGTCCTGATCAACGGCGCCTCGGGCGGCGTCGGCACCTTTGCCGTACAGCTCGCCAAGTCGTTCGGCGCCGAGGTGACCGGCGTGTGCAGCACCCGCAACATGGATCTCGTCCGCTCGCTCGGCGCCGACCGCGTCATCGACTACACGCGCGAGGACTTTACCCGGGGCGCGGAGCGCTACGACCTGATCGTCGACAACGTCAGTACCCACTCGGTGTTGGACTATCGGCGCGTTCTGAGCTCCAACGGACGTTACGTGGGGATCGGCTCCAGCACCACCGGACATTGGTTCGGCTGGCTCGAGTCGCCGCTCGCGGCGTGGATACTCTCCCCGTTCATGAGTCAGAAGTTTGGGATGATGCTGGCGCAGCTCAACAAGGACGATCTCGCCCTCATGGGCGAGCTCATGCAGTCGGGCAAGGTCACGCCGGTCATCGACCGCACTTACAAGCTGAGCGATGCCGCTGAGGCGTTGCGCTATCTCGAGAAGGGACACGCGCGTGGCAAGGTGGTGTTGACCGTCGAGTAAGTCGCGACGCCACCGGGGAGCCGCGGCTAACGGGCGCGGGCTCTCTGTCCCTGCTGCGAGAGTGACCAGACGAAGGCCGCGACGGCCTTCACATCGGAGTCACTCAAGGGCGCGCCCCCGCGGGGCGGCATGGCCCCGTCGGCGTGCTTGGGCCGCGCGACGCCCTGCCCGATGGTCGCGGCGATCGCCCGCCAGCTGCCGTCGCCCCACGACCACTCGCCGCTGACGAGGCTCGGACCGACGGTGCTTCCCATGCCGTCCGATCCGTGGCAGCCGCTGCAGGTGCCCCCAAGGGCCTCGCCCCAGTAAATGCGCGAGCCGAGCAGCACCTGCTCGCGCGTCGCGCCCGGCGGAATCGGCAGGGCCGCGACGTCGATGCCATGCCCACCGGGCAGTGTCGCCGGGGTGGGCGCGCTCGCGAGCTCTGCGTCCGCAGGCCCCTGGTAAGTCACGCGCCAGATCCTGCCGTGCACGTCCTCGGAGACGTAGAGCGCGCCATCGGGCCCGACGGCGATTCCGCAGGGCCGAGCGACGGCGCGACCCGGCTCGCGATAGGGACCGGCGAAGCCATCGGCGAAAACGACGTACCGTCCCGCCGGGCGGCCGTCGGCGAGCGGCTGGAACACGACGTCGTAGCCTGCTTGCGGCGCGGGGGCCCGATTCCACGAGCCGTGGAAGGCGATGAAGGCGCCGCCCCGATAGACCTTGGGAAACTGCTCTGCCTTGTAGATCAGGAGGTCGTTGGGCGCCCAGTGAGCGGGAAAGAAAAACGCCGGACCGCGCTTCTCCGCGCACCCGCCGAGCGCGCGCCCGCCGTCCCCTCCGTACTCGGGCGCGAGCACCAGCCTGCCCTGGAATCCATCGAAATAGCACTGCGGCCAGCCGTAGTCGGCGCCACGCTCCAGCACGAACACCTCCTCTGCCGGGAGCTCGTGACCGTTGCGCTCGTTGAACAGCTGCGGGTAATTCTCGAGCAGCTGGTCGCGCCCATGTTGGGTCACGAACAGCCGCCCGCTCGCGTCGAAGTCCATGCCCTCGCCATTGCGGATGCCGGTGGCGTAGCGCTCCGCGGCGGAGAACTTCTGGCGGCTCTTGTTGGCATCGTAGCGCCAGATTCCGGCACGGGTGTCGAGCTCCGTGCACGGATCGTGTCCCTTCGTGCCCGGCATGCGGTTGTCGATGTCGCAGGCGTTGGTCGCGCTACCGACATCCACGAAGAGATTACCCTGCGCATCGATCACGAACGGATGCATGGGATGGTCGCCACTGAGCGGCAGCCCCGAGACGATCGTCACGGGCTTGCCCGTCGGCACCAGTGCGCCGGGTGGCAGAGGAAATCTCAGGATGCGGTCGTTGACCTCCGCATAGAGGGCGTCGCGGTAAAGCGCGATCCCGGTTCCGCCCGCGCTTCCCTGGGCAACGCCCGGCCCGAAGCGCCGGATGACATCCGCCCGTCCCGCACCGCGTGTGTCCCGCAGCGCTACCAGGAATCCTCCCGGCGGCAGCTTGTCCACGTGGCCATAGGTGTAGTAGTCCCCGCTCCAGGTGTTCACATAGACGGTCCCGTCCGCGGCGACCGCCAGGTGGCGGGCATGCCCGATTCGGTCCGCGAAGACTGTCGCGCAGAAGCCGGGCGGCACGGTCACGCCGCCGGCATCTCCCGGGCACTGCTGCCCGGCATCGGCTGCTTGCACCCGCGGGAGGCCGGCACAGCAAACCAGCGCCAAAGCCGCGGTGAGGATTCGCCACGCTGTCATGACGGAGCCCCGATACGGCTCAACGGGATTTCTTCGGCCTCGAGAACAAGCGCACGATGCTGGCTTTCGCCAGCGTCTTGGTCGAGATCTCGTAGTCGATGTTGGCGGCCGTGGAAGTTTCCGGCACGTTCAGATGCTCGACACTGAGCGCATATACCGTGATGGTGTAATGGTGCGGCGGGTCCCCCTCGTCCGGGCAGGGACCGTAGTAGTGGGCCTCAGGAGCCTCGCCATCGGGCTTCGCCTGCCTGGCTCCGGGCGGCATCAGTGGGCTGCCGGGATCGCCAGCCTTGCGCGCCAGCTGGGTCGTGCCCGCGGGAATGTCGTAGACCACCCAGTGCCACCAGCCCGAGACCGGGGGCCGGTAAGGATCGAACATGGTGACGGCGAAGCTCCTGGTGCCCGCGGGCGGATTGCTCCACCGCAGCGCCGGCGACTCGTTCGGTCCGTGACAGCCGAAGGCGTTGGCGGTGAACTGCTCGGCGATGGGCTTGCCTGCCGGCAGGTCGGGACTCGCCAGCGTGAACACCGGATCCGCGGCCCAGGCGTTCGCGGCGATGCCCAGAGCAATTGCCAAGGCGGCCGATGTTCTCATCGCAGGCTCCCGGGAAATATGTGTGTCATCGGACTACCAGCGCGCGACCGGGCCCATGGAGGCCAGGCTCGGAATCGAAGACAGATCATTGCACGACTGTTTTTCGGAAGAACAGCGCGAACAGCTTGCCCTCCCCGAGCACTCTGTCTGACTCCAGGAAAGAAAAGAAAGGGATGAAGGCGACAGTTATCATGATCGTGCGCGCCAGCATCTCGTTGCTTCCGGCACTCAGCAGCGACCTCGCGATGTCTTCCCAACCCTTGTGATGTATGGCTCCCTCGATCACGTGCTCCAGTATGCTGAACGCACAAAAGAACAGACCGAATACCACCGACTTGAAGAGCACGGCTCTGATGAGCGGCGGAGTCTCGAACCGGCGAGCGAGCCCCAGCGCCTGACCGAGCAGAATCACTTTGGCAAGGATCAGTGCCTCAACGACGGCGAATCCGTAATGGAGGTAGCTGATACCGGACTCGGCCAGCACGAGCCTTCTGTAAGCAGTGAAGGCGCCGAACATGACGACCAGATAGGTCGCGATGGCCCAGAATCTCTTCAGCTCCTCCACCGCCCGCTGTTTCAGACCGGGGCGCTTGTCGCCTGACGGGGGGCTCGTGTCTGACTTGCCTGCCATGCTCATCTCCCCCTGCCAGCGCTGCGCGCTTCGCTATCGTGGCTGACCAGGATTCTGGAGGCTAGGGTCGGAATCGAAGGTCGCGCGTAGGTACCTGCGTAGTAAGGACAAGTCGCGCTCACCTGATCCGCGGTACCCCATCTTGGTACCCCCGACGTAGAATTTCCGCAACTTTCTTTATTGTATCTGGTTGGGCCAATAGCGAGTCATGTGCCTGGTCGGCAAGCAGGCTGAATGGGACATTCCCAGCTTGGTTGGTGCTGGTGCTTTGCGTTCGAGCGCGAACGATTTACTGGCGTTCAGGCCGGCCGGGCGCGACGGTTGCTGTCTCGTCTACGGGACACACGAGGGAGTGTGGTGAGATCCGCGATGTCTCCGAGCCCCTTGAGGCGTACAGCTGCACGGCCCGGAAACTCCGCAATGAGCGAGAGTGTTCCACCGGCGGCCTGAATGTATTTCCGGAGCGTCGAAAGCAGCATGTCGGAGCGCTGCTCATAGCGCGCCACGGTGTCCTGGCCGACTTCGAGCTCATCGGCGATCTTGACTTGCGTGCGGCCCAGTGCCCGGCGCAGGTCGCGCAACGACAGCTCCTGGCTGACGAGCTCCGCCGCACGTCGCTCAATCTTCTCGCGCCGCGCCGCAGGCAGCTGCGCGAGCTTCTCACTTACCGAACGTCCCATAGCCATTCACCTCTCTACTACTACTGATCCTCTATCCTTTATCCTCTATATCGGCTAGGCTTTCCCGGCCTTATTTTCTTTTTCCTTCTCCCGCTCCTTCTTGAGCTTCTCGAGATGCGCATCAAAACGTGCATCCGCCGTTTCGATCAGCTTCTCGTAGAACTTCTTTTGATTAGCTCCCAGCTTGTCACCCGCGGCCAGCAGGATGGCCCTCCTCCTGGGATCGAAGGCGAAGGCCACCCGCCAGAGGCCATCCTCGCAGCGGAAGCGCAACTCCTTCATGTTCGCGTGCTTCGAGTCGTCGAGCGTGTCTACCAGCGGCCGGCCCAGCTGAGGGCCAAATTGCTCGAGAACCTTCACGCGCGCGAGTAGCTCGTCCTGCACCGCTTCCGGCAGTGCGTCGAATTCGGGCTCAAAAGCGTCGTCGAACTCGACCTCCCATGGCATGGCATATTATGGCTTCGGAGCCATATGGTTTCAAGGGCATATATTCGCCGAGGTTTGGGCACTGTAAGTCGTTGATCTTGCTGAAGCCGTGGTTAAATCGAGAAGCGAATGTGAGATCCCACCGATAGGCGGTAGTTCCAGAGGCCCCGCACTTTCCTGGGCGGAAGGAAATAGTCAGGCGCGGTCGCGCTCCCAGTTGCGGGCGTCGACTTCGAGCGGACAGGCTCCATATCCCACGCGGAGAATCTGCTCGAGGTACACAGGCAGAAATGCGGCGATCGAGCCCGCGGTCTCGTATTGGTGCACGTGCCGGCATTCGTGCGAGAGGAGCCGCGGGGTCACCTGGTCTGACACGACGTAGATGCCGTGACCAAATGTCACGCCTGCCATGCCGGGCCCCAGCAGTCCCGTCGCAAGCGACGCGGCCTGAAGCTCCGGGTCTTCGGGCAACGGCAAGCGCGCGACGAGGCTCAACCGGATGAGCTCGGGACGCGCGACCTGGACGGCGCGCGCGAGCGCGAGCTCGCCCACGCTGAGCGCTCGCCCGTGCGCAAGAATCTGCTGCTCCTGTCCTTCCACCCAGGCGATCGCTTTCGGCAAGAGCCGAGGGAGCGCTGCGAGCAAAGCTATGTTGGCCATGCACCGAGCTTACCGCTACCGCGGCCCGCAGTCGGTGATGGCGTCCAACAAATTTATGAGTCGAAGAACCGAGCGATCTTGTTGTACTCGGTATGGTCGACGCCGAAGATCTCGCTGAGTCGGCGCCTTGATCCACCGATTACGCCTTGCCTCCACATTGCCTCGAGCGGTGTCGGGACGGTGATCAGTCGGTTCTTGCGGGTTTCGTTGAGCTCGAAGGCAAGCTCTGCCCCCTTCGGATCGATGACAAAGAGCCGGAGTCCCTTTGCGATCGCCCGATCGAGGACCTCGTTAACGTGAACGTCGCGGAACCCGTACCCAATGACAAACAGTCGACTGCCGGGGGTGGTCAGTGTGTCCTCAAAGGCGCGCAGGTAGCTGCCGAGGATCGGAAAGGTTCCGATGGCCTGTTGTTTTGACCCACCGATGATCAAGACCAGACGACCGTCCTCCGCATACCAGTTGGAAGAGCCATGAAGCTTGACGTACGCCTGGTTCCCCTCGCGAAACACAGTGGGCTGGTTGCCGTTCGGACGCCAGCTCGAGTCGGCCCACGACTCTCCGGGTGGTGCGCTGGCTTCCGCAATGCGTTGCAGTCCCGGTAGCTCGGGTCTTACCGCTGTCCGAACTTCGGGTTTGGAAAAGTAGAGATGCTCAAGCAGCAGATCCTGATTCAGAGTGAATATCACTGGGAACCGCTGGAGGAAACGCCGAACGGTTCGCTCCGCCATCTGTGAGCGCTCCACAGTCGTATACGTGAGGTTCGGCGGCTGCAGAAATTCGAGGTCGGCTCGTCCTTTGAAGGACCGGTTCATGTCGTCAAACATCCGGCCGACTGCGTTCTGAAAGTTGATCAGCTGCTTGTCGGACCACTGCTGCGCGAACCCCGCAGAGTGCCCGGTCTGCAATTCCGCGAGCGCATCCTCGAATCCCCCCTTCAGCTGATAATCCCAGAGCAGATCCCGCAGGCGATCGTCGGCGAGAATCTCCGGGCAGCCGAGCAGATACTCGAAGGCCTCCGAGGCGACCCAACCGCCCCAATTGGCGCTGAACCCTGCGCCGGTCAGAAGGTAGTAGCGCATACCGGGCGCGCCTCTAGGCGATCTCAATGATCTCGTCCTGAACGCCTGGTTTGGTGTAACTCTCGAGATAGGCGAGAGCCGCGGCGTGCGTCGCGAATGCCCGGTCACGGGCCTGGTTCATGTCGGCCGTGCGGGTATAGCCTTTGGGTCCTGGGAGCCAGTACGTCTGCCGCTCTTCCTCTCGACCCGGCGCCGGAATGGTACGGATGATGAATGGCATGGCTCGAATCCTCGACAAAGCCCGTGTCGAGTATGGCACCGGCTTGGCCCGCAGTGATCTGCAGAACGCCAAGGGACATGGAGGGACAGTCCGGACGAGCGGCGCGCTGTCTTTTTCCCTGCGTTCACGTATGCACCCCATCGGAGGGGGCATTTTTCTGGAAATGCTTGATTTGCTTGGAAGCGAGTGAAAATTTGGTCGGAGTATTTGGGTCGTTCGACCACTACTCTGCGAAAACAACGTGAAGTATCTGCGCAAAAAGGCCACATACCTCGCTTTCCTTTTTCCTGCAGCAGTCGCAACGTGTTCATGGCGACTCTGTCAACCGTCATAACTGCTGTGAAGGGCGAATAACACGATCCCTAGGCCCTTCGCCGAGGGCCCCCATGCAAGACCGCGTGCTCTACTCCATCCAGGAAGCTCGAAAGCTCCTCGGCGGCATCTCCCGCAACACCATTTACGGGCTTCTCCGTACCGGGGAGCTCGCCAGCGTCCTGATCGGCTGCCGGCGGTTCATCTCTTCCGCAGCCATCGCCGAGTATGTCGCCAGGTCAACCACGACCGTCAGCCCGTCGCTGGTCTCGGCTCGATCGCGCCTGGCAGGCCAATCCCTTCTCCCCTTACCGCTACCCACTTCGCGTCGACGCCGGGCCCATCGGGCCGGGCATTGATTCCATGCGCGGTGGCGTACTGCTGGCCAGAGCTCGGCACGCTGTCCTGCTGACATCCTTAGTGCGTTGCTCAGCCTCACCGACAAAGGCGGGCCAGATCGGCGACTACGGATTCAACGCGTCAATCGCGCAGTGGGCACTGCATGCGCGGGGAAGAAATTGGGTTGGGGGCAGGATAGCGACGTGTCCGCGTTTGCAGCAAATCGGCCAGATCAGGTGACGTGTCGAACCACCCGATCGCCGCTGCCTTCGATCACCATTCGGCTCTCACCGGAGGAGAAGGAATGGTTCGCCACGCTCGCGCGTTCGCGCGGGGTGTCCGAGTCGACGCTCGCGCTGTCCACCATCCGCTCGATTGGGGATTCAGGGTACTTCGATCCCGATGCAACCGGACCACGTGCGCCGGCGACTGATCGAATCACCATTCGTCTGCGTCCCGGGGACGGGCAAGCGATCGCCCGGCGAGCAGCCGAGCGCGGGATGAAGCCCTCCGGCTACCTGGCTGCCCTGGTGCGGGCCCATCTGGCCGCGAACCCACCGCTCTCTTCGGGCGAGCTCAAGGCGCTCAAGCAGAGCGTTGCCGTCCTAGCTGTCCTTGGCACCCTCCTCGCCCAGACGGCCCGTAATCCGGCACTGAGCGGCCCGGCGCTGGAGGACGTCCGGCAGACGGTGAGCCGCACACGGGCCGCCGTAGCGGCGCTGGAGCAGCGAACTCAAGAGTTCACCCGAAGGGCGCTCATCAGTTGGGAGACGCAGCGTGGGTAAGCGGCCTTTTCGCGCGCCGACGGACGGGTGGCCGATCCTGGACATCGTCAGCCATGGACGGCGCCCGCCGGGGCCGTCGAAAGCTTTCAGTGCCGCCCAGATTGAGCAGATCCGACGCACCGTCAGACGGGCGCCCGAGGTCATGGTGAAGGTGACCGGCGGCGGACGGAAGATCGGCGCGGTCGCTGCGCATCTCGCGTATGTCAGTCACCAAGGGGAGCTCGACCTCGAAACCGACGAGGGACAGCGCGTGTCCCGAGCCGGCCACAAGGAGCTACTCCGGAGCTGGCATCTCGAGCTGTCGTCCGGACAGTACCGGCAGCCGCGGTCTGCGAGCGCCGGCGCACACGGGATTAAGTTGGTGCACAACATCACACTCTCGATGCCAGCACCGACGCCACCGAAGGCCGTACTGGCAGCGGCCAAGGCCTTCGCCCGCGAGAAGTTCGGGGCGAAGCATCGGTACGCGATGGCGCTCCACACCCATCAGCAGCATCCGCACGTGCATTTGGTCGTCAAGGCGGAAGGCCACGACGGGCGGCGACTCCACATCGACAAGGCGATGCTGCGGGAGTGGCGGCAGGACTTTGCGCGAATGATGCGAGAACAGGGCGTCGCTGCGAATGCGACCCCGAGATTCGTGCGAGGCCAAACAAAGCGAGGCGCTAAGGATGCGTTCTACCAAACGCGGCGGCACGCTCGTTCCCTTGCACTGCGGGAACGGTTCGAAGTCGTTAAGAGAGAGCTTATCGCCACTAGGACGATTTCCGACCCGGCGCGGCCGCGACTGCTTGAGACACGGAAGGCCGTCGTCGACGCCTGGAACACCGTCGCCTTGCAATTGGAAGCCCAAGGGGACGTCCAGCTTGGCGACGAAGTTCGCTACTTCGTGCGCCACCTGCCGCCCGTGCTGACCGACCGCGAGCGCCTCGCAGTAGAGATGATTCAGCGCGCCCGAGCGAAAGGACCGGAGCGGACACGGGATGACGACCGGAGACCTGATCGCACATTGGAAAGGTCGCGATAGCGCCGGCCGGTATTGACCCCCTTGCTGCCGGTCACGGACGTATGGCTCGGCAACGAGTGCATCGCGGCCCTCTGCGAGAGGCGAGACTCCCGCACTCACTGCAGTCGGCGTCCGGAAGAGATGCTTTTCGGACTTTCAACGCGACCGTGCCGCCTCAAATAAAAACCAAAGGCGCCGCTCTGTTTCATCGATCCAGCCCTCGATGAGACTTGCGGTCGAGATATCGCGGTGTTCGGCACAGACGTTATGAGCTTCGCGGAAGCGCGCTGCGAGCGACTTATTGTCTTCACGAAGCTCCGCTAACATGTCCTCGGGCTCAACATAGTCCGCATCGTTGTCGAGTATGCGTTGGGTTCGCGAGACCTGACCAATCGACCGCAATGTGATGCCGCCCAATTTCCGAACTCGTTCCGCAATCGGGTCGGTCATCGCGAAGAGCTGATCGGCCTGTTCATCGAGCATCAAATGATAGTCTCTGAAATGTGGGCCGCTCATATGCCAATGGAAGTTCTTGGTCTTCATATAAAGCGCGAATACGTCCGCCAACATTCCATTCATGGCGCCCGCTATGTCCTTGGTTGCCGCGGGGTCCAAGTCGGTCGGTGTGTCAAGAACGGCCGTGCGTCGGGTCGCAATGATCTTGGCTTCTGCTGAAAGGAATTTTTTCATGGTATGAATACCTTGCATTGAGTTTACTGAGGTGCGTTAGTCAGATCGATTCCTCGCACACCAGGACTGATGGCGCGGGTGCCGTGGCGCTTACGCTCAGCCGGGCCTATGGGGGGATTTTCCTGTTCTTCCCCTGCTCGAGCCCTCTGGGTGATTTTGTTCCGGATGAATGCCAATTTCGCTCCACGACCTCTCAGATACCTCGACGTTATAGTACTTTGCAGCCGCCTTGATGTTCGCGAAAGCCAATGCACGATCGGCAAGAGAGACGTCGATGACCTGATCGAACCGTGCGACGGCATTGCGTACGTGCTGGGCATCGGTCAGGGGCTCTTTCCGTTGCTTCGGAAAGGCATAGACCGAATCCGGCAATTCGCTCTGCGCAGTAAGGCGCCCGTGCTTTTCGTAAGGTTTCCATGTCGCGTGCATGAGGACCTACTTCCTTCGCTCGTGCTCTGAACGGAACCGCGATCTCGCCGCGCCATGCGTACCGCAGCGAGACCGCGGTGCGAGACGATCAGATCACTGTCAGTTTGTTGTTCACCTGCGTTACACCAGGCGCCGACCATGCGGTCGTTTCGGCAAGATCACGCTCATACCAGGTATCAACATCGCCCGCCAGCGTTACTCTACCGCCATCGGCCGTTACGGTGATGTTGTCAGCCTCGATCTGCGCATTCCGGCCCAGGGCTCCTACAATCTTCTCCTTAACGGCTGATGCCTGCACGGTCGGTTTGATCGTGATCTCGTTGGTTACACCGACGACTCCGTTGAGTTTTCGGACATCGAAGTCGGCGGCATCCCTCTGGTAATTCCAATTGACCTCACCGCTGAGAGTCAGCCAACCATTCTCGACGCGGACCTTTACCGCAGCAGGAACCATGACGTCCCAGGACAGTACGTGCAGTGCGCGCTCCGCGATGCTAGCGTCATCGTCCCTCTGGTCCGAGGGATAAATGACCTTCAGCTCATCGGCGATCCCCTTCACACCGTACACACGCCCTGCGGCGCTTTCCGCGGCATCTTTTTCGGCGTAACTGCTCACCGTGCCTGTGAGCGTGACCACGCCGTCGCTGGCGGTAACGCCGATATGCGCAGCGTTGACACTCGGCTCCCAATTGAGTTCATCCATCACATTTTGTTGCAAGTCCTTGTCTTTCATAATCCTCACCTCCGGAAGGTTGAACAGCGCCACTGTCACGCTACGCCGAGGGGGCTCACGGCAAACACACCGGCAGAAAGACAATGCTCGTCGCGGTGCGACCAGTGACCTACGTGCCTCTCGATGCTCGCCCTGTGGCCCGGAGCTCGCCCTAATGCCTGCTCCGCCACCGCGAACACGGAGGCGAGCGCGGCGCGCGAACTATGGTGCCACGTGGACCCAACCGGCTTCGACCTTCGTTTCATACGTGCGGATGGATTCAGTGCGGACATGCTTCATCAGTTCGTCGACGTGCTGCAGAAACGCCGCGAGGCGCGGTGGCGGTCTCTCGTTACCGGAGTCCGCGGGAACGGGCCCGGACAAGGCTTGCCCAGTCGTAATGTCGAACTGAGCGCAGTGCATGGGGCAGGTAACGATCTCGCCGTCGAGGGTGCCGAGTTCCAGGGGCGCATTCATGTGTCCGCAGCGTCGCGCAAGCGCGTAGTAGGTTCCGTGCGAATTGCAGATGACGATCTCATGTCCTTCAAGTTCGATGACCTTCATCCCGCCGGGTGCGATCTCTTCGGTCCGTATTGCTGGGATGAATTTGTCACTCACGACCCGCATCCTTCGGTGGTAGTTGAGGCAGGCCGTCCGGGTTGACCACATCTTTGTGGACGAAGAGACCGCACCAACAACGCTTGAGGGAATCGAAATATTCCCGGTGAAAGGGAATGCATGGGCAGACGATCTGCATGTCGCGAGCGCGGTCGTGCCGCAGCGGCTGACAGGGGCAGAATGGACTGCCGTGCTTTCTCTCCAACATAACTTCCTGCTCGAGCAGAAAATCCTTCAACTCCACGTCTGGCGTTAGCTTGAAGCCCAGCGGGTCGACGATCTTGGAGAAAAAGTACTGAAGTGCATTTTTCCTTGATTCGGTTCCCATTCAGCACCTCCTCACGAGTTCAGCGCTCTTGCATAACCTTCTGGCTGATAGCCCACGATGATCTGGTCGCCGATCTTGGCGTACGGAAAGCCCGTGGCGCCGGCGGCGTCGAGCTCCTTCAAGATCCTGGCCTGGGTCGCCTCGTCGGCGAGATCGTAGTCGATGTCAGTAAACGGGACATTGCGGTCGGCGAAAAACTGCTTCGCCTTACGGCACCAGGGACAGGTTGAGAGGGTATACAGAGTGACTCTTTTCATGCTGTCTTCCTTCAGCCAAGGCTAACGTACAGTTTGCCCGCCTCTAGTTTCGTCCGGTACACAGCAAGACCCAGTTCTGGCGCGTCCAGGAACCTGCCGCTGCGTATGTCGAAACGCCAGTCGTGGCATGGGCAGATGATGGTGTAGGCCTCCAATCGCCCCATGAACAGCGGACATGCCATGTGCGCGCACATCCCTGAAACGGCGTAAACCGCACCGCCAACGCGCGCCAGAACCACATTTACCCCTAGCGGGTAGACCGGCAGCATCTCGCCTTCCAGCAACGCGGCGTCATCCAACACCTGCATCCAGCCGCGCGCTGTACTCGCAGTGTCTGCTGTCCTTGCGGGCAACTCTGACCCGGCAGTGGAGTTCATTGTCTAGCCCTTCCCAGCTCCGTGCCCGCCGGGCTTCTTGTCGCTCGCAGCGGCTCTGGTGCCCGGTTCAGGGCGCATTGCGCCGGAAACATTCACGATGCTTGACCTAATGCCCGCTCGGCCAGCGCCAGTAGTTGTGGTGTCGTAACGGCCGAGAGATCGGTCACGATTTCCCGTACGGTGCGCTGATACGTTTCACTGTGGTGCATGCGCAGGTAATCGATCAGGTGCCGGGCCGCGTTGCTCTTTCCCGTTCCATGGCCGATCACGACAATTCTGCCGCCAGCAGCGACAGCATCACTGATTCGCTTGTAGAAGGCAGGCTCCTCCGGAGCCCGCTGGCCCTGCTCGCGTGATTGGTCCTTGTGCGTAAGGTGATGGAGGAAATGATGCGGGTCATAGGGGGTAATGCTCCGCTTCGAAGCGTCGTCGAACGCCGTATCAATGCGGTAGATCTTCGCGCCGTGATGATCCACGACGACCATGAGAGTGGGCGGCGCCGGATCGGGACGAGCCGGCGCCTGGGACGGTGCTGCGGGCGACCAGCCCACGCGCTCCAGGAAATGCCGCAAGTCGACCACCTCCGCACTGGTGAGATCCTTGGTGTGCGGCTTATGCATCAAGAAATGGTCTCCGCCAACGTCGAAGCTGAACTTGTTGCCGCCCTTTTGCTGCACGGCCCCTATTTTCTCGATCAGGGCGACGACATCCATCCATTCGAGATTGTGCGCCGGGGGATGCCGGAACACGGCTTCGAGCGTCCTGAGGTGTGCGCCGTGTATTGGCGTGCGCCTCTGCGAGGCCGCAGTTTGTCCGCTCTCACTTTCATTCGCTTTCATGGAAGGCTCCGTCTGCGTGGAAGCATTTGCCGACCCGTCTCGAACTTGGTCGCCATCAGGCCACTACCGAATGTGATGGCATATGAAGTGCCTTGGAACCTCAAAGTCTGTCAAAGCCTCCGCCAGCAGACAACTCGCTGGTCAGCGCAAGAACACCTCAGGAGCTCTCTTGGACACGGCAAATGGGGTAGCCGAGTTTGAGTCCGGATTGAACGCTCCGAAGGCCGCCGGGTTCTGACGGAAGTGTTGCTCGAGCGCATCCACCCGATTCTGATTACTGGGGTGATCCGACAGGAGCTGCGGTAGCTGCGCGACATCGGCGTTATCAAAATCCCGGAACAGCCATACCAGCCCCCAGGGGTTGTAGCCCGCAGCGGCGCAGATGTCGGCGCCAGTGAGGTCGGCTCGGGATTCCACATCGCGGGAATAACTGAGGGAATTTAGCTGGCTGAGCAGAGCGATCGCCAACACATGGGCTGTGGTTGGCCCCAGGAGTATGGCAGCGCCAACGCCGCGCTCAGCAAGTTTCTCGCGCTTCTCCATCAACGTCATGGTGTCGTGATGGATCGTGTGGGAGACCTCATGACACAAGGTTCCGGCAAGTTCCTCGGTATTCCCAACGAAATACAGCAGCGAATCGACCACGTACACGTTCCCGCCAGGAGTGGCGAACGCGTTTGGCTTAGCATCGTGTACCAGATAGAACTTGAACGGATGGTTGTAACGCGGCTGCGCTGTCCGGGTAATGGCCTCGGCAATCGGTCTCAACTGATCGTACAGCGGGGAGGATTCGATGATGGCGGTGCGTGCTTTCAGCTCATTGAAGACTTCCTGTCCCAGTTGTAACTCCTCATCTTGACCCTGGCCTTGGTTCGGCGCCGGTGCCGCCTGGCTTCCGACCGGTACTAAGCACGCCAGCGCCGCGGCGACGCATAACGATTGCAATGACTGTAATGCAACCACCATCACACTCCTCGGTGAGCGGGGATCCGCTTCCCTTACGATGATCACCAAGCGCGGGCCGGAAGCCTGGAGCCTGCCTGCGTGCGCCGGCTGCATCCACGGTTCTCTGACTTCACGGCCGCGGTGCTCTTGGTCTTCACCACATCGTCGCGGGAGTTAACGATACCCTCGGCGGCCTCACGGGAAGCACTCGGGATGGCCCGAGGCGGTGACGCGCCGGCGATGCACGAGACTTGCCGCAAGACAAGGTCGTGAAGCACAGCTGCCCAACGAGCACGAGGTCTCACGCACGACAACGGTGCAGGCAGCGGAGCGGCTGCGCTCTGATCGGGCGCGACGTCGATTCTTTCCGCTCATAACGGCGCCTGGCATGACGCCAGCCTCGGAATGTTGCTCGTCGCCCTCCGCCCGCGGCGTGGCACAGGCCTTGCACGCCCCGTATACGCTGGGCAGCGGAGATAAATGGAGGTATGCCATGCCGGACAACGAGGAGATAGTCACCCTTCTGGGCCAATCGCTCCGCTTGCGCCCGCTGCGGGCCGGAGATCGCGCTTTGCTCGAAGATCTGTGTGGTCGAACCGAATCGCATGACTTGCAGATGCGCTTCTTCAATGGATTTCGCAGCCTTCCGCCGTCATTACTCGATGAGTTGATGCGCATCGATCCCGACCAGCGGATCACGCTGGTTGCCTTGGGCGCCGCAAGCAGCGGCCAGCCGGACATCTTGGCTGTTGCCCGAGCACACGCATCGGCAGACGGAACCGCCGAGCTCGCCCTCCTCGTGCGCTCGGATCTCAAAGGCATCGGTCTGGGTTCGCTGCTGCTCGAGAGGCTGATCGCCCGCTGTCGGAGCCGTGGACTGAGAGTGCTGGCGGCGGACGTGTTGCAGAACAATACCCGCATGCTTCGCCTTGCAGAAAGGTATGGATTTCGCAGGGAGCCCGGGGAGCTCGGGATAACACACCTGGTTCTTGACCTGGACTCGCTCGCAGTCTGGCGACCGGTCACGAAGTACGACGGCGCCGCGAACGGCTCGCCTCGCAGATAAGTATGGATTCGCGGGAGTTTGGCGCGGAACGCACCGACATTGACTGACGAAACCATTACCGAAACGCAACGGTTCCTTCACGACTTCGGCCAAAACGTGCGGTAGGTTGTGCGCCATGAAGTGGAGGATGCCTCATGCAGGTCCATACATGGACGAATCGCTGTTGGCGCCAGGCGAGGAGCCGACGCTGGCCGCTCATTTACTCGCATCTCGCCATCACGGAATCGGACCGGATTACGCCGAGGCAGGGCCTCTTGATAGTCGGGCCATTTGGCCTGCAACGGAGTACACGTCTGCCCCCCCGACGTCTTGCTCCGTAACTTGGCCGGCGGGTCGATTTTCGACCCGCCGGCGTCTTACTCAACTCGGGAACTCGTAAATGATGGGCCGGGCTAGCGACCTGCCGCTTTGGTGCATCCTACAGGCCGACGGTGATCGCGCTTGTCTCACGAGCCGAGGCCCAATGCCGATTCAGTACTGGAGTACTGGCCAAAGCTTCCCTTTGATTCAACGCAGCCTTCATCGGGCGCTGCGCCTTGCCAAGCCACGCCAGATCGTCGCGACCGTTGCCGACGCGCATCGGGGCTGGTGGTCTGATCCCCTTTGGTGCGTGCCGGCCCACCGTCGAATCGTGGACGAGTCGAGCGGGCGGCCGACCGTCACGCTCGCTGCCGCAATGGCGCTAATCGAGCGATCATCAGGCAAGGACGCTCTGCTGGTGCTGCAGCCTGCTGACGCCTTCCATGCCAGCGAGAATGGCTTCATCGCAGGTGTCAGCCACGGCGTTCGAACGCTCGACAGGTTACCTACCCACGTTGTCACTCTCACGGTGGAGGCATCCAGAAGTGACCCAAGTCAGGATTACCTGCTGCTTGGCGCCGAGGACGGATTTCCCGGCAGATCCGCGGTGCGATTCGTCAAGCGCCCCCAGCCAGTAGTCGCGGAGCGACTGATCGAGCTCGGCGCACGTATCGGCACCGGGGTCTACATCGCCCGTCTCTCCACACTGACGGCCATCATCGCTGAACTGTGGCCAGACTTGATGGCTGCCGCACGATCACTGGCCTGGGAAGCCGCCGGGGAGGTGGTGACTTCCGCGCGTATGATCGGAAGCCAGTTTTGCCGTCCGTGGCGCCACACCTGGCTTCAACGACCCCTGCCGCGCCTGCGCGCGGTCGCAGCAGACGATTTCGGCTGGTCGTGCCTGGGAAGTACGACGCAGAGTCTTTTTAACTAGTGACGGAAGCGTACGCGGATTGCGACGAACGCGTGAACCGCGCCCAAACGCTTAGTCTGAGGCTCGGATCCCGAGTGTCGACTGGCTGCACGAAGCCCGGAAAAACTTACATTGCGTAGGTAGGCGATGACGTCTCCCGCTGCAGCCTCGTCCAGGTTTCACCTGGTGCTAGCGTCGATCGCCCGTGAATCGAGCGAGGCAGTGCAGATCGCCCCGGATCGTTCAAGAATTGCCACTTCGAGTTCCGCGCGCTGCGCAACGGGAAGTCTGCCGGCCAACTCCAGCGCGTGCTCGAGTATTCCGGCGGCCTGGCGGGGTCCGAATCGGCGTGCACAGTTATCCGCGGCGAGCTGCAGATACTTGATGGCGTTCAGCCAGTCTCCGGCATGTTCGGAGTGATGTGCCAGCTCCGGCGCGGCCTCCTCGAGGTTGTGCGCATAAAGTGCCTCGATCAATGCGCCGGCACGCAGATGCAGCTTCGCCCTGAGGCCGGCCGCCTGGCGTGCGTAGAGCACCTCGCTGAACATCGAATGGACAAACTCATACCGCTCAGACATCGTTCCGTCCGGGAAGTGCATGCGATCTGCCGATCGCACGATCTGCTCCCTGCGCGCAAGCGCCTCGCACAGTTCCTCGCACCTGTCCAGTTCTATGTTCGCTGCGGCGGCGCACACGACAGTCGAGAACGCAGGGCCGACGACACTGGCTGCCTCCAGCACCCGGCGCTCCTCCTCACTCAGTCGTCCAATCTGAACTTCGATCATCTGGCGCAGGCTCTCCGGGGCGCGCAGCTCGATGTCCTTGAGTGGCACCGCGAGAGCCCAGTTGCTGCCTTGCACGGTCATGAGCGCCCGATCCCTCAGGTGCTCGAGGACGGTGACCATGAAGAGCGGATTGCCCTCGGTGTATCGATAGATCAATCCTGCCAGTTCCGCGGTTTCGGCTGAGACCTCCGGAGCGGCCGACAGATATTCACAGACCTCCGCTTCCCGTAGCGGTGCGAGAGCGATTTCCTGGCACAAGCGATGAACCAAGAGTTCGCGCTTGAGAGCCTTCAGCGGGCGCTCCGCAGCCGCGACGTCCGCCGGCACGTACGTTCCGATGAGCATGAGTCTTGCCGCGTTGCGTCGGCGCGCCAGCATGGAAAGCAGATCCACCGTTGAGTGATCCGCGCGATGCAGATCCTCGAAAATCAACAGCAGGGGCGTCTCCGCGGCGATCGCTTCGAGGAACTCACCAATTTCGCGCAGCATCCGTTCCCGAGTGGCGCCAAGAATCTCACCCCGTAACATCTCCCGGTGCTCTCGGCTCAGGAATTCCGGAAACTGCACGAACCACGTCGGAGCCCGCGTAGCCAATGTCTGCACGAAGGAAGATCCCGCGGGTCCATGACATAACTGACCCAGTGCTTCAAGCATGGGATAGAAAGCCTCGGTGCCAGCGGAGAGTTCAACGCACTGCCCGCGAGCTACGCGGATCGACGGTGCCCCGGTGATTACCTGGTGCTGGAATGCGTCGACGAGCGCGGTCTTGCCGATCCCCGTCGGACCCGTCACGAAAACGAGCTGGCGCTGCCCGCGCAAGGCGGTTTGCAAGCTCTGGCTGAGGCGGCTCAACGGCACGCGCCGGCCGACAAGTCTGCGGTCGGCGGCGTCCGGACCTGGCATCAACTCGGGCGGCATTTCATTAACAGCCGCGATGAACTGATAACCGCGGCGTGCCAGGGTCTCGATAAAGCGAGGATTTTTCGGATCGTCCCCGATGACACGCCGAATATCGAGGATCTGACTCTTGAGAACCTCCGGCTGGACGCAGGAGTTCGGCCACACGGCGTCCAGCAACTCGTTTTGCGTTATCAGACGACCCGCATGCTTCACCAGATGCCGCAGGACCGCGAAGGCCTTGGGCTTCAGGCGAAGGCGTTCCACGTCACCGGTCACCCCGCAGCGCCAAAGGCATTCGTTAACCAGGTCTAGCCGGAACGGCGGAAACTCCGTCATCCCCGCTCCGGGAGTCAAGACGGCGGCGCGCGGAGCGGCAGCCATCGGCGAACCGGCTCCTGATCGTGGCGGGGGCGTGCTGCGCCCCTTGGTCTGTGCTCGCGTTCTGCCGAGCGGCAATCCCAGCGCAGGCACCGAATTCATTGGCGAACCACCCGTGCGGTACCCGCCAGTGCGCGCGAAGCTGTAATTCCCGGAGCGCTGCTAACGATTGTGGATGGCGTCAGCACAGAGGTCGTCCGGCCCCGTCGGTCTAACCGGTGCCGTCAGAAGTCACGTTGAGTGCTGCACGAACGCTGTCGAGCAGAACTTTGTCATCGAATGGCTTGCCGAGGAAAACGACGGCACCGGCCTTCATGGCCTGCGATCGCATTCTCGAATCCCCGTACGCCGTAATGAAAATGATCGGCATGCGGCAGCCCTCCTCGGCCAACCTTGCCTGCAGCTCGAGACCGCTCATGTCAGGCATGCGGACGTCGCTGATCAGGCATGCGGCTGTGCGCTGCAGACCGGAGCGCAGGAATTCGCGTGCTGAGGCAAACGATTGTGCCTCGTAGCCCGCCGACTTCAGCACACCGTAGACGGCGCAGCGCACGGATTCATCGTCGTCCACGATGGCAATCACGCGGCTCCTCGTCTGCGGACTCATGGCAAGCCGAACGGTAGGGGGTCGGAGACGGTGCCGCAATCACACCAAACAATCGCGCAATCACACCTTAGTATTATTCAGTCGCAGACCGTCCGAGGATTACTTGCGTACGCGGACGTCGAGCTTTTCCACCATTCTGACCAGGTCGGCCAGGGATTGCGCCTGCATCTTGTCCATGACGTGAGCGCGCTGAATCTTCACGGTTATCTCACTCGTCCCGAGCTCTGCCGCAATCTGCTTATTTAGCCTGCCGGCGACCACAAGGCTCATGACCTGGCGTTCGCGCGGCGTGAGCGTCTCAAAGCGCTGTCGCAGTGCGGTAATTTCCGAGCGCGCTCGTCGCGTCGTGCGGTCCTGATCAATCGCCTTGCAGATGGCATCCACAAGATCCTGGTCGCGGAAAGGCTTGGTCAAGAATTCCACGGCACCGGCCTTCATCGCGCGCACGGTCATTGGAATGTCACCGTAGCCAGTCAGGAAGATGATTGGGAGGTCAGAGCCTTCTGCGATGAGCTCCTTCTGGAAGTCAAGTCCACTAAGCCCCGGCAGCCGGACATCCAGCACCAGGCAACAGGGTCCACGCGCTGGCCGCTGTGCGAGGAAGTCCTGCGCCGAAGCAAAGACCTTCGCTTGTAGCCCAACGGACTTCACGACCGACGCGATTGCCTCGCGGACACTCGCATCATCATCGACGACAAACACCGTAGGCCGATCTTCATTCATCAGCACCCTCCGTACTCTCGGGCACAGCACGCCAGGCAGGCGGTTATGAAGATAAACAGCCGCATCAGCCGTCGTTCGTCTGTAGCAAAAGCCGCCATGAATTGCCAGCGCGAAATGCAGCCGGCCAGGCGGAAGCCCCCTCAACGCCGACTGGCCGGGCCGCTCAAACGCGATGGTGGTCATGCCGCTCAGGAGATGGGAGATCTTCGAGCGGAAGCGTGAAGCGAAAGACTGCGCCGTAGGGCTTGTTGGGCATTGCCCAAAGCCGTCCGCCGTGGGCCTCGACGATCGAACGGCAGATTGATAGTCCCATGCCCAGGCCGCTCGGCTTGGTGGTGAAGAAGGCGTTGAACAGCCGGTCCGTGTTCTCGGCAGAAATCCCGACGCCGCAGTCCTCTACTGTCACCAGGACTTGGCGTGCTTCGTCTTGGTGCGATCGGATCACCAGTTCGCGTGGTCGGTCCGTCACCGGTTGCATCGCCTCGATACCGTTCATCACCAGATTGATAATCACCTGCTGCAGCTGAACCCGATCGGCGAGCACCGCAGGCAGAGCGGGCGCGAGCTCCCTCCGCAGCGACACCTGCTGACTGACCAGCTCAAGCTGTACTAAGGCGATGGTGTCGTTAACGAGCGTATTGATGTCGAGCGGCACCGTCCGCACGTCGGCCTTGTTCGCGAGGGCGCGCACGTGCCGAATCACCTCAGCGGCTCGCGCGCCGTCTCTGGCGATAAATCCGAGAGCCTGGCGGGCTGCTTCGAGGTCCGGCGGCTGCGCGGCGAGCCAGCGCAATGCGCTGCCTGCGTGAGCGACTATCCCGGTGAGCGGCTGGTTGACTTCGTGCGCGATTGAGGCGGTTAGCTCGCCCAACGTTGTGACGCGCGCGACGTGCGCAAGCTCGATCTGTGCGCGCCGCAACGCCTCTTCGGCGCGCAACTGCACCATGCCGATGCGCGCCTCCTCCAGCTCACGTGCTGCCCGGACGCGTTCGGTGATGTCGCGCGTTATTTTGGCGAAGCCGATCAACCGGCCGCTATCGTCCTTGAGCGCGTCGATCACGACGTCGGCCCAGAAGCGACTGCCGTCCTTGCACACGCGCCAGGCCTCGGTCTCATACCGGCCGTCGCGGGCGGCGATTTCGAGAGCTCGTTGCGGCAGGTTCGCAGCACGGTCTTCCGCGGTATAGAAGCATGAGAAGTGCTGGCCGACGATCTCCTCGGTGCGGTAACCCTTGATGCGCTGCGCGCCCCGGTTCCAGTTGGTGACGTTGCCGTTTGGATCGAGCATGTAGATCGCGTAGTCGATGACGCCGTCGATCAGGCTGCTACGCTCCTGCTCGCTGCTGCGCAGCGCCAATTCGGCTGCTCTGCGCTCTGTGATATCGACGATCGCCGCCAGCACCATGATTCCCTCGTCGGTCTCGATCGGGTTCAAGCCGATCTCGACCGGAAACTCGCTGCCGTCTTTCTTGAGACCGTAGAGATCGCGCCCGGCCCCCATCGGCCGCGGCCGTAGATCGGCAAGAAATGCCCTCCGCAGCTCCGGGTGATGACTACGGAATCGTCCGGGCACGAGTATCTCTACCGGCTGCCCTACGAGCTCCGCCCGCGCGTAACCAAAAGCCCGCTCGGCCTGGGTATTGACCATGACAATCCTGCCCGTCGGGTCGCTCAGCACCATGGCGTTTGGCGCTGCCTCGACGACCAGTCGGAAGCGCCGCTCGCCGGCCGATTCACCTTTGGGGTTGGTCATTGGCATCGCCCTGGAGGCAGGCAACTCACTGAATGGGAATATAGTCGCCTTCGATCAAGAACAGTTTCCCGGCTTTCAGATCGGCCTCCCCTGCAGTCACATGCTGGTCGAGCCTCGCACGCGTAATTGCCGCAGCAGACGACGAACTCTGCGGCTCGTGAGCAGCGGTAAGTACTGTGTAAGTCGGGCGTCCGACTCGAGCTGGGCCAGCTCGTTCCGATACATTCTCTCGACCTGCTCGAACGGCGCGTGCGAGCGTTCAGCCAAGCTCTGAATTGCAGTCCGGTGGTTCGCAGCCATATCGGTAGGCGCCGAGTGGGTCATAAGGTCCTGTGGAAAGGACTGCCAACCTCGTTCCCCGTGCGTCTCACGCCGAGCACATCAATGAAGTCCGAGGTAGATATGTCGCGGTATCTACACGCCCGCCGCAGCCGCGCTCCGCCTGGCACGTCAGAACCGGCGCCGGCTGCGGCTGTACGGCGGGAGATGCCGATTGCAGCCAGCGCGCCACTTTGAGGTAAAGGCGTGCGCGCCGCGTCGGCGTCGCATACCGATACAGCACCTCGCGATACATGGCGTGCGCGAACTCGTAGCGAGTCGCGGTGCTTCCGGGTGACCGTTGGGACGTGCTGTGGGACTGGCGCAGGATGCAATGTCGCTCTGCGAGAGCCTGGCACAACTCTTCCGCGCGCTCGGGATCCAGTCCCGCGGCGTCCGCGCACCACTGTGGGCAAAATTCCACTCCCATGATGCCTGCGACCTCGAGTACGCGCTTTTCTTCGGTCGATAGTTGCGCCACCTGCGCATCAATCATCTCGCGCAATGTCTCGGGGACCTCGAACTCGATGGTGTGTAGTGGCACCTCAAGCTGCCATGCTGCCCCGAGGTTCGAGAGCAGACCGCGCCGGCAGAGGTGCTCGAGCAGTGTGACCATGAAAAGCGGGTTGCCTTCGGTCTGACGGTAAATGAGTTCCGCGAGCCCATCCGGCGGGGAAGCCTCTCCTGACACCTGCCCCGTGAGGTAGGCGGCGATTTGATCTTCGCTCAGAGGCTCTAGCGGCAACTCACCGCACAGTCCATGGAGTTGCAGTTCCTGTCTGAGTGCTCGACAGACATGATCGCCGCCGGACATCTGATCGGCCGTGCGATAGGTGCCGATCAGCATGAGCTGCATCGGTGTACGGGTACGGGCCAGGATTTCAAGCAACGATACGGTGGCCGGATCGCTCCATTGCAGGTCTTCGAACACAAGAACGGTAGGCGATTCATTGGTGACGCGCTGAAAAAGGTTCACGAGCTCGCGCGGCATTCGTTCGCGTATGCCATCGAGAAGCTCGCGCTGCAGTGGCGGCTTTTGTGCTGGCTGCAGCGCCGGAATCTGCGCCAACCACCCGGGGGCGCACGAGGCGATCTCGCGCAGCAGCTGCGCCCCGCCCTGACCCGTGCACAGCTCGCGCAGCGCTTCGAGCATTGGGTAGTAGGCTTCCTTGCCACCATAGCCTTCCACGCACTGGCCGCGGGCGAGGCGGGCGTGCGGCATCTCACGGCGCACCTGGCAGAGGAACGCATCGACGAGCGAGGTTTTGCCGATACCCGTCTCGCCTGTGACGAAGACGACCTCGCGCCGCTGTTGACGCACCGTGCGCTGCAGGAGCGCCTTCAGATCGGATAGTGGCCCGTCGCGGCCGACCAGGGCGGGCAGGACGCAGGGCTGTGTCGCAGCCCCTGGGATGGTCACCTCGTCAACGCAGACGCGAGCCATGAAGCGATAGCCACGGCGTGCCAAGGTCTCAATGAAGCCTGGATGCCGGGCATCGTCCTCGAGAACGGACCGCAGCAACAGAATCTGGCTCTTGAGAACTTCCGGCTGAACGTAAACACCCGGCCAGACGACTTCGAGAAATTCCTCGTGTGTGACCAGTCGCCCTGCGCAGTCGATGAGATGCTTAAGGACCGCGAGCGCTTTGGGTGCGAGGAGCAGACGTTGATCCGGGGCGCTCGGCACCTGCTTCCACAGACACTGATTGACGGTGTCGAAGCGAAAGCGCTCGCCGCTGCTGTCGTGCCGCTCGAACCAGAGCCCACCGCGGAACGCCCCCGGCTGGAACGAGGAGCACTCGTTCGAGCTGGGGGTTTCCGGGCCAGCGCGCTGCGAACTCATGGTCGTGACCTCCCGTCGTCCTTGCGACTTACTGTGGAGCTAATCACCCTCAGCGCGCAGCCCCCCGACGGAGGGTTTTGTCCACCATATCGAGGCGATGGGCGGCCCTTCCTGATCCACGCGATGCCCTCTTGCGGGCGCAGCGTCGGCCCATCAGGGCGGCGAGTCGTCACTCTTTCGGGGGGCCAAAATCGAGCCGCTTCCAGCCGAAGAACCAGGCATCAAGCGACCAGGCCCCCGGCCCAAGCAGTGCCAAGGCGGCACCTGTGGCCCCGAGCAGCAGCCATGCCCACGAGTCCTCGGGATGCGAAAAACATTCGGCCAGGGCACAGAGCGTCACGAGCCCGCCTGCGATGGGCGTCCAGAGTCCGATCACCAGGAGCAATCCGAGCCCGGCACCGACGATGTCGATGAGGCGGTGGGCGAGTCCGTCTGGATGCGCCAGAGCCAGGATCGTAGGCCACGCCAGGCTCACCCCGGCCACCAAGCGCAGGAGCAGGAGTCCAAGGCCGGCCGGCCCGTGGGCAAAGTTGGAGAACAGGCGACGCACTGTGGCGCAAGCCTATCGGCGCCCCACTGCCGCCGGAAACGCTCGAAAGGTTGAATCGCGCGACTCTTTCGAGCGGATCAGAACTCGATGATCCCGCGCCTGAACGCGAGCATCGCGGCATGGGTCCGGTCCTTGGCACCCAGCTTTGCGAGGATGCTGCGGACCTGGCCCTTAACCGTATCCTCACTGAGTGCGAGCTGCGCGGCGATCTCCTTGTTGGCATGGCCCCCGGCAATCAGGCGCAGGACACGGACTTCCGCAGCGGTCAGCGCTTCATCCGTCGCATGCTCGGCGAGCTGGTAGGAAACCTCCGGAGAGAGAGACTTCTTGCCCGCGTGGACAGCGCGAATGGTGCCGAGGAGCTCTTTATGCAGGGTATCCTTGAGCAGATACGCTTGCGCGCCCGCCCTGAGCGCGCGCAGCGCCTGCACGTCGCCGGCGTAGGTGGTGAGCACGATGATGCGCGCCTCTGGAAACTCGCCGCGGATCGCGCTGATCGCATCGAGTCCGCTCATCTGCGGCATCTGCAGATCCATCAGCGTGATGTCCGGACGATGTAGCCGAAACTGCTCGATCGCTTCACGCCCATTTCCGGCTTCGGCGATGAGCTTCATATCCGCTTGCACGGCGATGAGGCCCGTGACCCCCTGGCGGATGAGCGGATGATCATCCACCGAGAGAATCCGGATCGGACCTGATTCGCTGCTCATGACCCGCCCTAACGGCTCTTTCTCACGAGCCTCACGGTCTGCCTGCCACGGATGAGCTTCGCACACTCGGGCATCACAGGAGCCCGAAGTGCTCCGTGCACCGCCTTGCGACCAGAGACCGCGAGTCGCTGCCCTCGCCATCCCTGACGCGCAGGGATAGCGGCACAGTCCGTGCTCATCATAATACAGGCAGGTGCTGAAGCGATTAATCGCACGGAATTTGCGCAGTTACGTCGTCGATGTCAGTTGACCGGTCCACTCTCAGTCGACGTTGCCGTCGATCTACCGGTAGACCAGCCTGGAATCCCGCATGCCATCGTACAGCGTCAGCCTCGGCTGCCAACGTGATGGCACGACCATCAATCGACAGAATCCGAATCGGGCTGTGATGGCTGCTCATTACCGGATCTGGGTGCGCCACCGGAGAACTTCCCAGTGAACCATGAACGCCAGGGAGAAGGGGACGCGATGTACGCACGGGAGGCCGGTACGCTGAGTTCGATCTCCGTGCCGGAACCCGGCGCCGTCCACACCGTCAGCTTGCCTTGAATCAATTGGGCACGCTCGCGCATGCCATGGAGCCCGAAGTGTCCGGCACGCCCCCCGGCAGTCAGGAACGTCGGGTCGACGCCCTTGCCGTCATCGCGGATCCGCAATCGAAGCTCCCGTTCATCATAGCGTAGCTCGACTTCAATCCGCTTCGCCTCGGCATGCCGGAATGCATTGCGCAGTGCCTCATTCCCGATCCGATAGATCTCGTCACGCACGATCGGATGCAGGGTTCGCGGTGTGCCTTCCACCCCGACATGCAATTCGACCGCAGTACGGCTGGTAGTGTCTGTCGCAATCCCCTCGGCGAGAGTCGTGATTGCCCGGGCCAAGTCATTTTGTTCGAGCGTCGAGGCACGCAGCCCCTGCACCGCCTCCCGTCCCTCGGTGATCGCCTGCGCCGTTTGATCGATCGAGCTCCCAAGGAGCTCCTTGGCGTCGACCGGATGGGTGTCGAATAACGCGTAGGCCGTTTGAAAGCGGAGCAGCAGCCCTTGAAAGCTCTGCAGCAGCGTATCGTGCAAGTCGCGTGCGATGCGGGTCCGCTCGCTGACCCGCGCCTCCAGGCGCATGTTCAACTGGTGCGCCAGCTGACGGACCCGGAGTTGGTAAGACGCCCACAGCAATGCCAGAAAGGCCCCCGCACACAGCCCGCGAAACCATGAGGTCTGGTAGTAGGCCGGGGCGATGGAGAAATCCAGAAAATCGGCCGCCTCGTTCCACACGCCGCTGCTGTTGCAAGCCTTCACCCGGAAGCGGTACTTGCCGGGCGCCAGGTTCGAGTACTGCACCTTTCGTTGGTTGAGAACTTCTTTCCAGTCAAGATCTTGACCTTCGAGCTTGTAACGGAAGCGAACCCTGTCGGGCGCGGCTATGCTGAGGGCCGTGAAGTCGACTTCCAGATCACGAATCCGAGGCGGGAGTTGGAGATTCGAGGAAGCCGCACCGGTCAGGTTTTGCCAATATACCTTTCCATTCGCCGCGAGCTGCTCGATGTGCACCTGAGGCGGAGGCCCATTCCGCAACAGACGACGCGGATCGATGACGCTGACACCATTCCAGTTGGTGAACCACAGCTTTCCATCTCTCGATCTGGTCACGACCGGCGCGTAGCCGTAGGAAGGGTCCCAGCGGACCTGCACACCATCAGGGCCGTCGAAAATCGTTGCGGAAATCGTCCGCTTCGTATCAGCAGCCCACGCTTCCAATTCGGCACGGGGAATGCGCGCCAGCCCGCACTGCAACAGTAGCCAAAACGAGTGATCGTCATCCTCCCTCACCCATGAAACATGACCGCAAGGCAATCCGTTCCTCGTCGTCAGAGTGGACATCACGCCGTCTCGTAGCCGCACCAGGCCGCCACCGTCCATTCCGGCCCAAACGGTGCCCTCGCCGTCAACGTAAACGTCGTTCACATCGCCACGGGGCAAACCGTCGATGCCGCTATACAGTTTCTGAACCGATCCATCTTTGAAGTAAGCGAGCCCATCCTTTGCGCCAATCCAAAGCCCGCCGCGCACAGGATCCGCCGATAGAATAATGGTGCTTTCCTTGAGTCCAAGTCGGGACCTGGGAATACGTTCTATGACGCCCCCGGCTAGCAACTGTCCGATGGTCTGACGCCCCTCCGAGTCCTCGCTGAACCAGAGGCGCCCGTCGCTATCTTCAACGATGGAATGCACCTGCCCGTTGATCTGCTCGTTGACGGGAGCGAACCGGCCGTTGCTGAAGCAGGTCAGGCCACGATTGGTCGAGATCAAGATGCGCCCGCGGTCGTCTTCCAAGAGTGATCCGGAGTAGTCCCCCAGTCCGTGTCCGTTGGGATAGACGGTAATCTGTCCGTTACTCAATCTGTGCAAGGCGTCGCTGCTTCCAACCCAGACGCTCCCGTCTCGGGCGCCCAGCACCGACCACACTCTGGAGGTCGATAGGCCTTGGCTCACGGAGATCGTCGGAATGGCGAATTCTCGAAATCGGTCGAGTCCGTCGCGCGTCAGTACCCAGAGACTGCCTTCACGACCTTCGAGGAGAGCGATGACGTGGTCACCCGAGAGCCCGTCAGAATGGGTGAACCGGTCTGTTCTTCCTTCGTGTACGTGAACCAGGCCGCGACTTACCGTTCCAATCCACAGGCCACCGTCTCGGTCCCGCAACATCGATGTCACATCGGAGAGTTCCGCTAAGCTCGAAAGGGGGTTGGGGAGTATTCTCCCATCGACGACTTGCTTGATCCCTTCGGGTATGGCGATCAACGAATTGGCCCGGTCGTTCACGCAGGCCATATGAGACAGGTGCCAGCCTTCCGGCTTTCGCACCTTTGACATACGCGCAGGAACGGGCTTCCATTGCCAAAGCCCCGATTCGGCGTACACCCAGAGCATGTCGCCACCTTCACAGATCGATAATACGTAGCGACCCAGACTGCCATCCGCTCCGTAGCACTGAACCTTAGCGCCTCCGACAGAGCAGACGCGCCCGCCGGGCTCCCAGCTCGTGCCAACCCATACCGTACCCTCTCGATCCTCGGAAATTGCGGACACTCGAAGTCCTTCGAATTCCCTGTACTGCGTCACGACGCCGTTCTTCCAACGGACGAGGCCTCCCTCGCCGCCAATCCAGAGTGCTCCGTCGCTGGTCGTACGTATTGGCCCCAAATGCTTGGGAGCGGGCGGCTGCCACGGAACGGTGCGTACACCGTCGAACCGGAGCAGCACTCCAAGTTCCGTCGCCAGCCACAAGTAGCCGTCGGGCGTCTGCGCAATGGCGTTGATGTTGCCTTTGGAAAAGCCTTCGCGAATTCGCCACGCAGTGTGCGCGTACTGACTGGTCTCGAGAGAAGGGTCCAACGCGAAAGCACTGGGACAACAGACCACGAGCAAGCCTAGTGCGACACCGACTCTTCTATGTCCTGGCGCTTTGGAGATTGCGGACATTTCGACGCTGAAGGTTGTCCCGTCCCGGCTGGCTACTGCGCGAGGTGCTCGGACTGGGTCGCACTTTGCGCGCGAGACGACCGAGGCTCGCCGTGGTTGGCGGCACGTGAAATTGACGCACACGGTGTTCCCTGCGTGCGCGTGCCGTCTGCTGCTGCGCGTGGCGGCGACGGCTTCCCATCGACGTACCAGGTCAGCAGTGGAAGCCGACCGAGATCGGGTTGCCCCGCGTGTTTCTTTACGGCCTTAGTATTGCGCGGCATACAAAACTCATCAACTCCTGCCGGAGAACTTCTCAGTGATCCATGAACGCCACTGTGCAGAAGATGCGACATAGGCGTGAACTGCCGGAACACTGAGCTCGATCTCCGTGCCGGAACCCGGGGCAGTCCACACCGTGAGCTTGCCGCGTATCAGCTTGGCACGTTCGCGCATGCCATGGAGCCCGAAGTGCCCCTTGCGGCCCTCCGCAGTCAGGAACCCAGGGACTATGCCCTTGCCGTCATCCCGGATGCGCAATCGAAACTGCCGCTCGTCATAGCGCAGCTCGACTTCAATCCGTTTTGCCTTGGCATGTCGGAATGCATTGCGGAGCGCCTCACTCCCGATCCGATAGATCTCATCACGCACGATCGGGTGCAGGGTCCGGGGTGTGCCTTCCACCCCCACACACAATTCGACCGCAGCATGACTGCTGGCTTCGGCCGCGATCTCCTCTCCGAGAGTCGTCATGGCCCGGGCCAGGTCATCGCGCTCGACCGTCGAGGCACGCAGCCCCTGCACGGCCTCTCGTCCCTCGGTGATCGCCTGTGCCGTCTGATCGATCGCGCTCTCAAGGGTCTTCTCGGCCTCGGCCGGACGCGTTCGGAGCAGCTCGCGAGCCGTTTGAAAGCGAAGCAGCAGTCCTTGAAAGCTTTGCAGCAGCGTATCGTGCAAATCGCGCGCGATGCGGGTGCGCTCACCGACGCGCTCCTCCAGCCGTGCATTGAACGCTCGCCTGATCTGACGCAGACGCAGCTGATACAGCTGCCACAGCACGAGGAGAAAAGCGGCCACGCACGCCGCGCGGAACCAATTGGTCTGCCAGTAGGCCGGCGCAATGGAGAAATCCAGCGATGCGCCCTCCAGGTTCCACACACCGCTATTGTTTGCCGCGATGACCCGAAAGCGGTAACTGCCCGGCGCAAGGTTCGAGTATTGCACGCGGCGAACGTTGAGGACTTCTCGCCACTCAGGGTCTTGTCCTTCCAGCTTGAACTGGAAGCGCACTTTTTCCGGAGCAGCCAGACTCAAGGCGGTGTAATCGATCGTGAGATCACGCAAACGTGCTGGCAGATGCAATCCGGAAGTGGGGACGTAAGCCTGCCCGTCTGCGGTAATCTGCTCGATGTGCACCGGCGGGGGAACCGGGTTGATGCGCACATGGAGCGGATCGATTGTGCTGATCCCATCCAGATGCAGGAACCATAACCTGCCATCCGTCGATTTAGTCGCAACCGGATTTAACGCGGCGCCGAGCGCATGCATCCTGACCCCATCGGTTCTATCAAATACGCGTGGGTGAATTGAACGCTGCGAATCCGCTCCCCAGGCGTTCAACTCGTTTCGTTCGATGCGCAGGAGCCCGCAGCCGGTGTTCAGCCATAGGGAGAAGGCGTCGTCCTCAATGACCCATTTAACGGAATCGCAAGGCATCCCATTCTTACTCGTCAGCGTCGCGGCTCGACCGTCCTTAATGCGGCTGAGGCCGCCTTCAGTCGCGGCCCAAAGCGTGCCCTCGTGATCGATAAGCAAATTCCAGACCGTGTCCGACCCGAGACCCTCCTTGGAGCCGAAGGATGTTTGGACCTTGCGGTCCTTGAAATCGGCCACGCCGCCGTGGAGAAAGCCGAGCCATAGACGACCCGTTAGCGGATCGGATACGACCGCGGAGAGTCGCGGATCTGGCCCGCGCGGCAACCATGGCCACGCCACTGACTCCGCCACGCTCCCGTCGACTACGTGAAACAGCCCCGAACCTGGATAGCTGATCCAGACGCCTTCGCGGGCATCGGCAAACATCGCGATCCAAATTGCCTTCGGCAGCCCCGCTACGCGATGAAATCGACCATTCTCGAACCAGGCTGTGCCCTCGTCAGTGCCGACCCAAATGCGACCGTGCGGATCTTCGAAGAGGGAGTCGATCGCGTTGCCCGGCAATTCACGATCGGTTATTTGTGCGATCGTGCCAAGTCTCGACTTCCTTGGTGGCTCCTCGGCGGAGATCGAGCGCCTGACGGGCTGAGCCGTCGCGCGATAGATGGTGACCTGCCCGCGGTTCCATCGGTTCAGGCCTCCGTAAGAGCCCACCCAGAGACTTCCATCCCGCGCGGCGAGCACACACCCCACTGGCGTGGACAATCCTTCGTTGGCCGAGATCGTAGAGACGGCGGATTCACGAAAGCGGTCGAGGCCATTGGTGGTGCCTGCCCAAATGCTGCCCTCGCGATCCTCCAGCAGAGTGCTGATGAAGTCGCCCGAAAGACGGCTCTTTTCCTCCGGCCAGCTGGATGTTCCGTCCTGAACACGCAACAGCCCGTTCTGCATCGTTCCGACCCAGAGCACACCATGGCGATCGCGCAGTAGACTCTCTGCCCCGAAGAGTCGCGGGACGCCGGGTATGGCGTACTCCTCCAGCCCATCACGGGCGGTCCGCATCAGGATGCGGTCGGCCGCGCCGGCGATGGCGATCAGCCCCATCCCCCGGTCCCCTGCAACCAGAGCCTGCGGCGCGCGAAAGATCTGGGAGGCGTACCGGTGCGCAGGTCCGGGCGTCCATTGCCACAGTCCCGACTCGGTGCCGGCCCACAGATGCCGCTCGCCGTCCTCGTACAAGGAATAAACCACACTGCCGCGACTCTCATTTGAGTAATACAAACCGCTGCTGGGGCCCCCTCCTATCTCCGTGCAGTGAGCTTTCTTGGCACGAATCGAGCAGAGCCCTGCGGTGCCTCCCGCCCACACGGTTCCCTCGTCGTCCTCCAACAGAGCGAAGACCGGGTGTTCCGCGAACTCTGGGTATCGAGTGAGCTGGCCTTGGTGCCAACTGAAGAGCCCGTCCAGCGTGCCAATCCACAGACTCCCGTCGCGCGCAGCCATCAGGGACCAGATGATGGCGCCCGGCAGAGACGGGCCTACCGCGGGTCCAGATGGCACGAACCGGATGCCATCAAAACGAACCAGGCCAAATTCCGTGCCGAGCCAAAGATAGCCGTCACTCGTCTGCGCCATCGAATAGACCCGGCCCTTCAAGCCGGCACTATCGGTCCACTTGGTGTGCGTGTACTGAATGGGCAGACCGAATGGGTCCGAGGCGATAGCCACAGGACATCGGGCGAGCAGGAGGAGCGCACCGCAGAGCAAGAGCGCGCGAGCAGAAGTGCACCTATACCTCGCAGGCGAGGCTCCCCTCACGTACGGCAGGCGGATGGCAGCCCCGAGCATCATCTTCACAGTGTTACGGAGAAAGTGAGGCCCGCGTAGCGCACCGCGTCGCGTGCCGGCTGACCGATGACCGCAACGCCAGTGTGCGTGGGACTGCCAGTCCAGAGTCCGCTAAAAAAATCCTCGACATCGGTGTAGTACGCGTGGTTCGTGACATTCTTTACGAACAGCGTCGCGGAATACCGTCCGTCATTGCTCCTTACCGCAGCACTCAGATTGAGTAAGCCAAATCCAGCCTGGATCGCATAGGGATTTTGATCAGGGAGCATTTGCGCCGAGGTACGGTAAATGTAGTTCGCCTCGAACACCCCTTGATAGGCGTGATTGGCGAATGGCACGCGCTGCTCAATCGAGAGAATACCCTTGAACTTGGGCGCATTCGGCATAGTGTCGCCGCTTACGTTCTGGTACGGGCTTCCCTCGGGCAGACCTGCCACGGTCAGTTGACCGCATAGTCCCTTGGGTGGTTGAGCATTCAGTTGCGTGATCGGAATAGTAGGCTGCGCGCCGTAGCACGGTGCGCTCTGGTAGTCCGTGAACCTGGCGTCAATGTAGGCCGCGTCGAACCTCAACCGGGTCGTCGCCGTGACCAACCAATCGGTTTGGAGCTCGAGGCCGCGCGTCTCCGCGCGACCGGCTGAGGCGAGCGTCAGAGGTGGCGATAGTACGCCGGGCGCGTACGAATAGCTTTGAATCTGATAGTCCCTGTAAATCGAATCGAACACATCGGCGTTCACGATCACTCTGCGGTCCAGATAACTGCCCTTGGTACCGATCTCGAAGCTATCGATGTTCTCGCGTGATACGGGCACCAACGAGGCGTTGTCCGTCAACTTCGCGGACGTGTTGTACGCGGCGGGCGCATATCCGCGCGAATAACTCGCATAGCCCATAACCTCGCCCGTCAACTGCTGCTTGAAGGCAATGTCGCCCACCGGAGTATTGTTCGCCGTGCTACCGGCGCTGTGATATGCCGGCGGCGGGGCAAGCTGATCAATGCGATAGCTGATGACATCATGATTGAAACGCAGTCCCGTGATCAGCGAGGTCGACTCTGCCACCCTCAGGGTCGACCGGGCGTAGAGGGCATACGCGGCAGTGGTCGGAACCACGAATGAGTTAACGGGCGCCGGCGGGAAATTGCGCTGGCCGTGCTCGTCCACCGTCGTATCGGAATAGAAAAACCCAGACAGCCAGCTGAAAGCCGGATCGACGGGCGATACGACTTTGAGCTCTTCGCTGGTTTGCCTGACCGTCGTGAATTGCTCTTGGGTGTTGTTAAAGACGTTGGTTCCGGTCAGGAGAGTCCAGTAGTATTCGTTGACTGCAAACAGATCCTGCACCTCGTGCTGACTTTCCTGCGTGTAGGCCGTCGTCGACGTCAGGGTGTAGTCGCCCGCCAGCCGATAGTCGATGATCCCGCTGTAGTCCGTATCACGATAGGTGGCACCGGCCGTAGTGACTGGGCTGGTGTAGGCAAGGTTTTGCCACGAGAGATTAAGCCCGGGCAGCATGACTGCCTGCGTGAACGGGCTACCGTAGTATAGAAATGTATTGCCTGGCGTTATATAGATGTACGTGAAGTTAAATCCCGTGCCCACGGTATTTTCATCGTGGCCCATGAGCGTGACGGCGAGATCATCGGTGATCGCGAATTTCAGCTTCGCACGTGCGCCGTATATATCCTGCGTGGTTGTTTCATTGAGGGTCAGATTTGTGATCGGATAAGGCGTCGTCCTCCTGTACGCATCGATACTCCCCTCGACTCGATTGATGAGGGGCCCAGACAGGAAACCCTCGATACGATATTCACGATCGGTCGTCACGGTCGCATCTGCGAACCCTTGCGGCGACCCGGTCGGCCCACGCGTCGTGAGGTTGATAACGCCGGCGGCGGCCGTGCGACCCCCCAGAGTCGACTGAGGCCCGAGCAGCACTTCAACGCTCTCAATACCCATGACGTTGTTGGCGGCAAATGAGTCCGAAGGTACCGGGACACCGTCGATCATGACTGCGACACCGGATGAGATACCCACCGTGCCCTCACTGGAAACGGTCGAGATCCCGCGGATTCCGATCGGCACGCGGCCATTGATCGTTCCGTTCAGCTGCACCGATGGCACCAGGTTGTTGAGATCCGACAGGTCCGCCACGTTGGCCGCGGCGAGAGCCTGCGATGACACGACCCGCGCAGCGACGGGAATGTCCTCCAAGCGCTCGCTGCGCTTTTGCGCCGTAATGATGACTTCATCGAGCATGTCGGCTTGGACATCCGCGGCAGTCGCGCTCAGGGAACCGATCACGGGAGCGCTGAGCACAGTCATCCGCAGCAGAGCGCTGGGAAAGGAGCCTGGACGGTGCGGTCTCATCGTTGCTGCACTGCCGCAGTGTCACTGGTAAGCGCGCGTGCCCCCGCCGCTTCGAGTGTCAGCCAAGGCTTCTCGGGCCTCGGGTCTCACGCCAAGTCACGTCACCCGCGCACCAACAGCGCGCCGGGTGACTCTACAGCAACGCGTGCTCGGCGCGCACTGCCTAGGCGGGGTTTAAGAGCGGGAAAATCTCAACCGGTGGAGTCTGCGGCATTGCCCAGCCACTCCCGTACGCGACCCCGTGCCTGGAGCAATTGAGCCTGAGCGCGTGTGGGCGAATCGCAGGCCAAGCGGTTGTGAGGTGACAGGGGCTGATCGGTGAGCAGCCCTACCAGACTCGAGTTAGTTGCCTCGCTGGCATCGAATGGTGTGCCGTGACGTGAGCCGTGCACCACCACCATACTGGCGCGCAGCCGCGCGGCGAGTTCGCGCTTTTCGGCGAGCGGTGTGTGATCGTGCTCGGCTGCAATTATCAGAGTTCGGCTACCCAGCCGCTCGAGCCGATCGGTTGCGTCCCATTGCTCAAGTGCTCGCACCATGGAAAGATACGAGCTGGCAGGCACAGCGCCGACGACAGCCGCCGCTCGCTCGCGAAACGTCTGCTGCCACGGTTCCGGAAACAATCCGGCTGCAAAGACCCGCGCCGCGCTGCGCATGCCAAAGAGGTGTATCAGAGCGGTACAAGTACGCGCATGCATCCATTTACGCCAATGATCTCGATAGGTCGCCAGACTATTGATGAGCGCCAGGCGCGGAACGACTGTGGGACGCTCCAGCGCCATTTCCAATGCCACGGCGCCACCCATCGAAAAACCAACGATGTTGATGCGCGGAACCTCGAGTTGGTCCAGCAATGACCATAGCGCGGAGGCAAAACCCGCAATGGAGTAAGCTCCCCGAGGCGGCGAACTGAATCCACATCCCGGAAGATCAGGGATGATCACGTGAAATCGTCGCTCGAGCGCGGAAATCTGCAGCGCCCAGTCGACACCGCTCCCACCGAGTCCGTGGATGAGCAGTACCGGCTCGCCATTGCCGAGCGAGCGGTAGTGCAGCGTTAAGCCATCCTGATAGGAAGCGCGCATGTCGCTGTCCTCAAATGCCCGGCGCAGTTGCGCTCAGCGATCCGTTGCCGTCCGCTGCGTCGAGCGGAATCACCACTACCGCTCGCGCGCTCGGCCTTGATGCCTGCTTGATGAATTTGACGCGCGCGCCAATCTCAACTCGATCTTGCAGGGCGGGAGGTGTCCCCTGCAGATTGAACAGCAACAAAGATCCGTCATCCGCGATGATCAGGCCAAAGAGGCCGTCCTTGTCGAAGTCGCTGACTGTCCCGGTGAGTGTCACGATCGCCCCGGAGCTTCATTCGTTGACAGCCATCAGATATGAGGCCCAACGGCGCGACCACGCCGCTCCCATGAGTCCTTGAGCCTCCAAACTCCTGGAACGCGACTCGGCTGTTCTCCGCTCTCTCGCCAGCGCTCGCGCCCCCGCTGAGATCGTTTCGCGCAGCCGCTCGTTGCCCCAGTCCTTGTAATAAGTCTGCGAGCGGTTCCTGGTCTCTATTGTGCCCACGGCTCGGGCGGCTCCGGGCACCATCGGCAACAACACGGTGGCTGCGGCGATTCCCCCGCGCCTCCAGTCAGGAGGCTTTCGCCGAAGGTCATCTGTATAGGGTCGCATCGCAATTCCGTTCACTTCGAGAACAAAGAGCAGGGTTTGCAGTCCGATGCCGCACTCGTGATCATCCGCTATTGCTGAAGAACGGCCTCCACCCTCTTCTGTTGCTCAACACTCAACGTCGTGCGCAGGATCGTGCCTCCGTAGCCACGGAACTCGTCGGCCACTGTGTTGGGATCGGCCACGCGCAGGATTGCATAAATTGCTGAGTCGCCCGGTTGGACCAGCTCTCCAACCTCCTGAACGAAATCCTGCGGGATGCCAAAGGACTTCTTCCACGACGCCGCGTCCAACGCACCCGCTCCGGCCCCAATCGCGGTTCCGCCGACTGCGCCAGCTGCCATTGCACCCGCGGCCGCGGCTGCACTCGCCCCTGCCGTGAAAGGGATCGCAAGCGTGGCGCCGATGAGCAATCCCAGCAGCCCGCCCCATCCTGCGCCTTCGCCGGAAGTCATCTGGTAGCTTTGATCGGTGCGCAACTTACCGTTGTAGTCGCGGTAGACGGCAACGGCATCTTCCAGATCAACCGCCCAATCGTCGTTCAGTTCCAGCAAATCATTGAGCACATGCGATGCGCGCAACATGTCTCTCTTGAAACCCACCACTATCAGTTCGGCCACGAGCATTCTCCTCTTAGCGTCGCGTCAGCGACGCGCATATTCGAATTGCGGCATCTGCTTGATGGCGTCCTTGGTCGCATTGGCCAGGACGAACTTGCCATCGACCAGCTTGAGCTGACTGACTGGTATGGCGACGTCGTGCCTGTCAACACCCAAGAAGCCCCCGGCGCCGATGATCGCGTAGGAGACCGCTTTGTCGGGAGCGATGACGACATCGTCAATGGCTCCGATCCGCTCGCCCTTGTCGTTGTAGACCGCCTGGCCGAGCACCTGCTTCTTAGCGCTCCAACCTACGGTGACTTCGCGCAGCTCTGCCGTGGCGACGCCGAGGACCGTGGATCCGGCAACCTGGGCTTGTGCGGAGGTCAATGTCAGCAACGCGATGCTTGCCAGCATCAGGATACCTGTCTGTTTCATGATCCTGGTCCTCAGTATTTGGGAGTGGAATGTATTTCGGATGAGTTCATGTTCACGTCAGCCGTCAGGTTCGTCGGGCGCAACCGTAGCGCGTGAAGACTCACGGAACACTCACCGAAAGTGAGCGAGGCTGAAGCGACGGTGAGCGAGTCCGCCGAGACCTACCGATCTTTCTTTCTTTGCGCCGTGGACGATGGTCTGTCCGCAGGCGCAAATGAACCCGCCGGTCACCAGGGCGCTTTCCAACACGCGCCAACGGACCGCGTTCCACAGCATGTGGAGTCGCATCGCCCCCTGGCGTAGTACGAGGCCGGGACCTCACGCATGCCAACGTCGGCGCAGCCGATGGCGATGAGCAGGTTGCGGGCTCGCAGGTCTAATCCGTGAGTCTCCTGCGAGTCTCGAGGCGTTACGTTTCACCCCGAAGCGGCAGACGTCCGCCGTTCAAGCGGTCTGCAGGAGCTCGTACTGTTGGAGGTATTTCCGGTATCAGCCGGGCATTCCCAGACTCCAAGTATCGCGTGCCGGTCGCTTACCGGCGTACATATGAGGAACAGGCAATGAACACGCACATGAGCAAAGATCTGGACAAGGTTCGGGCAGCTGCGCAAGAGCTGCATGGAGCGATCAGCGATGCCGTGGTCAAGCGCGGTGGCGCCGTAAAGGCCGATTTTGAGGCCGTTGGGCAGAAGGCGAAGTCGGTCACGGAGTCTGTCAAGACTTCCCTCAGCGCTCAGAACGACGCCACCAAGAAGCACCTGAAAGATGCGGTCACGGATCTCGAAGCGGTGCAGAAGCACGCTGCCGAAGCTCTGAAGAACTCAGGCCAGGCATTCCAGACCTCGATCAGGCAGACCCTCGCCGACGCTCGCGCGTCCGTGCAGAAGGTCAGTGAAGCCCTGGCGGCCAAGCGTTCGGCCGAATCCAGGAATACCCGAAACTAGGAGAGTGTTATGCGCAATTATCTGGCAGTGATTTTTGACGACACCGGCAAGGCTTACAAGGGCTTGCACGCACTGTGGCAACTCGACAACGAGGGATTGATCACGGTTCACGGAACTGCGGTAGTCCATCGTAACGACTGGGGGCAGTTCGAGGTCGATACCAAGGAGACGCACCCCGCCCTGGCGACCGCCGTGGGCGTCGGCGTCGGCGCTTTACTGGGTGCCCTGGCGGGACCGGCTGGCGCTGCAGTTGGCGCCGCGGGCGGAGCCGCTATCGGCGCTGGCGCAGGTGGCGTGGTTGGGCTGACTACGGATCTGGTTCGTGCCGATACTCGCGATCAGGCGAAGGATGAGACGGCATTCGTTCTTGGCATTGGCCAGTCTGCCGTCATCGCCGACGTGTCCGAAGACTCCACCTCGGCGATCGATTCGCGGATGAGCGAGCTTGGAGGAATCGTCCGGCGGCGCACCGCGAGCACACTGCGGGACGATGCCTGGGACGACGAGTATCTGCCGTACAGCTATCTGTACCCCTACGAGTACGTCCCGCCGGGCTATCCACTCTATTAGCAGGCCAACGGACCCCCGCCCACTGGCCGCCTCGGTGCCGGGCTCGGCACCGAGGCGGGGGCGGCTGAGGCCTTGCCTTGAATGCGAGAATTTCGTGGCTGCAGACACCCTGTTATCGCGCGAATTGAAGTCTCTCCATGCAGAGCTCTCAGCTCGGCATCGCGAGCGCCCATTACCAACCCTACGTAGCAGGGCTGCCAGCCAGGAAGCAGCGGCACGAGCCGGTCACCTGCAAGTGATAGGCGCCATCGTCGTAGGGATATTGATAGCTCGTCTCCTCGGACGACGCTAGGAGTCCCGTCATGATCAACGATCTTGTTGGGGACCTTTACCTTCTGCGGAAAGCCGATTCCCTGATCGGAAGAATCTGGCTTAGGTTCATAGCGCGCCAGTTCGGCCTCTTGGTGTTTGCGGCCCTGATCGCCGCATTCGGTCTTGCGATGATAAGCGTCGCGGCCTTCTATACATTGCAGGCATTGGTCGCGCCTGGTGGGGCAGCCACGATCGTCGCGATTGCCGATTTCGTTCTCGCCGGGATCGTGATCGCGGTGGCCAGGAACTCCGAGCCAGGACCCGAGATCGATCAGGCCCTCGACATTCGCAAGAAGACAATTGAGTCCCTGCAAGCGGACGCGCACGATTTGCAGGTCAGCATCACCGCGCTCGGTCAGGAAATTCGCGACGCCAAGGATTCAATTGTGGGATTCGTGCAAGATCCAGTAGATGCCGCGGTGCAAAAACTGCTCATTCCGGCTGCCAAATCGATCATAGAGGGATTGCGCTCGAAGAAGGGCCAAGCCTCAGAAAAGTAGCTCGTCTTGGAACGGCTCGGATGTACAAAGTCACCGTGACTGCAGCACCGGAGTTAGACAACTCCGCGACGGGCGAGGCGCCGGCGTGGATCCTCGAATAGCCGAACGGTGACGGCCCCGAAGATCATGCCGCCGATGTGAGCCAGATAAGCCACGCCCCCTGACTGCACGTTTGCGACCGCGCCAAAGCTCAGCAGCTGGACAACGAACCAAAACCCGATCAGGAGTGCAGCCGGGATGAACGTGACCCGGATGAACCAGCCAATCACGAGGAGGGTACGAATCTTGTCGCGCGGGTAAGTGATCAGAAACGCACCCATTACGGCCGCGATCGCGCCGCTCGCCCCCAGACAAGGAACCGTGGAGTCGGGAGCGGCTGCCACTTGTGCGAGCATCGCGACCACGCCGCCCGCGAGGTAGAACGCCGCGTAGCGCCACGGATTCATGGTGTCCTCGATCTCGGGGCCAAATGCCCAGAGGAACACCATGTTGCCGAGGATATGCGACCAGCTCGCGTGCATGAACATGGACGTGAGAATGGTGATCCAGTGACGACCCGCAACAATGTCGGCCGGGACCAATGACCAGCGGGTCACAAACTCATCGCCGCCTGTCAGCTCGAGAATGAAAACCAGCACATTTATCGCGATGATGAGCGCGGTGACGATGGGAAACCCTGCCGGCCGTCGCGATTCATCCCTCAGTGGAATCATGGGTTGTCTCGCTCTTGGAAGTGCACGACGATTGAATTCTCGCCGCAGCTGGCCAGCGGGGGACTCTTGCGACTGAGGAGTTCACGCTGATGCTGGCGCATAGTGGCAGTCACCACGCTAGCCCAGCTGATAACGCGCGAAGAACCAGCGCTTCACGCCATACACGGCAATGAGATAAGCGACGGTCACGAGCGCGAGTGCACCCAGGAGGGGACCGGGCATGGGCACGAAGCCGAGCCAATGCGCAAGTGGGGAATAGGGCAACGCCACCGCCAGTACGAATGCGGCAAGCGAACTCACCACCAGCAGCGGGTCCGGCCGATCAGCGAGGGGATGCGCCGTGCGGATGACGAAGATCACGAGGATTTGGGTTGCCAGGGATTCGACGAACCACCCCGTGTGAAACAGCGCCTCGTTGGCATGAAAGACCCGCAGCAGCAGGCCGAAGGTGATGAAGTCGAAGACCGAGCTGAGCGGCCCAAACACCCACATGAACTTGCGTACTACCGCCGTGTCCCAGCGGCGTGGGCGCGCCAGCGTCGCCTCACTCACCCGGTCCCTCGGAAGCGTCGTCTCCGACAGATCGTAGAGCAGATTATTCAGAAGAATCTGGATCGGCAGCATCGGCATGAAGGGCAGGAACAGAACACCGCCCGCCATCGAGAACATGTTGCCGAAATTCGAACTCGTGGCCATCATGATGTATTTGAGGATGTTGGCAAACGTCCGGCGGCCCTCGCGAACACCCTGCGCCAGCACACCGAGATCCTTCTTCAAAAGGATCATGTCGGCCGCCTCCTTGGCGACGTCGACGGCAGTGTCCACCGAGAATCCGACATCGGCGGCATGCAGCGCCGGCGCGTCATTGATACCGTCGCCCAGATAAGCGACGACATGGCCCTTGTGACGCAACGCCGTGATGATCCGGGATTTCTGGGCTGGCTGGACGCGGCAGAACAGGGTCGTGCTGTCGAGCCGGCCCAGGAGCGCCTCGTCAGTTAGACCTGCGATCTCAGGACCGGTCAGCGTTCCCTGGATCTGGAGATCCAGAGCGCCACAGACGTGCCGCGTCACCCGTTCATTGTCGCCGGTCACGACTTTCACGGCGACATTGAGCTTGGCGAGGGCCGTCAGCGCCTCCCGGGCCCCATCCTTGGGCGGATCGAGGAACGCCAGAAAGCCCGCTAGTGTCAGATCTGCCTCGTCGGTGACGTTTGCGCGCTGGCAGTCGGGTTGGACCTCGCGCCAGGCGACCGCAAGAACCCGGTAGCCCTCTGCCCCCAGGGCGGTGAACGTCGCCTCGGCAGTTGCGCGCGCCGCGGCATCCAGCGCAAACGCCGGCAATCCCTGCTGTTCACCGCGGGCCGAGAGACCCAGGACGTCTTCCGGTGCGCCCTTTACGATGAGGAGCCGCCGGCCCCCGCCTTCGACAAGAACCGAAACCCGGCGCCGCTCGAAGTCGAACGGCACTTCGTCGATCTTGCGCCAGGCGGTAAGGTCGATCTTGCCCGCAGCGAGGATAGCCTCGTCCAGTGGACTCTTGAGGCCTGTCTCGAACGCGGCGTTGAGCAGCGCCATCTGCAGAGCTGTAGTGCTCTCGCCCCCCCTGAGGTCCACTTCCCGTACCAGCCTGATGTGCGCCTCGGTGAGCGTTCCGGTCTTGTCGCAGCACAAAACGTCCACGCTGCCGAGATCATCGATGGCAGACTGACGCTTGACGATCACCTGCTTGTCCGCCATGCGCAGCGAGCCCCGCGCCAATGTGACCGATACGATCATCGGCAGGAGTTCAGGGGTTAGTCCTACGGCGAGGGCGAGCGAGAACAGGAGGGACTGCAGGAACGGTCGATGGAACAGAACGTTGACCAGCAGTACGAACAGGACGAGGAACACCGTGAGCCGCAGGATCATCATCCCGAAATCCCTGATACCCAGTGCAAAGGTGGTCGGGGGCGGCGGTTTCTGCAGTGCGCCGGCGATCGAGCCAAGCTGGGCATTGCGCCCGGTCGCGAACACCAGCGCCTTGGCGGTTCCGCTGACGACCGAGGTTCCCGTGAACACCAGGTCGCGGGGCAAGGCGGCATCGTGCGGTGCCTCGATAGCTGGCAGCGCGGTGTCCTTCTCAGCCGGATACGGCTCGCCGCTGAGAAGCGCTTCATTGACGTAGAGGTCACGAGCTTCGATCAGTCGGGCGTCGGCGGGTACGAGATCCCCGGCCGCAAGCAGAACGATATCGCCCGGCACGACCTCCGCCGCCTGAATGTCGACGGGCTTTCCATCGCGCAGCGCCTTGGCGGTGAGCGAGACCTGCTGGCGCAGACGCTCCGCAGCGTCTTGAGCGCGGCGCTCCTGCGTCACGTCGAGGATCACGGAGCCCAACACGATGAGAGTGATGATGACGAAGCTTGCGGTGTCTCCAGTGAACGCCGATACGGCTGCCGCGCCGAGCAGAATCACGACCAGCGGATTGGCAAACCGTCCGATGATGTCGGCCAGCAGGCTCTTCTGTTTGACCGAGTCAATTTGGTTCGGTCCCGCCGTCTTGAGGATGGCGGCCGCGTCGGCCGCGCTCAGGCCGGTATCGCGAGAATGCAGCTGTTGCAGGAGCTCGGGGAGCGCAACCACGGCGAAGTCCCAAGTCCCCGCCCCCGCTTGCTTCGCCGCGCCCTTGACAGGGTTCTCGCCCTCGGTTGGCGGGCTCGCTGTGTTGGGAGTGACCGAGAGCGTTTGCTTCATATTCCCCGAGCCCATGACGACTGCTGCCTACGTGCGCAGCAGCGACAGGGCGACATCATCTGCGAGGAGCTGATTCCAGGTCATCCAGTCCCAGTCGCGCGGGACCCCTTGAACCGTTTCCCTGACGCGGGCAAGGCTTTCGGCCTCCATCTCTCGCGCGTCGCCTGTTGCTTTCATGGGCCACTCCGCATTTACCGCAGCCGCTGCGTGACCAAACGTAGTGACACCCCCAGTACCTGCGGGAGATCACCACGGCGGATCGCGTTGCGTTCTGCCGCCGATCGCTTCCATCCGGAGCGCGCGCGACTCAGGCGTCTTGCCGGTGCCGATAGTCATCGCGCAGACGGGCGATCCGTGCCTCGGTGGCCGCCTTGGCGTCACCCTTCTCGCGCTCCGCCTTCTGCTGCAGCGCCTGAACCTTCGCCTGCATCTGCTCGGCAGCCTGCTTCGAGCGTGTCTCGTGCTCCTCGAGCCTCTTCACCAGCCGTGCGCGGAGCTTGTCAATCTGCGCCTGCAGCTTTGCCTTGCGGTCGCTGCGTGCCTGGGCATACTCGGCCTTGAGTTGGTCGAGTTCGGCGTGCCGCGCCGCCGTCTCGCGCGCGTGGCGCTCTTCCTCGACCGCGCTCGCAGTCGTGCGGAACACCACGCCGCCCAAGGGCTCCATGCGGGCGTCCACCGGCGTGACCCGGTCCTCGTCGACGTCTGCGACCACCGCATACTTTCCCGGAATCAAGGCCGTCGACACGTCGGAGAGAAAGTCAGTATCCACCTCTGCGATGTACACATCACCGATGAGACCGACGAGGGCGCCCGCACTTGCGCCAACCGCGAAACCCACCGGCCCGCCAAGGATCCCGATCAGACTGCCTATGGCCGTTCCGGCAAGCGTGCCTGCGGGAGGTGGGAAATCATCGTCGCCGCGCTCCCTCGACAGCGTGCCGTCGGCATTCTTCCTGACCACCGCCAGCGTATTCACCACGAGGCTGCCTTCGCCCTCCAACGCACGCAGACCTCGCGCGCCCTCGTAGGCCGTTTTCTCATCGTTGAATACGATCGTCAGTATCTCGTTCACGTCGATTCCCCTGAGGGTGGTATGGAAGGGGTCATCGCTTATGCGCTGGCAAAGCCCCGACTGCTGGGAACAGCACGCACCGCGTTGCCGAGGGCAATGAACGAGACGCCGTCGAAGATGAACTCGATACCGATGGCGAAGCCTATGAACCAGAGGCTCGATGTCGGCAGCTGCATGAGCAACATGACGCCGAGGGCGACGGAGATGATTCCGGAGAACGCCGCCCAGCCCCACCGCGGGAACTGCAACGTGCCGGCGCCAATCGCCCGGAACGTGCCGCCGACGATAAAGAACGAAGCCAGCAGCATCGTCAGGCCGAATTCCCCGGCCGTCGGGTAGCGAATGAGCAGATATCCCGTAAACCCGCGAAGCACTGCGCTCAGCAGGTAGAGGAAGAAACCGCTCCACGTGCGTACACGAAACGCCTGGACCAGCGCGATGACAGCACCAATGACGAGCAGCCAGCCGAACGCCAGCACTGTCGCGAGAGTCGACGTTACGTCGCCAATGATGCAGATGACACCGAGAACAATGAGCGCGATGCCGAGCACCAGGAACCAGCCCCAGGAACCGTGGATCTCATCGAGGCCTGCGGTGATGGATGAACCGATGGACTTGTTTGACGACATGTTCGTTACCTCACTCTAAGGTTGGCGCAGTCCTCACCCGCTCGCGGACGTGAGCTGTTGAGTCCTGCTTGCGAAGGACGGTAGCGCGTCACTACTCACGGAGGGCTCACGGATTGAACTCACCAGGCTCCGCCTTGTGGCGTCGCCGGCCTGCCGCAGCGTCGTGTGCGGGAGACGCAGGCTCTTCGATTGTAAGCATTGAGCTGGGAGCGAGTCCGCCGAGCGGAGGATCGGCGGGGCTTGAATCCGCGTGCAGTGGCGGACTCCCGCTGTGGCGCGGGTCCCGAAGCGGCCTCCAGTAACCACCGCCGTTTCAAGGCGTCACCCATTGATGACGCCAGCATTACCGCAGCATCACGACTCGAGGGGTTAATTCTGGTCATCTTGACGCCGTGGAGCAGGCCTGCGGCGGTCTGAATTCAATCCGCCGCGCAAGGGATCCTCCGGAGCTTGGTCATCGGTCATCGTGGGAGTCCCGGCTATGAGTAGCAATGTCATGGCAGAGGCGAAACTGCATCGACCCCAGTTCTCCGACGCGCAGTCGTTGCCCGGTCGGATGGCACTCGAGTCGAGCCGCAGTCCGATCCGGCATCCTCGTGCGCCGCCGCCCCCAATCGCGAGCTGCGGGTCGCCCTGGGCCGTCAAGATCTACGTTCTCGGCCGGTTCCGAGTATTCAAGGGCGATGCTCCGCTCCAGTTTTCGCGTCGCATCCAGAGGAGGACACTCGATCTGCTGCAGGCGCTCATCGCGCTTGGCGGGACGGAAGTCAGCGCCGGCGCGCTGATCGATGCGCTGTGGCCGGATTCCGAGGGCGATGCCGGCTACCATGCCCTTGAGAGCGCGCTGTACCGGCTGCGACAACTTCTGGATGCGCGGCACGCCGTGACCATGGCAGGTGGCAAAGTAAGTCTCGAGCGCAGCCACTTCTGGGTGGATATGTGGGAATTTGAAAAGGAGCTGCAGTCGGCTGCCAGACTCGGATGCAACGGCGGGGCGTGCGTTGCGCGCCTCCGCCAGCTCTACCAGGGGCACTTTCTCCAACAGGAATGTGACAAGCCGTGGGCTCTTCAGACGCGGCAGGTTGTTCGCGACAAGTTCGCACGCGCAATTCGAGTTGCTGCACAGACGTACGAAAGTCGGCGACGCTGGCAGGAGGCAGCGGACGTGTACCTGACCGGCATCGAGCTCGACGGCCTGGCAGAGGATCTCTACCGTGGCCTGATGGTCTGCTATCGGGCGCTCGGCAACCACACCGAGGCGCTGCAGGTCTACCGCCGCTACCGCGAGCTACTGGTCGGGGTGCTTGGGGTTCAACCGAATGCGAAGACTCAAGCAATCTACCAGACCATCAAGCAGGACCTCGTCGCGGAGCCTGCGGAGCGCGAGGATTGCCGTTGAACGGTGCTTATCGGACGAGCGTCGTGCGCCGCGGCGGATTCACGGCGGGATTCGAGCTTAACGCGCCGGCAGAGTAACCACACTTCAGCTAAGGAGAAGATGAGTGGCCCAGCCCATCCAGAGTAGCTTGCCTCAGCCAGGTTCGGGTCCTGTCGACACCGAGAGGCAGAATCGCCCTCGCAGGACCTGGAGACAAGCGCTCAAGGAGAGTGCGCCGCTCGTGCTGCCCGCCGCGCACGACGCGCTGACTGCCCGCCTGATTGAACTGGCCGGCTATCCGGCCTACCAGATCGGCGGCTTCGCGCTCGTTGGGTCGCGCTTTGCCTATCCGGATATCGATCTCGCGCAGTTCGGGGAGAACAGCGCGGTGATGCGCGACACGATCGCCGCATCCTCGCTGCCGGTCCTCGTCGATGCGGACGACGCCTACGGTGACGCGAAGAATGTGACCCGCGTCGTGCAGGGCTATGAGGCGATGGGCGCATCGGCGATTTTTCTTGAGGACCAGCTTGCACCGAAGCGCTGCGGGCACATGCTGGGAAAGAAGGTTGTGCCGGCGGAGGTCCACGTCGGGAAAATTCGCGCAGCCGTGGCAGCGCGTCACAACCCGGAGACCTTCATCATGGCGCGGACCGACGCTCTTGCGCCGTTCGGCCTCGATGAGGCGCTGCGCCGGGCCGAACTGTACCTGAAGGCGGGAGCCGACGGGGTCTACATCGAGGCGGTGGAGACGACGGAGCAATTGCAGAAGATCGGGCAAAGGCTGCGAGGAGCCGCGCTGGCGACGAGCATTCTCGAAGGCGGCGGGCGAACGCCCTGGAAAGACCCGAAGGATCTTCACGCGCTCGGGTACTCGATGCTGCTATATCCCTCGACCGTCATCTTCCGTGTGACCCGGGCCATTCAAAAGGCGGTCGATGACCTCAAGGCAGGTCGCCCGATGCCTCCGCGGGAGTCAGTCACCTTCAAAGAGTACGAGGAGATCCTCGGACTGCCGCAATGGGCGGTTATCGAAGATGAGTTTGTCGGCAAGCACGAAGTACTGGGCGTGCCGGACAGTAAGGCCGGCTGATTGCCCGAGCACGGAAGAAGATGCCCAAGGCGCTGGAGGTCCTGTGCTGCCGTTTTCGTGACGAATGAGGGCTTGCGGCCGTCGAGGCGGGCCTCGGTGATGTTCATCGCCGCGGCAGAACGGCTCGGAAGGAACGTCGAATACTCAGTCATGGTCGGCGACAGCAACTGGGACATGCTCGCTGCGCGGCGTGTGCGCGGCCTGGGAGGCGGGTTGCTGTCTGGCGGCTACGGACAGGAGGAGCCTGAACGCGCAGGTGCCGTTCGGGTCTATGACGATCCCGCCGATCTGCTGCGGCACATCGACGAGATCGGCGGTCGCGCGCGACGTGGATGGATGCACCCCTGACGCTCGCCGCGCTATTCACCCTCACGCTGTATCTGGTCTGCGGGCTCGGATCGGGTCTGCACGCGCTCCTCACCAAGGCCGACCCGAGGAGCGCGTTGAACTGGATGGCCGTGTGCATCCTCGTGCCCTACGGCGGGGCGCTCCTGTACTGGCTGTTCGGGATCAACCGCGTGCGTCGCGGTCGGCAACTCTCCCCCCCGGCGGCACCTTCGCAGACGCCCGCACCGACTGTTGCGGGGGTCGCGAGCACGCTGGCTGCACAGCTGAGGATCGGAGACGCCCTGACGGGCCGCCCCCTCGAGCCGGGAAACGCCATCGAGCCGCTGCACAACGGTGAGCTGGCCTTTCCGAGAATGCTCGCTGCCATCGGTGAGGCGCGCGACTCGGTGTGGCTCTGCACCTACATCTTTCAGACGGATGCGGTCGGCGGAGAATTCATTGCCGCCCTCGCGTCGGCGGTGCGGCGCGGGGTGAGCGTACGGGTGCTCGTCGACGGTATCGGTGAGTGGTATGACTGGCCGCACGTCGTGCCGCAGCTGCGACGCGCGGGCGTCCCCACTGCGCGCTTCCTGCCGCCGCGCCTGTTGCCGCCGAACCTCTCGCTCAACTGTCGTAATCATCGCAAGATTCTGCTCACCGACGGCCAGATCGCCTTCATCGGCGGCATGAATCTGGGTGGACGCGAAGTCGGCGGCGGAACGGGCCGCCGTATGACGGATATTCACTTTCGGCTGCGCGGTCCGGTCGTCGCGCAGCTCGCGCAGACGTTCGCCGAGGACTGGGGGTTCGCGAGCGCCGAGCGATTGCCGCTGCCCCTCGCGCCGAGCGCGCTCGGAGAGTCGGCCTGTCGTGTCATCGCCGGCGGGCCGGATCAGGACGTCGACCAGCTGCTCCTGATCCTGCTGAGCGCGCTCGCGAGCGCGCAACGCCACGTTCAGATCATGACGCCGTATTTCATCCCCCCGCTCGAGCTGGTCGCGGCGCTCGAGGCCACGGCGCTGCGCGGGGTGACCGTGTCGCTTGTGCTGCCCGGGCACAGCAACCTGCGCTACCTCGACTGGGCGACGCTCCACTGGATCCCCGCGCTCGTGGCGCGCGGCGTGCGCGTGCACCTGCAGCCGCCGCCCTTCTCGCATGCGAAGCTGCTGGTCATCGATGGACGCTACGCACACATCGGCTCGGTCAACGTTGACACCCGAAGTCTGCGTCTCAATTTCGAGATAGCGGTGGAGGTTTACGACGAGCAGTTCTGCGGGCAGCTCGCGGCGTTCATTGCAGAGCACGAACGCGCGTCCGCGCCGCTGAGTGTGCCGGAGACCCAATCCGTGCCGCTTCTGCCGCGGGTGCGGAACGCCCTGTGCTGGCTCGTGTCGCCTTATCTGTAGTGGTCAGTGACCGTGGGATCCGATGATTGTCGTATTGCGTCATCACCACGAGGGAGGTTGCGGATTCGCCCAACTTCTGGGCATGCCAATGCGATTGCGCAACGAGTTGACATGAGAGTGTAGGGGCGTAAGTAAAGCTGCCGACGTGCGAGAGTGCGTCCGTCAGCCGAAATGAGGCCAACCAATGAGATCCTGGGTTCGCATTTTTCTCATCGCGCTCGTTCTGGTCGGCGTGGCCGCGTTAGCGCTCTTCTACTCCTACTGGGACCGGGCGGTGCCGCTCGCCGCAATGGCGATCAATTACGTGCGCTATTGGTCGGCTCCCGCCGGGACACTTGTGACAGAGCTGGCGCAAAGTGGCGGATCAACGGCGCAACCATCCACGGCGAGCGCGGCAGCATCACCTCCGACTCCTTCCAACGGTGCCGAGGCAGACTGGCCAAGCTACAACAGGACGCCGGCCTCGAATCGCTTCTCACCGTTAGGCCAGATCAACAGAACAAACGCTGAGCGGCTGAAGGTTGCCTGCACCTACGATACCGGCCAATACACCGGATTTACCTCCGGGCTGCTGGAAGTGGACGGCGCGCTTATTTTCGTCAGCGAGTACGACATCTTCTCGATCGACCCCTCGATCTGTCGCGAGAACTGGCGCACCCATGAGGATTACGCTCCGGCCACGCCCCAGGACGTCAATCGCGGTGCGGCGTATCTGGACGGCCGGCTGTTCCGCGGTACGCAGGATGGCCGAGTCCTCGCCTACGATTTCAAGACCGGCAAGCGCCTGTGGGCCACCGCCATCGCCGACCCGCACAAGGGCGAAAGCACCCCGGCCGCTCCGATTGCTTGGGACGGCTTGGTCTTCATCGGAAACGCCGGAGGTGACATCAAGGGCGTAAAGGGGCGCATGTATGCACTTGACGCCAGGACCGGCAAGATCGTGTGGGAGTTCTACCTGGTGCCGAAGGGCACGGACGATCCGACGCGCGGGCCATCGGGCGCCTCGCCGCTCGATACTTCAAGCTGGCGAAACTCGCTCCCGGGCGTGCCGATCACCGGAGGCGCGACCTGGACGTCATACACCTTGGATCCGGAGAGCGGCTTGTTGTACGTTCCGGGCGGAAACCCGGCGCCTGATTTCGCCGCCGGCGTGCGTGAGGGCTCAAACCTTTATTCGGGGTCGGTGGTCGTGCTGGATGCGAAGACCGGGGCCTACAGGAACCATTTCAAGATCGTGCCAAGAGACTGGCACGACTGGGACGTTTCCAGTGCTCCAGCGGTCATCAGGACAGCAGCCGGCCGGAAGGTTCTAGTGGTCGCCCCGAAGGACGGCCATCTTTACGGCTTCGATCTCGACACCAACGCCCTGCTCTACAGGCAAGCGGTCACGCGGGTAGAGAACGCCGACGCGCCGTTTGCGATCGGCCAGCCCGTGCACTTCTGCCCGGGCTCGACCGGTGGCGCCGAGTGGAATGGCCCCGCCTACGATCCCCCGTCGAACCTCGTCTTCATCGGCGAAGTCGAATGGTGCACCACCGTGACGCTCATGCCCACCGAGAAGATCTCCGCCGTCCCGCGCGGTAGCGCCTGGTCCGGCGAGGCCTCCATCAATCCATTCAACACCTGGGGCAAGCCGGACCCGGTCTTTCACTGGGCGGGGTGGGTCTACGCGGTCGACGCCGACACCGGTGCCTGGAGATGGAGGGCGAGGACCAACTATCCCATTCAAAGCGGCATGACACCAACCGCCGGTAGCATTGTCTTCTTCGGTGACATGGGCGGCCATTTCTACGTGCTCGATACGGCAGACGGCCGCAAGCTGTGGGGCCAGAAAATCGGTGGTGCGATTGGCGGCGGCGTCATTACCTATTCGGTCGACGGTATCCAGAATATCGCCGTTGCAACCGGTCTTACGGAGGTTCTGTGGCCGACCGAAATCACCACTGCCAAAGTATCGATACTTCGACTGCAGTAGAGCATCGAGGAGCGACCACGATCTCCAAGGGCCAGGAGCTGTCTGATCTGCAGCGCGCCCTTAACGACGGCGCAATCACGCAGAAGGAGTATGAATCGCTGCGCGAAAAGATCATGAAGCGGCGCGATTGAACGCACCCGCCCGAACGTGACGAACAAAGAAGCCGCGCGAAGAATCGGCAAGGCGCAATAGAGCGTGATGAACACGAGTTCCCTCAGCTCCTCGCGCGCCTCGCTTTAAAGCTCGTGCGTTGCTGTTGGTCCGTCATGATGCCCTCAGTAATGTTTCCGAGTCACTTGCGCCGTTGAGCTCGCGTGCCGCCGCCGCCGCCGCTCGCGTCAGGATGCCAGCATAGATGGGGAAGGAGATTGGGATGCGAAGGAAATCCTGAAGACTCATGCCTGCGGCGATGACGATCGCGGCGATCTGGACGATGTCCACGGCGTGCTCGCCGACCACGTGGCACCCCAGAATCCGCTGTGTCTTCCGGTCGGTGATGAGCTTGCACAGGCCGTCCTTGCGCCCGTCGATGATCATGCGCGCCACGCAGTCGAATCGAATCACCGCCGTGTGTACGTCGTAGTTCTTGCGCGCGCGCTCCTCGGTGAGGCCGACCTGCGCATACTCTGGATCGGTGAAGCTGCCGACGGGACTGATCACATCTGGAAACGTGAGGGTCGGACCCCGCACGGCGTTGGACGCCGCGACGAATCCCTCCTGCAGCGCCTGCGGGACAAGCATCAGGCGCCCGGTCACGTCCCCAGCCGCGAAAATATGACCGGCCGTCGTTCGCATGAAGCCGTCGACTTTGGGAAAGCCCCGATCGCTGAGTTCCACGCCCGCGGTGGCTAGGTTCATGCCGGACGTGTTGGCCACCCACCCCACGGCCATGACCGCGAGCGACGCTTCGGCCCGGCCCGGGACGCCGTCTTTCGTGAAATTCATCCGGATGCCGTTGCCCGTCTTCTCGAAAGAGTCGATGGAGCCGAAGTTCTCTAGGATTTCGATTCCCGATTGCCGGAAAGCCCGCGCGACCTCGGTCGACACGTCCTCATCGGCGTTCGGAAGAATCCGGGGACCGGCCTGCAGGAGCTGAATCCGTGAACCGAACGCGTTGAAAATCGAAGCCACCTGCACTCCGGTGTCACCGCCGCCGACCACCAGCATGGACGGTGGAACCGATTTGAGGCTCCAGGCATCGCTGTGAGTATGGGTGAGTTCGAAGCCCGGGATCGAAAGTCGGCGGCTGACGCCGCCGGTACACAGGATGATCGTGTCACCCTCGAGCCGCAGGCCACTCTCGGTCTCCACGGTGTGGGAATCGACGAAGCGAGCGCTACCGGCGTGCTCGTGGACTGTTACACCCAGAGCATCGAAGTCCCGCCGCCGGGTCGAATGCGCGCTTACGTCGTCGACGACCTGCCGCACCCTGCCAAGCAGCCGGGAATAGTCGAGAGGCGGCGCGCCCACCTCGATCCCGTATTGACTGAGCTGCCGGGCATCACGCATGAGCCGGGCAGCGTGCGCCAGCGTGCGTACCGGCACGGGTCCGTCGGTCGCCGCCATGCCGCCGAACTCCCCGCTCGTCACCAGGACGGAGGATGCGCCGAGTTCCGCCGCACGCACGGCCGCAATCAATCCGGCCGGGCCGGCGCCTATAACGATGACGCGGGTCATTCGGGAACCCCGGACACGCTGTCGGTCCGCGGAGGTAAGCTTATTTTTTCGCGAGTCCCGTTCATTTCGCGGCACGCTCAGCACGTCTCACGAGATCGTAGGCACGCGGCGTCTTGCGTACCTCCAGGTTGGCGCGCGCAAAGGCGAGCGCCCGATGGGGATCCTCCCCCACGTCCAGCAAAAACGCGGCGGCATGATCCGAAAACGCCTCCGGATGGCGCTCGATGAGATCATCGTACCGGGCAGCCGCCTTCGCTCGCCACCCACGGGCGGCCTCCTCGTCCTCCTCGACGAGAATGCGGGCGAGCGTCGCCGCGTAGTCCGGATCGTCTGACGACGCTGCCAAGGTGCGCAGCCGATCGATCGCTACGTCGCGCTCGCCGAACTTTGCCTCGACCTCGGCCAAGTGACCGCCGGCCGGCGCGTAGCCCGGCAACGAATCGTGCGCGGCCTTCAGCCAGGCGTGGGCGCGCGACATGTCCCCTTGCACCATCCACATGTGTCCGCGCTGAAAATCGAGCAGTGCGAGGGGAATCGGGGAGACGCCGCGATACTGGCTTCGGCTCGCCTCGAAACATTGCTCCGCAGCCGTCACTTCTCCGCGCTCCGCGTACAGCGTGGCCAGCGCTCCAAGGGTGGCGAAGTCGGCTCGACGTTCGGCGGATTCACGAAAATGAACCAAGGCCTCCTCGTACTCACCGGTCGCCTGTAGGATCTCGGCACGCTCGGCGTTGATGACGCAGGGGTCGGCGCCCAAACGCCGCGCCTCCTCGAGATCGGCCAGTGCCTGGTCGAAACGGTGAAATCTCGCGCGCGCTCGCGCACGGGTCACCCAGGCCAAAGGGTCCTCCGCACACGAGCGACACAACTCATCCGCGCGCTCGGCCGCCCACTCGTAGTCGGCAATCCGACCGAGGATGTGGCCGCGCAGTGCCACGAGCTCGATCAACGCGTTCTGCTCCGGCGCAGACAACGAGCCCCCGGCGAGCCGGGCTTCCTGCCCATCTATCTGCGCCTCGAGATTCAACAGGGCAACGACGCCGGAGGTTTTCGCGGCACGAGCATCGGCCGCAGCGCGCGGCTGCGAGAGGGGCATCTTCTCTGTTGCCGTCACCGCAGGCTCACTTTGCGGGATTGAGCGGGGGGAGCGTGACCTGCGGCGGATTGGGCTCCGGAGGAAGCAGGTACGGGAAGCTGTCCGCAGCCGGCGTCGGCGCCGCATCGACACCATCGCTGATTCGCGGACCCTTGCTGGCATTGACCAGCAGCGTGAGGAACGTCTCCATGCAGTCGTCGTTGAGCGGCCGCCCCCCGCAGGTCTGATGAGGCGTGCCTTTGAGCATGGCCTGCTCGATTTCGAGCGTACTTGCCTCGGAAAACGGCTTCGAGACGTCCACCACCATGAAATCGGCGAGCAACAGCTCGGTCAAGGGATGTGTGCCGTTTGCAGCCAGCGGCCAGTCCGTCTTTCCGTCGAGCCCATCCCAGAACGCCAGGTTTCCATTCAATCGTGAGCGATACGCCCCGGCATAAGCCTTGCCGAGATTGAACGCGTCGTCCTGGTTGTAGAGGTCACGCAGCTCGATGGCGCGATTCACGGTATCGTGATTCATCGGCATCAGAAGAAGGTTTTTGATCTCGGGGCGGCCGAACCGTTCGAGGCGCGCCGAGATGCCGCCCTGCGTCACCGTCTCGCTGACGACGCCTAGCAGCGGGCCCTGAGCCTGCGCAGTTAGCGAAGCGGCGTCGACTTCTACGATGACGCTCAGGATGTTCTGGTGGGCCGTCGTGGCAAGGCCCACGGCCTCAAAGCTGAGCTTGCCGGTCGCGATGGTCTTGCCCGCCCGCGGCCCGTCGAAGAAGAACGGATCCATACGCCGGCCCGCGAACACCTTGAGCCCCTTCGTTTCGCCGCCGGCTGCATCGTTCACGAGGAACGAGACGCTTGGGCCGTAGGAGGTCGTGCAGGTGCCCTTCTGCGCGAGCGGCCCTCCGCTCTTTGTTGCTGCCGGAGTCGCGAAGCGGCACGTGACCCTATGCTCCGTGTCGCCGACCACAAAGGCCGCAGCAGGCCCGCTCGATTCGATTTGGACGGGCCGCAGGCGAAACCGATAATCAACCGCGTCCGAGAAGAATGCGGTCGGACCGGCGGACGGGAACACGTTCATCACCAAAACAAGAGTGCCGGGGCGCTGCGGGCTCGGGAACACGTACATATCGGTGATGTCGACGACGGGGTCGGCAAAGGCGCGCGGGCCGGAACCGTGGTCAGACATGGCTGTTCTCTCCCCCGGTGTGCATCAAGGCTGCGGCGGACCGGCGGTTATAGGCCTTTCAAGAACTTGAGGATGGCAGCGTTAACCTCCTCGGGCTTTTCTTCCGGAGGGGTGTGCCCCACGCCGGGAAGCTTGATGACATCTTTGAGGTTCGGGAAGTTAACCTTCAGCGAGCGGAAAGCCGGGCCCTGCCGATCGATTCCTCGGAGCACTCTCAAGGACGGATCGCGTTCACCTGTCAGAAAGGACGCTGGCAGCCGTGATATGGCGCCATCGAGATACGCTCTCGCATCCCAGTCGGCTTCGATCGCCCGGTACCAGTTGATCGGCGGCTCGATTCCGCTGCGCGAAAACTCGCTGACATAGTAGTCGAGCGCCTGTTGGCTCATATAAGAGGGCAAAGTCTTCGGAATGGTGAAGGTTTCCCAAAAGCTCGTGCCCTTCTCCCAGACCCACTCCCAGCGCTCCTCGTCGGCGCAGCTGCCCGAGGTCGAGTAAAAAATGCCGCTGAGGAAATCGCGCAGCCGCTTCATGATGTCCGCCGGAGTCGTCGGACGCCCCAAGTATTCTTGGTAGAACTCCAGGTTTGCGAACTGGGGCGCATTCGCACGGGCTTGCGAAGGCCTGACTGGAGTCCAGGCATCGGGCGGCGAGCACATCATGAAAATGCCTCGAAACAGATCCGGGCGCATGAGTGCGCTGAAGTACGCGACCGCCGTACCCCAGTCCTGGCCGACCAGGACTGCCGACTTTTCTCCCAGCACCTTCATCAGGCCGACGACGTCGCCCACGACCCGGGTCATGTCATAGGCGAGGATGTCCCGTGGGGCATCGGTCTGGCCATAGCCGCGCTGATCGGGCGCAACCACTCGGTATCCCGCGGCGGCCAACGCTTTGATCTGATGGCGCCACAGGTACCATAAAAATGGGAAGCCATGCAGCAGGATGACGAGCGGCCCTTTGCCTTCGTCGACGAAGTGCATCTTGATTCCGTTGACCGTCTCGGCTCGGTGGTTGAACCGGCTCGGATCATCGATGTTCGCATTCGCAACCATAGGCGTGGTTCCTTACTCAAGTGTTAGATAGCCAGCGGCCGCGCCGACCCCAAATCAGGTGCTCAGATCCGCCAGCCAGCGCAGGGCACGCAGGCTCGGTGCAAAGAAATATTCGCCTCCGCGCGTCACCACGAAGCGCGGCAGACCACTCAAGCGCCTGCGGATCGGTTGCTGCGGTATCGTGTGTTGATTGTCACCATTGCTCGGTCCCACGATCGGATCCGCCTCCGCGGGTGCACCGATGAAGACCCCGTCATGAACCCACTGCGACTGGACGAATTCGAATTGGCGATCGATATGCGCCCCGACGAATATGAAGGCGAGGCCCCGCTCGGCGCCGTCGTCTTCAAGCACGCCTTCCGGCAGCGGCGGACCATAGCTGGTGCCGCGTCGAATCATACGGTGCAGACGCGGAACGCCGAGAACCACGGAATCGCGCGGATTCATGCGCCGCACGTGTGAACCGGGGGGCGTCTTGAGCCCCTTGGGGTCGTCCGCGTAGTAGAGAAAATCATTGTTGCGACGGCTGTCGGCACCCAGTTGGGGGTCGTCGTGCGTCGGGCACAGTGCCAAGGGTGCGCCGCTGCGCCAACGTCCCATCATTTTTGCCGCGAGAAATTCCTCGGCCTCGGCGTTCGCGGAATTTGCCTTGAGATATTGGCGGAACGCGGCCACACGTTGATGCAACTTACGGAAAACCACATACGTCCCGTTCCGTCCCAGCGCCTCGGGGACAGGAGGCTGCGAGATGCCGCCGCTCTCATCGGGATAACCCAAAATGAATTCCCCCGCCTTCAACGGCTCTTCCTGCGGATTAGATCCGGGAATCCCGCTACCTTCCACGGCGGGATGACTGATGCCATCCCTGAACCCGAAGGCTTCTCTTTCGGTCGGCAGGACCTTGCAGTCGAGGCGCCAAATGGCCGTGACGCCCGCGAAGGTCTCGTAGGCCTTGCGGGCCGGAGCCAGAACAGCCTCCAGCGCCGCGGCGTCGGGGGCGATGGCGCTCACGGCGAGATGCACGTCGTTGGAGCCGAACGGCTTTTCCCAGTTCGCGGGATCGCTTTCGCCGGTGTCCCCAAGAAGCGAAGCCCGGGCCGCCATGCCCTGTTGGAATTCGATGGGAAAGCTCTGGAGCGATGCATCGGGGACGCCGAGCACCTTGAGGCCCTGAAAGCTCAGCGCCACCGCTACCCAGGCCCGTTCAGTGTTTGATCGGGTTGAGTTCGCGACCGCCGGAATCAAGCGGCGCAGCAGTTCTCTGCCGGCCCGCTTCTCGTCGATGCGCAGGATGATGTAGGTGGCCACGTACGGGGTCGGCCGCGGCTGCAGCGCCCCGACCTGAATATCGTCAGTTTCGATATTCATGCTCGCATTTGCCCTGGCTGCAGTGGGATCAATCCGATGCCTGATCGAGCAGCGGCTTGAGCGCCGGATGCTGGAGCGCCTCCGCGGCCGCCGGGTTGTCTAGCACCTGTTGGAACGCCTTGTACAAGGCCATGGCCTTTTGCTCTACGGCGACTGTGAGATCCTTGAATGTGTCGTCATAGGCCGCCGCACGAATCCGGTGCGTGTTGAGAAACTCAAGGGCTGCGGAGTCGGGAATCTTCCCGGGAACTTCGATCCCCTCCGGCGCCTCGACCGTGTACTTCAAGAACTGACCCCAGGGCGCCACTCCCTTCATTGTTTTCAGGGAGTCGAGAACGTAGGGCTCCCAGTCGGTATCGAACGAGGTGGCGAACAGGAACCGGGTCCCGTCATCGAAGAGGGTGAGCCGGATGTTGTGAACGCCGGTGATGCGCGATGCCTCGTCGACAAGCTTGGGATCGGCGCTGCGGGCCGGCGACTTGACATACGCCAGAGCCGCCTTGCGGAGATTTTCCGCCTGTCCCGGTTTGACGCTGAAGAACGCGGAAAATTCATCGATCAGCCCGCTCTTGGCGCTCGGCTGCGATTGCCACGGATAGGATTTCGCCATAGGAGGTCTCCAGAGGGTTACTAAACTTGTCAGTTAGCACTGTCGAAGCAAGCGTCTTCGTGGATGAGGTGACACCATTCGTAAGCGCCGGGACTGCGGCGCTGCGAGAAGCTCACGTTCTCCATACCGAAGCATGGAGTGCTGTTCGAACTCTTCCCGACCTGTCGTCTGCCGTGAAGATGACAAGAGACAGCAGTAAGCTAGCGGTGTCACGGGCGTTCGGCGGATCTCTCCGGCTGCTTAATGTGAGAATCCAAGGATTTAGTCGATCATGAAGGCGACAGCCACAACAACTGGACCTTGGGCCAGGATGTCCTCCCCGGTGTCGAATAATGCTAGCGGCGCTATCCCTTGCGGGCCGCAGTCAAACCCGTTTCATCTGCTAGCTGTGTTGTCAGTGATGCAGACCGGCCCAGCAATCACAGCTTTCGTTTCGACCACGAAATGAACTGGGTTCAAATTACCTGGATCATGATGGCCGCGGCGAGTTTGACGCTCGGTGTCATCCATCTCATTGTCTGGGTCAAGCAGCGATTGCAATACGCCCATCTGTTGTTTTTTACGCTGGCGATCTCGGCCGCCGTATTCGGCGCATTCGAGTTGGCGATGATGCAGGAGCAATCCCCTGCTGGCTATGCCGCCACGGCGCGCTGGTCTCACGTGCCGCTCGCGATTCTAATTCTGTCGATCGTCTGGTTCGTGTATTTCTATTTCGATGCTGGAAGACTTTGGCTCGCATACGCAGCCTGCAGCCTCAGGCTACTGGCCCTCGGGCTCAATTTCGCGACCGGGGTGAACATAAATTCTCATGACGTTTCCTCGCTGGACCCAGTGACGCTATGGGGAGGCGTTGTCGTTTCGGTGCCGGTGGGCGCGCCCAATCCGTGGGTTCTCGTGGCCCAAATTGGCAACTGCTTTCTTATCGCGTTCGTCATCGACGCCTCCATCACGCTCTGGCGCCGTGGAACTTCCGAAGCGCATCGCCGCGCGGCGCTTGTCGGAGGCAGTCTCGTGCTCTGTATTGCCGTTGTCGGGGCTTTCGCAGCCTCGGTCGACTGGGGGCGCGTCCACGCCCCAACGATCGTGATGCCAGGAATTTTCCTTGTCGTTCTGGCGATGGGCTACGAACTCGGTTGGGATCTGATCGCCGCGGCACAGCTCGCGGCGCAGCTTCGCGTGAACGAGCAGCGCTTGCGTGCCGTCGTGGAATCGGTCCCGAGCGCGATTCTTCTCGTCGACGACAAAGGCATGATCACTCTGGCGAATGCACAGGCCGAGACCGTGTTCGGCTATCAGCGCGCGGAACTCATCGCGATGCCGGTCGAAATGTTGATTCCGGAACGCCTTCGCACGTCGCATGCCGGATTTCGGCAGGCCTACGCAAAAGACGCACGGGCGCGGACGATGGGGACGGGCGCAGAGCTCTTCGCGCGTCGCAAGGACGGAGCCGAGATCCCGGTGGAAGCCGGACTCAGTCCGATGCCGACCGTGGCGGGATCGCTAGTACTGGTGTCCCTCATTGACGTCACGAGGCGCCGGCAGATCGAGTTGGCAACGGCCCGCCAGCGGGACGAGCTCGCGCACCTGTCGCGCGTCGCAACGTTGGGAGAGCTCGCCGGATCCCTGGCCCATGAACTGAATCAACCCCTAACGGCAATTCTGAGCAATGCGCAGGCGGCGCAACGCTTTCTCGCGCACAGTCCGCCGCGCTTCGACAAGCTCGCGGAAATTCTCACCGACATCGTGAACAACGATCGCCGTGCCGGTGCAGTGATCCATCGACTTCGATCTCTGCTAAGGAAGGAGGAGACTCAGCGTCATCCGCTCGACATCAACGACGTCGTTGAGGAAGCGCTGCGTTTGATACGCAGTGACTTGCTGAACCGACGGGTATTGATAAGCACGGACCTGGCCGAAGCGCTACCCGCCGTGAGCGGCGACAGGAACCAACTGCAGCAGGTGCTACTCAACGTCGTGATGAACGGATGCGATGCCATGGACGACCGAGAGGTCCAGCGCCACCTGCTAGTTCGGACCCGAGCGACCGGGCGCGGCAACGTCGAGGTTGCCGTCGTTGACTCGGGCGCGGGAATACCGTCGGCGGACCTCGAACGGATATTCGAGCCGTTCGTGACGACCAAATCGCAAGGTTTGGGTTTGGGCTTGACTATCTGCCGATCGATCGTAGAGGCGCACGGCGGCTGCCTGTGGGCGACCAACAATGTGGACCGAGGTGCCACGCTGCATTGCGAGTTGCCGATAAATCGGACAAACGGCGATGAGTGAATCATTCCCAACGGTTTACGTGGTCGACGATGATCCGGATGTTGTCAAGGGGATCGAGCGGCTGCTCCAATCCGCTGGCCTGGAAGTTGCCACGTTCCAGTCGTGCGAGCAGTTTCTCGAGCACCACGACCAGAACGCTCCGGGCTGTCTCGTGCTCGACCTCGCGTTACCGGGTCTGACCGGTCTCCAGTTACAGCGGGCGCTCGAACACCAGGGGAGCGTGCTGCCGATTGTTTTTCTCACCGGCCGCGGCGACATCGCAACGAGCGTCCAGGCGATGAAGCATGGCGCGGCAGACTTCCTTACCAAGCCGGTCGACGACGCTGAGCTGATTGCCGCGATTCACAAGGCGTTGGCGACGGACGCGGCCCGGCGTCGTGCGCGCGGGGAACAAGCGCGCGTCGCAAAATGCCTTGCAGCCCTTACCGAGCGCGAACGGCAGGTTCTCGAGCAAATCGTTGCCGGAAGGCTCAACAAGCAGATCGCGACCGAGCTCGGCACGGCCGTGAAGACGATCAAATTCCATCGCGCCAATCTTATGCGCAAGATGGGCGTGCGCGTGGTTGCAGAGCTTGTGAGAATGGCAGAGCGCGCGGGGGTTGGTTCGACGCCCCGGACCTGAGGTGGCGCACCGCGCCTGCGCTGCGGCTGTACCTGGACCAAGGTCCAGTCGAATCGGTCGCCTGCGCCTTATACTGTGCGTCAAGATGGTCAGCGACTTACTGATGGTAGCGGTAGTGGACGACGATGAAGACGTGCGTGTGGCTTTGAGCCGTCTCATTTCCTCCGCCGGCTTCGCGGTCGAGACATTTGCGTCTGGCACGGACTTTCTGTCCTCGATCCAGAGCCACGCACCGGATTGTGTCGTGCTCGACTTGCATATGCCAGAGATGAACGGATTCGACGTTCAAAGGGCACTCGAACGCGGTCATTCGGCGGTGCCCATCGTCGTCATCACTGGATACGATACTACCGAATCGCGCGCGCTAGCCGTGCAACTGGGCGCGAAGGGCTTTCTCTGCAAGCCGGTCGACGACGCCGCGTTGCTAGCGACGATCGGCGCTGCCATTGGCGATGTGTCGCGGTGAAACTCGGCGCTGCGTCGCCGGAGCGGCTGCTGGTTGCTGTGCGCAGTGGGGAGGGTGAGGCGCTCGGCAGAGCCCGCAGCGGGGCCGAAGCGCCTACGGAGCTGATACCGATATGTCTCGATGAGACCGGAACGCGTTTCGAATGCGCTTTGGGAGCTCCGGCTTGGGTTCGTCAGCCTACCACTGAAGTCTACTAGGGCTGCTCAGACCACCCTCGCAATGGCGGGTGCCTGGCGGGTCCGTTCTCTCGTTATGGGAACTGAAAAGAAGGCTGAACCCGCACACCTGACAATCAATATCGATGCGACATCCCGACGTCATCGCCGGGCAAGGATAACGAACAAGGACAGAATTCCCAGCACTGAAATCAAGAGCGCAACCGTGATTGGTAATCGTGACCGGGGCAGGCCTGGGCACTGGGCGAAAAGTACGCGAATAGCGCGCCGGTACTCAAGCGCCGCGAGCAGCAGCGCGGTGAAGCCCACTGCCACCAGCACGAAGCCAAATTCGCGGCTGTCATCTGCATTGACGTTGATGACTCGACGGAAGTTGTAGACGGCAAAGCCGAAGGTGATTAGCGAAGTTCCAGTCCGTACCCACGAGAGCAGTGTCCGGTCGTATGAGAGTCTGGTACGGTCGTAATTGAGTTCCGTCGAACGATCCAAACCCGGATCCTCGTTTTCAAGTTTCCTATCGTTGGTCGTCATCACCGTTATCCTCGGCGAGCATAAATGAATTCGTGGCGTGACAGCGCAACTTCAAAGGGGTGCGTAGAATTGCGCTGCGGATTCGCTGAATCCCCCGACGAATCCATCGATAGACGACTTTATAACCCGCCAAGTTACCCGCTACCAGACCAGTGCTTGAACGCACGTTTTTTGCTCCGGCGCGCTTCGCCGGGGTTCGTCCGCGTGCGTTTTTCTGTCCTAGCACTCGCTGCGCACAGAGGTTAATGCTGACCGCTTGGGCTCTGTGACGACGTGCCTCGATGTCCGCTCTTGACCCCGTTGCTGCCTGTCGCGATTCTCGATACCTGACATTCAGACTGCGATTAGCGGACACCCACGGAGCCATCAAGCTAAGTGGATTTGCCCGAGGAAGTCTCTCCCGGCACTGGCAGGCCGACCTTCCGACAGAACGCCGCGAAGCGCGGATCGTCCCTGTAGCGCAGAATAAAGGGATCGAAGAGGAGGCCGCCGATGCGCGCATCGCGGTTGCTGAAGGCCCGATCAAGCCATTCAAAGGTCGCCTTGGCATCGTCTCGCAGCGCATAGACCTGGGCGATCATGTAGGGGTGGCCGGCGCCATCCTTCTCAATCAGCGTCCGAAGCGCCGCATCGGCCGCGCTCCGGTCTCCACCGATCTGCCATGCGAGAGCGAGCGCCTGGTCCTGCCACACTCCGGGAGTCTCCCGCTGCGCAGCCTCGAGTGCCGCGTGCGCATTGCCGCGCTGGACCTCGATGATCGTGAGCATGTTGTGATAGGTCGCCCCGGCGGGCTGCAGCTCGATCGCCCTCCGGACCGCCCGCTCGGCCTCATCGAGGCTGTTGAGTGCCAAGAAATAATAGGCGAGCCAGTTGTACCAGTTGGCCCTTAGCGGCTCGGTGGTGAGCGCCTGTCGCGTAAGGCCGATCGCCGAGTCCACCTCGCCGAAAATCGCGAGCTGGACCCCGAGACGCCACTTCGCGTCGCCGTCATTCGGCGCGAGCGCCAGCGCTCGGCGATACTCCGCTTCCGCTCCGCGCCAGTCGAAATCGGCGACCTGAAGCAGGTCAGCCCGGGCAATATGTGCGGATGCGAGGTCCGGCGCGAGGGCGAGTGCGCGGTCGGCTGCCTCGCGCGCTTTCGCATACGCCTCCCGCGCAAGCGCGCCGTCGAGGAAGACTCTACCGAGGCCGGTCCGGGCCCGCGCCAGCTCGCTCCAGGCAAGCGCATAGCGCGGATCGAGCTCTATTGCCCGCGTGTAGTACTCGATCGCCCTCTGATAGTCGCCTTCCGTGCCGTGAACATAATAGAAGCGGCCCTGCAGCCGGGCTTCGTAGGCCTCGAGACTGCCGCCCGGGGGCCGGTCGCTCTGCGGCGCCGTATGCACACCCGGCAGGAGCTTCGCCCGCAGGGCGCCCGCCACCGCGCCCGTGATCTCGTCCTGCAGCGCAAAGAGGTAATTGTAGGGCCGGTCATAGTGCTCCGACCACTGCATGCTGCCGTCGGTGGTGTCGATAAGCTCGGCGCTCACCCGGATCATGTCTCCCGACTTCCGCACGCTGCCCTCCAGGAGATGCGCCACCCCGAGCTTCGCACCGATGCTGCGGCTGTCTTCCTTCGAATCTCGGAACTGGAAGGAGGAGGTACGCCCGATCACTTTCAGCCCCGGGAATTGCCCGAGCGCGGTGATTAGGTTTTCCGAGATTCCGTCGGAGAAGTATTGCTGACTTGCCTCCCCGCTCTCGTTCGCGAGCGGCAGCACCGCGATGGAGGCGCCGCCTTGAGCGTGACGCTTCGATCCCGTCAGTCGCTCGAGCCCGAGATACCCCAGTGCCAGCAGCGCCGCCGCCGCGATCGCCCCGTACAGCAGTCCTGTCCGCAGGCCGAAGACCCCTCGCGGAGCCGATGCTTCACTTGCGACTGCGCTGCCGGCAGAGCGGGCTGAGGCAGCCTCGCCGGACAGCAGCCGCTTGACGCGCTCGACGAACGCCGCCGGCGTCTCCCCGCCGGGCAAGCGCGTCCAATGAACGTCTCGGATTTTCTCAGGGACCTCCTCATCATCCTCACGCGTATCGTCGATGACGACCGGAACGAGGAAGGCTTGAGTGGTACTAATCAGCCTTGATCGGTCGACGGCCAGATTCCACTCGAGCCGGAAGTAGCCTTCTCGGCGCTCATGGGTGTGGCGGGAGATCACCGGAATGAAGATAGCGCAAGCCTTAATTTGCTTGCGGATCATATGATCCCAGGCATCGCCGCCGCGCAGCTCGCTCTGGTCGAACCAGACCTCGACGCCGGCCGCGCGCAGTGCCTCGCAAATCCTCTTCGCCGCCTCCGCATCCTGCGAGGCATAGCTGAGGAATACGGCGCGCGAAGGCTCTGTCACGGGAATGCGACCCCCGGATCTTATTGTGTTGCGTCAACGCTGGGCATTTCCGCGAGCGTCACCCACCCCTTTTCGGTCAATGTTATCCCGTGCGCCAACGCGGCAGTCAAATCGCTCCTTACCGTCTGACCCAGGCTCTGCAAGAACTCCTCAAGGTTGTAACTTGCGGGTCAGTGGCCGCTATGTGGCAAATTGAAAGCGCTGCGTGACCGGCTGCTGTTGGCCGCAACCTGCCGGGTGGCGCTCATGCGGGGGGAGCATCCCGGTGGACTGCGAGGCTTGCGACCGGGCGCTGACGCCGGGCCAACGCTGCCAGGGCCATGTGTACCGGTGCGGCGAGCAAGACGAATCCGAGATTGTCCTGGTACATACCAGGCAGCGTACGGATGATGAGACTGAACAGCGCAGCCGCGGCAACCAATGTGGCCAGATGGCGGGCGATTCGCGGCGCACGCCACCACACCAGAGGCAGGAACAGGCACATGGGATTGAGCAGCAGGATATTCTGGTTTTCCCAGATGCCCCAGTGGTCGCTGAACGCCCATAGCCCGGCCAGCAAGAGACCGCTCAATCCACAGATGAGCCACCACGCGACGGCCAACACCGCAAAGCACGCTCGGTAGAGGCCACCCTTCGCGCCCGCTAGCCAAATCAGCAGCGCGGCTAACACTATTCCGACGGCCAGGAGAGCCAATCGGAGCTCACGCGGTCCCGAAGGCGCGGGTGGCAGTTTGCCAGCGAAGACTACTTCCGCGTCGCTCACCAGCGGCAGGGTGGCGCCATTCGGACCGCTCACGACGACATCGCCCACCGCGCCGCTTAGCACCATAGGGACGAAGCTCTCCTGCCACAGGCTCAGCGGACGGTCTCCTTTCGGACCCATCGCCGCATCCATGCCAAGTGCCAGCCAGAAATCCGGCGAGACCAGGCGAACAGCGTCGAAGCGAAATGTGTGAGGCGCCGGCCGATGCGCGAGTTGGCGCTCGAGGGCACCGCCCAGTACTCGATTCAAAGCGTCGCGCACTTTGGTCGAGCAGTTGTTGAGGAAGTAGTCGTATGGGTAGTCCGCATGCTGTGGCTGAGCATTCCAGACGAGGAACGCCGCGAGCTGCCCGGCCTGCGCGGGCGTGAGGTTAAGCATCTGCACGGTCACCGAGCGGCCCTCGGCTATATATCTCTCGACGGCCGCTTCCAGAGGTTCGGCGACAAGGCTGTAACGCATGTGTCCAAGCGCAAGGTTCAGTAGGAAGTGTCTCTGCTGGAAGTCAAATACTCCGTAGTTGTAGGCGATCCGTGCGCCGGCGGCTGGATCGTCAACAATGATGGCGTTGTGGCCGAAGCGCTCCCAGTAGACACTTCCAGGGCCGAAGGTCACAAGTGCCACCTGCGGCGACTTCAGCGGATCACTGGGTGCGACTTGCTGCGTCTCGATGCCGCCACGGCAGACCGAGACACCCCCGGCAACTATGAGAAGGAACAGGACGCTGCGCATTTGATTGAGTGTAGCCGTAGCTTCCGGTCCTGGCGGAATCGCTGCCGCCTGTGTGCAGGGCACGCCCGCTATGGAGTAAGTCGAGCCGCCGGCTCGACGGGCCGCTTCTGGCCGACTGCGGAAGCCTGCCGTTTAGCGCATCCGACCCCAAGCGGTCCGTCAACAGCGACGGCTTCCACGCTAAGTTCTTCGCCTTCGCCAGGGCGTTTGTTTCGGGGTATTCAAGCACTGACTCCCGCCGGTTGAGGCTATCGGCTCAGGCGTAAGGTCACCGGCTAGCGCAGCAGTCATCATCCCGGACACCAACTTGGCAACTACAACTCCGCCGGTGGGCAGACGCTAAAGAGGTGAAGCCAATGAGCGCCTATTCACGCCGCGGATCCGGTTTAGCGCTACGTGCAACCGGCAATTGCAACTGGGCTCGCATCAACAGTAGTGTGTTTCGCTGGACAACCACCCGAGGCTCCCATGCGCCTTGCGATCATCGGACAACAGGCCTTCGGTAAGAGCGTGCTCGAGGCGTTCCTCGCCCGCGGCACCACGGTGGCAGCGGTGTTTTGCGCCCCCGACAAGCCGGGTGCCAAGCCCGATCCTCTGCGGTTAGCGGCGGAAGAGCACGGATTGGGGGTTTTTCAGCTGCCTTCGCTGAGAGACGAACAGGCGTCGCAGATACTGATGAGGCTGAATGTCGATCTTGGCGTCATGGCCTATGTGCTGCAGTTTGCCCCACAGACCTTCGTCAATATTCCAAGGCACGGAACGATCCAATATCACCCTTCACTGCTACCACGCTACCGTGGACCGAGCTCGGTAAATTGGCCAATCATCAAGGGCGATACCCAGACCGGGTTGACGATTTTCCGTCCCTCCGATGGACTCGACGAAGGACCGATCATTCTGCAGAAGACCGTTCCGATCGGTCCTGATGACACACTCGGCAGCGTTTACTTCGATCGTCTGTTTCCTCTTGGGGTCGAGGCACTGCTGGAAGCCGCCGATCTCGTCGTTGCTGGACGGCATCGAGAGACTGCGCAGTCCGAGGAGCTGGCGACCTACGAGGGCTGGTGCCGCGATCCGGAATCTCGGATCAACTGGCAGGCACACGTCGACCAGATCTACGATCTGATTCGCGGCTGCAACCCCTCCCCGGGGGCCTGGAGCATGGTTCACGGGCACAAGGTGAGAATTTACGATGTTATCCGCCATCGGACCCGGACCCTGGGCGCGGTCGCAGGTAGACCGGGGGTGATCTGCGCCATCACGGACAGAGTTATCGAGGTTGCCGCACAGGGGGGACGGCTCGAGTTACGCGCGGTTCGGCTTGAAACGGGCACGAAAATCGCCGCCGGCGCACTTGCAGCGTCATTGCCAATCGCTGTCGGAACAACGCTCGAATCCTGAAGCCGGGGGGCGTCGCATTCGGGGATCTCTGAGGAGAATTTAGCGGCGCCGTCAACTCAGTAATTAGCGCCGGTTGACCGTCCGCTTTCGGGAAAGTGTCTTGCGCGGTCGACCGGCGGCTTCTGGCCGCGAGCCGCCCGTGAACCTTGCGGGTCCGTCGGGCAGCGATCGTCAATTTCCGATCATGCCGATCCAAGTGGCTTGCGGTCGCGCCTGGCTAACGCCCCTTTGACACTCGGGCGTTCTTTGCGGCTTTAAGGACGGTGCTGAGAGCTTCGTTGACCGCTTCGCTGGTTGGAAACGCGCTGGCGATCTCCGGATCAAGACGAACAACATTTGAGCCCGCACGCACGCGGGCGGCGTATTTTCCGCGCACCAATCCTTTCGGAAAGTCTGAGCGTTTGTATTCCCGCCGCATCTCCTTCCCGTTTGATCGTTTACCCTTCTTCATACAGCTTCCGTTCCGACCGCATTGCACGCCTGGCGCTGAAGATGCGAATAGTATCTCCCTGTTCCGTGTGGGAGACCACCAGAAGTCGCCCGCTCTGTGACATTCCGAACGTGATGAACCGCTCCTCTCCGACGGTCGGGATCGGCGCCCGTGAGCGAGTAATCGTCGGCGAATACCGTACTCGCCTCTTCAAAGGAAACAGAATGCTTGCTCAGGTTCGCGGCGGCCTTTCGTGGATCCCAGTCGAAGCGCATGTCGTCCCCGCGTGCTTATCTGGCAAACAAGCGCAGCAGCGCGTAATAGCCGACCAGCATCAATCCCAGCCCCACCGACGCACCAAGCATCAGGGCGAAGGGAAAGTGCGGCACGCCGTAAAGCCTGAAGAACAACGCCGTGAGAACCCCAAGCAGCGCGAGCGCCCCCAGCATGAAGCGGACGACGGGCTCGAGGATCACGAGGAACGTGAACACCGGTAGACGGACCGCGTACCAAAGAAGCCGGAGCGTACCTCGGAGAAGACCGCCAGCAATCGTCAGCCGACTCTCAGCGAGGACTCTTGAGCTCCACTGGTTCATCGCGTCGGACTCTGCCCTTACGGCCAGACCGGGCGCAGATCTCGCGCGCTGCGCGCCCGCTCGCGCAAGGCATCCAGATAGTCCGCCCACGCCTGCATCATCTTGCGACGCTCCGGCAACCGTTGCGCCTTGTTGTAAGCCGCGCGAACCTTGTTGCGCTCCGAGTGCGCCAGCTGCAGTTCGATGACATCCGGCGAGAACCCCTGCTCGTTGAGGAGGGTGCTCGCCATACTGCGAAATCCGTGACCCGTCTGCTCGTTGCTCGCGTACCCGAGCCGCCGCAGCGCCGTATTGATGGTGTTATTCGACATCGGACGATTGAGTGTGAGGAGAGACGGAAATACGTAGCGACCACGCCTGGCGAGCGGCTCGAGCTCGCGAAGAATTGCGACGGCCTGGCGCGCGAGCGGCACGATATGCTGCTCGCACATCTTCATGCGGTTCGCGGGAATCCGCCATTCGCCATTGGCAAGATCGAACTCGGACCATTCCGCAGCCCGCAACTCTCCGGGTCGGACAAAGACCAGCGGTGCGAGCCTGAGCGCCATCGCCGTAACGGGCTGTCCGTCGTAGCTGTCGATCGCCAGCAAGAGCTCCCCGACGCGCGCCGGGTCCGTGAGCGAGGCGAAGTTCCGTGACTTTACCGGCGCCAGCGCGTCCTTGAGGTCGGCCGCCACATCATGGGGCGCGCGGCCCGTAGCCACTGCATAGCGAAGCACCCTGCCTGCCAGAGCACGAACGCGGTGCGCGGTCTCGTGCCTCCCCCGGGCCTCTATGCGGCGCAGCGCCGCGAGCAGCTCTTGCGCACTGATCACCCCCACCGGGCGATTGCCAATGTACGGGTACAGAAAGCTCTTGAGCCGCGTGCCGAGAATCGAGAGGGTCTCCGCCGAGAGCGCCTGGCTTTGGAGCTGCAGCCATTCGGTCGCGACTGCTTCAAATGTCTCCGCCCGAGCGCCCCGCTCCGCTTTGCGTCTGGCGCTGGGATCGATGCCGTCCGCGATCAGCTTGCGGGCGTCGTCGCGCTTCTCTCGCGCGCGCTTGAGAGTGACGTCGGGATACGCCCCCAGGGAGATGAGTTTTTCCCGCCCGTGCATGCGATAGCGCAAGCGCCACAGGCGACCGCCCGGGGGCGTGACGAGCATGAAGAGTCCGCGCTCGTCGAACAGCTTATACGGCCGGTCAGACGCTCTCGCAGCGCGAATTCGGGTCTCGGTGAGGAAGGCCACAGGAGTGGGGTACTGGAAATGTTAGGTCGACCATACCCCTACCTTTTACCCTCGTCAAAGCTAGGCTGCCCCTGGACGCGCCTGAACACGAATAGACAGTTTCAAGCCTTAAATCAGATACTTATTGGACACAGAATGATTCGGCGATACACGGCAGGACAGGATTCTGGAGGCTAGGGTCGGAATCGAACCGGCGTAGACGGCTTTGCAGGCCGCTGCATGACCACTCTGCCACCTAGCCTCACGGTGAGCTCGTGTCGTTCTCCTTCGGCCTTGGCCGACCAGCGAGGGATCGGAGGAGTGGAGCGGGCTAACGGGTTCGAACCGTCGACCTGTACCTTGGCAAGGTACCGCTCTACCAACTGAGCTAAGCCCGCTTCCGATTCAGAACGGCGAATTCTATGTACACCCCCTGGGAAGTCAAGGCGAGCGGGGTCGCGCGCCCGGTAAAAGGCCCGCCCGTGACCAGGGATATTTCTCTGTGTGAATACATTAACTTACGTGCGCATCTTAGCGCCTCAGATCAGGCCACGCCGCGCGCAGGTACAGGATCATCGAGAGGAGCGTCGCCGCGGCAGCGATCACGGTCAGCACCACCCCAAGCGGATAGGTGGGAAGCCCGAAGAGCGGCACGCGATAGAGCATCAGCGATAGCCCGACGATCTGCAGGATGGTCTTGTACTTGCCGAGCTGCGAGACCGCCACCTTGCGCCGCGCGCCGATCTCGGCCATCCACTCGCGCAGGGCCGAGATCGTGATCTCGCGGCCGATGATGATCGCGGCGGTTAGGACGATGAACCAGCGCGGATCCCTGCTGACCAGCAGGACGAGGGCCACGGCGACAATGAGCTTGTCGGCGACCGGATCGAGGAAGGCACCGAGGCGCGAGGTCTGCTGCAGCCGGCGCGCGAAGTAGCCATCGAGCGAGTCGGTGATACCGGCGGCCGCGAACAACAGCCCTGCCGCCGGATCCGACCAGGGATACGGCATATAAAAGAGAAGCACGATGAGCGGAATGGCCGCGATGCGCAGCCACGTCAGCGTATTGGGTACGTTCCAGGCCATCGGTCTCGAGGCTTCCATCAGGAGCCCGGGTGGAGGTGATCATAAAGACTTCGGGCGAGCGTCGCGCCGATTCCGGCCACTTGCGTGAGGTCCGCGACGCCGGCTCGCATCACGCCCTGCAGTCCGCCGAAGTGCTTGAGCAGTGCCCGGCGCTTGGCGGGACCCAAGCCCGGGACCACCTCGAGGACCGACTCGTTGTAGCGCCGGGCGCGTTTGCGGCGGTGGCCGGTGATGGCGAAGCGATGCGCCTCATCGCGGATTCTCTGGATGAAGCGCAACGCGGGAGAATGCGGTTCGAGAATCACGGCCGCCGGCGAGCCATAGACGAACAGCCGTTCCTGTCCGGGGCGGCGGTCCGGCCCCTTGGCGACGCCCACCAGCGCGAGGTCTGCGAACCCGAGCTCGGCCAGCACCCCATGAACCTCGGCTATCTGCCCGGCGCCCCCATCGATCAGCAACAGATCCGGGGCCGGCACCTCGCCCGAGCGCACGTGTTTGTAGCGTCGCTCGAGCGCCTGCCGCAACGCCCCGTAGTCATCGCCTGGCGTCACCCCGGTGATGTTGAAGCGGCGGTACTCCTTCTTGAGCGGACCCTCGGGACCGAACACCACGCAGGAGGCGACCGTGCCCTCCCCGCCCGTATGGCTGATGTCGAAGCACTCGAGCCGCGCCGGCGGTTCCGGAAGATCGAGCGTCCGCGTCAGCTCGGCGAGCATCTCCTCGACACCGGCGCGCTGTGCGTGCCGCATGCGCAGCGCCTGGACTGCGTTGTCGCGGGTCAGCTCGACCCACCGGGCGGCGAGCCCGCGCGCTGGATGGCGCACCTCGATCTTCTGCCCGGTGCGGGCGGTGAGCGCCTCGGCGAGCGCCGCCGCATCCGGAAGAGCCTGGCCGAGCAGCACTTCCGGCGGCGGCTCGGCGTCCGCGTAGTACTGCATGACGAAGGAAGCGAGCGCCTCATCCGGCTCGGCCAGTGCCGCCCGCGGGAAGTAGCTGGTCGTGCCGAGATTGCGTCCGCCGCGTACCAGCATGACGCTCACGCAGTACTCGCCCGCCTCGCCGATGATGACCAGCACGTCCGCGTCGCGCTCGGCGCCGGCCGTCACGACCTGCTGCGCCTGGATGCGCTTCAGGGCCGCGAGCTGATCGCGCACCTGGGCCGCGCGCTCGAACTCGAGCCGCGCGCCCGCCTCCTCCATGCGAGTGGCGAGCTCGGCGTTGACCTCGTCGCTGCGGCCTTCGAGCACCTTGACCGCCGCCTCGATGTCCTGCGCGTAAGCCGCGGCCGTGATGAGCCCGACACAGGGCGCCGAGCAGCGGCCGATCTGATGCTGCAGGCACGGGCGGGTGCGGTTGGCGAAGAAGCTGTCGCGGCAGTTGCGGATGCGGAACAGCTTCTGCAGTTGATTGAGGGTATCGCGCACCGCGCCCGCGCTCGGGAACGGGCCGAAGTAGCGGCCGGGCAGCGTGCGCGGGCCGCGGTAGAACAGCAGGCGCGGGAACTCGTGGCGCGAGTCGAGATGAATGTAGGGAAAGCTCTTGTCGTCGCGCAGCACCACGTTGAAGCGCGGCCTGTGCTCCTTGATGAGGTTGTACTCGAGCAGCAGCGCCTCGGTCTCGGAGTTGGTGACCGTGACCTCGATGGCGGTGATCTGCTGCACCAGCGCCTGGACCTTGGGATCGACGTTGCGGGCGGCGAAGTAAGTGGCGACGCGGTCCCGGAGGCTGCGTGCCTTGCCGACGTACAGCAGCTCGTGGCCGCCCCCGAACATGCGATAGACGCCGGGGCGGCGCGGGAGCGCAGCGATGTATTCCTTGGGATCGAACACGGTCAGCCTGGGTCCGGGTGCCCGAGGCCCGCGCGCTTGCACGCCCGGGCCATCACTTCGCGGAACATCTCCGGCGTCAGCCGCCGGGTCTGGGTGTTGTAGCGGCTGCAATGATACGAGTCGATGAGCCATCTTGCCTCGTCGAGCGCGTGCTCGCGCCCATGGGCGAACGGGAAATCCGCGCGCCTGAGCCCCTGCGCCATCAGCAGGGCGTCGTGCGCGATGCGCCCGAGCGCCAGGTAGACGCGCACCGCGCGCAGGCCCGCCAGCTCCTCTCGCAGGTAGGCGTTGCAACAACGGACCTCCTCGGGCAGCGGCTTGTTGCCCGGCGGCGCGCACTTGACGGAGTTCACGATGCGCGCGCCGAGGAGCCTCAGCCCATCGTCGGCGGCGGCAGACTCGGGCGCGGTCGCGAGCCCCTGCTCGTACAGTGTCCGGTAGAGGAGGATCCCGGCGTGGTCCCCCGTGAAGGGACGTCCCGTGCGGTTGGCGCCGTGCAGACCGGGGGCTAGGCCTACGATGACGAGCCGCGGGGCGCTCGCCCCGAAGGAAGGCACCGGCCGGGCCCAGTAGCCCGCATGACGCTCGCGTGTCGCCTCGAGGTGGCGCGCGAGGCGCGGACAGCGCGTGCAGCCGGGGTCGTAGGCGGCGCTGCGCCGCACGTCACGCCTGCGGGAGGTCATCCATGTGGCGGATGACCGCACCCGCAAAGCCCGAGGTGCTCATGAGCGTGGCGCCGGGGATGAGCCGCTGCAGATCCTCCTCGACGTTCTTGCGCGCCGCGAGCTCGCGCTTGCCCGCCTTGATCGCCTCGCGCAGCCGCGCCAGGTCGTAGGTCAGCTCCTTGTGCGCGATGGTGTTGGTCACGCCCTTGATGATGAGATCGGCGGCCTCGCGCCAGCCGAGGTAGCGCAGCATCATCTCTGCCGACAGGATCAGCGAGCCTGGATTGACGCGGTCCTTGCCGGCGAAGCCCGGCGCCGTGCCGTGCGTCGCCTCGAACACCGCGAGTCCGTCGCCAATATTGCCTCCGGGCGCAATGCCGATCCCGCCCACCTGGGCGGCGAGCGCATCCGAGACGTAGTCGCCGTTGAGATTGAGCGTCGCGATGACGTCGTATTCCTCCGGCCGCAGCAGCACCTGCTGCAGGAAATTGTCCGCGATCACGTCCTTCACGACGATGTCGGTGCCGCTCAGCGGGTTCGGAAAGGACAACCACGGTCCCGCGCCGATCGGGCGCGCGCCGAACTCCTCCCGGGCGAGCTGGTATCCCCAGTTGCGGAACGCCCCCTCGGTGAACTTCATGATGTTGCCCTTGTGCACCAGCGTCACCGACACGCGGTCGTTCTCGATCGCATAGCGGATCGCCTTGCGAATGAGGCGCTGGCTGCCCTCCTTGGATACCGGCTTGATGCCGATGCCGGAGCTCGAAGGAAACCGGATGGCATGAACCCCGAGCTCGCGCTGCAGGAAGGCGATGAGCCTGTGCACCTCGTCGGAGCCCGCCGGCCATTCGATGCCGGTGTAGATGTCCTCGGTGTTCTCGCGGAACACCACCATGTCGGTGAGGCTGGCGTCCTGCATCGGGCTCGAGACGCCGGGAAAGTAGCGGATCGGCCGCACGCAAGCGTAGAGATCGAGCGTCTGACGCATGGCGACGTTCAGCGAGCGCATGCCACCGCCCACGGGTGTGCCGAGGGGTCCCTTGATGGAGACCACGAACTCTCGCAGCGCCTCCAGGGTCTCATCGGGAAGCCACTGCCCGTAGAGCGCGTTGGCCTTCTCGCCCGAGTAGAGCTCCATCCAGCAGATGCGGCGGCGGCCGCGGTACGCCTTCTCGACCGCGGCATCCACCACGCGGCGCATGGCCGGCGTCACATCGACGCCGATGCCGTCCCCCTCGATGAAGGGAATGATGGGGTTCTCGGGCACGATGAGCGAGAGGTCGGGGTTGACGCCGATGCGGCGCCCCGCATCCGGGACGACGATGTGCTCGTAGCGCATGGGACCTGCGGGGCGCGGCGCAGGGCGCGCCTCAGACGCGCTTTTCTGCGCGGCGGCTCTGGCTGCGCTCGGCGATCAGCATCGCGAGCTCGAGCGCCTGCTCGTGATTCAGGCGCGGATCCACGCTCGAGCGGTAGGCCCTGGCCAGGTCCTGGTCGGTGAGCCCGCGCGCGCCTCCGGTGCACTCGGTCACGTCCTCGCCCGTCAGCTCGATGTGCACGCCGCCCAGATAGGACTTGAGGTCCGCATGGATGCGGAACGCGAGCTCGAGCTCCTTGAGGATGTTCTCGAAGCGGCGCGTCTTGAGCCCGCCGGTGGTCGTCTCGGTGTTGCCATGCATGGGGTCGCACACCCACAGCACCGTCTGACCGGTCTGCCGGACCGCCTCGATGGCCTTCGGCAGCGCGGTCTCGACCTCCTTCGCCCCGAAGCGGTGGATGAGCGTGAGCCGCCCGGGCTGGTTCTGCGGATTGAGGGTCGTCACCAGGCCCTGCAGCCACGCCGCATCCATGGCCGAGCCCACCTTGACGGCAATCGGGTTGGAGATCCCGCGGAAGTACTCGACGTGCGCGCCATCGAGCGCCGCGGTGCGCATCCCGATCCAGGGCAGATGCGTCGACAGGTTGTACCAGCGGTTCTGGCGCGGGATGAAGCGCGTCTGCGCCTGCTCATAGTGCAGGTGCAGCCCCTCGTGGCTCGCATAAAAATCCACCAGGGTCGCCTCGTGCACCTGGCGGCCGCTGATGCCCTCGAAGAAATCGAGCGCATCGCCGATCGCGCGCACGATGCGCTGGTAGGCGTCTTTGAGCGGTGCCTGGTGCACGAACCCCAGATCCCAGTACTCCGGGTGATGCAGGTCGGCAAACCCGCCTTCGACCAGCGCGCGCACGAAGTTCAGCGTGAGCGCCGCGCGCTCGTAGCCGCGCAGCAGCAGCATCGGATCGGCGGCGCGCGCCGCCGCCGTGAACTCCGGCCGGTTGACGAGATCGCCGCGATAGCTCGGCAGCGTCAGCCCGCCGCGGGTCTCGGTGTCCGCCGAGCGTGGCTTGGCGTACTGGCCCGCCATGCGCCCGACGCGGATGATGGGCTTCTTCAGCCCGTGCAGCAGCACCAGGCTCATCTGCAGCAGGATCTTGAGCTTCTTCGCGATCGTGTCCGATTCGCAGTCGGCGAAGGTCTCGGCGCAATCCCCGCCCTGCAGCAGGAACGCCTCGCCGCGCTGCGCCGCAGCGAGCCGCGCGCGCAGCGCCTCGACCTCCCAGGACACGACGATCGGGGGCAGCCGGGACAGCTCGGCCACGGTCCGCTCGAGCGCCTGCGGGTCGCTGTAGACCGGCTGCTGCTGGGCGAGTCGCGTCTGCCAGCTCGCGCTGTGCCAGGTGGTGGTCTCGGGAGAGCGCATACGAATCGATCCTAGCATCCTCAAGTGGCTGGCGTTGCGGGCTCATCGAAGGCAGAATGCGCGCCTTTTCGAGGGTCCCCTATGCGACGCGTATTGATGCTGGGCGCCGGCAAGATCGGCGCCCTGATCTCTGGATTACTAGCAGAATCCGGTAGTTACAAGGTTCAGCTGGCCGACATGGACGGTGCCGCGGCCGAGGCCGTGGCGCGTGCGCACGGGGGTCTCGAGCTCTCGGCCTGTGCGCTCGATGCGAGCCAGCCGGAGCTTCTCGAGCGGCATCTCGCGGCCCACCCGGCCGACGCCGTCGTCTCCGGCCTGCCGTACTACTGCAATCGCGCGGTCGCCGAAGTGGCGCGGCGCGCCGGCACTCATTATTTCGACCTCACGGAGGACGTGGAAGCGACGCGTGCGGTACGCGCCATCGCTTCGGGAGCCTCGCAGGCATTCGTGCCCCAATGCGGGCTGGCGCCGGGCTTCATCAGCATCGCCGCGGCCGAGCTGATCACGCACTTCGATGAGCTGCGCTCGGTGAAGCTGCGCGTCGGCGCCCTGCCCCAGCACCCCAACAACGTGCTCAAGTATTCCCTCACCTGGTCCACCGAGGGTCTCATCAACGAGTACGGCAATCCCTGCCAGGCGATCAGCGACGGCCGTATGGCGGAGGTTGCGCCGCTCGAGGGGCTCGAGGAGATCGAGATCGACGGCATGCGCTATGAGGCCTTCAACACCTCGGGCGGGCTCGGCTCGCTCGCCGATACCTACGGCGCGCGCTGCGAGACCATGAACTACAAGACCATGCGCTACCCCGGGCACTGCGAGCAGATGCGCCTCCTCATGAACGACCTGAAGCTCAATCAGGATCGCGGCACCTTGAAGCGCATCCTCGAGAACGCGGTGCCGCAGACGCTGCAGGATGTCGTGATCGTCTACGCCGCGGTGACCGGCAGGCAGGACGGACAGTTGCGCGA
>Ga0335083_10000074_pt1 | contig 173357 bp, 160 predicted proteins | sample Lox_Sample_42_FD_206716 | JGI IMG/M metagenome (GOLD analysis project Ga0335083, IMG submission 206716) | Soil microbial communities from Loxahatchee National Wildlife Refuge, Florida, United States - Lox_Sample_4.2 | ecosystem: Environmental > Terrestrial > Soil > Wetlands | place: USA... | reverse complement strand
GGCGAAGCCCAGTCGGGCGAGATCATCAGGTGCGCCGCGGAACGTCGCTGTAGCAACCTCGTCGAGGCGAGTGGCATACGGAGTTGCAATGTAGAGCGGGCCTTTTGCGTCCTGCAGTGCGTCCCGCACTCCGTGATCCATCCACAATGGAACGTTCGCTCGCCTGGCAATCTCCAGCGGTTGCTGGCGCACTGACTGTCGAAGAGCCAATGCCATTCTCGGGGCGACGCTGGTGAGATCTTCACCCAGAACGAATACCGCGTCAGACTCCTCGATTTCGCGCAACGTGGGTGTCCGCATGGGACCTCGCCGCAGAATCTCGATCATGCGGTTAGCCAGCTTTGCCTCCGCATCGGCCATTCCCGAGTAGAACTGCTGCGGGCCCACCAGGGTCCGTAGCGCAAAGTTTGCTTCCAGCGATGCCCGTGGTGAGCCGATACCGATTACCCTCCCGCTAGCGACGCGTTCTTCCAACTGGCTCCGGGCCTCGGCAACGGACACGGGTTCGCCGTTGAGCAGCGGCTGTCGAAGGCGTCGTTCGCTGTTCACGAACTCATAGCCGAACCGCCCCCGGTCACACAGGAAGTAGCCGTTAACTTCATGGTTATAGCGATTGACGATGCGCCGCAGACTGCCGTAGCGCTCGCCAGCATCGACGTTGCAGCCCACAGCGCAGTGAACGCAAACCGACGGAGCGAACTGCTGATCCCACTTTCGAGCGTAGTGGTGTTTCAGGGTTTTATCTGTGAAAACTCCGGTGGGACAAATTTCGACAAGGTTCCCGCTGAACTCATTCTCCAGGACACCGTCTTCGCTTCGGCCGAAGAATACTGTGTTGCGCGAGGCGAACGCGTTCAGGTCTTTGCCGCCCGCGTAGTCGCGGTAATAGCGCACGCAGCGGTAACACTGGATGCATCGGTTCGCCTCATGATTTATCAAGGGACCCAGGTTCTGGTTGCGAAACGTACGCTTGTCGAAATCGTAGCTCCGGTAGTCATGACCGCTCATGACAGTCATGTCCTGCAGATGACACTCTCCGCCTTCATCGCAAACCGGGCAGTCATGCGGGTGATTCAGCATGAGTCCCTCGATGACGCCCGCGCGGAAGGCAGTCACTTCCTCATCTGCGATCGAGATGCGTGTACCCTCTGTGGCCGGCGTCATGCATGACATCACAATCTTGCCGTGTGAGTCATGCTCATCCTTAAAGAGTTTTACCGCGCACTGGCGGCAAGCGCCCACCGATCCCAACGCCGGATGCCAGCAGAAGTACGGCAGGTTCAAGCCTTGCGACACACAGCCGTGGAGTAAGTTCTCCTCGGGGTTCATCTCGTAAGGTTTGTTGTCAACATAGACGGTAGCCATACTTATCTCCACGGGCAATGGTGCTCGGCGATGTGACGTTCAAAATCGGCGCGAAAGTACTTCATTGCAGTTTGTAGTGGATCGGCGGCTCCAGGGGCGAGCGCACAGAACGTGTTTCCGGGGCTCCACATGTTGGTAAGAGAGGCAAGCTTTTCGAGGTCACCCGGCTTTCCCTGGCCGTCTTCGACCGATCGCAGAATCCGTTCCGCCCAACCCAGTCCGCTCCAGCAGGGTGTGCAGAATCCACAGGACTCACGCGCGAAGAACTTCGTCATGTTCCACGCCATACCCACCGGGCAGCTGTGGTCATCTAGGACGATCATCGTGCCCGTCCCCAGGCGGCTCCCCGCTTTGGGCATCTCAGTAAAGTCCATGGGAGTGTCGAGATGTTCTTCGACGATAAAGGGTGTAGAGCTGCCGCCCGGCAACAATCCGCGAAACTTCAGTCCGTCACGCATGCCGCCGGCGTGCTCTTCGAGAAGTTCGCGAGCGGTAGTTCCCATGGGCAGTTCCCAAAGGCCAGGCCGCTTCACTTTTCCGCTAACGCCGTATAGCTTTGTGCCCCCATCTTTCGTCCGGCTCAGGCCGTGGAACCACTCCGCGCCGTTGTTGATGATGTGCGGCACACAACTGATGGTCTCCACGTTGTTGACGACTGTTGGTTTGCCGAACAGGCCCACTACAACAGGGAAGGGAGGCTTCGCTCTCGGATTGGCACGCTTACCCTCCAGCGCATTCAGTAATCCAGTTTCATCGCCGCATATGTAACGGCCACCGCTAAGATGAAGATGAAGTTCGAGGCTGTAACCCGAACCGAGAATGTTCTTTCCGAGATAGTGTCGTTCGTACGCTTCCGTGATGGCGCGTGAAATTCGTTCCGCGGCCAGCGTGTATTCACCGCGCAGAAAGATGTAGGCGATGTCAGCTTCGATCGCGAAACCTGCTAAGATCGCGCCCTCGATCAGTTGGTGTGGGTTCCGCTCCAGCAGGAACCTGTCTTTGAACGTGCCCGGCTCCATCTCATCGGCATTGATAACCAGGTAAGTCGGATTGGGCGCGTCCTTCCCCCGCGGGACGAACGACCATTTCACGCCGGTTGCAAATCCCGCTCCGCCCCGGCCGCGCAGGTTTGCGTTCTTCACTTGCGCGATGACCGTTTCCGGAGTCATTCCGCCGTTCAGCACCTTTCGGATGGCCTGGTAGCCGCCGGCCTGCTCGTAGGCGAGCAAATCAAGAGCAGAACCATCCGGGCGAGTATTTCCGGTCAGCGGTTTTTCGATGGTGCTTGTCATTTGTACTTCTCGAGTTCATCGTTGATTTTCAGCGGATCCAGGTCAGTGTGCAGATCACCGTCCACCATCATTGCCGGGGCCCGATCGCAACATCCGAGGCAGACCGTTGGCAGCAGCGTAAAACGATTGTCAGCCGTCGTCTGCCCGGGCACGATGTTCAGACGCTGCTGTAGATGTTCCCGTACTTGTTCGCAGCCCATGATCCAACAGCTCACGCTGTCGCAGACCGAGATGACGTGGCGCCCCACAGGCCTGCGATAAATAAGGTTGTAGAAGGTGGCAATGCTGTCCAAGTCGGTCGGCGACATGCCGATGTGTTCTGCGATATCGCGAAGGCTCTCGTCGGACACCCAGCCGCGGTGTTTCTGCACGATCTTCAGCGCGTCTACGGAAACCGCTTCGCGCTTCGGATAGTGCGCCGCCTCGCTCTCAATCTCGTGAATTTCATCCATCGTCAACATCGCTTAAGTCCTCACCGGTCGACATCTGCCAAGACAAAATCAAGGCTGCCCAAAATCACGACCAAATCCGAAATCGTTAAACCGCGCGATAAGAGCGGCAGGGTTTGAATGTGGGCGAAAGATGGCGTGCGAATACGTGTGCGGTACGACACCGTGCTTCCGTCGCTCACCAGGTAATAACCGTTGTTCCCCTTCGCGGCTTCGATGGCGCCGAGTGCTTCGCCGTGCGGGATCACCGGTCCCCAACTCACGCCCAGAAAGTGTGTGATCAACGTCTCGATGTCGTGGAGCGTGCGCTCCTTGACGGGCGGGGTGGCCAGGTGGTGATCCGATTTGTACGGACCTTCAGGCATATTCTTTACGCATTGCTCGATGATCTTGAGGCTTTGCCGCATCTCCTCGATGCGCACCGCTGCACGGGCATAGCAGTCGCCTTTGGTGGCCGTGGGGATATCGAACGCAAACTGTTCGTAGCCGCAGTACGGCTGTTTCTTGCGGAAATCCCATTCCAACCCGCACGCGCGCAGATTCGCACCGGTCACGCCCCACTCGATCGCCTCGTCCACGGTGAATGCGCCGACACCCTGGGTGCGCGCTTTGAAGATCGCGTTCCGCATGATCGTCCGGTCATACTCGATCAGGCGTGGCGGGAGGTACCGGATGAAATCGAGGAACATCTTCTCCCAGCCCTTGGGCAGGTCAGCAGCCACTCCGCCGATACGAAACCAGGCTGGGTGCATGCGCGCACCAGTGATGGCCTCAACCATGCCGAAGGCTCGCTCACGATCGTTGAACGTGAAGAACACCGGCGACATCTGTCCTAAGTCCTGCGCAAAAGTCCCGTACCAGACCAGGTGGCTGATGATGCGAAACAGTTCCGAAAGCATGACGCGGATCACTTGCGCGCGAGGTGGCACTTTGATGCCGGCCAACTTCTCAACCGCGGTGAGATAGGCCAGGTTGTTCATCACCCCGCCGAGATAGTCGATTCGGTCGGTGTATGGGATATAGCTATGCCAGGACTGGCGCTCGCCCATCTTCTCGGCGCCGCGATGATGGAACCCGATCTGAGGAATCGCATCGACGATCTCCTCGCCATCCAATTGCACGGCGATGCGTAACACTCCGTGAGTGCCGGGGTGTTGCGGGCCGATGTTTACAAACATGAAATCCGAGCCGTCGCGTTCCCGGCTCATTCCCCATTCCTCCGGACGGAACCGAAGCGCCTCCTGCTCAGCCTCCTCTTTTTCGAGAGACAAATGATAGGGCTCCATTTCCGTCGCTCGGGCCGGATGCTCTTTGCGCAGCGGGTGACCGGTCCAGCTATTGGGCATTAGGATTCGCTGCAGGTGCGGGTGCCCCTCGAACTTGATCCCGAACATGTCCCACACTTCACGCTCATACCAATTCGCTCCGGGCCAGAGGTGAGTGATCGTAGGCAGCGAGAGTCGGCCTTCCGCCAAAGCTACCTTGATGCGCAGGTATTCGTTCCTCTCGAATGAGAGGAGGTGATAGACGACGGTGAAATCACTTGCAGGCTGTCCCTCACGATGCTGCCTCATCCGCTCGTCGATAGCGGAGAGGTCGTACAGCATCTTGTAGGGTTGATCGACTTCTTCCTTGAGGAAGCGCAGAAGCGCAGCTATGCGGTCCTTTGCCACCCAAAACGTCGGTATATGGTCGTGTGTCTCCTGAGGTCTGGCAGCCGAGTCAAATCGGAGGCTGATTTCCTCTGCGATGGAGGGAACGGCGATCATACTTCGTCGGTCTCCCGCAACACCGTCATCTTCTTCCGCGACGGCTGCATCAGGTCTCGCATCGAGGGCATAGGTGCGCGAGTGGTTTCCTGGGGACCAACAACCCAACTCAGCGGGCGCCGCTCTGTTCCCACCGCCTGTCGCAATAACAGCAGTCCTTCCAGAAACGCTTCCGGTCGCGGCGGACACCCGGGCACATAGACATCGACCGGCAGGAACTTATCGACGCCCTGCACCACGCTGTAGATGTCGTACATGCCGCCTGAATTCGCGCACGACCCCATCGAGACCACCCAGCGCGGTTCCATCATCTGTTCATAAAGCCGCTGAACGATCGGTGCCATCTTCAGGAAGACTGTCCCGGCGACCACCATGAGATCTGCTTCCCGAGGCGTGCCGCGAATGACTTCGGCGCCGAAGCGCGATACGTCAAACTTGCTCGTTATGCTGGTTGCCATCTCGACATAACAGCAGGAGAGTCCGAAGTTGAACGGCCATACTGAGTTCTTCCGGCCCCACTGCACCAGATCCTCGAGGCGAGACAGCACGACGCTACGCCGCACTGTCTGTTCCAGCGGTTCCGAGTCGCCAATCGCGGTCAGCCCCGTTATGTCCGGCTTGGTTAGCGTCCACTGCATGCGATCCTCACCTCGAACGATCTGTTTTCCTCGACCAGTCCAACGCGCCGACTCGCCAGACATACAGCAGGGCTACCGCCAGCGTTGCGACAAACAGCACAACTCCCCAATACCCGCTCCAGCCAATTTCGCGAACCGCTCCGGCCCAGGCGTACACGAAGACGGCTTCCAGGTCGAAGACAACGAAGAACATCGCCACCACGTAGTAGCGCATTGAAAAACGGACGTGCGCGGACCCCTCTGAAACAATGCCGCCTTCGTACGGTTCGCCGGTGGCAGGTTCGGAGTGCCTTTGACCTAGAAGGTAAGAGACCACAAGAACCGCTGCGACCAGAACAACAACGAAAATGAAATAAACCAGCAGTGGCCAGGTCATGTGAGTTGAGTACTCGCGGTCGTGATGGCCCTGCGCGTCGCCAGAGCACAAAAGCGCTGCCGCATCATTTGTTGTTGGGAAATCCCGAATACAAAGGCCGTAGTACCGCAGGCAAACGAATCTCCATCGTCAGCAGCCCCGCAGTAAAGGTTCGTTCTGGATTTGATCGCTGTGAACATGGGCTCGTGTATCACTTCGTTCCAAGAGAAAGCACGGCGAATGCCAAAAAGACATCGGAATCGAGAGGCGCCCCAAACTGCGCGAAAGACGGGAATTCTGGTGAGGGCAATTGCGGATCTTGTGCGCGAGGTGCGTGCTTGATGTCGATATTCCGTCCTAGTGACGTAGATTTTGTCAGTTCTCCAACTCTTGTTAGAGTGGTCCAGGCGCCACTCATCGGAAGCCGTGGAGCATTTTCACCCGGAACTACGATCATTGCTTGCGGGTCGAATTTCCAGAAGCGCTATCACTGTGTGAACTGGCTTTGCCACAGGTGTTGCCAACGTGGATCAGCACTTCTGATACATGACAAACACTTCTTCCCCTGGTTCGACACCGCAGTTGAACGTAATTCCAAGTGATTTCAGACAGCCCGGCTGGCAGGTAGATTGCAATTGAGATCCACGAGAGACCGGTTGCTTCTATGTTGCAAACGCAACCTAATTAAGAGGGGAGTTTATGTGGATGAGAACGTGCCCAATTTGTAAGCGACTTCTAGAGAAGCTGCGACTTACCGACTATTTCCGCTGTGTATGCGGATGGCATTGGAGTTCCTAGACCAATCGGAATTGCAACCTGAAGAGCATAGGGTAGGCGTGTAGGACGCTGCTCCCGGAATCGCGAAGTGTCCTGCCTCGGCTGCAGAATCACCACTCTACTTGTCTGCCAAACCACTGACACCGCCAAGTCAATCTGCCAAACCACCGTCGCGGGCAGTTTCAGGAATGGTCTGGCTATTCAAAAGCACACTGCGATTCCTCTGCGTCAGCACCTTTAGCTCGCTGTTGGTCAATAGCTTGGCTCAATCTGCACAGCCTGATTCAGCGTTTGGACATTCCGTTGCAATCACTTTGACGAGGAGCACACATGCGAAGGATGGCAGTCGTGATTTTGTCCATCGTGGTGCTCTTTGCACCCGGCTTTGCTGCGGACGCACCCGCAGCATCAGGCTCAATTCGTGGCGAGGTCTTCACTAAGACCACAGACGGAGCACCCGCCGTCTTGTCAGATACGCGCATCGTCCTTCACGGTCCCGTGAGCAAGGAAACCGTGTCGGACGCACGAGGAGCATTCGCCGTCGATGGCCTCCCCCCCGGCATATATCACATCGAGGCGGATGCTCCCGGTCTGAAGGGGACCTTATCAGTGGAAGTGAAACCGGGCACAGCTTCTGTAGTACCGCTCGAACTAGGTATCGCAAGCGTTAAGAGTACGGTTACTGTAGCCGCAAGCGAACCTGCTCCGGCTGAAGAATCCGCCCAGAAGAACACGATCAACCAGTCGACGATTGAAGAGGCGCCCAACGCAAACGAGAAGATCGAAAGCCTGCTGCCTTTAGTTCCCGGGGTAGTTCGAGGTCCAGACGGGCGTATCAACATGAAGGGCGCCCAGGCTACGCAGGCCGGCTGGTTGGTGAACTCCGCGAATGCAACCGATCCAGCCACAGGCGGCGAGGCCATCAATTTGCCCATCGACGCGGTCTCCTCGGCCGAAGTTATCTCGAATCCGTACGATCCAGAGTACGGGAAGTTCACCGGAGCCATTGCCAGCATCGAAACCCGCACCGGAAATCTCAACAAATTTCATGTCTCGGCACAAAATGTCATCCCACGACTCCGGGACCGCGACGGAGACATCGTTGGAATAGAGGCGTTTACCCCGCGTCTTACCTTTACCGGGCCGCTGATCAAAGATAAGGTCGCGTTTATCCAATCTTTCGAGTATCGCTTTGTCCGTACTCCCGTCGAAAGCCTGCCTCCACTGCAGCGCGACATGAAACTTGAGAGCTTCGACTCCTTCAGTCAAGCAGACTGGAAAATCAGTGAGCAACAGACCGCAACCTTATCAGTCGCGGTCTTTCCCCAGAAGCTCGACTATCTGGGGCTCAATACTTTTGCCCCTCAGCCTTCGACGCCCGACCTGCATCAGCGTGGAGAGCAGTTCTCGGCACAGCATCGCTATGTAACCGGTTCGGGTGCTCTGCTTGTATCGCAGGTCGCCTATGTAAAATTCGATGCGGACGTTCTTCCTAACAGTGCAGATCCCTATCGCTTGCTGGTGGAAACAACTGAAGGAGGTTTCTTCAACCGGCAAAATCGCGACACCGATCGGGTGCAGTGGCAGGAGACGTATCAGGCCAACTCGAAACACCTGTTCGGCACACACCAACTCAAGGCTGGGTTCGACTTTTCACGCAGCTCTTACGACGGCTATCAACGGTTCTCACCCGTGGACATTGTTGGCACTGCAGGCACCACGCTGGAACGAATTGAATTTGGAGCCCCCACAAAGTTTGCTGTTCACCAAACGGAGTTCGCCGGGTTCGTTGGTGATGAATGGACCGTTGCATCTCGCCTGGCTTTGGACTTCGGGCTGCGATTTGACACGGACTCAGTCACAGACTCGACGCATGCCGCACCGCGGGCAGGCCTGACGCTCGCACTTACAAGCGATCGCAAAACGTTGCTCAAGGCAGGTGGCGGACTGTTCTACGACCGCGTGCCTCTGAATGTCCCGGCCTTTCCCAGCTTTCCCAGTCGCACTATTATGACGTTCAGTCCGACGGGCGGCGTTGTTTCATCGACCCCATATTCCAACGTTATCGTAGGACAAATCGAGAATCCGCGTAGCGCAGCCTGGAACGTCGAACTTGACCGCCAGGTTCTGGAGCACCTGCTGGTCCGCGTTGCCTATCAGCAACGAAACACCGTCGATAACTTTGTACTCTCGCCAGTAACCACGGCCAGCGGAAGCTTGCTCTCTCTGGTTAACCGAGGGCGCGACTTCTACCGGGAGTTTCAGATCACCGGCCGTTACCAGATCGGTCAAAACACGGTCAATGCTTCTTATGTGCGATCGAAAGCCAGGGGTGATCTTAACGACTTCAACCAGTTCTTCGGCAACGATCCTCAGGCAGTGATTCAGGCAGACGCTCGCGGCCCGTTGCCTTTTGATGCGCCCAATCGCTTCCTGGCATGGGGGGAATTTGTCGCGCCTTGGAAGATCACCGTGATGCCGGTCTTCGATCTCCACACCGGATTTCCCTACTCGGTTGTGAACCAAACGCGGGACTTCGTCGGTCCACGGAACGAGCAGCGATTCCGTGGCTTCAATTCCGTCGATGTTCAGGTCCTCAAAGGATTCAATCTGCCCTTCCACGGAAAGGAACACAAGATCAAGGTCGGACTGGGAGTGTTCAACCTGTTCAATCGATTCAATCCGCGAGACGTGCAAAACGATCTCGACAGCTTCCGCTTCGGTGAATTCTTCAACGGGCCGCCTCGCAGTTTTAGAGGGAAGTTTGTCTTTGGATTCTAGTACGACGAAACGTGCTTATCGCACGAAGAGGTGATTTGATGAAAACAGTAAAGCAGTGTCTCATTCTTGCCGCTGGTAATGGGACACGTCTGAGGCCCGTATCCGCGGGGCTCCCCAAGCCTCTCGTTGAATTTCGCGGCAAACCCATTCTCGAGCACGTCATTCTCCGAGCGCGCCAAGCCGGGATTGAGAGCTTCGTAATTGTCGTCGGGTACCGTTCCGACTTGATTCGCAATTGGCTTGATCGCCGCCAGCTTGGTGTTTCGGTGACCTGGGTAGAAAATCCGGACTATCACAAGTCAAATGGTATTTCCGCACTTAAGGCGAAAGACGAAATCCACGAGAACTTCTTGTTGCTGATGGCGGACCATATCTTCGAGCCTGAAACCGCCGAGGCGCTGTTGCAGCAGCCGCTCGCATCCGACGAAGTCATCCTGGCCGTGGACAATAACATTGATGGCATTTTCGACCTTGACGACGCCACCAAGGTTCTCCGAGATGGTGATCGAATCGCTGATATCGGCAAGGAAATCTCGCATTACGACGCACTCGATACCGGGATGTTCCTGTGCAGCCCGGCGTTGTTTGCCAGGCTTGAATCGGCAACGAAGGATGGCAACTGCTCGTTATCCGATGGCATGCGACAGCTAGCCGCCGAGCGGCGATTGCGAGCTTTTGAGATCGGCGAGGCTCACTGGCACGACGTTGACACGCCCGAAGCATTGGCACACGCCGAAGGCATGTTTCAAGGATTTTTCAGTCAAGAGGCGATTTCTGGGAGCGTTGCCCGTGTCTAGGTTCTTATCGAAAGCGAGGCTGTCCCTCCGGATGTTTGTCGGGGCCTTTGGCATTTTGCTTTTCGCCTATCTGGTCCACCGCGCCGGTCCGGGAAGACTTCTCGCCAGTATGGCCACCCTGGGATGGGGACTGGGCCTGGTTATCGCATGGGGCGGAGTCGCTCATGTGATGAAGACGTGGGCTTGGCGACTGACACTGCTCGACGAGAAACATCGCGTTTCGTTCGCACGGATGCTAGGGCTACGCCTCGCTTCCGAGTCAATTGGCCAGCTTGGCGGCCTCGGACAAATATTTGGCGAAGGTTTGCGTGTATCAATGCTGGGCCCTGCAATGCCGCTCGCCAGTGGAATCGCCTCGGTAACGATTGATCGCGTGTTTTTCATCGTCAGCGCCGCGGTTGTGACCATCGTCGGTTTGTTGGCGGTGCTGATCGTGTTGCCATTGCCACATGCACTAGCGGTGTACGCAAGCCTGTCTGTGGTGGTTCTTCTCGCCGTCATCGTTCTAATGGCAGTTGCGATTGCGAAACGATGGCCGGTGCTTTCAACGACCGCACGAATCATGAGCCGGATTCCGCATTTCAACGGCTGGTTCGAAGAGAAGCAATCGCTGATCCGTTCGGTAGAGATCAATCTGCTCGACTTCTACCACCAGACAACGCGCGCGTTTTGGGCCAGTTTCACCCTCAACCTCGGATGCCACGTGGCGGCCGTTTTCGAGGTCTTTCTGATCCTCTGGCTCATGAGCGCCAAGATCACTCTCTTCGGTGCACTCGCAATTGAAGCATTAACCAAGCTAGTAAATATCATTGGCACATTCAATCCGGGAAACGTCGGCACGTACGAAGGCGGGAACATGCTGATCGTGAAGATCTTCGGACTCAGCGGAGCCACCGGGTTGGCCCTCGCATTCACCAGACGAGTGCGGGCCCTTTTTTGGTCGGCAGTTGGAGTTCTTTCTCTGGTCAAGTTGTCGAAACCCACTCAGCAAACCAATCTCATCGGGAGTAGTGACAACATTATGCGAGTTGAATCTGAATCAAAGTCAACAAAGTGGGCACCGGAAATGAGCGAGTCGCCAGGTCAAACGGCAGTGATCTTGGCGAACAATCTGGGAAGCTTCGGTTCAGGTTCTCCGATACCCAGAGTCGGCGCTCTCCCAATTTTGCTACGAAGCATCTTGGGAGCAGATAAAGCAGGTGCTGCCCGCATCGTTATTGTCATGGATCGGTCGAGGGCTCCACGAATTCATCGGGATCTGCTGCGCACCGGGCGTCTCCCCAGGCATCTTGAGTGGTGTGAATTCAGTTCTGGGGAAACATCTCTCCCTGCAGTGTTACGTCAAATCGCCTCCGAAACGAAACGACTGGTCCTCATAGCGGGAGATCGCACCTATCATCCGTCGCTGCTTAAGCGTGCATTCGAAGTGGATGCGGAAGACGATTCGTTTGTTCTGGTAACCGGTAGTCAACCTGTCGGCATCTGCTCGTTGAGCAGGGAAGTGGCGATTGACGTTGCAAGCCGCTGCCGTTTGGTCGACAGTTCATTCGAGCAAGTACATAGCTGCCTAACTGTCACCGATTTTGTCCGGTACGAATCTGTTCCAGGAGACAAGTGGCAGCGTATTCGTACCGAGCAGCAACGACTCTCGGCTGAGCAGAAGTTGGACCGCTGGCTCGTCAAGCCTACGGACGGAATCTTCGCGAGATTCAACCGGAGAATCTCAATTCCGATTAGCCGCCAGATCATTCGCGTTCCCGTTACACCCAACATGGTCAGTCTCTTCACTCTTGGTGTTAGTCTTGCCGCCGGGATCTTCTTCGGGATTGGTGCCTATTGGTACGTGTTAACGGGCGCGATCCTCTCCTGGTTGGCTAGCGTTCTCGACGGATGCGACGGCGAGGTTGCTCGCTTGAAACTGCAGGAATCCGCTTTCGGCTGCTGGTTAGAGACAATCTGCGACTACCTTTACTATCTGTTTGTCTTCACCGGGATGACCATAGGCGTGGTCCGGACAACCGGCAACCGATCTTACCTGATTTGGGGCGCTCTCCTGGTTGTAGGCGCGATCGCGAGTTTTCTCGCGACCGGACTCCAACGGCATCAGTTGACCAGCGGACGTCCAGAACAATACCTGGGAGTTTGGCACAAAGCGGCCGACACCCGACGTTCGAACCCTTTTCTATATCTCGGCCGGCATACGGAGTTCATTATCCGCCGCTGCTTTGTACCTCACGTATTCCTATTTTGCGCTCTCTTCCACATCATGAACTGGCTCTTAGTCGGGGCAGCCCTGGGTGCAAATCTGGTTTGGATCATTGCACTATACTCCCACCTCACATTTCCTAGGGCTATGACATCAACCGTAGCAGTTCCAGCGAAGAACGCTGTGTTTACAGTCTGATCGCTTAACTGACTTGGTGCTCGTGGCGGGCAGATTCCATAGGGTTGAACACCAGGGTGGAATAGAGTATTTCGGCGAAGTTTAATCTAGCGTCGGCGGTGTCAATCTGGCAATGAGGGAAATACTCACGGGCGACTTCGCGCCTAACCGGTGGTTGGTTTGGCCGCCCAGTTCTCTGCGCATGGTTGACTGGAACATCAACCGCGGCGAGAAACTGCCAGGGATCATTGAATTCCTCGCCGGCGCAAATGCAGACATTCTTATTTTGCAGGAGGCAGACCTCAACGCGCGCCGCACGCATCGGTTGAACGTCGCCGAAGAGATCGCCCGCAAACTGCAGATGAACTATGTTTTCGGCCGCGAGTTCGAAGAACTTGTGCAGGGATCGAAAAGGTCTCCGGCATATCACGGGCAAGCCACCCTGTCGAAGTGGCCCATTTCGAATCCTCGCCTTATCCGCTTCTCGCGGCAGTCAAACTTCTGGCAGCCCCGCTGGTTTTTGCCGCGTGTTGAACCCTTCCAAGAGCGACTGGGAGGACGAATTGCTTTGGTGACCGAGATCGATATTGCTGGCAGCAGACTCTTAACCTACAACCTGCACCTGGAAAGCCGCTCGAATGATGACCTGCGCCTCTCGCAGGTGCAGGAGGTCCTGTCGGATGTGGCCCGTCAAGACCATCAGTGCCCTATAGTAATTGCAGGGGATTTCAATCTGGACGCGTCCAAAGCTGGTGTGGCTTCGGCCCTTTCGAATGCAAGATTTCAGGATGCCATAGCTGCCCCGCGTATACCCACCACCCCCGGGCATCACCTGTTTGAATCGGGAAGTAAGATCGATTTTGCATACGTGCGCGGACCGATACGAGTCGCCTCTGGCCGCGTTCACAACTACGTAACCGCTTCAGACCACTACCCGATATCGTTTACGCTCACTGCAATCCCGCGGTGAACGCTAGGATGACAGCGCTCGCGCTCATCCCTTCTGCCCCGGTGAAAAGGTTAGGGAGTGTTGTCAGTCGGTTCGACAAGAGGCAGCTGTGAAGTTAATTGCAGATCGATCATCAGTGCCATACGGTAGTCCAGTTGAAAAAACAATGTGGTTGCCTTGGCGGACAGTACGGTGCGAAAGACGGGAATGTACTTTTCCCGGAGTCGGATGAGGGAGTCCTCTGTCGCAGTTCGTCCTTTGAGGTATTGCTCTGCCTGCTGATCGCTCAGGTCGCTGTAGCTTTTTAAGTAATCGTGGATGAGTGCGGACTTCCTATCAATGATCTTGCTGTATTCCGCAGTATATTGGTCGTAGAGCGGCCAGAATTTCTCCGCCTCCTTATCCGTCAACTTCATGTTGGCAGCTATGATCTGTCGTTTTTGGCTGCGGAGGTTCGTCCTAAGGAGCTTAATCTCCTCTTCCGAAGGCGGCTGAAAGTCTTCGCCGACGGCTGAGGAAGCACTCGGAGTCTGGGCTCTTTCGAGCGCTGGGGCATTCTGACTAAACGCGCCGCTCACCGTTGCCAGCAAGAATGTTGCCAGTATGGCGAACGGTGAAAGCCATCGTGACTTGTTCATTGTTCTCCTTGATGACGGGACTTTCCACTTCATCTATTGGCCTCGACCTGAGCCCTCGAAAGCTCATCCGGCGTCTGACCATCTTGCGAAACATGGGTAGGTTTGGGCAGCGTCGATTTCTTGATAGTTCCAGCGATGTTGTGAGCCAGGTTGTGGGTAACTCTCATATTGCTTCCGAAGAAACGAACGCTGGCTTCCGCCAGGTTGTCACTGACAACGCGGCCGTCACGTGTCTCCAACTGGCATTGCACTTTGAGCTTTGTGGCGCCTGCTACGGTGGTGACTGCGCGTTTCGTCTCGCTGCCGGCGTCGAATTTGCGTACATTGATTTTCAAAATGAGCATGTCTGGTGTTGTCGTGGCCAGGCGATCCCCACTGCGGTAAATGTTTTGGAATTTATTCGTCTTCTCGAGCTCCGACAAAAGGTTTTCATAGATCGCGACCCGAAAGGCGGGATCCAAGTTGACGTCGCCGGAATTCACCTCTTCAACTTGCACACTCCACTCGCGATCGCCACCCTTCTGGGCAGATGCATTCCCCTGCTGAGCCGTGAAAACAATAAGCGCAATGCCCAGAAACATGAGACGCCGTGATAGGGCAACAGTTGACTTGCTAGTTACTTGCATCGCGAACCTCCGGAACCGCTTTCCCATTGGCCGGATCCACCTGCGGACCGACACGCGCGCCTTGACTCACCAATTCATCCCGTACCTTGGCTCCTTGTCCTGTCGGCAACTGGAGAATGGCGCCATGAATACCACCGTCGTCATCGCGGTAAATCAGGGCAATGTCGTCATACTTCTTGTGGGAGAAGAGGCTTACAACTCGTCCTCCACCAAATGGGACTGCCGCTCTGCCGAGCGTCATCGGCACTCCTCCCACCTGCTTGTCTTGTTGAGAAAGGAAAATCGCCTCTATTGATACCGTGGAGAGCAGCGTAATTCCTTGCTTCTTGTTTTCGAAACGCAACGACCCATCTTTCACGGTCAGAGACCCTGGGGTGTTTGGGCGTGTACCAGCCAATCCGAGGACATGCGTTACCGGGAAGCTCGGATTGGCGGTCCCCCCTTCGGTGTTGGTAGTTTGCGCCAGCGCGCCTGCACAAAAAGATAACAAGAGGACGAGGCAGGGGAGGGCTCGAACGATCTCCCGTCGTCCTCGCCGTTGTTTTGCCAAAACATTGAGTTGTTTCATCAATCTGCCTTCTAGACCCTCATTGGTATATTGCCTGGCTTAGACCATGCTGTTCTTGTTATGGCACGTGGGCTTCCAAGACGACGGGGCTTGATCGCGGTCCACTTAATTGACACGTGTAATTGAACTTATAACTCTTTCGCACGCGAAGGCTGGTCATGGCGCAGTTCCTCGGGAGCGATCGGTACGCCAAGCCTTTGACACGAGGAGGCAATCCTCCGACTACTGACAGCCGAAAGCGAGCGAACATCGGTCCGCGGTGAGTACTGACGGGAGCGGATGCGATTCTAGATTGGTCAGAACCGCTGCTGAGAACGTGGCAGGCCAGCCTCGATCAGCAATTTCGCGCTCGATGCCGAAAAAGGAAGACGCTTGTGTCTGGGTAACATCAGTCCACCGTTCGCGAAGCGATCTTTACTACGTCGGAGAAACTTGTCGGCTTCTGTCCTGCCCGTGTCCGATACAATGCATGTGCAACACTGCCAGACAGCGTTGTTGATTTCCGCATTTTAATGCGCAGGGCGAAACGGGCGTTTACGTCCATGGTGGCCGATTGCAGCTACCAAGAACCGCAGTCTGCGACGCTTCGTTTACCCCACTTCTGATCGGGGCGCGGCCAATGAGCACCAAGGATGTGCCAACTATATTCATTGTCGACGATGATAGAGATGTGCGCGAGTCTCTCCAGGAACTGCTGGAGTCTGTCGGCTTGCATTCTAACTCCTTCGGAACTGCCCAGGAGTTCTTGTCGAGCCCACGCGGTGACGGTCCCAGTTGCCTAATTCTTGACGTGAGACTTCCTGGCATTAGCGGCTTGGACCTTCAGCACGAACTGAAAAGAGGGAGAGTCAGTATTCCAATCATCTTTCTCACAGCACATGCGGACGTTCCGATGTCGGTCAAAGCCATGAAGTCTGGCGCTGTTGAATTTCTCACCAAACCGTTCAGACAACAGGATTTGCTCGATGCAGTTCAGCGATCGCTCACTCGGGATCGAATCGTCCGCGAAAAGCAGCGAGACACTGCTGAACTGCGACAGAGATACGACACATTAAGCGTCCGGGAGCGCGAGGTGATGAGTCTCGTCGTTTCCGGGATGCTCAATAAGCAAATTGCGGCAGAACTCGGTGCTAGTGAAGCCACTGTCAAAATGCATCGGAGCCAGGTAATGAAGAAGATGCTGGCTAAATCCTTGCCTGAGCTCGTCAGAATGGCGGACAAGCTGAAGTCCATCACATAGGCGACTTTGCGTGAATCGATCTTTCCCTCGCAGGATTATCGATAGTAAGGATCTAATCTCCTAAAGTCTGGTTCAGTCAGCCTAAAGGTTGATTGCTCCAAGAGAACCAATGACGTTAGGCTGCCCACATGTCGGCGAACCAGACGTCCAAGTTAATAGCGATCATTGATGACGATGAGGACATGCAAGATTCACTGGGCGATCTAATGGAGGCGGCTGGGCTGGTCGCACGGTGCTTTGGATCTGCGGAAGAGTTTCTTGCGTCCGATTTGCACACTCGAGCTGCGTGCCTAATTGTTGATATCCGTATGCCGAAGATGTCGGGGCTGCAGTTGCAGGCCAGGTTGAAAGAAGAGGAATGCAATATTCCAATCATCTTCATCACGGCTCATGGAGATGCCAGGATGAGAATTCGAGCGATGAGAGAGGGTGCAGTCGAGTTCCTCGCAAAACCGTTCGATCATCACTTGTTGCTCAAAAAGGTCCGTGCAGCACTTGATATGTGAGCAACCTCGGCCATTGCAGTCGTGTGGGAGCCGTAAAAGTAGAGGTTTCTGTGGGAAAATATGCAACAGTCATGAGTCCTGGGCCGGAGCAGGCCGAGCGTACTTTTGAGCGGATCATCGGCAAGAGCGCTGCCCTCGAAATTTGTTCTCGAGCAAGTGGAGCAGGTTGCGCCCACCGACTCGACTGTTCTCATCGAGGGGGAAACCGGTACTGGAAAAGAACTCATTGCTCACGCCATTCACAACGCCAGTCAGCGTTGCGGACGTGCTTTCATAAAGCTGAACTGTGCGGCGATCCCGCTGGATCTTCTGGAAAGTGAATTATTCGGTCATGAGAAAGGTGCCTTCACCGGAGCCATCGCGCAGAAGATTGGCCGCTTCGAAATGGCCGATAAAGGCACGCTATTCTTGGACGAAGTGGGCGATATCCCTCCTGCGTTGCAGCCGAAGTTGCTACGCGTGTTGCAAGAGCAGGAATTCGAGCGCCTGGGGAGCGGTCGCACCCACAAAGTGGATGTTCGGCTGGTAGCTGCAACGAATCGGAATCTCGTGCAGATGGCAGCTCGCGGACAATTTCGCAGTGACCTGTATTATCGTCTGAACGTCTTCCCCATCTTGCTGCCGGCGCTTCGAGAGCGCCGGGAAGATATTTCCGCTCTAGTAATGCATTTCGTGCAGATGTTTAGCCGCCGCATGGGGAAGCAAGTCGACAGCGTTCCCCCGGAAACCATGGCCGCCTTCCAGTGTTATCCGTGGCCTGGCAACATCCGCGAGTTGCAAAACCTGGTGGAGCGAGCGGTTATCCTTTCCCGGGACGGGGTGCTCCCAAACCCGTTGCACAAAAAGCGGACTGACCCTATCTTGGCTAATCTCCAATCCTCGATGCTGGAAGAATCAGCTCGCGCTCTAATATTGGAAACGCTTGAGCAAGTTGGGTGGGTGGTAGGTGGATCAAAGGGGGCGGCGGCAAAATTAGGATTAAAGCGAACCACTCTGATGTACAAGATGAGGCGATTGGGGATCTCACGACCCACGTCTCTGGAAGGAACTAGCGTTCCCGGGTTCGTGCAAGAGGATGCACAGATTTGGGAGTAGAGTTGGCAGCCCCACAAGGAAGCGAGCGCGAATGGCTCGAGCGGGAAACTGTAAACGACCCGATTTTTCGGCGTCGTTCGTCTGGCGCTTCGGACGGCCCCTGGAATTTGGTGCGGCTCATGGCCGGCATCGCGAAAATCGACACGATGTCATCCGATTGCAAAAAACCACGCTAACCGCTTGTCGGGATGACTGGGCACGTGAGCTTAATTGGCCAGCCATAAGCGGGCACGACGCGTTTTCGTGTTTGTGAGCTTGCTGATGGTAGAGCCGCCTTACTTCTGATCGTGACGGAGATCGATGATGTTGCGCCCGCACACAGTCGCACATCTCGCAACATTGTCAGTGCTGTTGGTGGGCTTTGTGCTGACCGGATGCCACTCCTCATCGAAGAATCCAACTCCCACAATTGCGTTTAGCAAGGTTGCCGCCGCATATCAGGAGAGTCCCTACAATGCAGACATATTCGAACGTGACTACAAGACGGACATGATCGAAGGTCGTGCCACAGGGGCCCGACCCGGGCAGCGAATCGTGTTGTACGCAAAGACTGATGGACGATGGGGCGTGTGCCGGCAATCAGGTCAACCGTTTACCAATATTGAAACTGACGGCCGGTGGAAAGCTGCAGTACACCTGGGAATACAATATGCCGCTTTGTTGGTTGATCCGGCCTACAATCCGCCTGAACAAACTGAATCGTTGCCGATCGTCGGCAACGGCGTGGTGGCGTTGGCAGTTGTTAACGGGGAAGGCGCAGCGCCGGTACTCCCGTCGCCCAAGATACTGAACTTTAGCGGTTACGAGTGGACGACGAGCGCCGGGCCAATCTTTCACGCTGGGTCAAGAAACTTTTTCGATCCTGCAAACGTTTGGACGGACGAAAGAGGTGCATTGCATCTTCGCATTTCGGGAAGTCCGGGAAAGTGGGCTGCGGCGGAGCTGAAGCTCACACGTAGCCTGGGATACGGAACCCTACCGGTTCCAGGTGCGCGATGTCTCTCATCTCGAGCCTTCGGCCCTTCTAACTCTAATCGCCTGGGACGGCGTTGGCACAGAGAGCAACCGGCGCGAATTGGACGTTGAGCTTGGTCGTTGGGGACACCTTGATAATACCAACGTAAATTATGTCGTCCAGCCTTACTACGTTCCAGCTAACTATGTTGCTTTTCGGGCACCGCCTGGTCTTTACACACATTCGTTTCGGTGGGAACCCGGGAAAGTGACGTTTTCGACGGTAGCAGGATCGGGCAATACAGGCGGTGCCCGTGTCATTAGCCAGCACGTGTTTACCTCCGGTGTACCTTCACCGGGGGAGAATCGGTACGCATCGCTTTGTATGTATTTCATCGAGGTCCGATACCCCTGAAAAACGAAAATGAGGTCATAATCGACAAATTCGAGTACCTCCCGTGACTTGCTGGTTGAAGCAAGCCCGATGGACTCTTGTTGGAATCGTGCTGGCGTGCCTTGTCACCAATGCACGTGCACTCGATCCCAACCGTCTGCCTTCGCAGTACGTCCGGGAACAATGGTCGACCAAAACCAAATTTCCCGGCGGCGCTGTCAACGGCATCGCGCAAACCTCAGATGGATACCTCTGGATTGGAACCGACAGAGGCCTGATACGTTTCGACGGCTTCACTTTCAGCCCTGTCTCTCTTACTTCCATCACCAACGCTTCGAACGCTCCCATATTGCAACTGCTTACGGATGCCGGCGGAAAACTGTGGGTCCGACCAGAGGGCGCCGACCTCGTACGCCAAAAAGATGGCAAGTTTGAGAGCGTCAGATACGGTCAGGACTCAATCACCGCACTGTCAAAAGATAATCACGGCGGAGTACTCGTTTCCGACATCGAGCAGGGCACATTCCGTTTCACAGCGGACGACGTGCAGAAACTGGGACCGTCTTCGCCGCCAGTAATCTCCATGGCAGAAACGGCCGATGGCAAGGTTTGGCTGGGGACACTCGGTGATGGCCTCTTTTTTCTTGAGGGCGGGCGAGCTACCAAGGTGAACACAGGATTACCCGACCGAAAGATCAATTCTTTGCTGCCGAGCGGTCAAGAGTTGTGGGCCGGTACCGACACGGGCTTGTATCGCGGAAACGGCGCAGGCTTCCGTCGGCTCGAATTACCGTCGTTCCTCGGTAATGTCAAGGTTTTGAGCCTCCTGCGCGATCGTGACTCGAATATCTGGGTGGGAACGGCGCGCGGGCTACTGCGCGTCAACGGAAAAGGCATTTCGTTCTTTGAAGAAAATGAGCTTCGCGGGGACGGTGGGATTACCGTTCTATTCGAGGACCGCGAAGGGAATCTCTGGATCGGAGGTGCGCGGGGGTTAGGCCGCATTCGGGACAGTGCGTTCGTGACTTATTCATCTGTTAGCGATCGTCGTTTCGAACACAATGGCCCTGTATATGTCGACCCGGAGGGCCGCACCTGGTTCGGTCCCGCTCAAGGTGGGCTGTATATTCTCCAGAATGGCCGCGTTCAACCCGTTACATCGATACCTTCAAATGAGGTCGTCTATTCCATCGATGGACGGGCAGATGTGGTGTGGGTCGGACGTCAACGCGGAGGACTGACCCGTCTACAATTTCGCAACGGTGCGATAACGAGCCAGAGCGATACAGAGGCAAACGGACTGGCCCAAAACAGTGCCTATGCTGTCTATGAGAGCCGCGACGGCTCTGTGTGGGCCGGCACGCTAAACGGCGGCGTTAGCAAATTCAAAGATGGGCGCTTCACTACCTATACGACGTCCAACGGCCTCGCTTCGAATACCGTCTCGTCCATCCTCGAAACCCGCGATGGTGCAATGTGGTTTGCCACACCGGGCGGGCTGAGTTCTTTTTCAAACGGCCAATGGAGAACCTATACAAAGGCGGAGGGTTTGCCATCGTCCGAGGTGAACTGCCTTTTCGAGGATTCGTCGGGAACTCTCTGGAGTGGAACGTCTGCTGGTCTTGCCTTTTTTGCCTCCAACCGTTTTCAAGTTCCTAATCAATCGCTCGACGTTTTACGCGAACAAATCCTCGGAATGGCGGAGGACAAAAGCGGAAGGTTTTGGATCGCGATCTCACATCATGTTGTCCGCGTTCCGCGTGACAAACTGCTAAGCGGTGTTGTGAAGGAAGTCGATGTTCACGAGTATGACCAGACCGATGGTCTCGAGAGCACTGAAGGAGTGAAGCGGAGCTACTCTGTGGTCTCGGATTCAAACGGCAGGATCTGGTTTTCACTCAGCGGCGGCTTGTCGGTTGTTGCCCCATCCAAGCTCAATGGCGATTCGCCTCCCGCGCTGCCTCACATCGAGGCGATCACCGCCGATGGCAACACCTTGAATCTCACCGCTTCCGTTGAAATTCCTCCATCTCCCAGGAGAATCACATTTGAGTACACGGGGCTGAGCTTCGCGGCGCCCGAGAGGATTCGCTTTCGATATTTCCTGGAAAATTTCGACCGTAGCTGGAGCGAGCCGCTTGCGACGCGGGAAGCCGTTTACACGAACCTTGCGCCAGGTTTCTATCGATTCCGGCTAGTCGCAAGCAACAGCGACGGATTGTGGAACGGGCCAGAAACCGCCATCGCTTTCAACGTCGCCCCGGCCTACTATCAAACTTACTCGTTTCGACTGTCTTGCGTTGCCGTCTTTATCATGCTGCTATGGGCACTCTATCAACTGCGGCTCCGCCAGCTTGCGCGGCAGTTCAACATGACATTGGATGCGCGTGTCAGCGAACGAACGCGTATCGCTCGAGAGTTGCACGATACGCTCCTGCAGGGATTTCAGGGAATCACACTGCGGGTACAGGGTGCAGTCAAGAACATCCCTAAGGATGATCCCCTCAGAAAAGCGATAGATGACGCACTCGATCGGGCGGACGAAGTTTTGCATGAAGCGCGGGATCGTGTTCGGAATCTCCGTCGACGCAGGACGGACGAAAATGATCTTCCGGATCGTTTGACTAAGTGTGGGCAAGAGCTCGCGAAGGATCACGCTGCTACCTTCACTCTCGTAATCGTCGGTGAACCGAAAGTTCTTGAGTCCACGGTGCAGGATGAAGCATCCAGAATTGCCGAGGAGGCTTTAACCAACGCATTTCGCCATGCTTCAGCTGCGAAGATAGAGACCGAGATCACGTACGACTCTTCCGCACTTCGGGTGAGAGTGCGAGATGATGGAGTCGGCATCGATAAATCGGTGCTGTCAAACGGCCACCCTGGACACTGGGGTCTGACCGGAATGCGCGAACGCGCCCGTGCAATTCGCGCCGAACTGAATATCTGGAGCCGCGAAGCAACGGGGACAGAAGTCGAGCTCGTGATACCGGCTTCGATCGCATATCCGCAGGAAGAAATGAAAGCTACCTGATAGCCAACAATGGACTTTCAAGATCAAGGGTTCGATCAATGGTACCGCGAGGCAAATCACGATACTTACCGTCGACGATCATCCGATACTGCGCGAAGGCATTGCCGCAATCATTCAAGGTGAGAAGGACATGCTGATCGTGGGCGAGGCGTCCAATGGTCGCGAAGCCATCGAGATGTTCCGGAGCAAGCGCCCCGATGTCGTATTGATGGACCTGCAAATGCCGGACCTGAACGGAATCGATGCTATTACGGTCATTCGGCAGGAACATCCGCAGGCTCGGGTTATTGTGCTGACTACCTACGAAGGTGATGTTTTGGCGCGCCGTGCACTAAGGGCAGGCGCAACCGGATACATCCTGAAATCCATGATTCGGACGAAGTTGCTGGATGCGATTCGCGCGGTTCACCTCAGGCGGAGGTATATACCGGAGAAAATCGCGATTGAACTCGCGGAACATTTCACGGAAGACGATTTAAGTGAGCGCGAGGTCGAAGTGCTTCGAGAAGTAGCTCGCGGTACCTCCAATAAGGCCATCGCTTCACACCTTTCCATTTCCGAGGCAACTGTAAAGGCGCACTTAAAAAACGCGATGCTCAAGCTAGGGGCCTCTGATCGCACTCATGCCGTCAACATTGCGATGACCCGCGGCTTCCTTCTGTAGTCATTCCTCTATCCTTGCCTGGTGAGTGCTGGAGTGGGTCGTAGCGATGCGTCCACTTATCGTGCACGCATCATCAAAGGCCACAAGTGTTGCGCCCAGGCGAGTGCTGCACATTGAATATGCAACCCAACCAAAACTGCTTGATGGACTTGAGCTGGCAGCAGCATTAAAACTGGGGAAACACACTGGGGAACAACCTTGCCTAAATCTGCCTATTTGTAACCACTAAAATGCTTGGGAAACCGTTGAAACCATTTGTTTGTGGTTTCTGATTCAAAATCAGTAGGTTGAAGGTTCGATTCTTTGCAACGATGGCCTCATCTAGGCCGAGATTGGCAGGCGTCGATCGCGATTGGTGATGTAACGATCCCGAATTTGTCGCAGTATTTCTAAGAGCTTTTGGAGAATCGGCGAATCATTTTCCTCGTGGTAGACGATACCCGTTTCGATTTCAATTGCGCCCTTGATTCGGCAGACTGCCACACGTTCTTTCGTAGCTGCCAACACCGATTCTGGGGCGAGTGCGATGCCAAAACCCTCCGCCACCAAATGTACCGCTTCATGAGGGCCAGCAGCCTCATGAGTGGTGACATATGCTCCCGTTCGTTCAAACTGATTTAGCAGATATTCGGAAAACGCAGGTCCATAACATCCTGGCGTCAACAAAATCGGTTCTCGTCGGAGGTCCGTCATCACGAGCTCGTCAGTTTTCGTAAGCGGATGCGAAACGGGGAGCGCTGCGGAAAGTGGCTCCCGGAAAAGTGGTTTTGTGACTAGCTCTTCTTCGTTGATAGGCAGGAGCATTAAGGCTGCCTCCAATTCATGCGATAACAGTTTTGACACCAATTCTGAATAGTTTGCATTTTTCAATGCGTAGTGTGTCCCGCCGATTGGTCTCATTCGACGAATCGCAGACAAAAAGTGCAGATCGATACACGGGCAATACCCGACTGTATAGGTTGCGCGACCTAGGTTCGTGATTTGCTTTGAGACACTGACGGCTCGTTCAGCATGGACTAACGCCCGGCGCGCTTCCGCTGCGAATCTAACGCCGGCAGGCGTGAGTTCAACCCATCGCTTAGACCTTCGGAACAGCTCGACACCGATTGTTCGCTCCAATTCAAGAATCTGACGGCTTAATGATGGCTGAGCAGTGTGGAGACGTTTGGCAGCGCGTGTGAAACTTAACTCTTCCGCAACTGCGACTACATATTGCAAAACGCGAAGGTCGACAGCACCCGGATACATCGTTTAAAACACCGAATTGCCTTACTTCAGGGATCGTAGGCTGTTTCGGAGATCCTTTTCTGGTTGTCTGGATGCTGCCCAATTTTGTAGCAGTTGCTTTGGAATGACGCTTTCTTGAACACGGTTGGACCTTAGTCACTCCTGTGAGTTACCCCGAAACCAGCAGCTCTTTATGAGATCTCTGTTTGCGGGTGGCTGATTCCGTGCTGTTTTCGGGTACAGGGAAATCTACCGAATCGGAACATCGCGACGTTGTCGGAACCTTTGAATCCGTTGACAGTGATGGGGATCAATGAGTCGCGCGCTTGCCACCGTGCTCGTCCACTTCAGACCAGCCATTTTCTCTGCCGGTTGGTGCGTGTTCATCACTCATCCTTCCGGTCGCCAATTCAGTCCACGACAGACAATCGACGCCAGCTTCTTCGGCGTCCATCACCATTTTCCGAAGACGCTGCTGCTCCGCCCTGACCCGCGAGATGAGGCGAGACAACTGCCAATGTATTCCAGGCTTCGATTCGGGCAGACCTAACGCATTTCGAGCGTCATTTTCCTGCTCGTTAAGCGCGAGGATATGTGATTCCATGCCCTGGAGATTGACTTTGCGCTGCATTCTCGAAAGTCTCGCCAAATACCCATGAGGTATCTATGACGGAAATCACCCACTGGTGTTCGGCTTATGGCCGATTGGCTATACTGCTGAGACTCGAAAGGATGGCAACGATTATGGACACGCAAGGCATTATTCAGCAGCTACGAGCGGAGCGCGACCGCATCAATTCGGCTATCGAGGCGTTGGAAGAAAGCAACAGCAGTTCCGCTCCCCGTGCGCATGCAAAAGGCCCGAAGAAGCGCGGCGGTATCAGCGCTGCGGGTCGACGGAAGCTGTCGCAGATGATGAAGGCTCGGTGGGCGGCACGCCGGAAAGCTGACGGGAAGAAAAAGTAGCCCGAAATGTCGATTCTTTCAACCAGACGAGGGCCGTCGCACACGAATATCTGTACGAAGTGTTTGTACGAAAAATGTACGAAGCGGCGCGGAAAATGCGGATTACACGGATCGTGAGAACGAGAAATCTGTAACTTACAGACAAAAACACGCCCCCAGCGTTTGCCCTCTACTGCGACGACTTCCGATCGCAGATACACAAAGATTCCATGGTCCAATTATGGTCCAATAACTGTTCCGAAGTATGCCCAAACGCGATTTTCGGTGCCACCCGTGTCGCGTAGTTTCAATTACTTACGAGCTGTTCAGTCTCTTTCACGGCGGTAACACGGGTTCGAATCCCGTCGGGGACGCCATAAAACAAAGAACTTATTGAAATCCGCTAACGTCGGCGATACGAGAACGTTAATCCCCGGACGTGCCTTTCTTCCGCTTCCTAGGCTCGCCAGCTTCGTCTACGCCGCGCGCTTGGTTGGAGTGACCGCCTGTGTGTAGGTATCCGCCGTCACTTTGTAGTTCGAATGGCGCAGCAACTCCTGAATCGTCTTGATGTCCTCGCCATTCGCTTTCATCAAAGTGCCGAACGTATGCCGCAACCTATGCCGGCCCACGCTGCCTGGAATCCCCGCCGTTTCGAACACCGGCTTCAAATGAGCCCGAAAAGAGAGCTGCCGTAGACCTTGATCATTCAGCTTCGTCGACATTAACGGCCAGTTATAGTCACGATAGAAAAATTCGATTTGACGACGGTCCGAGTTGATCGGCAGAATCCACGCACACAATCGATGGAACGAATCATAGTTCCTCCCTCTTCTCGACGCCGAGAGGAGGTTTCCTCTCGGCACGACGCAGTGCCACTCAGCTAAGAAAAAAAGTAGCGATCTCTGGTCAATGGGGGTCGTCTGGTTTCTCGACTTTTGAAGGGCACTTCTAAGTGAGCCTAACTGTCTTGTGCAGCTTTGTGCAAAGCGCGGTAAAGCGGAGGTGATGCGATGGGTCGCACAGCGTTGCTGTTTGAGTTATTGATGGCGGCATTCTTTTCCATTGCTTGCATTCGTGCACATCCACCCTTCGATATCGAGCGCAGGCTCAAATTCTCGGAGTTGTTTTGCCTTTCTGATCGGATTGAAAGGTTGAAGCGCAGCCAATGGCAGTGGTTCTCAATGGTGGCTTTGCTGCTCGTAGTCCGCTTGCAACAGCCGGTGCCGATCGTTCTCGAGGCGCTCGTGGCGATGCAGTTCATCGTGTTTCTTGCTTTGCCTACCTGCGCACCCGGAAGGGTGGGAGGTCGCAAGTGATTACTGAGCTATGGGACGCAGCCGACTTCATCCGCCGGGTCCATAAGCAACTACGGTTCGGAAAGCTGTCCCGATTGCCGCTGCGGTTGCTCCGGTTCGAAATGCGCGGAGAAACCGTGGAATGTGAATGGATGGTTCGACCAATGGACCCATGGGATGAAGCCTTGCCGAGAGACATTGGGCTGAGAAATCAGACTTTGCAGGCACTGCAGGATGCCATGGCTTTGCGCGAATTGCTGTTCGAGATTTTGCCTACCGCCCAGACAGCAAAGTTTCGCGCATACAGGCGAGCAGCGGGAGGCTTGACCGAATTGGTGATCACGGGAAACAGCAGCAGGCAGGACCAGAGTCCGCTCCGAGTGGCCTCGGTAGCGATGCGCGCCAAGCTGTGCGGGCTCCATTTTTCTCTCGATGACGGCGTGCTGGAACCGCTGTCGGTGAAAGATGGCAAATTCGGATTTGCGACTTAACGGACCCAACCTGGGTCAAGGAGATGAACTAATGGCAGCGAATAAAGCACAAGGCCGTGGATTTGCGACATTCCTTGTCGGACTCACGGTGGCGTGCGTGGGGTTATCTCAGTTTTCCAGTGGGCTTGGAAAGGTAGTGGCAATTGCAGGCGGAGCAGTCGTTGTCATCAGTCTGCTGGGCTTCCTGAAGATCAAGTCGCTCGAAGGCAAAGTGCCGAGGGACGGCTCGCCGTTAACGATGAAGTTACTAGGAGCCTTTGTTGCCTGGCTGGGGTGGGCTGTGGTTCTTGTGGGACTGCACTTTGTTAGCGGACCAGGAGGCCGTATTGCGCTTGCGTTGCTGGGTATCTGCATAAGCCTGTTCGGCATCATTTATGTGCTCCCGACCGCCTTTAACAGGAGCGCGATCTGGAAGGCGTAAGGGTCCTGGCATCGATTGCGAAAACAAAAAATAAGGAATGGGAGCGACAAGAATGAAACGATTCTGCATGATTCTTATGCTGGCCTGTTTTGTGATCGCAGGCTCCGTTGCTGGCCTGGCGCAGACCAACGCGCCGGCGTCGGCGACTCCTGCAGCAACGCCCGCGCCGTCGGCTGCAACAGCCGAGTTAAAGGACGCCAGTTCCAAGGCGCCCACCACGGATCAACTCAAGAACGGTGATCCGGGCGGAGCGCTGACCGGCACAATCAACGATGTTCCTGCCTCTGACAGCAAGGTCGGAGTGACCCTTCCCGACGTGGCAAACCAAGTCGGACAAAACAAGATTGCCGTCAACTTTACCTGGACACTGATCACAGGCTTTCTGGTCATGTTCATGCAGGCTGGTTTCGCGATGGTGGAAGCCGGCTTATGCCGCATCAAGAATGCAAACCATACCTACATGATGAACTTCTTCGTGTACGGCTGCGGCTTACTTGCGTACTGGCTGATTGGTTTTGCCATTCAGATGGGCGGCGCGGCCGGCAATGGAAATCTGGGCGGTCTGAATCCGCTCACCGCCGAGCACCCCATCACTCTGTTCGGCAAGACGTGGGGCTTATTCGGGGCGAGCGGAATGTTCCTGGCAGGTCACGCTTACGACGTAGGCGTAATGGTCATCTTCCTCTTCCAGATGGTGTTTATGGACACCGCTCTGACGATTGTGACAGGTGCGTGCGCAGAGCGCTGGAAGTTCATTACGTTCTCAGTATCGTCTGTACTGATGGGAGCATTTACCTACCCGCTGTTCGCTAACTGGGCGTGGGGAGGTGGCTGGCTTTCGCAGTTAGGAACCAACCTGGGTCTAGGCAAAGGCTACTGCGACTTTGCCGGGTCAGGCGTTGTGCATGCTGTCGGGGGACTCACCGCATTGGCTGTGGCGATGATTGTCGGCCCTCGCATCGGCAAGTTCAATCGTGACGGATCGCCGAACGCGATTATTGGTCACGATATCTCCGCCGTGCTGATCGGGTGCTTCATTCTGGCCTTCGGCTGGTTCGGATTCAATCCGGGCAGTACGCTGGGAGCATCCGCCAACGGGAATCTTCGGATCGGCTCGGTGGCCGTGGATACCATGCTTGCGGGTTGCACTGGAACGTTTGGAGCCATTCTGTACATGTGGATTCTGAAGGGCAAACCCGATGCCTCCATGAGCGGCAATGGTCTGTTGGCAGGGCTGGTTGCCATTACCGCACCAAGCGGTTTCGTGAGCGCACCCAACTCCTGCATTATCGGACTGGTTGCTGGGGTGCTTGTATGCGTCAGCGTTTCGTTCGTTGAAAACGTGATGAAAGTAGACGACCCAGTCGGCGCAATTTCGGTTCACGGCGCATGCGGCCTCTGGGGTGTTCTGTCGGTAGGTCTGTTTGCCGATGGGACGAGTAACTATGGTGGCAGTTGGAACGGTGTAACCGGTTCGGTAACGGGACTGTTCTACGGCGACGCTAGCCAGCTTGCCGCGCAGTTGATCGGAATCTCCACTCTGCTCGGGTTCGTCTTCACCTTCAGTTTCGCCCTGAATCTCGCACTCGACGCGTTCCTCGGGCATCGAGTCTCGGCTGAGACTGAAATCGAAGGTCTGGATCTGCCCGAAATGGGACAGCTCGGATATCCGGAATTCGTCTTCCGCGAAGAACCGGAAATCTTCGTCAATGCGGCTAAAGGCTTCGCCGTCGCATAAACAACCTGCATGGGCAAGGCGCGACTCGTTTAGCGCCTTGCTCAATCTCGCGAAATGGAGAAGCTCCTATGGTTACCAGGGATTCTGAAGCTGTGCTGCCAGGTGAAATCACCACCCTAAGTACTCACCCTGCTTTACCTCTTGCCTCAATAGCTCCACAAACTCAGAAGCTCGTGCTGCGCATGTTTGCGGATCCAAACCTCCTCGAGAAGCCGGAGCGAGCAGAGCTGGTAGAAACGCTTCGGAGTCTGGTGAAGAAGCACCCGCACCTTTCGGAGTTGCGCGTGCTGTTTGGTATGGCGTTGTGCGTCGATTTCGATGCTCAGGCGGCCATTGAGGAACTCCGTGAGGCCGTGAGATTGAACCCAAATAGCTACATCTCGCAACTCAAGATGGGTGAGCTGTGGATGCGTCTGCGCGTAATCGACAAAGCCGAGGAGCACACTCGGCAGGCTGGACTGTTGGCCCAGAACGCCATCCAGATGGAACTAGCACGTAAGCAAGCTTCGAGCATTCGCACAATGAAGCGAGAGGGAATTGAACGCGGAGGCTACAAAATTCCATGGACGGCGATCACGAGGCTATTCCGCCGTCCGTGGGTTTCGCGGCCTGACGGGGACACTGTCGCACTGGAAGTGAATTAGCGATGGATCCAGCCCTTCAGCTTGCGCTGTTGTTGGCCATCCTGCTTCCAGCCGGCAAAATTGCCGCTTCGCTTTGCACCCGGTTTGGGATACCTGCCATCCTGGGGGAGCTTCTCATCGGCGTCGTGCTCGGTCCCGGTGCCATCAATCTATTTCACATACGTCTTTTCGAAGGTGGTCAGGCGACTGGCGCATTGATGCTTCTTGCGCAGTTGGGTGCGATGTTGCTGATGTTCATCGCCGGTATCGAAACCGACGTCGAGAGGATGCGGCAGGCAAGCGTCACGGCGTTCCTGGTGGCGCTTTCGGGCGTGATCTGGCCCTTCCTGCTCGGAGCTGGTGCAGGGCATCTACTAGGCCTTTCCTGGAAGACTTCGCTTTTTCTTGGAGGTGCTCTAACCGCCACCAGCGTTTCGATATCCGCGCGAACGCTTATGGACGCCGGCAAAATGTCGTCACCGGAAGCCTCAGTCATTCTGGGCGCTGCAGTGATCGATGACGTAATGGGTCTATTTGTTCTTGCCTTTCTGGCAGCCTCAGCTACGTCGGGTCAAGGCGAACACTTTGGAGTTGCTTCGGCGACCTGCGGATGGCTGCAACGTCACAGCACCTTCGCAGCCGGACATCCGCTAGCGGTTCAAATGTCCTTGATCACGTTTTGTGTGCTCGTATTCTTTTTTGTGGGGTACGGTGCGGCGTCCCGCTGGCTCGATCCGCTGATACTCCAACTGCGGAAGCTGAGCGCCAACGAAGCGGTTCCCAGCTGTGTGCTCTCACTCATTCTTCTTTATGCGGTCTGCGCGGAATGGCTGGGAAGCGTCGCCGGAATCACCGGCGCGTATTTATTGGGATATGTCTTCGCCGGATCCGACCTCAAGGCCGATGTCGAGCGAAGCTTCTATGCTATCGGCCATGGATTCCTAATCCCCTTATTCTTTTTGTCCATTGGCTTGTCGAGTGATTATCGGGCCTTAGCGGGACATTGGGCGCTGACGTTCATCATCCTGCTCCTGGCAATTCTGGGGAAGCTCCTCGGCTGTGGTCTCGCAGCACTTGGTTGTGGCATGGACTTTGTTCAGAGCTTACGGATCGGTTGCGGGATGATTTCTCGTGGTGAGGTGGGACTGATCGTGACCGCAATGGGTGCCAGTTCAGGTCTCTTTGGGCGTTCCGAAGTGGCGGTCATGGTAGCGGTGGTGCTTTTGACGACTTTATTGACGCCCCTCGGCCTACGTGCCGCGTTCCAACTGAGATCTAGCCACGACCTGGACGAGGTCGCCCTGGCAACGCAGCCTGTCGTTATTACCACGATTGATCTATCAAGGCCGTCGCCAGCGAAAGAAGAGTCCCTTAAGAATTCAGGAACAAAATCTCTTTCCGTCGACTTGTCATGATAAAAACAGAAATCAAACCCGGTGACCAACTTGACCATTATCGGATCGACGCCGTCATCAGCTCCTCTGGCGCAACGACGGTGTTCCGTGCTTTGGACCTTCGGACAAAAATGCCGGTTGCGATCAAACTTCCCCAACCCGAGATGAAGAACGATCCTACGTTCCTAGAAAGATTCCAGCGCGAGGAAGAAATCGAGCGGAACCTCGAGCATCCAGGGATATTAAAGGCAGTTTTAGACGATCGGCGGAGCCACATGTATCACGTAACCGAGTGGTTCCAGGGAGATACTCTGCGACAAGCCCTGGCTGCGAGAGTTATCTCAAAGGAACGTGGAATACGGATCGCCATTACCATCTGCAACGTACTTAGTCATCTCCATGATCACGGCATTGCTCACCGCAACTTGAAACCAGAAAACATACTGGTCGACTCCCACGACAACGTTAAGCTAATTAGCTTTGGCGCTGCTGGACAGGTCGGAGCCAAGCGAATCACGTTTGCCAATGTCGCGCAATTAGTAGGGATGACGGCCTACATTCCACCCGAAGAAATCGAAGGAAAACGAGGCGACACACGCGGTGATATCTACGCCCTAGGAGTCATTCTTTATGAGATTTTGACGGGCCGGACGCCGTACGAGGGCACTACCATCCGCGAGTGGAGCACAAAATCTCCCACACCACCCAGAGCAATCGATTCCGAAATCTCGCCTCAATTGCAGGAAGTGATTTTCAGGGCGACCGAATCCGATCCCAGGCAGCGATACGGGAACGCTCACAAACTCGCATATGACCTGAGTCATCTTGAGTCGGTACAAGTTGCTGAACGTGAAATGATCTTGCGAAGGAGAACCACGATCGCACCTCGCAAGAGAAGGCTAGCTCTGTTTCTCGCTATCGGACTACCGCCCCTCTTGCTATTTGCATTGTTGCTTTACATCGCACGACATTCGTAGTTGACGAACAACTGTTGCTTCGCACTTCGTAACAGATCCCGCTAGGAGATCGACTCCTATGCCGAATTTCTACCATTATGTTCCCCGTGTTCTAATCGGGTGAGGCGTGTGCGCCATGTTGTGTTCAGCTGCCATTTCCTTGTTGCAATCGACCTTGGTTGGGCCGATGTTCACGGACGGAGGCGCCGAGGTCACCTCCCGTTGGCGGCGGTAACGGGAGGGTTCCGTCGGGGAAGTCAAAGTTTTCAATCACAACTCACAAGCAAATTCCAAAATACACTACTGACTAAGTTGTCTGATGAGCGCGGTGTTTTTCGCTGTCGCGTTTTCCAGGATCGTGGCCTGCTGCTTCGCTGTGGCCCAATCCGATTTTTCTACAGCTTCTGTCAGGCCAGGGAGTTCGAGGTGCGCGTACGTATAGCGCGCGGCATAGAGCGAATGCTTGAACCAAGGCCGCCCGGGAATTCCCTCGGGAATGAGCCAGTTTCGCTCGACGGCGAGGATGGCGCGGTTCAGACGGTCGACCGCGCCGGAGTTGGGTTCGGAAGAAAGAAGCGTCGCAGCCACGAATTGGTTCATGGCTTTGCCGGCGGACTCGAACTCACTCACCCGATCGAGCAGAGGCTGCAGATCGAGATGATCTTTCGCGCCGGGTTTCCGTTGCACTTCGAGGACGAACTCGCGCAGGCTTCGTGCGTAGGCGGCAAAATCAAATGGAAGAACCTCGGCATTCGCGAGGCGTAACGCAGCGGTTCCCCATAGTTGCGACATCAGAGCGTGATAGCGATATCCGGGATCGCCAAAGTGGTTCATCCAGTAAAAGTCGTCGTACATAGAGTGATACACGCCGTATGGGCCGTCGAACTGCAGACCGATTACGGGAACACCATCATGATTGAGAAAGACGGTGTGGTCGGAACCGCTACCGATTCGTACGTTGACCGGGCTCGCATCGGGAAGCGGAGATTTTTCTTTGTCGAGAAGATGTTTGTCGCCAACGGTTCGTATCCATGCGTCGTGGAGAGAGACTCTGGTCGCAGGATCTGTGAAGGATGTCGAAGTTTCCAGCAGAAACGGCGCAAGCGAGGCGATTGCGCTGCCGTCGAATTCCGATCCGGAGGTGGAAGAGTCGACGTTGAGATAGGCGACCGCGTTCTTCTTGAGATCGTCTTCGAACTGCTCTCCCCATTCCGTTGAGCCGGTAAGCCCGACCTCTTCGCCATCCCACGAACAAAAGATGAGGGTGCGGTTGGGGCGAACACCGTCTTTCAGCAACCGTCCTAACGATTGCGTTAGTACCATCATCGAAGCCGTACCGCTGCTGGGGTCGACGCCGCCATATTCCCACGCATCGTGGTGATTGCCGAGAACGACGGTCTGTTCCGGATGCTTTGCCCCGCGGATGCGAGCTTCCACTACGTAGTAAGGCATGACGCGAGTGTCCATTTCCACCTTCACGTGAACGCGTCCAATGCCGCCGAGCCGATACGTTATCGGCAAACCGCCTTGCCAACTCTTAGGAGCTTTCGGACCGCCCATGTTCTCAAGAAGCGGCCTGGCATCATGCCACGATAGCGCAATCGCCGCGATATGCGGAACAGAACGCGCTTCGGCCACAGGTATTTGTTTTGCGCCAGGAACCGATGCCCAGCCTGGAGTCAGGGGGTCCCCGGGAACGATGAAGTCGTAGGTTATGGCGCCGCGTTGGATATGCGTTTCCGGACCCCAAGGACCGTCAGGGAAGACCTTCCCCTTCCTGAAACCGTCTTCTGCGGGATCCGAATAAATCAGGATAGCAGCGGCCCCTTCGTTTTGGGCCGTCAGGGCCTTAAATCCGCGATAACTATAAGGGTTGGAATAGCGGACGAGGACGATCTTCCCATGAACGTCGATGCCGTTCTTGCGCAGCAGTTCGTAGTCCTCGGGATTTCCGCTATGTGCGTAGACTATTGGCGCTGTAACGTCAGCGTTGGCAGACATACTGAGCCAACCGGAGCGAACGTTCGGATTTGTCGTGTCGGGATCGACCTGATATCCGGCTTCGCGCAGCCCGGCCTTGTATTGGATTGGCGAAACCATATCGAGCGAAACTTCCTTCGGCAGGGAACTGAGCACATCGTACTCGCGTATGACCACGTCTTCGAGCCCCTGTTGCTGCCATTGCTCGGCGATATATTCGGCAACCTTGTGATTTTGTTCGGTCCCGGCAGGATGCGGTTCAGAAGTAAAGTAGCGATGGAATTCGCGTTCGCGATCGGGCGAAACCAGAGCGTTTAGCTTCTGTTCGATTTCTCGCTCGTGGGTGGACGAGGCAGCGGTAAAACCCATGAGAGATTTCGGGGACGCAGTCGATTGTGCCGAGAGACTAACCGGAACCAATAGAAAAAGGAAGATCGCAACCTTCACTGGTGGGACACCTCGCGTTGGGTTTCGTAAATGCTTTGGGCAAGTTGGTCGACAGCCCAGGTTATTTGCTCGTGTGTGATGATTGCGGGAGGCGCAAGCAGGAGATGATCGCCGCACTCGCCGTCGATCGACCCTTGCATCGGATACGTCAATACACCTCGTTTCGCAGCAGCTGTCGCGACACGGGAGGAGAACTGAAGCGCCGGCGGAAAGGCCGATTTAGTGGCCTTGTCGGTGACGAATTCGATTCCCCATAGCAACCCGAGGCCACGCACGTCGCCAACGACTGGGCAATCGAGGAGGCCTTTTAGATCCGTTTTAATAGCACTTCCGGTTGAATCGGCCGCTTCGGAGTTGGCGCCAGCCACAAGGTCGCGATCGCGAATGATTTTCAGCACGGAACTTCCTGCGGCAAGGGCAACCGGATGCGCATTGTAAGTGAAGCCATGAACCAGCGCTCCCGATCCGCGAGAGATCGCATCGATGATCTTGGGACCCGCGATGACGGCTCCCAGGGGAGCATATCCACTGGCAATTCCTTTCGCGCAAACGATGATATCCGGTACGAGATTGAAGTGTTCCATCGCGAAGTTCCGACCAGTGCGGCCGAATCCGGTCATCACTTCGTCCGCGATGACGAGAACACCGTGTTCGTGGCAGGCGGCAACAACGCGTTCAAGGTAACCGTTCGGCGGAACTGCGGCTCCAAGGGTAGCTCCACTAACAGGTTCAAAGATGAATGCGGACGTTTCGTGTCCGGCACGCAAAAGCAACTCTTCAACCTCGTGAGCATATCTTTCTGCGCAGTCCAAGTGGCCGTAATAGCAACGATAGCAATATGGCGTGTTAACCTGCTCGCACTGGCGAAGCAGAGGCTCATAAATCTCTTTCCGTTTGCGATTTCCGGAGACGCTCATCGCGCCGAAGGTCGCGCCGTGATAAGACTGCCGGCGGCTGATTGACTCGACGCGTTGCCGTTGTCCGATTTCCACCTGGTACTGGCGGGCGAGTTTGAGCGCGGTCTCAACAGCTTCGGATCCTCCGCTAGTGAAGAACACGGACCCGCCAGAGAAATGGGGCCCAGCAAATGCAATAACCTCTTCGGCAAATTGTTGTGCGACCGGGGTGACAAACTGGGAGCTATGAACGAATTCAATCTGGCCAAGCTGCGCAGTGATTGCTTCATTCACACGACGATCGCCGTGGCCGATGAAATTTACTGCGGCGCTTCCAGAAAAATCGAGATATCGCTTTTCGTCGGCGTCATAGAGGTAAACTCCTTCGCCATGCACCGCGACCGGATAGTTCTTGCGCAGGGAACGTGTGAGGAGTGCGGAACGTTTCATTGGGTATCGGATTTTACACCGGCGGTCTCTGAGAACATCAATGCGTGATTGGCGGCTGACTTGTTGGGTTGCTTAGCACGAGCGAGCGGCGTTCAGGCGCACTCCAATTTGAAAGTAGATCCGGAATCATGAGCAACAGAAACAGCGATACATGCGATTCGGTTTGGGCGTTCAGGTTGGGTCGAAAGCTGTGACACAAACGCAGGGACTGATGATCCTTATACTGCGGTGGATTGCTACTGGGCAGTTCCTTCCAAGTAATAAGCGATTTCCTTTTCCACGGCTGCCACAGCCACGTTGACGGCGTGACGCACGGTTGCGCTAAGTTGAGTTCCAGTGTCGAAGGAAGAGGCGCCTACGCCGACAAATCTCGCAAGTGGCGCCTGGCCGAAGAGTTCGGAGGCGGTTGCCAGCAAGGCCGCTGGTTTCATCGAGTGTGCAAACGCCGCGGTCGAGAAACGGTCAGGGGCGATGGAACTGACACGAACTTCGCCGGGCGGCAGATCGGAGGAGGCGTCAATAAAGATGACTGCACGTGTTTCGGCAACAGGTTCGGCGAGCTCGGGGTTGAGTTGATGACAGGCGACAACCTGAACTTTCGACTCCGGGTCGCGTAGCCGTCGCGCGAGCTCCTCGGCGATCACGGGACCTACGCCGTCGTCGCCGCGCAACGGGTTGCCGTACCCGATAACCAGAATCTCGGAGGACATTAGCGGCGTACCTCCGAAACTAGTTCGCCGTCGGCGTCATAGACATCGACTTCGAGTACCATATGGCCGTCGGCGTGGGTGGAGCAGCTCAGACACGGGTCGAAGGCGCGAATCACTGCTTCCACGCGGTTCAGCATGCCCTCAGTAACGACCCGTCCCTTGATGAAGTGGCGAGCAGCCTGGGTGATGCCGCGGTTCATCGCCAGATTGTTGTGGGAGGTCGCAATAATCAGGTTGGCGGACTGGATGAGGCCGTTCTCGCTAATCTTGTAGTGATGGATCAACGTGCCACGCGGAGCCTCAGCAACGCCAACGCCTTCGTATTCGTTGGGGCCGGCATACGCCCGTACGTGGGGAGAGAGAATGTCCTCGCTCTTGAGCAGGACTTCGATACGCTCGACACAGAAGAGGATTTCGATCAGCCGCGCATAGTGATAGTAGAACGAGCTGAGCACGAATCGGCGTTCGAGTTCGCGGAACTCGGCCAACTCCTGGTCAGCGAGCGGCGTGCCGCAATGGCGGGCCATGTTAAGGCGAGCCAACGGACCGACTCGATACATGCCGTCCGGATAGCCTTTCGGCTTGTAGTAAGGCGATTTCAAGTAGGAGAAGTTTTCGACCGCTTCGCCAATGTGATCCTGGTAATCGCGCGCCTCGAAGTTGTCTATGACATCGCCATCGGCATTCACGAGCCGGATCCATCCTTTGTAGAGAGCCAGGCCGCCATCGTTTTTGGCGAGTGCCAGGAACATGGAAGGGAAGTTGGCAAAAACGCGAATCTCTTCGCGGAAGTTTTCCAGTTGGCGTTTAAACCAAACCAGCGTGCGCAAAGCGATCTCACGCGCTTCTGGAACCATCGCCAGGATCAGATCACGATCCTCAGCCTTCAATGGATTGCTGACCCCCCCGGGAACGATCCACGCCGGATGAATGCGTTTGCCGCCGAGGATGCGAATCACTTCCTGCCCAAACTTGCGCAGCTTGATACCGTCGAGTGCGAGTTGGGGAGTGTGCGCAGCAACCCCGAATAGGTTGCGCTTTGCCGGATCGGAGTCGAGTCCGAGGAGGAAATCGGGCGAAGCAAGATGGAAGAACGCCAATGCGTGTGACTGGACGAATTGCGCCAGGTGCATGATACGGCGCAGGTGCTCGGCGGTTTCGGGGATGCGGACGGCCAGCAATGCGTCACAAGCCTTGGCGGAGGCGATCAAGTGTGAGACCGGACAGATGCCGCAGATACGCGCCATGAGCGCGGGCATTTCGTAGAACGGCCTGCCCTGGCAGAGCTTTTCGAAGCCTCGAAACTGAGTGACATGAAACTGCGCATTTTCAACCACACCGCTGCGGTCCAGGTAAATACTGATTCGGGAATGGCCTTCAATGCGAGTGACAGGGTCGATGGTAATGGTCTGCGTCTTGGGCATGATTAGGCTCCAAAGCGGGTCTGCCCGCTCAGCTCAGGAGTGCGCCCGGCAAGCAGTTCCGAGAGCACGAAATGGATGACGTCGGCACTCGGCGGACACCCAGGGATGAAGACATCGACCTTGACGACCTCGTGCAGCGGGCGTGCCTTGGACAGCAATTGCGGGATATTTTCTGTCGGGGCGTGAGCGTTAACATCGGCGTTCTCTTCGTAGCCTCGGCGCATTACGCACTCCAGATCGAAGGGATTGCGCATCGACGGCACGTTGGCGGTGACAGCGCAATCGCCGAGCGAGACGAGAAGCTTGGTACGCCCACGGAAGCGCTGGATCTTCTCCAGATCCTCGATGGTCGAGATGGAACCTTCCACCAGCGTGACATCCACATCGGGCGGAAACTCTTTCTGATCCACCAGCGGGCTGTAGACGATTTCGATGTCGTTCGAGAGTGCAAGCAGTCGCTCGTCCATATCGAGAAACGACATGTGACACCCGGAGCACCCATCCATCCAGACGGTAGCGACTCGAGTTTTCCCATGCTTCCCGATCGAAGAAGTGTTTGTGATAGGCGCGGTCATTGGCGTTCCTCCCGCATCAGGGTGAGATAAGGCAGAAACTGCCCACGCTTTGTCATCTCGCCTGCGGCACGACCTTTTTCGATGAGAGCTCCGGTGGGGCAGACATGAACGCACTTCCCGCATGCGGTGCAGCTTTCCGACTCGCCCCAGGGCTGGTTGAGATCGCTAATGACACGCGTGTGCACGCCGCGGCCGTTGAGGTCCCAAGTGTGCGCGCCCTCGATTTCTTCGCAGACGCGGATGCAGCGTGTACACAGGATGCAACGATTATGGTCGGCGACAAAGCGCCGGTTCGACGCGTCGACCTCCAGCTTGGGATTGAGATACGGCACGCTGACGTGAGTGAGGCCAAGCTTTTGCGCCAGATACTGCAGCTCGCAATGGTTATTCGACACGCACACCGAGCAGATGTGATTGCGTTCGGAGAACAGCATCTCGATGATGGCCAGCCGGTATTGCTGAAGGCGCGGCGAATTGGTCGTCACCTCCATGCCTTCCTGAACCTGTGTGACACAAGCGGGCAGCAACTTGTTTGACCCTTTCACTTCTACCAGGCAGAGGCGACAGGCCCCGACGTCGCTGAGGCCGTCCATGTGACAAAGCGTCGGAATAAAGATGTTGTTTTCCTGAGCTACAGTAAGGATGGACTCGTCGGCGCGAGCGCTGCAGTCGCGGCCATCGATCTTTAGCGTAGTGATCTGGTTCTGCGAGGGTTTCATGCGTGCACCTCCTCCGGCTTCACGATCTGATCGGCAGGCGACTCCTTGGTCATTTCGCAAACGCCCGCAGGACACCGGTGCTCCTCAATGTGAGCCGTATATTCGTCGCGAAAATATTTAAGCGTGGTTGAGACCGGATTGGGTGCGCTTTGGCCAAGCCCGCACAGCGAGGTGTTGCGCACTGTCTCGCAAAGGCGCTCGAGCAGGGCAAGGTCTTCGGGTTTGGCTTCGCCAGCAGTGATGCGACGCAGCATCTCGTGCATATGGACTGTGCCGACCCGGCAGGGAATGCACTTGCCGCACGACTCGGTGCAGCAGAAGTCCATGAAGTACTTGGCGACGTCGGGCATGCACGACGTTTCGTCCATGATGATCAGACCACCTGAGCCCATGATGGAGCCGACTTCTCCGAGGTGTTCGTAATCGACGGGCATATCGAGAAACTGCTCGGGGATGCATCCGCCCGAGGGACCTCCGGTTTGCGCAGCTTTGAACTTCCGGTTATCGGGAATGCCGCCGCCCAACTGGAAGATGATGTGCCGGAGTTGCATACCCATCGGTATCTCGATGAGCCCGGTGTTCTGCACGCGTCCGGCGAGCGCGAAGACCTTGGTACCCTTGCTCTTTTCGGTGCCGATCGAGGCGTACCAATCCCCTCCACGTCGAATAATCGGCGCGATATTGGCATAGGTTTCGACGTTGTTGATGAGCGTCGGCGCACCCCACAGACCCTCCTGGGCGGGATAAGGAGGTCTCGGCCGCGGATTTCCACGCTTGCCCTCAACCGAGCCAATGAGCGCTGTTTCTTCGCCGCAGACAAAAGCGCCAGCGCCCAGGCGCAATTCGACTTTGAAGCTGAAAGTCGTGTCCGCGATACTGTTGCCGAGCAACCCTAGCGACTCCGCTTGTTTGATTGCGGTGCGAAGTCTCTTGATCGCCAGTGGGTACTCGGCGCGAACGTAAATGAATCCGCGCGATGCACCCACAGCATATGCAGCAATCGCCATTCCTTCCAGAACGCGCTGCGGGTCGCTCTCCAGAACACTGCGGTCCATAAAGGCGCCCGGATCGCCTTCGTCGGCGTTGCAGATGGCATATTTCGCGCCTGTTTGCGTAATAGACTTGGCGACGGTGGACCATTTGAGTCCCGTGGGGTATCCAGCGCCTCCGCGTCCGCGCAGTCCGCTGCGCGTTACCTGTTCGATCACCTCGACCGGACGCATCTCGGTCAGTGCCGTTAGCAATGCTTCATAGCCCCCGGCGAGGATGTAGTCTTCAATCCGCTCGGGATCGATCTGCCCCGAGTTCTCGAGCACGATCTTTGTCTGCTCCTTGAAGAACGGAAGATCAGGCGAGAGTGTCAATCGCTCGACCGGCGCTCCCGTGAGCGAATCGACGATCGCGGCGGCATCACCGGCTTCCGCTTGTACGTTATGGTAAAGGCGATGCTGCGATTCGACTGAAACCAGCGGCCCGGCGGCACAGAGTCCCATGCATCCGACGCCTTTCACCTGGCAACATTCTTTCAGTCCGCGAGCCTCGACTTCTTTTTCGATCGATGCCTTCACCTGGTCGCTGCGCTGCGAGAGACATGCGGCGGCGGTGCAGACGTGGATGCGGTGCTGATACTGCGACTGTCTCTCGCGCTCTTTCTGCGCAATTTCGCGTAGTTCTTCGATCGTCATGATCCACCCACAGGAGATTGTGTCCAATTATGGACACGCTCAGTGATCTGAGCCGGTGTGACCTTTCCGGAGACTTCGCCGTCGAAGACGACCGCCGGCGCGAGCCCGCACGATCCGACACAGCGCGCGATCAGCAGCGAAACCTTTTTATCCGGAGTGGTCTCGCCCGGCTTGATCCTGATCGAAGACTCAACTGCATTGAGCAGTGCCGTCGATCCCTTGATGTAGCAGGCTGTGCCGGTACACACGACGCAGGTGTGCTCGCCCTGCGGCTTCAGGGTGAAGAATTGGTAGAAGGTTGCAACGCCATAAACTTTGCTCGGTGGCAGTCGTAAACTGCGTGCCACCCAGCGCAGAGCCGTGTCGTCGAGGTAGCCGAAACATTCCTGCACTGTGTGCAGGACTTCGATCAGAGCGTGGGATTGATAGCCGTGACGCCGCATCGTGCCTTCCACGATGCGCCAGCGTTTGTCGTCGCTGGGCGGCGTAATCGGTCCTGATTTGAGCTGCATCCGTCCCTCCAAACAGCGCTTCGGGCGACTGAGTTCTCCGCGAGACGGGAAGCGCAGAATCAGTTTCGCAATTAATGAGCACGGGTGGCGTGTCCCCGGTCACGTCGCGGCGTGACTGATGAAACACCTGAGTTGAAGTTCGCCCTGCGGTTCCGTGGAGTGGCTGAAAATGCCTTCCCAGCAAGGTGTTTCAGAGTTCCCGAAATGAGTATCCGATCCCAATTCGGAGTAGAGCGGAATAGCGGAACAGCTCACGATTGTTGGCCATCTTTATCGACGGTCGAGGCCATCAGACAAAAAATCAACAGAGCGAGGCCACTTCGTAAATTTGCCTAGCCATACGACTAGCTAGTGGGAGGAATTTAGAACATGCGCACATTGGGAATGACCGCCGCGACACTGCTGCTGGCCTTTGGAGTAGCAGCCGCGCAAACCACAAGTTCACAGGATCAGTCGAACTCGAGCTCAACTTCGCCATCGACCACGATGTCGCAGAGCCAGACCAATCCTGACGGGAGCCAGACGACCACGACAACTACCACCAATCCCTCCAACCAGAACCAGGTTGGCACGACCAATTCCACGGGAACCAGTGGACAGAGCAGCGCTACCGGCTCGATGAATAGCGGCACTTCGTCCACTGACCAAAACGCTTCTCCGAGCGCGACGCCAACCACTCCTAGCGCCACCACTCCTGACACGAGCGCGAATCCCAGTTCCAGCTCGAGCTCCAGCACCACCACCCCTCAGGGTTCGGTAAGCTCGCAGAGCAGCAGTAGCAGCTCGACGACGGGTACGACCACTCCGGACAATTCGACAACTCCTTCTTCGCCGTCGACCACTCCGGACAACTCAACTACGAATCCTCCGAGCAGCGAGAAGCCTCCGCAGATGATCGCGCAGAACAACCCTTCGGGCCAGAACGCGACCGACAACAGCGCGCAGCCCGCGGCTCCGAGTGCAACCGATCAGAACGCTCCTGCCGCTTCGGCTCCAGCCGCCGCTCCTGACCAGAATGCTCCGGCGGCCAATGCTCCGGCGGCCAGCGATAACAGCAACAGTAAACTTCCGCAGACGGGTTCTGAACTTCCGCTGCTGGGCCTTCTCGGTCTGGGTACGGTGAGCGCCGGTGTGTGGAAGGCGTACTACAAAAAGTAAGAAGAAGTTGAAGGCCGAAGTACGAAGGAAGTACGAAGTAAGAAAAGAAGAAGGGCGAAGTCGGAAAAGTCCGGCCTCGCCCCTTTTGTTATGCCTGAATTTCTAGTTCCTACTCTTCACTTTGCACTTAGGTTGATGTGATTACGTGTGCGTCCGCTTTTTCGCCACCGAGTTTGTCGTGAAGGCTTAGCGCGACCGTGATCAGTCTTTCATCGACCTTCCGGTTTTGGCCAAGAGCGTCGGTGAGTGGAATCGACGTGATCTCATTGCTCTTAAGGGCCGCCATGCGTCCCCATTCACCGCGATGAACCATGTCGATCGCGCCGACGCCATAACGGGTCGCAAGCACACGATCGAACGCCGTCGGCGATCCGCCACGCTGCACGTGACCAAGCACGGTCGCACGCGTTTCAAAGCCCGTACGCTTCTCGATTTCCTTGGCCAGCATATTCCCGATGCCGCCCAAGCGAACGTGACCGAACTCGTCCTTACCCCCCTCGACCGTCACATTCCCATCGCCCGTCGGAGAAAACTTCGCGCCTTCGGCGACGACCACGATCGAAAAATAGCGTCCGCGCGAGTGCCGGAGCTTCAGAGCTTCAGCGACTTCCTCGATGTCGAACGGTCGCTCGGGGATCAGGATCACGTCGGCGCCGCCGGCGATGCCGCTATACATCGCGATCCAGCCGGAATCGCGTCCCATTACTTCCACAACGATGACACGATTGTGCGCCTCGGCCGTGGTGTGCAGGCGATCGATGGCCTCAGTCGCGATTTCAACCGCCGTGTCGAAGCCGAAACAGAAGTCGGTGCCGCTGAGATCGTTGTCGATGGTCTTAGGTACGCCAACGACATGGAAGCCGGCTTCGAAGAGTTTCTGCGCCACCGACATCGTGTCGTCACCGCCGAGCGCCACCAATGCTTCCACGCCGTTACGCTTAAGATTTTCGACGCAGCGTTGGATGCCGCCTTCGCGCTTGGCCGGGTTGGTTCGCGAGGTGCGAAGAATGGTTCCGCCGCGCGGAAGAATGCCGGCCACGCGCTGCAGGTCGAGCGGTTCGGTTTTGTTCTCGAACACGCCGCGCCAGCCTTCCGAAAATCCAACAAAGGTATCGCCGTAGTGAAAAACTCCCTTGCGCACGATCGCTCGGATTACGGCATTCAGTCCCGGGCAGTCCCCGCCGCCGGTCAGGACACCTATCTTCATTGCTGCTCCTTTATATGTACGAATCCCACTTAAAGTGCTGGAAATGCTTTGATCTAGATGTTGCAATTTTAGCCGTTTCGGTGGACAGTTGTCGCCCGTTGTGGGATGGGTAAAGCCGATAGAATTAAGGCATAAGCAGGATTTATGAGCGAGCAGCAATTCTCCAGTTACGACGACTTTTTCATCTTCTATTTACGCGCCCACAGCCACCCTGCTAATCGCGCGCTCCATTTTTGCGGATCGCTGATCGGATTGGCCGTCGTGATTGCCGCTTTCGCCCTCGGTCATCCTTGGTACGCGCTGCTCTACCCGGTGATCGGCTATGGCTTCGCCTGGTTTGGGCATTTCGTCGTCGAAGGGAATAAGCCGGCAACATTCGGCCACCCATGGTGGTCGTTCATCAGCGACTACCGGATGGTCTGGCTCATGATCACCGGGCGGCTGGGGTCCTACATGCAAGGCGACGCGGCTCTAAAGTAGACAAGCAGTCGATCCTGCTACCACAAACGTTACCGCCGCGCTTCGCGATCGCCGGCGGTGGTGAATTCCAGCGGCGGAGTTTCAATCGCCTGTCCGGGCGTGTCTTTTCCTTGCGCCGAACGCACGGTAAAGAAGTAGCGCGTGTTGGGCCTCAGGTTCTTAAGTTCCACGCGATGAGTTGTTGCTCCCCAAGGCTCTTCGGCAGTCTGGTCGAGCCGGTCGCGTTCACCTCCGTAGCGGACGATGGAGCTCGAGGGCACGTCGGTGCTCCAGGTGACGACGGCGTGGGTATCGCTAACGCCTTCCACAGTCGGGCCGCTGGTCAGCTTCAGGTCAGGATGCCGGCGCTGGTGGTCCTCCACGCTCGCGCTATTCGGGCCGTTGCCCGCAGTCGTAAAGCGGTCCACCCGGCTTTCTCCGTTCGATCCGGAACCCTCAACGGAATCAACCTGGAAGTAATAAGTGGTGCCGGGCTGCAGGTTCTTGAGCGTGACCCGATGCGTCAGCGCTCCCCACGGCATCTGTGCTTTCTCGTTCAGGTTGTTGGGGTCCGTTCCATACAGGACAATGGTCGCCGACGAAGCATTCGTCGACCAGGCGATGACGGCCGTATTCGATCCAGCATGCTCGACAACCGGACCCTTGGTGATGCGCAGGTCTTCGCCCGATACTGCGGCGACAAACGATAGCGCGAAGAGGACCGAAAACACGGCTCGAAGTCGCATGAGAGTTCCTCTTTGTGCTTTCGATGCGATTTCTTTGGTGGCGGTGGCCAGTGTATCGCGCCTGAATCCAAACTCCTTCCTGTAAAATCAAAGATTCACCACCTCTCGAGCGGTGTGTCTGTATGGAAGCGGGTGGTGCTCTTATAGAAGAGTTCTCATGACGAAAAAGAGCAGGAAAACGGGTTCTATCGAATCGGTCGAGCACGCAGTGGACAACGCGGCCGAGTCAGCCAGGGAGTTGGTGGAACAGGTGAAGGAAGACTTGAAGGTTGTGATGACGGAGTTGGGCGTGAAAGAGCCTCCGGTGATGCGCGGTTCGGCACCACCGACGACAGGTGCAGAGACCCTGGTGCGTAGCGATGGCCGCGACGGCGGCCCGGCGGAAGATGATAGCCGCTATAACGCCCGCCAGGTGGAGGAAAAGTGGTCGGCGGCTTGGGAAACCGATTCCAAGCTCTACGCGGCCGACAAAGGTTCCGCAAAGAAAAAGTATTACGTGCTCGAAATGTTGCCTTATCCCTCAGGCGCGCTGCACATGGGCCACGTTCGTAATTACTCCATCGGCGACGCGCTCGCGCGTTACATGTGGATGCAGGGCTACAACGTCCTTCATCCCATGGGCTGGGATTCCTTTGGCCTTCCCGCCGAAAATGCCGCTATCAAGAACAACACGCCGCCACGCGACTGGACGCTCTCCAACATCGCCAACATGAAGCGCCAGATGAAGCGGCTCGGCTTCGCCTACGATTGGGATCGCGAAGTCACTACCTGCCTGCCCGACTACTACCGCTGGAACCAGTGGTTCTTCCTCAAGCTGTTCGAGAAGGGTCTTGCCTACCGCAAGAAGAGCAAGGTGAACTGGTGTCCCGAATGTGCCACGGTGCTCGCCAACGAGCAGGTGGCCGGAGGCTTCTGCTGGCGGCACGAAACCACGCCGGTCGAACAGCGCGAACTCGAGCAATGGTTCTTGCGCACCACCAATTACGCTGAGGAATTGTTGCGCGACCTCGACAAGCTCGATGGCTGGCCGGAAAAAGTGCGCATCATGCAGCGCAACTGGATCGGCCGCAGCGAGGGCGCCCTCATCGACTTCAAACTCGATGGCTACACCGGTCCGGCTGGCGACAAGATCACCGTTTTTACCACACGTGTGGATACCATCTTTGGCGCGACCTCGATCCAGCTGGCGCCCGAGCATCCGATCGTCGCTGATCTGATCGCCAACGACCCCGCAATTTTTGCCGGCGTCGAAGCTTTACTCAACGAGCAGCGGCGAGCGAAAGAGCGCGGCGAGGTCGGAGCGATCGAAAAGCATGGTGTCGATACCGGTCATTTCGCGATCAACCCGTTCAACAACGAGAAGGTTCCCATTTGGGTGGCCAATTACATCCTGATGGACTATGGAACCGGCGCGATTATGTCGGTGCCCGCGCATGACGATCGCGATTTCGATTTCGCCAAGAAGTATGGACTCGACATTCGTGTGGTCATTCTTCCGCGACGCGAGGGCGAAGTTCCGGCGGCAAACGAGCCTGAGACACCAGTCCTCCCCTTCACCCGGGAAGACAGTTTGTTGATGAACTCGGGCGACTTTAGCGGTATGGCCTGCCAGGAAGCCCAAAAGAAGATGGCCGCCTACGCTGAAGAGCACGGATTCGGCAAAGCAGCGGTAACGTTCCGCTTGAAGGATTGGGGTATCTCCCGCCAGCGTTACTGGGGCACGCCGATCCCGATGGTCTATTGCGACAAAGACGGTGTGGTGCCAGTGCCCGAAAATCAGCTTCCGGTTTTGTTGCCGGATAGCGTCAACATCACCTTACAGGGCGGATCGCCGCTCGAGCGCGTTCCCGAATTCGTGAACACGACCTGTCCGAAGTGTGGTGGTCCGGCGCGCCGCGAGACCGACACCATGGACACCTTCGTCGACTCGTCCTGGTATTTCTATCGCTACACGGATGCGCATAACGATCATGCGCCGTTCGACCGCAAGATCGTCGATTACTGGTTCCCGATCAATCAGTACATCGGCGGCGTCGAGCACGCGATTTTGCACCTCATTTACTCACGCTTCTGGACGAAGTTCATGCGCGATCTTGGCATGTGCTCGAACAGCGAGCCGGCCCAGCGGCTCTTTACGCAAGGCATGGTGATCAAGGATGGAGCCAAGATGTCGAAAAACCTCGGCAACGTGGTTTCGCCCGACGACATGGTGGCCAAGTACGGTTCCGATGCCACTCGTTTATACGTTCTGTTTGCTGCTCCTCCGGATCGCGACCTCGACTGGCAGGACGCCGGAATCAACGGCACCTCTACGTTCGTCAATCGCGTGTACCGTTTCGTGACGAAACATGCCTCGGCGGCGAAGGGAACCATTCCTTCCCAGCTTGCACCCGAAGCCCGTAACTTACAGCGCAAATTGCACCAGACGATAAAGCGCGTCACCGATGAACTCAGCGGCCGTTGGCACTTCAACACCTGCGTTTCGGCCATCATGACGCTCGTCAACGAACTTTATGGATCGGAAGAAGCAATCGCCAAGGGCTCTGTTCCCGCGGCCCTCGTCGCCGACGCGGAACGCAAATTGGTGCTTATGCTCGCCCCTTTTGCGCCTTATCTCGCCCATGAACTCTGGCAGAAGCTTGGGGAAAAAGATCAACTCCTTCGCTTTCCGTGGCCGAAGTACGATCCTGCACTCGCGAAGGAAGAAGAGATCGAGATTGCCGTGCAGGTCAACGGCAAGGTACGGTCGCGAATCGTGATCGCCGCCGATGCGCCCGAGGATCAGGTGAAGGCAGCGGCATTGGCCGACCCGAAAATTGTCGCGGCCTTGGAAGGGAAGCAGCCCCTCAAAGTGGTTTACGTTCCCGGCAAGCTGGTGAATATCGTGGTGAAGTAGTCCATAAGTTAGTCGGGCAATCAGTTCATGAGTCTCGGCGAAATGGACCAGTAGCGTCAGCAACTCAGCAGTTTCTGATGACCTGAGGTACTGATAAACTCACCATCTGAGCAGAGCCTTTCGACAAACTTTCTCCGAGAACTCCGCATCCCAACGGCGATATGTCCTTACCTGCCACTCCCTTCGGTTCTAAGGCTGCGCAATGCCCCAACTGTTTTTCGTTTAATTCACCTGAGTACCTTCCAGAGAAGAAGAAACAGGTGGACGATATGGGCTTGCTCATTACCTGTGCAACTTGCGGCACCGCTTATCGCCTGGATCTGCCAAAGGCGGCCTGATATCTTTCCGACAATTCCGCTTTCCGGAACAGGCAGAGAAAAATATTTCCCCGCCGCCTGATTTCGCGCTACCGTAGCCACATGGCGAGCGAACTCCCCTCCGTGCTCATCATCGACGACTCCGAAGGAGTCTGCATGGCCGCCTCCATGATGCTCGAGGAAGAAGGTTACAACGTCGAGATGTGTCATACCTATCAAGATGGTTTTCGTCAGGCGCAAAACGGTGGTTTTGGGATTGTCGTGATCGATGTACACCTTGGGCGACAGTCGGGCGTTGAACTGGCCCACGAACTGCTTTCCAATGGCCTGAAAACCAAGTTCATCCTGACCAGCGGGCTTGAGGACCTGACGAAAGAACTTGCTTCGTACCCCGATCTAAAGCAGGTCTCAGTGCTGCTAAAGCCATTTACGCGGCTTGATCTTCTGGACTCCGTTCGAAAGGCCATGAACGAGGCCGCCGCGTAGTTCCATCTTGAATACTTCGGCACGCATGGGCGTGACGCGGCTCACTGCGAGTCCACGACGACTCATTCATCCTTAACATGAAAGATACAGCATCCCGCGGACGGCGGACTCGGCGGGATTGCATCACTCGTTAACTCTCTTCTTCCCAGCGGCCGTTCTCGATCAGGTCACCGTTTGCACTTCGGTTCCTGATTGATTCAGTTGGCGTAGTTCATGCTCGCCGGCGAACCGGCCTGCCGAACCTGCTGACAGTTCGGTGATAGCAATGTCCGAGGGTGAACCAAAACTGATCGTGATTGGCTGCGGCAAACAAGGCGCTGGAGATCACGGCGCAGCTCTGGAAGTTATCATTCGCCTGCGTGCTATGCCCGATCTCGGCTGCGAATTGCGCACTTGTGAAGAAGGATGCCCGCCGGGCTTCCTTGCCGAGATACCGCCTGACACGCTCGTCATCTTCATCGATGCCCTCCAGACTTCGACTGAGGCCGGAACCATTCACTGCCTGAGGCTTCCCTCAACCTTAGCGCACCCTCGGCATCTCGAATCCGGCAGCTACAATCTGCGACAGGAAATTGACCTGGCTCGCGAGCGCAACGGGCGTGTCCCACGCATGTGCCTCCTCGGCATCGAAGTCACCAACAACATGTCTGGCTCGGAGTTATCGGAAAAGGTTCGGAAGGCGGTCGACGAGATTGTTTTGAACTTTCCGCGATACCGCAAACTGGCGCAGGGCCTTGCGTAGCCCGCTTCGCCAACGGAAAAGGGCAGCCGAAGCTGCCCTTTCTTTCAGAACTCTGCGTTCAGACTACAGAAGCTGAACGTTCTCTGCCTGGAGCCCCTTGGGTCCGCGGACGACGCTGAACTGCACCGCCTGGCCTTCCTGAAGGCTACGGAAGCCCTTCGCCTGGATGGCCGAAAAATGCACGAAAACGTCCTCACCGCTCTGACGAGTGATGAAGCCAAAACCCTTGGCGTCGTTGAACCACTTCACTGTTCCTTGTTCCATGTTGCAAAAAACCTCGTTGATCTCTCGATCTCTGAATTTGTTTGAAGGAGAATCGGAAGGGTACTGCAAGGCAGAAAAACCCGTGAGGCAGTTGAAAACCAACTCACACCGCTTCTTTCAAACGCAGCATCAACATACACCATCTTCATGCGTTTACGCTACATTCTTCGTTACAAGCCGAACACGCCACCTTTTTTCCAATTACGCCCGATTGTTTCTGATGGTACCGTAAGTAACGTGTTTTCTGTCAGTTACAAGATTAGCGAACGTTTCAAGCTCGGGATTGACCGCCAATCCCGTTTACGTGAAGAACTGCGCTAAATGCCACCGTAAGACCGCAGAAGGCCGTCGCTTCGGTGGGCGGTCGCTGGTTTCCGAAAAAGTTGCTGCTGTTCTTCCGACGACCTGCGGGGCATGATAGCCAACGGTAAAGATGGCATGCCGAAGTTCACCGGCAAATTGCCACCGGAAGATATCGATTGCCTCGTAGAACAGATCCAAACGCTCAACAAGAAGTAACGTGGCCCTCTCAGTCTAGGCATGTCAATCATCCCGAAATGGGAACCGACTGCCCCGCATCACTTCGCTCCGCAAGCCCTCTCATTTACCATCCCAACGGCCACTTATATTCCGCCCAACCCTGTGGAGGTCCTACAGACCATGAAGTCTGTCTTATTCATCGCAATTCTTTGTACCTCTCTCGCTCTGCTTGCCCAGTCATCGGCGCCCAAACCAACCGTTCCCTCGGAGAAAGCCAGCGCACTAGTCGACCGCGTCGGCTCGACCGGCTTTCTTCAACTTCACGCTGACAGCTTCAACAGTCTCGATCCGAAGCAAAAGGAGCTCGCCTTCTGGCTCTGGCAAGCTTCGGTCGCCATCGACCCCATCATCTACGACCAGATGTCGCGATACGGAATCCGCCAAAAGCGCCTGCTCGAAGAAATTGTCTCGCGTCCAGAAGGCATCGATCCAGCCGCCGAAAAGAAGATCGTCGACTTCACCAAGCTCTTCTGGTCGGCGCGAGGCAATCACAACGACATGACCTCGCAGAAGTTCCTGCCCGAATTCACTTACGAAGATTTGCAGAAAGCTGCCGCCCAGGCATTCAAAAACGGCGCCTTTCGCACCGCTTATGCCGATCTTCCGCCGCTGACCTCCGCCGAGGCCGTCGACAAAGAAGTCGAAGACCTTAAGCAATCGCTCTTCGATCCCGACTTCGGGCCGATGATCACGGCCAAGAGTCCGCGCGGCGGGAAAGACATCATCCAAGGCAGTGCCAACACCTTCTACACAGGCATCACACTCGCCGACCTGAAAGACTTCAAGGCGAAATATCCGCTCAATTCCCGGCTGGTCAAGGGACCCGATGGTCAGCTCAAAGAAGAGGTCTATCGCGCCGGCACGCCTGACGGTTCTGTTCCCTCGGGACTCTATGCCGTCTACCTAAAGAAAGCGAACGACATGCTCGCCAACGCGCAAAAGGTCGCCGATCCGAAGCAGGCGGTCGTGATCGGAGATTTGATCAGGTATTACCAAACCGGCGAGTTCGCCGACTGGCTCAGGTTCGGCCAGGACTGGGTGCAGGACAATTCCACCGTCGACTTCGACAACGGCTTCATCGAAATCTACCGCGATGCGGCCGGCCAGAAGGGAAGCTCGCAAAGCTTCGTTACCATTACCGATAAACCATTGACCGAAAAGATGGTCAAGCTTGCCGAAAACGCCGAATACTTCGAGCAGCACGCCCCCTGGCTTCCGCAATATAAGAAGACGCAGTTCACGCCGCCGACGGTGAAGGCCGTCGAGACGCTCATCGAGAGCGGCGATTTCCATGTCAACACCATCGGCGACAACCTGCCAAACGAAAACGAAATCCGCGAAAAGTACGGCAGCAAGAACTTCCTCTTTACCGCCGCCAGTCGCGCCTTCGACCAGGCTGGAGGCCACAAGGCCGAACGCGAATTCGGCGCTACGCCGGAGATCACGGATCGCCTCATCAAGTACGGGCAGGAAGCCGAAGAACTCCATACCGCCATGCACGAGGTGATCGGCCATGGCTCCGGCAAGTTGAGTGAACGGCTGAAGAATGGATCCGAAGCCGAGCTGAAAGAATACTTCTCCACCCTCGAAGAAGCCCGCGCCGATCTCATGTCGCTATGGAACGCCTTTGATCCCAAGCTGAAAGAACTTGGCCTTGTCACCGATCAAGATCAGGTCGCGAAAGCCATGTACGACGGACAGGCGATGGTGGTGATCACCCAGCTCCGCCGCATTCCTCATGGCGACACCATCGAAGAAGATCACCAGCGCAACCGCGCGTTGATCGCCAACTATCTCATCGACAAGGGCGCCATTCGCCAGTTCGATCGCGACGATAAAACTTATGTCGAAGTGACCGACTACCAGAAGATGCACGCTGGCGTCGGCGAACTGCTCGCCGAATTGATGCGCATCAAGGCCGAAGGCGATTACAACGCCATCAAGGCCCTCGTTGACAAGTACGGCGTCCACTTCGATCCCAAGCTGCGCGACCAGATCGTGGCACGGTACAAGTCCCTCGACATTCCTGCGTATTGGGCAGGCATCAATCCACTGCTGACGCCGAAGTTCACCAAAGAAGGGGAAGTCGGGAGCGTCACGGTCTCTTACCCTCGCAGCTCGCTCACACAATATCTGACCTACGGCGCGATGTATGACAAGGGACTGAAAGTTCCGGCAGGGAAGTAGGTGCCTTTCGCGGGATTTGCGACGGTTAGAGTGGACGGGCATCATGTGGGACGGGCATTCTTGCCCGTCCATTTTTGTTTTTGTCATCACGAGTAGCCGCGACTGAGCAGAGCGAAGGAGCGGCCCGAGGGATCTGCAGTTCGGACCGTACCTAAGAAGATACTCGCTTTTCCAACTTCACCCTGAACTTTCCTCCACCCGGCAACAGCGTCAATCCGCCGGTTGGTGCCAGTTCTCCTTTTTCGCAGCGGATGAATCGAAATCTCTGGGCCAGCACCGCGAGAATCACCGCCGCTTCCGACCACGCCAGGTTCCCGCCCACGCAGCTATGCGGACCACCGCTGAACGGAAAATAAGCAAAACGTGGCAGCGACCGTCGAAACTCCGGTGTCCAGCGCTCTGGCAGAAAATGCCCTGAGTCCTTGTACCATCGCGACGATCGGTGCACTGACCACTGCGGGATCAACACCTCCGCGCCCTTCGGCAACAAGTTTCCGCCCACCATCACCGGAGTCTTCACCGTGCGGCCGATGCGATGTGTCGGCGGGTACAACCGCAACGACTCATCCAGCGCTCCACGCAAGTAGGGAAGATGTTCCAAATCGCGCAGCGACGGAGCCTCGCCGTGCAGCGCAGTAAGTTCCCCAGCCAACTTGTTGGCACACTCCGGATGCTCCGCCAGCAGATACAGCGCCCACACCAGTGCCGAAGCACTCGTCTCGTGTCCGGCGAGCAGGATGGTGATCGATTCGTCCCGGATCGCCTTCCGGTTCAATCGAGGAAGATCATGTCCCTGTCGCGGGCTTAACAGGATTCCAAGAAAATCCGTGCGCGACGCTTCTTTACTTCGCTCATCGATCAGCCGATCCAGATATCGACTCAGATCCCGAACGTTGCGGTCAAGGTTGGTTTTGAGTTGGCCGGGCAACAGGAAGGGAAGCAGTCCGCCGTATCCGAGCACATAACGAACCAGCTTGTGGCAAACCTCCGCCAGTCCGCGGACGATGTTCGCCAGCTCCTCATCGTAGGTTCCGAATAACGCCTGCGTTATGTTCTTCATGCACAGCTCGACCATGTCGTGATACAGGTCGCGCTCTTCGCCGTCTCGCCACGATGAAACCATCTCCAGCGTATTCCGCTGCACAATCTGGACGAAGTTGGGCAGGTGCTCGGCGCTGAACGCAGGCTGCACCAGGTGTCGATTGTGCTTCCAGATGTCGCCGTCGGATGTCAGCAGTCCGTTGCCGAAAAGTACGCGCAACCGCCGCAGCACGTACGGCTTCTGGAAGCTGTTCGGCGAGTTTACCAGCACATCGGCAATCGCTCGCGGATCGTGCAGCACATATACCGGAGTGGTGAAGCCTCTCGTCTTCACAATGCCACCCATTTTTTCGCAGAGCTGGAAAAATTCGAGATTGTTCCACGCGATAACGCGGATGTTACCCCATATCCGGTGTTCGCTCGGGAGTTCGACAATCTCTACCGGGGTCGCCGCTGCCGGCGCCGAAGCTGTGTGTTCGCAGGATGACGATGACATCTTCGCTCGATCGGCTGTGCGGGCACCTTGATTGCTGACCTTGGGGGGACAATCACCGACTTCAGCCCGCGCCACTGGCCGGTAAGTCGGGGCAGTATAGCATACGATTTCCGCCGTTCTGTCGCGCCAGACCTGCATTCCGCGCGTTGACACTTGCCGGAACGCATGCCATATTTAAGCCTAGAACGGGTGAGTTACACGATGGCGAAAGGCAGTGCGTCGGCTCAGGCTGACTCGGTGGTTCGTAGCGACCGCATCACATTCGCTAAGCTGCCTTTCTTCGGAGTTCACCTCGCCTGCATCGGCGTTTACTGGTCGGGAATCACCTGGCGCGCCGTCGCGCTCTGCGTCGCCCTATACGCGATTCGCATGCTCGGCATCACCGCCGGCTACCACCGCTACTTTGCGCATCGCTCCTATCGCACCAGCCGCTCCTTTCAGTTCATTCTCGCTCTCATCGGATGTTGGGCCTTGCAAAAAGGTCCGCTCTGGTGGGCAGCACATCACCGGCATCACCACCAGCATTCCGATGAGGACACAGACGTCCATTCACCCGAACGCCGTGGATTCTGGTGGTCCCACGTCGGCTGGTTTCTGGGCAATCGCTACGATCCCACCGAATATCACTTGATCAGGGATTTTGCCGATTATCCCGAGTTGCGTTGGCTTGATGACAACTGTCTCGCGCCGGGACTTCTGCTTGGAATCGCCAGCTATTACATCGCCGGTTGGCCTGGCCTCTTCTTCGGATTCTTCGTCAGCAGCGTGCTCCTGTACCACGGCACCTTCGCGATCAACTCCCTGTGTCACATTTTTGGAAGCGTGCGCTATCAGACGGGCGATGCCAGCCGTAACAGCTTCACGCTGGCGTTAGTAACCTTCGGGGAAGGTTGGCACAACAATCACCATCATTATTCGACCTCAACTCGCATGGGCTTTTTCTGGTGGGAGATCGATATCACCTACTACGTCCTGAAGGCGTTGTCCACGCTCCGTATTGTCTGGGGATTGAAAGAACCGCCACCGCGAGTTTTGCAACCGGCGCCGATCCTCGCTCCCGGAGCTCTCAACGGTTGAGCGGCGACTCTATATGACCCCTTCCTTCATTCCACAACTCTTTTGTCCGGCATCCGCCGCGTTCTTCGTGAACTTGCGCATATGGATCTCGGTTCCCCCGCGCTTGTACTCCACGTGATCCATGAATCGATTGATCAGGAAAATCCCGCGCCCATGATCGGAGTAGATGTTCTCTCCTTGCAGCGGATCCGCGACTTTCTCCAGATCGAAACCATCACCCGGATCGCTGACGACGATCAGCATGCCATGCTCCTCCTCGCATCCCACGCTGCACGCGACCTGCTTTGCCGCATCGCCACCGGCACCATGCTTGATCGCATTTGCCAGCGCCTCGCGCAGCGAAAGTTCAATGTCATCCTCATGGCCGCGCGCGCAATCCATCGCCGTGATGATCTTCATGATGGCGTCAACCACTTCGGAAATGTGAGCGATGTCAGCCGGAAACGATACTTTCAACCGGAGCTTCAGCGAGTCGCTGTCGAAATCCATATGAGGGAGAGGAGAAACCGGGGAAGACGTCGTACTCATTCGTCACCTCGCGATCGCCTCATTGTAGCGCCGAACGGAGTGCCCGGTTCCCGAGTTGCTGGACTGTCTCTACACGCTAGAATTGCAGTCGAATGAATCCGCTGGAAATTTCTCCCGAACAATTTCGCCAGATCGCGACCGAAATCTCCGAACTCGCCACCGACTTCCTCCGCTCGCTCGATACCGCTCGTGCCTATCCCGAAGTCAGTGGCCCCGACACTCAGCGACTCTTTTCGGAACCCGCTCCCGAAGACGGCCTCGGCCACCATGCGCTCGAGGCGTTATCGCAGGTTCTCGCTTACAGTCGACCGCCGACGGGCCGCTTCTTTGGCTATGTCCTCGGTTCAGGCGAACCCGTCGCGGCCGCTGCTGACCTGCTTGCCTCCGTAATGAACAACAACGTTACAGCATGGCGCTCATCGCCTTCGGCAACGACGATCGAACAAACCGTCGTTTCCTGGATTGCGAACGCCATCGGCTGCGCCGGCTCTCGCGGAACTCTCTGCGGAGGTGGATCCTCCGCCAACCTGATGGCCCTTGCCATGGCGCGCGAAGCCAAAGGTCCAGCCAACGAAACTGGCGCTCAGCCGGCGATCGTCTATGCCTCCACTGAAGTTCACATGTCGATTCCCAAAGCGCTCGCGATGCTCGGTCTCGGACGCCAGAACCTGCGCCTGATTCCGGTGAACTCCGATTTCCAGATTGACCTCGACCGTCTCCGACAAGCCATCGCCGACGACCGCCGTGCCGGCAAGCGGGCAATCGCTGTCGTCGCCAACGGCGGCACAGTGAATACCGGAGCTGTTGATGACTTAGTAGCAATTGCCCAACTAGCTCATGAACACGGTCTTTGGCTCCACATCGACGGCGCTTACGGTCTGCTCTCCGCGATCGCCGCACCCGCAAAGTTCAAAGGTATCGAACTGGCCGACTCGCTCTCGCTCGATCCGCACAAATGGCTCTACCAGCCTCTCGATTGCGGCATGCTGCTGTACCGCGATCCGGGGATTGCCCGCCAGACCTTCGCCTATTCCGGCGACTACACCAAGGTCCTGAACGCCGATCCCGTCGAGAGCTTCGCATTTTTCGAAGAGTCGATGGAACTCTCGCGTCGCTTCCGCGCTCTCAAGCTCTGGCTTTCCCTCCGCTATCACGGCCTAAACGCTTTCCGGCGCGCCATTCAGAACGATCTCGATCACGCGCAGTTGCTGGCTCATCTAGTGAGAAAAGAGGAAAGGCTCGACCTACTCGCTCCCGTCACGCTGAGCGCTGTCTGCTTCCGGTGCAAAGAGGGAAATGACAGCTTCAACGAGCAGTTGTTGAAGCGAATTATTCAGCGGGGAAGGGTCTACCTCTCAAACGCCACCATTCGCGGTCAGTTTGCGCTGCGCGCTTGTTTCGTGAATCACCGCACGACGGCGAAGGACGTGCACGTAATTATCGAAGAGGTGCTCGCCTCCGCCACCGAATTGGCGTCAACAAGTTAACTCTGGCGATTTAGTGATGATCGCCGTGGTGATCGTCGTCGTGATGATCGTGCCGCCAGGTCCAGTACTCCTTTTGCTCAGCGGCATTCCGTTTGCGGTAGTCGACGTGGTTGCGATGAGTGTCGCCTTCCCAGCGCTGGTAATAGACGACCTCATCGTGGTTCCACGGATGATAGTCCTGATAGTAAGGGTCGTAAGCCCGATAGTAGTGCGGACCGCCGCCGCAACCGACAGTTGCCGACAAGGCCACGCCCACCGCTAACACTCCCAGCGAATACACAAGTTTAGTGCGCATTGGATCCCGAGTCCTCCAAGCACTGTTGGAGTGCGCTGTCGTTGACCAGGGTTGCACCGGACGGGAGTAGATGGGCCGTTAGCTATACAGCCAACCTTTACGCTGTCTTTACCGGTTCCGGCTGCCGCACCGACGCCGGTTCTACGTGGATTTTCAACCCTTCCACCGCGGTAATCCTGACCGGCTCTCCCTCCGACACAGTCGTGCTCGCCACCGCATTCCAGATTTCGCCATGCACGGCTACTTTGCCTTCAGGTGTGAGCATGGTCTGTGCCCGCCCGATTTTGCCGATCATCGCATCCGCACCGCTCGCGCGCTTGTTATGTCGCGCCTTGAATGCAATGCTCATAAGGAAAGCCGTGATCAGCCCGAGCGGAATACTCACCGCCAGTGCCGTCCACAAGTGCACGCGCAGTTCCGGAATCGGTGAATCAACTAGTAGCAGCGCTCCGACTGTCAGTGAGGCAATACCTGCGATAGTCAGCGCGCCATGACTGGTGAACTTCGCCTCCAGCGCAAAGAACACGAATGCCATCAGGATCAGCCCGAGAGCGGCGAATCGCACCGGCAGAATATTGAGAGCGAACACCGCCAGCACAACAAAGAAGAACCCAACGACACCCGGGATGATCGCCCCCGGATGGTTAAACTCGATATACAGCGCCAGCAGCCCGATCGCCAGCAAGATGAACGCCATATCCGGATCCATCAGCCAGTTCAACACCTCGAGCTTCACCGTCATGTCATAGGTGTGAACTTTGCCCGAGGTATTCAGCACCGTCTCGCTGCCGTCGAACCGTTTGATCTTCCGGCCGTTCAGGTCCTTCAGAAGCTGCTGCTCGTTCGGCGAAACGATGTCGATAATCTTCTGATCCAACGCCTCTTTGTCGGTGTAGCTCTTCGACTCGCGAACCGTACTCTCGGCGACCGGCAGATTGCGCCCGCGTTTCTCCACGATCGACCGCATGAACGCCGCTGCATCGTTGGTGATTTTATCCTTCATCACCGGATCAGGATTCACGGAAGACCCGAACGGACCGAATAGCACCGGATGCGACGCCCCAGTGTTGGTCCCCGGCGCCATCGCCGCAACGTCCGCCGCTTCCAGGATGAAGAACCCTGCCGACGCAGCCCTGCTTCCACTCGGCGAAACATAGACGATCACCGGCACCGGTGACGCCAAAATGTCCTTAATGATCTCCCTCATCGACGATTCCAGTCCGCCCGGCGTGCGCAGGTCGATGAGCACAGCTGTATCGCCGGCGTTCTTGGCCGCGGCGAGTGCGCGCTCGATATATTCCTGGCTGATCGGCTGAATGGTGTCGTCCACCACGATCTTCAGCACGTCGGCAAAAGAACAGAGGGAACCGGCAACCAGGAAAGTGAAGAGAACTGCGAGCGTCCTAAGCGCTGCATTACATTTTCGTTCCATGGCTAACCTCCGAGGAACTTTGCGCGCCGCAGTTCACTTCATCGCGGCCTCAGTTTCGGGTGGTCGAGATCTTCTCGTCGATATTGCGTTTCAGTGCCTGTGCATCCTGGTTTCGCGGATCCATCTCCAGAGCTCGATCCACTTCTTCGCTCGCCGCACTCAACTTGTTGTCTTTCAAATTCTGCCGCGCCAGAATCAGGTACGCGCCCGCCGAGGGCTGCAGTTGCAGAGCCGCGTTTGCCTCCGCGACAGCTTCTTTATCCTTGCCGTTCGCCGCATAGGCTTCCGCTAGTCCCGCATGCGCCGCGCCATTCGTTGGATCGAGCGTGATCGCTTCTTCAAACGCTTTGCTGGCATCCGCATAAAAGCCCTGCGAAAGCAACTGCTGCCCGCGATCCGCGTGAAACGCAGCATGTTGTTTCGGATCGGCCTTGCTTAGCCGGATTTCGGCCGCCCGTTCCAACTCCATCGCCAGTTGACGGTATGACGTTTCGTCATAGTTGCGGCTGATCCGTTGCAGCGGCAGCTTGCCTGAGCCCATCGATGTCTGCCGCAAGCTGGTAGCAGCAGCTGGCGCGCCGCTCAAGGTGTCGAGGAAGCTCTTCGCCTCCGTATCCGACGGGCGTAACTGCAGCGTTTCTTTCAACTCGCGAATGGCATGAACGCTGTCAAACACGCGTGCATACGCTACCGCCAGGTTGAAGTGATAGTCAGGCTCATTCGGATCGGCATTCACAGCTCTTTGCAGGTAATCGATCTCCGCCCGCTTACCCCGCCGTCCCATTACTACGCCCAGGTTGTTGACCACTTCCGGCAGCGGAAAATTCGATTCGATGAATTTAAACGCCGACTCTGCGCATTCGTAGTCGCCGAAGTAATAGCACGACAGTCCGCGATAAAAATTAGCCTGACCGGCAAGGCTGTCCATCGCCGGAACACGAACAAACCACGACGCCGCTGACTCATATTCTCGATTCGAGTAATACGTCTTTCCCAATTGCATCATCGCCTGCGTGTACCGCGGGTTAAGCCTCACCGCTTCGCGAAACCGTTGCAGCTTCTCTTCCCGAGACGTCGCAACTTCGCCGCGAACGTAGTTCTCGAACGCATCCAGCCGGATCGGCGGCATCGCTTGCAAGAACGTTTGCTTGTTCGCCGGTGTATCTGGACTCAGCACGCGCAGCAGATCCCACGCAAGCGCCCGCTGGACGTCGACCATGTTTGCCAGCGTTCCCGATTCCTTCACCTCCGGCGCCAGGTACAGCTTCTTCATGTCCAGCAGTTGCGCGGTTGCTGTGAAGGTCTGCCCGTCGTAATCGTATTTACCGAGCACCACATAGTCGGCGTCGAATTGCTCCGAAATCCGGTACAGTGTTTCGCGTGAAAGATGCGCGCCAATCGGCACGCCCATGCGATCAAACGCCAGGTTCCGGTCGTCGCGTGGAAGAATGTAAATCGCCGACGATCCCAGCCCATCGCCCAACACCTCCGGAAACGCCTCCGAGATCCATTCCAGTCCGGGTGCTTTCGACGTGTTTTCAAAAGGAAGAATAAGGACAGTCTGCGCTGTGCTCTGCGCAAAACAGAGTGAGCCCGCAAGCACCGTCGCCAGCAATACAATAGTGAAGAGGATTTTCAAGACATCGTAATTATATCGCCGCGACCTTTGGCCCTTCAGCCGGGTTAATGCCCGATGTGATACCTTTTCCCGTTTCCTTCCCGACATCGAGGCATGCATGAAAGCGATCGTTTTCCAGGAATTCGGCGGCCCCGAAGTCCTTCAATACGCCGATATTCCCGAACCGCACATGCGCCAGGACCAGGTGCTCGTCCGCGTGAAAGCCTGTGCCTTGAACCACCTCGATCTGTGGGTGCGACGCGGTCTGCCCGGAGTCAACCTTCCTCATATCAACGGAAGCGACATCTCCGGAGTAGTCGAAGATGTCGGCGAGTTCGTAACCTCGGTCAAAGTCGGACAGCGCGTTCTCCTCGCACCCATGATCTTCTGCAATCGCTGCACCATGTGTACCGCCGGACAGCAGAACCTTTGCCGTGAATTCACCGTCCTCGGAAACGGTGTCGATGGCGGGAACTGCGAACTTATCGCCGTTCCGGAAGTCAATGTCATCCCTATTCCAGACAGTCTCAGCTTCGACGAAGCCGCCAGCCTTCCGCTCGTCTTCCTGACCGCGTGGCACATGCTGGTCACCCGCTCGCATATAAAACAAGGTCAGTGGGTGCTCGTCCTCGGCGCCGGATCCGGCGTCGGCACCGCCGCCATCCAGATTGCCAAGCTCTTTAACGCTACCGTGATCGCGACCGCCGGAGACGACATCAAGCTCGCCCGTGCCCGCGAACTCGGCGCCGACTTCACCATCGATCACTACCAGCAGAAAATCAGCGACGAAGTCAGACGAATCACCAACAAGCGCGGCGTCGATATTGTCTTCGAGCACGTCGGCAAAGCCACCTGGGGCGAGAGCATCCGCTCGCTCCGGCCGAGCGGCACCATCGTCACCTGCGGCGCCACCACAGGCCCCGAAGTTACCTTCGATCTCCGCCAGCTCTTCGCCAAGCAACTGTCGTTCCTTGGTTCCTACATGGGAACCATGTCCGATCTCTTTGATGTCCTTGGCCACGTGTTCGCCGGAAGGCTGAAGCCGGTTGTCGACAGCACGTTTTCGCTCAGCGAGACCGCCGACGCGCATCGTTACCTCGAAAGCGGCAAGATGTTTGGAAAAGTTATCCTAAACCCGTAAGCTCTATTCGCAACCGCAAAGCAGTCAAACCTCGAGGTCCGACTTTGAAACGCGTACTTCTCTCCTGGAGCAGCGGAAAAGACAGTGCCTGGACGCTGCACGTGCTTCGCCAGCGCGCCGACTGCAAGGTTGTCGGACTGCTCACGACCGTAAACGCAGAATTCGATCGTGTCGCGATGCATGGCACCCGTCGCACCGTCCTCGAAGCGCAGGCTCGTGCTGCCGGATTGCCACTCTGGCAGATACCGCTGCCTTGGCCTTGTTCCAATGAAACGTACGAAGAGCAGATGCGCGCCGCCGTCCAGCGTGCCATCGACGAAGGCATCGACGCCGTTGCGTTCGGCGATCTCTTTCTCGCCGACATCCGCGCCTATCGCGAAGGTCAACTCGGCAACACCGGACTCGAGCCGCTTTTTCCGCTTTGGGATATCCCAACTCCGTCCCTCGCCCGCGAAATGATCGCCGCTGGTCTCCGCGCCAAGCTGACTTGCGTCGATACTAAGCAGCTCCCCGCATCCTTCGTAGGGCGCGACTTCGACTTGTCGCTGCTGGTCGATCTTCCGCCACAAATCGACCCCTGCGGCGAGCACGGCGAATTCCACACCTGCGTCTACGCCGGACCAATGTTCACCGAACTGTTGCCGTTAGAAGCCGGAGAGATCGTGACGCGCGACCAGTTCGCCTACGCCGACTTCGAGACCTGCCAACTCGCCACCGATTTTGTCTGAACAGCTATTCCCGAGAACCCGCGAATCAGGCCCAATCTCGGAAAACTTGAGATAATAGACTTTCTGATGACTCGCAAGCAGACCATTGCCGTTGCCATGTCGGGGGGTGTCGATTCTTCCACCGTCGCGGCCATGCTGCGCTCGGAAGGTCACGAAGTTATCGGTCTGACGATGCAGCTGTGGAACCAGCGTCGGCTGGCCGGCTCGCACGGAATGCCAGAGGCGGTTCACGGGCGCTGCTGCTCACTGGATGACGTTTACGACGCGCGGCGCGTGGCTGAGACGCTTGGTGTTCCGTACTACGTCGTCAATCAGGAAAACCGCTTCGAGCACGATGTGGTTCGTCCGTTCGTCGAGGAGTATCTATCGGGGCGAACACCGATTCCTTGTAGCCTGTGTAATAACCATCTTAAGTTCGATCAGCTTTTGATCACCGCACGGCAGATCGGCGCAGACCTGCTCGCGACCGGACATTACGCGCGCGTCGAGGAAGATCCCGGGACGGGTCGCTGGTGGCTGAAGCGGCCGGTCGATCGTGCCAAGGATCAGACTTATTTTCTCTTCGGACTGACGCAAGAGCAGTTGAGCCGCACCCTGTTTCCGCTCGGCGGTATGACCAAGCCGCAAGTCCGCGAGTTGGCGAAGCAGCACAAGCTGGCCTTGGCCGAGAAGCCCGACTCGCAGGAAATCTGCTTTGTTCCGAACGGCGACTACAAGGCATTCATCGATGCGTATCTCGAGGAGCAAGGCGAAGCCTTGCCCGATACATCGGGCGAGCTGGTGACGTCGGATGGCGAGGTCATCGGCGAGCACAGCGGCATTCACAACTTCACCGTCGGCCAGCGCAAGGGGCTTGGCGTTGCGACGGGATCACCGCTTTATGTAATCCAGATTCGCGGCGACAAGCGCGAGGTCGTTGTCGGCTCCGGCGAGGAACTGATGACAAAGTCGCTCGCCGCGAAGCGACTGAACTGGATTTCCATACCGGAGTTAACCGATCCGATTCGCGTTACGGCTAAGATCCGACATCGCCACGAACCGGCCGCGGCAACCGTCGAGCCTGCGGGCGACGATCGGGCACTGGTCACGTTCGAACAGCCGCAGCGCGCGGTCACGCCGGGGCAGGCCGTCGTCTTCTACCAGGACGACGTGTGCGTCGGCGGTGGCTGGATCGGTTAGAACCATTTGTAATCGGTCTAAGATAGCCCCCACACTCGCGCAAGAACTTGAAAACAAGAATCTTACTTCTCGTAATTGAAAGCAGGGAGTTACAGATTCCGTTGGCGGTACCCCCCTCCACCTACGCAAATTCTTGGAAACATGCAAGTTAAGTCTCGTGATTGAAAAGAATAGACTTACTGGCTCATCCCGCGGCCAACGACACTCCAATCTCATTTTCAAAGAACAATTCGCGGACGAACCTTGCCACATGGAGAATTTTTCCCCATATCCAGAGTAGCAAAACGGCTGCTTAGCGATGTCGAGAGTGACAACTGCAAAATCTTCATAACGTTTACGTAGCGAAGCCGAAAAATAAATAAGTGACAGCTTGTGCGGCGAAGGCTGGCCCTCGAGTCTTTCCCGGAATGGAAGGCTTCGCCGCGCGTCGGAGTTGGCGGATACTTTTAGGTACTAAGATAGGTTCCTCGAAGCAGAATACTTACCCGCTCCGCTAAACTGCCCGAAAAGGAAAATTTCGTGCATATCACTCGCCGGCATTTTATTGCCACCAGTGCGGCAGCCGCCATTGGAGCAAGCGCAGGTATTCCTTCTTTTGCCCAACAGATAGCTCAGACAAGTAGTTCACTGCGAATTACAGGAATCGAGACCATCGCTGTAAAGGTCCCGGAAGGCGCAGGAGCGGGCAGCATGTGGTTCTTTGTGAAGCTACTGACAACGAGACCAGGGTTGGTCGGCTACGGAGAGATATACACGCTTGGAGTACCATTCGGCCCAGCTGCACTGGATGCAATGGTTAGGGATTTTGGCGGTCGCCTCGCAGTTGGTGGAGATCCATACCAGATAGAGGCGTTGTTTCTAAAAGGCTATGACTTCGGCTACAGTCATCATCCCGACTTCATCCAAATGGGTATTGTCAGCGCGTTAGAAATGGCGTGTTGGGACATCGTCGGAAAGGACTTGAACAAACCCATATACGATCTACTCGGCGGTCCTCTACGCGACAGGATACGTACATATTCCTACCTGTCTTCCACAAAGATCAACTCAAACGTTCGGCAGCTCTGGCGTGATCCGAAAGCTGCCGCCGAAGTCGCGGCACAGTTCATGGGCGAGGGCTTTACGGCAGTGAAATTAGACCCAGTCCTCGGGTACGCCGTTTCGCAAGCCACGACGGAGTATCAGATGTTCCATCCAATTCAGGAAAGTCCGGAAGGCCTCGCTTCGGCGGAACAGGTCATCGGCGCGATCCGCAAGGCGGTGGGAGACAAGTGCGACATTCTCATCGGCACACATGGCCAATTCACAGCGGCTGGAGCGATTCGCTTTGCCAAGCGGCTCGAACAGTTCGATCCGCTTTGGCTTGAGGAACCGGTACCGCCAGACAACATATCTGAGATGGCGGTTGTAGCACGCGGTACATCAATTCCAATCTGCACTGGTGAGAGACTATCAACAAAGTACGAGTTCGCCAGTCTCATCGAGAACAAGGCTGCTGCTGTGCTGAATTTCGATGTGGGTCGCGTGGGCGGCATTCTCGAAGGGCGTAAGATCGCGGCGATGGCGGATTCACACTATTTGCAAATCGCGCCGCACTTGTATGGGGGCCCATTGATTGCAGCGGCTTCATTACAACTTGACGTATGCTGTTCGAACTTCTTGATTCAGGAATGCATCGGCAAATTCGAGGGTATGCATGCCGAGCTGCTTAACGAGCCGATCACCTGGAGTAACGGATTTGTGATTCCGTCGAAACGACCAGGTCTGGGGTACGAACTGAACGAGTCGGCGGCAAAAAAGTACAAGTTTGCCTGATGTTTTTGATCCCCAAGTCCTGAGGCCATCAGGGTTATTACTGACCGTCCTTTTTCTTCTCCGGCATGGCTTCATGTGTACGCTCGCGGAACTTCGCTTTTAATCCCGTCCCCATCGATACTGCACTGTCGCCGAACTTGTCGCGCAATTTATCGGCGGTGTTAAGGGCGTCCTTCCAGCGCTGCTGCTTCTCGCCGTCAATGAGCGACAGCTGACCGGCTTCATGCTCGAACCCCGAGACCTGAACTCCTAATAGACGAATAGCTGCGCCTTTGCGCCAGTTGCGCTGGAAGAGCAGACGCGCGGTTCCGAAGATTTCGGTGTCGATTTGAGTGAGCGTGGGCAACGACATGGCACGCGTGATCGTCGTGAAGTCGGTGTAGCGCAGCTTGAGCTGCACGGTATGGGCATGCAGTTTATGTTCGCGCAGACGGCGACCGACCATCTCTGATAGCCGGGCCAGCGTGGCTTCAAGTTTCTGTTCGTCGGCAGTGTCTTCGTTGTAGGTGTGTTCGTGGCTGACCGACTTCGGATCTTCGGAGGCGCCGATCTCACCATCGAACCATCCGCCGGCATCGGTTCCATGCGATTTGCCGGCGAGGGCGAGTCCCCATTTGCCGAAGCGTTCTTCGAGAAAACTTTCGTCGAGCTTCGCCAAATCGCCAACGCGTCGAATGCCGATGTCGTGAAGATTTTTCTCCATCACTTTGCCGACACCCGGAATCTTGCGTACCTCGAGCGGCGAAAGAAAGCGGGCTTCCTGGTCGGTGGGAATCCAGAGAACGCCGTTGGGCTTGGCCTGGTCGGAGGCGACCTTGGCGATCAGTCGCGAGGTTCCAATTCCGACAGAGCAGTTGAGGTCGGTAGTCAATTTTACTTTCTTGTGGAGAGCGTGGGCCGCCGCGAGCGGCGGACCGTGGAGACGCTCGGTTCCGGTCATCTCCAGATAGGCTTCGTCGATAGAGGCCATTTCCACTTGTGGTGAAAACTGCTTAAGAACCGCGCGAACGGCTTGGGATTTTTCGCGATAGCGCTCGGGATGACCGTCGACGAAGATTGCCTGTGGGCAGAGCTTGTACGCCGTGCGGAGCGGCATGGCGGAGTGAACGCCGAACCTGCGAGCGGCGTAGCTGGCGGCCGCAACCACGCCGCGCTCATGCGATTTGCCTCCGACGACAACCGGCTTGCCTTTCAGCGACGGATCGTAGAGTTCTTCGACCGAGACGAAGAAGGCGTCCATGTCGACGTGGAACACAGTGCGGGGCACGGGGGCGATTATAAGGCGAAAGTGCAGGTGTGGACGACTGGCGTGTAGAGGAAAACTCGAAGAGAAAGAAATACACTTCGCTGCTCCGCAGTTAGCGGACGACACCGTAACTTCCTTTCCCTGAGCGGGTTAAGGTCATCAGACTAAGACAAAGCCGGTGCGGAAATGGGCTGGCAGTCCGATAGGTTTTTCGATCGTCGGGGTTTATAACTGAGAACCTGCAATTTTCTGTGCAGTCTGAAGCAGCTACTCGACATCTAATCGAGTAACGGTCCAGAACAGGAGAGATAGATATGAAGGCGAAGATTTCGGCGGCCTTGGTAGGCATGCTTGTAGCACTAGGATTGACAATTGGCTGCTCGAAGAGCGGGCCCAACGATGCGCAGATCATCGGCCAGGTGACGACGAAGATTCAGGCGGATGGAAACGTTCAGACGAAGCTGGTTGGGATTCAATCGAGCAATGGCGTAGTAACGCTGTCGGGACAGGTGGCGAGCGATGCCGAACGGAATGCGATCGCGGCCGACGCAGCTCAGGTGGACGGCGTAAAGACCGTCGTCAATAACTTGACGACCGCGGCTGCCGCGGTACCGACACCAACTCCTGCTCCGACTCCCGAGCCTGCGCCTGAGCGGGTCAAGTCATCTGCACGCCGCCATGATGCGACACGTCATCACGAATCGAACGACTACACTCCTCCTCCGGCAAACAATCCGGTTGCGCAAGTGACTCCGGCACCCGTGGTGCAGGCGCCCGTAGCTCCGCCGCCTCCGCCGAAGCCGGCGACGGTAACGATCCCGGAGGGTACGCAGATCGCGATTCGCCTGATCGATCCGCTGGACAGCGAGAAGAACCAGGTTGGCGACCGCTTCCGGGCGACGCTGGCGCACTCGGTTCGTGTTGGCGACGAGACGGTGATTCCGCTGGGCGCCGATGTGGAAGGCCGTGTGACGGACGTGAAGAGCGCGGCCCACTTTGCGGGCAAATCGGTGCTGGCGGTTGAGCTGACGAACTTGTCGATGGGGGGGAAGAACTACGAACTGCACACTGAAGAGTTTCGTCGCGAAGGCGCATCGCGCGGCAAGAACACGGCTGAGAAGGTCGGCGGCGGCGCTGCGCTGGGCGCGATCATCGGCGGCATCGCTGGTGGCGGCAAGGGTGCAGCGATTGGATCGGTGATCGGCGGGGGCGCGGGAGGCGGCGTTCAGGCTGCTACGCGCGGCCAGCAGATCAACCTGCCGACGGAATCGCAGCTGAACTTCCAACTGGCGAGTTCGGTAACGGTGACGCCGGCCAAACAGGCGGACCACCGCGAGGATCGGCCGGTGCTAACCGATCGCACGAACAACAATGGCGGCAACAACAATTACAGCGACAGCGATAACAACAATAACTACAGCGACAATTCGAACTACAACGATCGCGACAGCACCGATCGTCCGGTTCTGCAGCGGCGTCCGGGAAGCACGGACAACAACAACAATCAGCCAAACTGAGGCGTAACGATTTGCGAGCGGCGGCCTGCGGGTCGCCGCTTTCGTTTGCTCCCGCGAAGCTCACGATTCATCCCGGCCCTGTTTTTGTTCAAGACGGGTACGAGGAAAGATCGCATGATGTTCGGCGGAGGAACGACATGCGAGTCGCAAAATTCTTGATGCTGCTGACGGCGGTAAGTGCTGCGTTGGTGCAGGCGCAGGACGCGGCGCCGAAGAAAATTGTCGTCGCTATGGTATTGGCCGATCGCGCGACGCTGATCGATTTCATCGGTCCCTACGAAGTATTTGACGACACCATGATCCGGCCGGACGGCAAGCCGTTCGACGTGGCAAAAGACAAAGATGAGGACATGGTGCATCCGTTCGAGGTGTACACGGTTGCGGCGAAAAAGGAACTGGTTACGACCGCAGGCGGGATGCAGATAATGCCGGCATACACCTTCGCGGATGCGCCGACGCCGGACGTCGTGCTGGTGCCGGCGGAATCGCGCGAATCGCCGGGTCGCGAAGAGTGGCTGAAGAAGGTGAACGAGAAGACGAAGTTCACGGTGTCGGTCTGTACAGGGGCGTTCATCCTCGCGCGCGCGGGTTTGTTGGATGGGCTGGATGCGACGACGCACCACAATTACCAGGACAATTTCCAGAAACAGTTTCCGAAGGTGAAGCTGCAGAGGACCGTTCGGTACGTGGATAACGGGCACGTGCTCACCGCGGGCGGACTGAGCTCGGGAATCGACCTGGCCCTGCATATCGTGTCGCGATACTACGGCGACGACGTAGCAGCGATGACGGCGTACTACATGGAATATCAGGGACAGGGCTGGCGGAAGCCGCAGGTCACGGTGGCGGGCGCTAAGTAGGTCAACGGTTAAGCAGAGTCACTTCGCTGGTGCCCCGGCGAGTCATCAGTTCGCGGATGGCATCTCGCGGTGATTTACCCTCGTGCAGGATGGCGTACATCTGCTCGGAGATGGGCATCTCGACGTTCATTTTTTTCGCCAGACCGACGGCGGCGTTGGTGGTGAGTACGCCTTCGGCGACCATGCCATGCATGCCGCGGATGATGTCGTCGAGGCGGCGACCCTTGCCGAGTTCGACTCCGACAGTGCGATTGCGAGAGAGACCGCCGGTGCAGGTGAGGACTAGGTCGCCCATACCGGCGAGTCCGGCAAGCGTGTCCTGGCGAGCACCACAAGCTACGGCGAGGCGAGCGATTTCGGCCAGTCCACGCGTGATCAGAGCAGCGACGGTGTTATGGCCGAGGCCGAGTCCGTCGCATACGCCGGCGGCGATGGCGATAACGTTTTTGAGCGCGCCGCCGAGTTCGACTCCGACGATGTCGTCGTTGGTATAGATGCGGAAGGTGTGATCGCTGAACTCGCGCTGAACGGTGGCGGCGAGATCGGCGTCTTTGCTGCCGACGGTGATGGCGGTGGGATCGCCTTTGGCGACTTCCATGGCGAAGGACGGTCCGCTGAGAGCGCCGATGCGGATTTCCTTCAGGCCGTTTTCGGCAAGGACTTCGCGGATGACTTCGCTCATCCGCAGCAGCGACTCGTTCTCAACCCCCTTGGTCGCGGAGACGAAGATGGTGTCGCGTTGCAGGTAGGGCATCATCGACTGGAAGACGCGCCGCGTGTGGTGCGAGGGCATCACGCTGACCACGATCTGGGCGTTGCGCAAAACTTCTTCGTAATTGTTACTGACCTGCACGCCGAGAGGAATCGCCTGATCGGGTAGGAAGAGCTGATTGATGCCGCGCTGCGCGATGGAGTCGCGAACTTCTTTTTCGAAGGCCCAGAGAGAAACGTTGTGGCGATTCTGTCGCGCAAGCGCGATGGAGAGAGCGGTGCCCCAGGCTCCGGCGCCGATGACGGCAATGTTGCTCATGCGCGTACCTGCTTTTTCTCGCCTAGGCGATGCTCGGTGCCGGAGAGTAGGCGGCGAATGTTCTGGTGATGCTTGGCGATGATCATGAAGGCGGCGAGAGCGGCAGCGAGAAAGATGACGGGAGCTTTCGAATTTCGGTAGAGCAGCCACGCGAGCAGAGGGAAGGACGCGGTAGCGATGATCGAGCCGAGAGAAACGTAGCGCGAGAACCACACAATCACGACGAAAATGACGAGCACGAGTCCTACAGCGGCGGGGGCGAGCGCGAGGAAGACTCCGACTCCCGTGGCAACGCCTTTGCCACCTTTGAACTTCAGCCAGACGGGATACATGTGGCCGAGGATGGCGAAGACGGCGGCGATGGCAGCACCGGTGTAAATCCGCCGTGCGCCTTCGACGCCGACATAGTCGTAAAAGCCCAAGGACAGTTGAATGCCGATTTTTACCGCCGCATATCCCTTCGCCGCATCGAGTATCAGCGTCGCAATCCCCAGTCCCTTCGCCCCTGACCGTGCGACGTTGGTGGCGCCGATGTTCCCGCTGCCGATCTGGCGCACGTCCTGCTTGCGAAACAGGCGAACAAGAATGTATCCGAAGGGGATGGAGCCGAGGAGGTACGCGACCACCGCGACAATGATGTAAGTGCTCATTCGATAATGGACATCGGATCGTGGATAGACACCGGCAATTTAGCGACTCTCATCAGGCCAAGGCGAAGCTCTTGAGCTTCTTATACTGTGCTCCGCCGGGCGACAGTTTGCTCTCGTAAAGGAAGAATTCCGTCGCGTGAATGGTACCAAAGTCGGGACTGGGAGTTGTAGCGATTCGCTCTGCAAGCCGTTTCATTGATGGTACGGCTCGTTCATCTTTGCGCGACCGAGGGGAGCCAGATCCGGACCGGGCGAGAGTGAGATGCGGGGAGAAGGATCGCGATTCCGGCTCGATGCCCAGCGCGCCACATGCTTCGTCAACTTTGCCAGCCAGCGGAGCGAGATTGGCGTCTCCTTCGATTCCTACCCAGAAGACTCGCGGCGAACGCGGCGTGGGAAAGAAGCCCTGGCCGCGGATGGCGAGGTCGATCGGCGGCCTTTCGATCTTCTGCAAAAGGTTGATGATTTCAAGGATGTCGCGCTTCCATTCGCCGATAAACTTCAGCGTGACATGATAGCTTTCCGCCCGCACCCACTTGGCGTCGGGGGCTACCCGTCGAAGCTCGTCCACGTAGGCGGCAATCTGCTGCCGGATGGCGTCGGGGATGTCGAGGGCGACGAAAAGGCGCATGGAATTCAAGCCTTCATCAAGCGCCGGCGGATCATGTCCAGCGCCTGTTGCGTGGCAAAACGTCGGATGCGCTCGCGATCGCCCGGGAAGCGCCGTTCGACGACTTCGGTGCCGTGCGCGTCCGAGAGGCCGTGGAAGACGAGCCCCACCGGTTTCTCTTCGGTTCCGCCCTGCGGCCCGGCGATTCCAGTGATGCTGATGCCGATCGTCGCTCCGGTCTCGTCGCGGATGCCTTCGGCGAGAGCCTTGGCAACCTCGGCGCTGACGGCTCCGTGTTGCGCGATCATCAGTGGCGGCACGTTGGCGAAGAGCGTCTTGAAGTCGTTCGAGTAGACGATGGCTCCGCCAAGAAAATATCGCGAGCTGCCGCTAACATTGGTGATGCGTTTGCCGAGCATGCCCCCTGTGCAGGACTCGGCGACGGCAAGTGTGGCGTTGCGAAGCTGAAGGTGGTAGCCGACGATTTCCTCCAGCGACTCGCCGCGCGAATAAACGAAGTCGCCCAATTCGTCTTCAATCTGCTCGGCTAGGTCCTCAACGCGCTGCTCGGCAATGTCCTGGTGTTCGGCGCGGGAGCGCAGGTGAAGGTTGATTTCACCGGCTCCAGCGAGGATTGTCGTCTCGACATCGGCCGCAGCTTTGTAGATAGGCGCGATCCGCGAATCGCAGTCCGACTCGCCCATCATGGCGACGCGCAGGTGACGTGTGGCTAGAAAGCCGTGCGGAATTATCTCGTTTAGTCGCGGCAGGCACTGCTCGTCGAACATCGGCATGATTTCGTGCGGCGGCCCCGGCAGCAGCATAATATAACGCGGGACGCCTTCTACCTCGGTCTCAAGCCATTGCCCGGGCGCTGTACCGCGAGGATTACGCAGGATGACGGCTCCCTCAATGACGTCAGCCTGGCGCTCGTTATTTTGAGGCATCCTGCGACGGTACTGCGCGAACCGCGTATATAGCTCCGTGATCAGCACGGGATCGCGATGAACTTCCCGTCCCAGCGCGGAGGCGACGCATTCGCGGGTGAGGTCGTCTTCTGTTGGCCCAAGGCCGCCCATGAAGACGATGATGTCGGCACGGCAGATGGCGGTGCGCGCGACGTCGGTGAGATGCTTGCGGTTGTCGCCCACCACGGACTTGAACGCCACCTGAACGCCGATCTGGTTCAGCTTTCCGGTGAGATAGAGGGAATTGGTGTCCTGATGAAACGGATCGAGTAGCTCCGACCCGATGGCGACAATCTCAGCAATCACGTTCTAAGGATAGCAGCTGTCAGGAATCGGCACGCACCCAGTCGTTGGACTGACCGGCCGCCCATCCTCCTGCCGCAAGTTGAGAAAGAAGGGGCGCGACCGAGGTCGCGCCGGGAATGCTGGCTCTCGCTGTTTTACTGCGATGGAGGTGTTGAGGTGTTGTCGGCTTGCGTGGTGGGTCCGAAGACGAGTTGCTCCTTCGAGATGTACACGCGACGCAACTGGGGCTGGCCGCCGGCGCCGTTTATTTCGAAATCGGCGTTCTTCGGGCTGGGTTGACGGACTACCTGGGCCTGCGCAGTCGCGACGGTCTTGCCATTCTGTTGGAAGTTAACGCTGGTGGTGTTCTGGCTGTCGTCCCACTTCAGGGTGTATTGGCCAGGTTTCAATTGTTGTGCGCCAACCATGGCATCCTGATCGAGAGTTACCGATTTGTGCTGTTCCGCGGCGAATGTGAACGCCGGCAGAAGCAAAAGCAATAGAGCAATGGAACCGTTTCTGAGGTACTTCATGTTCCTCCGAGTCGAGTTGGAGATCGCCCCTGCCTTTAATAGACGTATCGAATCACGATACGTTTCAAAATTGTGGAAAAGTTTTTAACCTTAGATTTCGGGAGAGTTAAGGACCTTGCCCTGCACGTCCCAGGAGAGCCGATGAACGGCGCTTGTGCTGGCAAGGACGACCGATCGACCCGGCGCAAAGCAGAGTCCCACGAGGCCCTGACCGGCAATGGCCATTGAGGCTTTGCCTTCGTTTGTGATGCGGACGATGCCGCGCCGTCCGCTGAGAGAAGCTGCAACGTAAGCGTTACCTTCCACGTCGAAGGCGAGGCCTTGTGGGCGGCCGAGACCTTTGAAGAAGAGGGATACATCGCCATTGGGAGTGACGCGGTAGACGCCATCAACACTGGAGGTGGTTGGCCCGGTGACGTAAAGATCTCCGTTGGGATGAAATGCGAGGTGATAAGCGGAAACACTGGGCTCAAGCGTGGCGAATACGAAAATATCGCGGTCGCGGTTGATCTTGAAGATGGTGCCGCTGCGGTCGCCGACATAAAGGTTCTGCTCGGCGTCGAAAGCGATCCCGGTGGCGATCCCCATTCCCTCCGCGTAAGCCGCCATGGTGCCGTTGCGTGCCACGCGATATACCGTGCCGTCGAAGCGTGAGGAGACGTACATCTGCCCCTCGCGGTCGAAGGCAATCGCAGTGGCGTTCATCATGTCATTGAGGTAGGGCTTAACGCTATAGTTGGTGTCGATCTTGAAGATGGCAACGGGAACCTTCTGGCCGCGCGATCCTGAAAACGTAACGTAAAGGTTACCCTCGGAGTCGAGCGCGGGATTGGTGACCGGGTGCAGGTTCTCGGCGATGGTGGAGCCGATGCGGAAATCGCGGGCGTTACTTGGCTCTTCGGCGGTGGTCACCGTGAGCGGACCGGATTGCGCTCCCTCAGGAACGCGCGCAATCACGAATTTGTGCGTGCTGACTACCACTGGCGCATCGACATCCCCGAAGCGCACTCGGGGCCGACGCAGGCCCGCCGGATTCAGTCCGCTGCCGAGAATCCGAACTTCGCCGCCGGGTAGTCCTGCGGCAGGCTCGATGTGATCGATGTGCGGCTGTCCGTTTACGTTTTTCTTTCCGAGCAAGCCCGAGGTCCCCGACAAGTTATTTCAGTACTCCAAAATGTAATAACGCTTGCATGACAGCGAGTGCGACTAGACCCGCACCGACATCGTCGAGCATGATTCCCGTGCCTTCCGGCAGCCGTTCGAGGCGGCGAATAGGGAATGGCTTGGTGATATCGAACGCACGGAAAAGTATAAGGGCTGCGAGAACGTTCTGCCAGTTGAGTGGCACAGAGATGAAAGCGATCATCTGTCCGGCAACTTCGTCGATCACTACCTGTGATGGATCTTTGCCACCGAGCGCGCGAGCAACGCGAGTGGCTGCGGGAATGCCGATCAGCGTAACAACGACAGCCGTAACAGCGGCGATGATCGGACGAGCGGAGGGAGACGCAAAGCGCGCAATTCCGAACCACAACAGGCTGGTAGCTACTGATGCCCACGTGCCGGGTCCCGGTCGACCAAAGCCAGTTCCGAAGAAGGTAGCGATAATCCAAGCCCAAGCTGGGGCTCTGTTCTTCGCGACCGGAGTCTCGGCCGCGGTTTCAGTGGATGTTGCGGTCATTTTTCTTCGGATGCGCGCGTTCTTCCTCACGCGACTTTTGGAGTGTCTCGATATCTTCGGGGTCCGTGATGGGGCTGGAGATCACGTAACCTCCGCTTGCCCATTTCCCGAGATCAATCAACCGGCAACGCTCGCTGCAGAACGGGAACGCAGGATCGTCGCGTAAAACCAGCTTGCGACAAGTGGGACAGCGCAGGCTGAGGACCTTTTTCCTCGGCATGCTTCCATCTTAAATCGGCCGACGGCGTGCAGGGAACTATTGCGGATTCGACTGCGTCGGCTGCGAGGGTTGCTGGGGCTGCTGGCCGAATCCAGAGTTGCCGAAACTGGAGTTGTTGCCGAAACTCGAGTTGCCAAAGCTGGAGTTATTTCCGAAGCTCGATCCGCTGTTGAAACTTGAGTTGCCGAATGTGCTGCCATTTCCGGCTTGACCGGCGGGCACGCCGACTTGCTGGCCTTGACCGCCTCCCGTCATAAACTGTCCAAGAGCTTTCTTCGGATCGTAAGGGCCCGTTATGAGAGCGCCACGATCGAAGGTCGGATCGTAGACGAAGCGCCAGTCATTGTAATGATTCTTGTCGGCGATAACGCGCAGCGACTCCTTCTTGCTGGGACTCGCGACCCCGATAATCGCGCCCCCACCAATGGCGCCGGTGCCGATCAGTCCGGTGGCGGATTGCCCAAGATTGTTGCCGGTACCACTAGTACCTGTAGTACTGGTGCCGAGGCTGCTTCCCGAACTGTTAGGGTCGGTCGCGCCAGTGTTAGTGGCCGCGGTAGAGCTGTTGTCGCCAGTCGTCGAGGTCTGCTGCGGTTGGGTAGTCTGGCCGATTGTGGAACCGCCAAAGCTTGAATTCTGTCCGAACGATGAATTTCCAAAGCTAGACTGGCCGAAAGACGAGTTTTGTCCGAAGCTCGATTGCCCGAAACTCGATGGACTCGACGAGCCGCCCGGTCCACCGAACATGCTGGTCACGCCCGGCACATTGGGGAGACCGTTGCCCGAGGATCCAAAGCCGGGGCTGCCCGGCTGATTTCCCAGCTGAACCTGTCCGTAGCGCAGAAGTGTCCACTTGCCGTCCTTGGTAAGCGGGTCTTTGTACTGCTTGCGCAGGAAGCGTATGTGATTGGTGTCTTCGAGGGCTTCGATAGTCGCCGGATAACGGCCAAACTTCTTGTAGTAACGCTTGATTGCGCGGGCGTATTGCGCTCCGCGGTGAATCATCTCGTCTTCGTGGTCGCGCTTAATCTGCTCGGTCATGCTGGCCGTTATCGCCAACGCCGAGATGACAAGTGCGGTCATCAGGAACACCACGACAATCAGCATGTAGCCGGACTGCTGCTTCTGGCGGCTCGATGGGCGATATTGGAGATGGCCGAAACGCATAGATAATTCCGACTAACCCGCCGTCAGCGGGATGGTCTGACGGTTGTTGCTCAACACATCGAGAACCTCAATGTTGTTGTTGTTGATCTTCACAATCTTGTAACGCCGCTGCACGATCTCGCCTTCCGCCGCAACGAACACGTCGTCACCTTGCGAGAGGAATACGCGCTTGTGGTCCGGTCCACTGGCAAATCCGAAGAACTTGAGGTTAATCGGAGGTGGAGTGTGAACCTGCGTCTGCGGTGGGGGCGGTGGCGGCTCCGGAGTGTGGTTCTGAGTCAGCAGGCCGTTTCCTTGCGCCTTAGGAATCTGGATCTCTTCCGTCGCCACAAAAATATTGCGACCGGTCCCGTCGTAGACGGTGTTCTCGGTTAGCTTCAGGTCATCCAGACGCAAACGTGGATCCAGGCTCGGCGTAACTGGTCCGGAGGTCTTGTCAGCCTTTCCATGTGGGCCTCGGTGCGCCCCTGTATGCGCCTGTCGCGCTGGGGTCGGCGGAGGAGTTGTCGCGGTAGGAGTCGCATTGTGCGCGTTACTCGATCCAGAAATCATCCGGATAAACAGGAATAGAGCAACCAGGAACAAGACTACGGCCGCGATCGTCTTCTTTGAGTTGTCGGCGCCGAATTTCATTCTGCACCGCCTCTCATGTAGGTTTCCACGATCAGGTTCAAGCCCACCGTGCCCTGGCTCTGATTGCCCAGGCTCACATCGTTAACGATGAAGAACATCCTGTCGCGTTCCAGCGAATTGATAAACTTCATTACCTGCGGGTAGCTCCCGCTGAGACTCGCATTGATCAGAACCTGCTGCAGGCCTGGGATATCGGAGTCTACGGTCTTGTAATTCGCCTGGTTGAGGTGGACGTGGTTTTCGTTCGCTACCTTGCCGAGCTGTTCGAAGATCGACGACGCCGAAGCAGGGAACCGGTCTTCGTAGAAGTGCGCAATTTGTTCCCGCGCCTGCTTCACGCGTTCATCTACAGTCTGCGGAGGCACCATGGCTCCGCGGTTGTTCTGCACCTGGGCACGCAGGCTGTTGAACTGCTCTTCCTGCCGACTGGCGCTCGTGTACATGAAAATCAGCAAGCCCACAGCGATCATGCAGAGAACTGCTAACACTCCCGTTACGATGCGGAGTTTGAACCGGAGTTCGCGGAGGTTCGGCATTTAGTCTGCGCCTCCGGCTTCCTGTTTTTCCGTGGAAGGCTTGTGCAGCGCCTGTCCGGGCATATACTCGGCGCTGATACGGAAGTGCCATAGATCCTGGCCCTGTTGACCGGGCTGAGCCTGCTCGGCGCTCTCCGTGTCGACCAACGCATCGCGGAAGACGTTCGATTGCTCCATACGGCGGGCAAGTTCCAGGGCGCGATCACGATCGCCGCCAAGCACCATTTCGACCATGATCTTATCGTCTTTAATCACGGGCGCCACGCCGATTACGTGGAGATGAGGAGGCATCAGCAGTTCGAGGTCAGTAAAAATGGTCGTCCACGAGACTTGCTTGCGCCGGATCAGCGAATTGATGAACTCCGATTTCTCGCGTACGTCGCGATTGTCCGGCTGATTCAGTATGGCCAATCCCTGCCTTTGTTTGTTGTCGAGATCCTGCAGGATCTGCCGCTCCGCGTTGAGATTCTTCGACATCTGCCGGTACTGTTGCCAGCGTTTTCCTACTCCTATGGAGAGCACGATAACCAGCAGGAGCAGCACGCCGACGACGCTCGACCACGCAATCATGAAGCGCCGCGCGTCTTCGTAGGGCTGGCTGGCGAGATTAATGTTTGTTCGCATATCAGCCGAGCAACGCTCCTACAACGCCGGCCAACGAAGACGTCGGGAAGTTGGAATTGGTCGCAGGCACGTGACGCGTCGAAACAAGATTCTTGACCGGAATTTCCGTTTGCGCTTCCAGCACCGCGCCCACCTGTTCGGTGTCGATCAGGCCACCGACAAGAATGCGATCCACCCTCATATTGTAAGTGTCCTGGAAGAACACGAGCGATGCGTGTACATCGGGCACCAACTGGTCGGCTGCGGGCGGAGTGCCGCCGGGATTTTCCAGGGTGCGGAAGAGCAGCAGTTCGCTTCCACCGACAATAGATAGTGTAGTAGTCGCCGCGTCTGACTTGATCACCAGTGTTGCTTCGGTACCCTCGACGTTTCCCAATGCTGCGAGCGTCGAAGGAAGCACCACCCCTGGCGAATAACCGAGACCGCGGAAGACACCTTCGTACTCTGCGAGCACCGTATTGAGCACCACTGCCGCCACGGCTCGAACATTGCCGTTGGCTCGCGTCACGTCGTAGCTGACTGTGGCTGCATCGATGTCGAACGGTAGCGCTTTCTTCAGGCGAAAACGGACGACACTGTCTGCGTCCTCGCGTTTCTCGGGCAAGGCATCGAATTCCAGCAGCGACACACGCACGCAGGCATCGGGAAGAATGGCGACCACGTCGCGGCTTTTGGATCCTACTGTGGTCAGCACATCGGTGACTGCCTGTCGCACGGAGCTCGAGTTGGCAATGTTTGGCTCGCTCAGGCGTGGCACCACCGCTCCCGCGGCGATCACGCGTGCTGTGTAGGCGTCGAGTGACATTCCGTCGTCGGCAACACGAGCTGCGATCACGCGCTCTGGTGAGAGCTCGCAGGCGATGTGTGGTCCGGATTTGGTGGTCGTCGGCATCTATCTCGTGGTCTCGATGAAGGTTACCTTGTTGATCTCTTTCAGCGTCGTTATACCCGCCCGCACGCGTTGCAACGCCGACTCACGCAGGAAGTGCATTCCTTCTTCCTTGGCACACTTGCGGATCTCCGACGACGGCTTCTTTGCCAGAATCATCTCGCGAACCCGGTCGCTCAGGTCAAGTAACTCGTGGATGGCTGTACGTCCGCGGTAACCCGTGCCACCGCAATCGATGCAGCCTTCGCCCTCGTAGAACTGTACGTCGCGCCATTCCGCCGGATCGAGTCCGCTGGATTCGAGCGTCGCATTATCGTATCGAACCTCGTGCTTGCACTGCTCGCAAATCACGCGCACCAGGCGCTGCGCCAGGATGCAGTTCAGCGACGAGACGAAGTTATAGACCTCAACGCCGATGTTCACAAAGCGGCCGATGACGTCCACTACGTTATTGGCGTGCACGGTGGTGAACACCAGGTGTCCGGTGAGCGCGGCGTTGATGGCGATTTGCGCCGTTTCGGCGTCGCGGATTTCGCCGACCATGATCTTGTCCGGGTCGTGTCGCAAAATCGAGCGCAATCCGCGCGCGAACGTAAGACCCTTCTTCTCGTTCACGGGAATCTGCGTAATGCCGCGAATCTGGTACTCGACCGGATCCTCGATGGTGATGAACTTGTCTTCGTCGCTCTTGATCTCATTCAGCGCGGCGTAGAGCGTAGTCGTTTTACCCGAGCCGGTTGGCCCGGTTACCAGCACCATCCCGTACGGCTCGGCAATGTACCGGCGGAACTTCTTCAAGTCTTCTTCGCCGAAGCCGACCACGTCGAGCGTGAGCTTGTGGAACTTCTCGCTCATCGACTCTTTGTCGAGCACGCGAAGCACGGCGTCTTCGCCATGAATCGACGGCATGATCGACACGCGGAAGTCGATGGACCGGTTGTTATAGCGCACGCGGAAGCGTCCGTCTTGCGGCACGCGGCGTTCGGCGATGTCCAACTCCGACATGACCTTGATCCGCGAGATAATCGTCGAATGGTGTTCCTTCGCGATCGGTGGCATCGCCGGTTGCAGCACGCCGTCAATGCGGTACTTCATCACCACCGAATCGTCCCGCGTCTCAATGTGAATGTCGCTCGCTCGCCGCTGTAGTGCCGTGAAGATCGTCGTGTCAACCAGACGAATGATCGGCGAGATATCAGCTTCGGCCGTCAGGCGCTCGATCGAGATGGTCTCATCCGAAGCTTCTTCCTCGCCAATGACGTCGAGCGTGAAGCCTTCGCTGGCTTCCTCCAGTACGCGCTGCGATTGCTCGGTCTTCTTCAGGATGTCGTTGATCTGCGAAGCGGTCGCAACCTTGGTGAGAATGCGCTTTCCCAGCAGCACGCTGATTTCGTCGATCGCCATCAACTGGCTGGGATCGGCAATCGCGATCGCGAGTCTTCCGTCGCGTTCTTCAAGCGGAACGAAGTTGTAGCGGAACATCATGTCCACCGGAACCTTCTTGAAAAGGTCCGGCTGCAGATGCGTATTGCGCAGATCGAGAAACTCGCAGCGATAGCGGCGTGCGAGGTCCTGTGCGCGACTCTCTTCCTCGGCGCCCTGAAGCGGCGGATTTACCACCGAACCGCCATTCGCGAAAATCTTTTGATTCGTCGTAGTTGCCATAAAACAGTTCTCTTTAGCCCGCTGCCAACTGCCGAAACGTTTCGTAATTCGGCTCGGAACTGATCACTAACCGCTAATTACTAGCCCTTGCTTACCTGATTCCACCCGCACCCAGCGTGAAGATCGGCAAGTAGAGCGACAACAGCACGAAGACGACAACCACACCCATGATGATCAGCAATGCCGGTTCGATCAGCGCCATGGCCGCAGTCAATGCAGTCTCAACGTCTTCTTCGTAAAATTCGGCGACTGAGTTCAGCATCGCTGGCAGTGCTCCCGTCGATTCGCCGACCTCGATCATTTCAATCGCCAGCTCCGGAAATTTCTTGGTTTCCGCCAGGCTTCCCGAAAGGGTACGTCCTTCACGTACGCGTTCCGAGGCCGCATCCACCGAATCGGTGATTGACCGGCTCTGCATCGACGCGCCCGCTGTTTCCATCGCCGGCACCAGCGGAATGCCGCCAGATAGTAAGGTTCCCAGCGTACGAGAAAACAGCGCTACCTGGTATTTGAGCCAGATTCCGCCCAGTAGCGGCAGACGCAGCCGGAAATTATCGATCCAGCGCGCACCGCCATCGGTTTTGCGCCATCGCAAAAAGAAGAACACTCCAACCGCGATCACGGCCAGGATTACCAGCGCATACTTCTGCGCAAACTGGCCGATTGAGAGCATCATCAACGTGAGCGCCGGCAATTCTTTTTCGGCGCTGATCTGCTCATAGAGTTCGCCGAATTTCGGAATCACGTAGGTGAACATGAAACTCAGCATCCCGATGATCAGCACTACCAGCAGCGCGGGATAAACCAGAGATGCCTGCAACTTCCTTCGGAAGGTCAGCGCCAAGCGCTGAAACTGGATGTAGCGCGTCAACACCTCTTCCAGGTTGCCGCTCTTTTCACCCGCCAGAACCGTGGTCGTATAGAGCTTGGGTAGCACGCCCTGTGCGGCGAACGCATCCGACAACAACTCGCCGGATTTGACACGGTCGCGCACGTCTTCCAGCATCGACTTGAAGAACGGGTTACGTTGCTGTCGCGACAGCGTGCCCAACGCGTTCACGATCGGCTGCCCGGCGCGGATCAATGTCAGGAATTGCGAGTTGAAGATGATGAATTGGTCCGGTCGAATTTTGCGTCGGCGCGGAAGGTTCACCTTTCCGCCCGCCAGCAGGCCACGCGGCTTTACCGAATAGACCAGCAATCCCTGCTGGGCAAAGCGGTCCCGTACCTCGCCGGCAGAGTAGCCGTTCTCCACCTGCTCCATAACCCGACCGCGTTCATCCGCGACTTTGACTAGAAATTCAGCCATCCGAGCCGTTTGGAACCTGTTCCCCGAAGTTCAAGTTTAACATCGCTAAGTTCCTGGATTATTACGGAGTTCGACGCCCGACCCTCTTTGGCGTCAGCTCCCGATATCCGTCCCTTCCACCACCTCAACCCCCGCTGGGGGAGTGAAATGAAAAAGAGTATCGGCGACCGGCTGGTTCTCTTGCGTGTCGGTGAACCGGAAGTCCGTCAGTGCGCCGTCGATCTCTTCAATTTCGATTCGATCAATTCGCCCCTCCGGTGTGACCTCTAGAATAACGAGCGAAACTCGATCCTCCATGCCCTTCGGTGATCCCCGTAACACGATATCGCCGGCATTCTGCGCCTTGATATTGGGAGCGATGCCTAACTGGTCAAATTCTTTCCGCAACTTCGTCTTTCCCAGCAGGAAGCGCAAGGGCGACCGGATGTCGTCGAGCTTGCTTACAGGAGCTTTTCGTGCCTGCTGCTCTCCTGGAACGTAAAACCACGCCGTCTTGCCATCACTGAGAAACAGCTTTTTGCGCGGCTCGTCGTATTCCCATCGCATCTTGCCCGGCTTTTTCAGGTACAGAGTTCCCGATTCGCTTCTCGACATCCCGGCCCCGTGATAGTCCTCCGTGAAGTGGGAACGCATCGATTGCAGGTTGTTATAGTGGCGATCCACGTTGTCGGCTAGTTGGACTAGGGCATCCTCCGGTTTCGCTTGTGCGAGTAGAAGAATAGGGAAGAGCAGGAAGAATGTGATTCGCGTGACCGTTCTCACCCTACCAGACTAGCTCACATTACGGTTTTGTGGGCGCTTCCGAAGACGGCGTCGGTTGCAGCCCCCGACGTATGAACGACCACGACTGCGGGTCTTGCACCTCGACGTGCCCGTCAGGAAATAACCGATACGGATGCCCCAGCGGGTCGACTGGAACGCGCCGTAACCATCCAGCCTGGAGAAGAGGGAAGAAACTGGTCGGCTGGGTGCCCGTTTTCTCGTGGTACTGGCGGACTAAGGCCTCCAACTTGGGAACAGTCTCATCCACCTCGAGCGCCTGGAGATGACGTTGCGCATTTGCCTTAATTCCTGGATCATCCGTCGTTTCATACGTGGTCTGCCAGAGCAACCGCGCCGTCTCCAGCTCGCCTCCGTGTTGTGCCATATCTGCCGCCAGAATCTTGAGGAACGGATGAGTGTGCGGTAGCTTCGATCCGCGATAGAAAGCGTCTGCCGCAGCCGTGTAGTCACCGAGATTCATGGCGTAAACGAATCCCAGGTCGTAATAGAGCCGCCACTCGTCCGGATTCGCCGTGATTCCCTTTTCGATCAGCGTCACAGCGTGCGCTGGTTCACCGGCGCCGTCCGGCACTTCCTGGGCGAGGAAGGTAGCACCAAAACGGTAGGCAACAATCAGGTGCGGATCAAGGTCAGTGGTGATGTCGAGTAGCGGGTAGAGCAGCGGATAGCTCTTAGCGTAATGCTTATGTTTCCAGCCAAAGTACTGGACGGCGCGCGTCCAGTAGATGTCCGCGGCCAGCCCCGTGTAGCCAAGGCTCATTCGTTTCAACGCCTTGGCTGATGGAATATAAAGTATATCTTCAAGATGGGCTTCAGGGCGGGAAAGGCCAATCTGGCGCTGAGCGGCCACCGCCCCTGCCAGCATCGCCAGCATGAAGATGGTCAGTACCACCGAAACGCTGCGTTGGGAGGTGGTACTCATTTCATATTTCGATTCTGGAAGATCAGGCTGGCGGCACACACGGCTGCCCCGGCATACAGCATCGCGTACGCTGTATTGAGAATGATCATGTTTAGCGGAATCGGATTCCCGTGTGCCACGGACGCGATGTAATTCAACGACGAAAAATTCGGGATCAGATAGCTGACCCCAAGCCCAACGTAGTGCGCCGTTCCTTTCGCGGCATCTGCAAACCCGCGGAGATCTTCGTTGAAGCTTCCAACCACGAAAATGGCAAACGTCAACACCGCCGACTCAATCGGCGTCGAGAACGATGACAGCACCAATGCGATCGCAGTGACCATCATCAACTGCAACAGGATAAAGTAGACAGCAGCCAGGATCGAGGCGTCGCTGCGCTCGAGTCCTCTCATCAGGAACAGCAGAGCCACGAAGAAGCCGATCGTCATGAGGCCGGCATTTACCACCAGTGTCCCCGCTAGCCCGAAGAACTTCCCGACAATGAACTCCCAGCGTTGTACGGGGCGCGTTAGAACCGTGTAGAGCGTGCGCTTATCGATTTCTTTGGACACCAGGCCAATCCCGATAAAGATCGCGATCAGCACGCCGAAGATCGAGATCGCCGTCAGTCCGAGATTGATCAGCAATTGCTTTTGCACGGCGATGGTGATCTGTCCCAGCAGCAGGGAAGAGCCGATCATCAGCAGAGCAAACAGAATCAGGTTGTACAGCACGCGGTCGCGGACGGCTTCGCGAAAGGTGTTGAAGGCGATGGCGCCAATGCGATTGGTCATTGGGGCACTTCCATCGGCGAAGCGAGCTTTGCCATGAAATAGTCTTCCAGAGTGGTTCGCATCGGCGTGACTGCTACGAGCCTCGCTCGCTGATTGCGAAGAACGTCGATCACTCGATCCACTTCGGTTTCGGGTACAACCGCACGAACCGTCTCTCCAACGGTGTGACACTCGAAGCCAAGCGACTGCACAGCCTGCGATGCTGGTGCTCCATGCCACATAATCTCGACACTGCCTTTGACGCTTCCGATCAGGTCAGCAACCACGCCGACACCTCGAAGTTCGCCGCGATTGATGACTGCCACACGATCGCAGAGAGCTTCCGCATCGGAGAGGATGTGTGTCGAGAAGAAGATGGTCTTGCGTTCGTGATTCAGTTCCTCGATCAGATCGCGGACTTCGCGGCGGCCCATCGGATCGAGTCCTGACATAGGTTCATCAAGCACAATCAATTTCGGCTCGTGCAAGATTGCCTGCGCCAGTCCTACGCGCTGCAACATGCCTTTGGAGAATTTCCGCAGCTGCGTGTTCCACGCGTCCTCTTGCAGACCCACACGCTTCAGGCTCGCTTCGATGCGCCGGGTGCGATATTTCGCCGCAACACCGGAGAGACTTGCGAAATAGCTCAGCAGCTCGCGAGGCGTCAAGTAGTCGTAGAAATAGGGCTGCTCAGGCAAGAATCCGACCTGCGCCCGAATCGCCGGGTCGTCGATCGCACCGCCAAGGATCTTGAAGCTCCCGCCCGTCGGGGCTGCGAGGCCCATGATCAGGCGAAGGGTCGTGGTTTTTCCCGCGCCATTAGGCCCCAGGTAGCCGAAGATTTCCCCTTCGGGCACAGAGAGCGTCAGAGGCCGCAGCGCGCCTTTCGTTTTCTTGCGCCAGAACCCCGCCTGATAAGTTTTTTCCAGCGCAAAAGTCTCAATGGAGGCCATTGGTTTCCGGATATCGCGACAAATTATAGCCTTACCTTTACGGCAGAACCGACCCTGATATCTCGCAGGAACCAATTTTGAAATAGGATGAGATGACTTTTCCGATGAGTGTGTCCTTTTCCAGCGATTCGAACTCTGGACGTGTCGCTCCCGCGCGTGGATATCCCCTCTTGCTGATATCGCTGTCGCTGACGGCGCTGGCCTATCTGGGGACTCTGCACTTCGACTTCGCCTACGACGACGGACCTCAGATCATTGCCAATCCCACGCTTACCTCGTGGCACTATCTGCCTTCGCTGTTTCTCGGACACACCTGGAAGTTTCTGCTGCCTGATTGGCCAGGCAACTACTATCGCCCACTTTTCATGTCGTGGCTCTTGGTCAATCGTATGCTTTTCGGCCTGAATCCTGCGGCGTGGCACGCGACTACGCTCGCTGTTCACCTCCTCGCGACGTGGTTGGCCTTCGTGGTCGCGCGACAAATTCTGGGCGACGGAATGCAGGCTGGCTTTGTCGCCTTGTTCTTTGGACTGCACCCGATTCACATTGAGTCAGTCGCATGGATTTCAGGTGTGACCGACCCGCTGATGTCCATCCTCGTCTTCGCCGCTCTCTGGGCTTGGATTCGTGGCGAAGGGTCAGCAATAAATCGCGGATGGTGGCGGGTTTTAACCGCCGTAATGTATTTCCTTGCCTGCCTGACCAAAGAGACGGCGCTTCCGCTGGTAGTGATCATCATTGCTCACGACGTTCTTTTCCAACAACAGCGAAGTGTCGTTCGCGCAACCTTAAAGGTCTGGCCGTTGTGGATCACCGCAGCGCTATATATGGCGGTCCGGATGGTGGCTTTGCGCGGTCTCATTCATCCTCTCGGGATTCCGTTGGCCCAGGCGTTGTTGTCGATCCCAATGATTCTGTGGGAATACCTGCGACTGCTGGTTTGGCCGGTACGACTTTCACTTTTTTATGACGTTTTCCCCATCACCGGGATCGCTCGATGGGGTTTCTGGCTGCCTCTCATTGGTTTGATTGTTCTGACTGTGGCAACATGGTGCGCGGCCAGGCGGCATCGCATCGTCGGATTTTCGCTGCTCTGGATGCTGCTGTTTCTCTCGCCAGTGATTCTTGGATTGCCGGTTTTCCTAATTGGGGAATGGGTTCACGACCGATATCTATATCTTCCCTCGTTTGGATTTTGCCTCCTGCTGGGCTACACGATTTCCCAACTGCCGGGCAAACAGCAACTGTTGGGCTATCGCGCGGCGCCGATCACTGTGGCGATGGCTCTGGCGGCGATCATGTCGTTCGCTACCGCTTGGCAGGAACAGTATTGGACAGACTCGATGCTGCTGTTTGTGCATGCAGTGAACGAAGCACCTGAAAATGCATGGCCGAAAGGCCTCCTTGCGGGCGAGTTGCTTCGGAGCGGCGACCGCGAGAATGCGCGGCGCATGTATGAAGAGGCTCTCAAAGTCGATCCGGGTAACTGGAAGAATAATGCCGACTACGGCAACATGCTTTACCGAATCGGTGACTACCGCGCAGCCGATGAACATTACACGCGGGCTCTCACCGGTGACCCGAACGATGCCAATGCGCGATTCAATCAGGGTATGAGCCGTTTCAATTACGGAAACTTCGCCGGCGCACAAACCGCATTCGAAGAAAGTCTGCGCCGCAATCCCAACGAAGCACAGGCGCATTATTGGCTCGGATTCTCCTTGGAGCGGCAGGGAAAATTCGATGCTGCACGCCGTCAATACATTGCGGAGATCGAGAAACACTCCGTCGTATCCAGCGATGCCGAACGTCGGCTCGGCGGGCTCGCTGGAAATTGAAGCAACTGACGCGTAAGTCGCTTGCGCAACACTTTCACTCTAGATAAAGGAGAGTTCGATTTGGCTTCCCCAGCTCGGCCATACGAAGATACAGCTTCCGACGCAGTACGCGGCCGCATTCTGCTCCTGCTGGCTCTGCTCGTGACCGTAATGGCTTATCTGGCAACGTTACGGTTCGCCTTTGTCTACGACGATACTCCCCAGATCGTTCTCAATTCCACGCTCACCAACTGGGCGACGTTGCCGACGCTATTCGCCTCGCATTCCTGGAAATTCCTGATGCCCGATTTGCTCACCAACTATTACCGGCCATTGTTCATGAGTTGGTTGTTGGTGAATCGCAAGCTGTTCGATCTGTACACGCCCGCCTGGCACGCCACCACCGTGCTGGTCCATCTGGTAGCGACGTGGCTGGCATTCGTGGTGGCACGGCAGCTGATGCGAAGTGCCACGAATGCAGGATTTGTGGCGATCCTCTTTGGACTGCATCCCATCCACGTCGAAGGCGTGGCATGGGTCTCAGGCGTCACCGAGCCCTTAATGGCCGCCTTTGTTCTAGCTGCGTTCTGGGCGTGGATCGAGAGCGAAAGGGAACCGGAGCACGGGCTTTTTTATAAGCTCCTTGCAGCAGTCTTCTTCGCGGCAGGCTGCCTGTGTAAAGAAACCGCGCTGCTGTTTCCCATCGTGGTTGTAGCGCACGATGTCCTTCGCGGCCAATTCAATCGCGACGCCAAAGGCTTGCTTCAGGCTGCTCTCCGCGCCACGCCGCTCTGGATCATCGCTGTCGCTTATCTCGCCGTGAGAGCGATCGTATTGCGCGGACTTCTACATCCAGCGAACGAGCCGATCTCACATGTTCTGCTGTCGGTTCCCACCATCTTCTGGGGCTATATGCGACGGTTGGTGTGGCCAGTTCATCTGTCAGTCTTTTATGCTACGCCGCCGGTTACTAGCCCACTGCAGGTTCGCTTCTGGCTGCCGCTGGCTGCGCTCATATTTTCGGGAATCATTGCCTGGAGAATCGGCACGCGCTCACGACTTGCTGGCCTGGCGATGGTCTGGATTCTTGTATTTCTGGCTCCTGCATTTGTGGGCTTGCCTGTATTCGTCCGCGGCGAATGGATCCACGACCGCTATCTCTACCTGCCGTCGTTTGGCTTCTGCCTGCTCGTTGTGCTGGCGATTGCACAGATTCCTTCGAAGCGCGAGATCTTCCATCTTCCAGCAGCGCCGACCGCGATTGTCCTACTACTAGCCGCAGCCATGGCCTTTGCAACCAGCATCGAGGAGCTTCCGTGGACCAACGATTTCACCCTCTTCTTACATGCCGCCCTTTTGCAGCCAGACAGTCCGCAGGCGCAATCCCATCTGGCCACGGAGTTCTATCGTCGCGGCGATGTTCCCGACGCCGAACAGCGCTACCAGAATGCGATCCGTCTGAATCCGTCTGACTGGAAGAATCGCCTTGCCTATGGGTTGATGCTCTTCTACACCGGGCAATTTGAAAAATCCGATTCGGAACTGCAGAAGGCCATCGCCATTCAGCCATATGATTCGAATGAATACTTCTACCAGGGAATGAGTCGCTTTAACCAGGGACACTATCCCCAAGCCGAGCAGGCATTCTCTCAGGCGATCACGACGGGCCCGGCACGCTCCCGCTATCACTTCTGGCTCGGCTTTACCTACGAAAAGGAAGGCCGATTCAATCAGGCGAAGTCCGAATATCAAAAGGAGCTCACCCTGCACCCGGAGACCGATACTCAAGTTCGCGAGCGGCTGGAAGGCTTGGAAGGGAAACCAGGGAATTAATTGGCGTAAAAGTAAAAGGCGCAGAGAACTTTCGTTCTCTGCGCCCCGGCTTGTACCCTCCCCCAGGTACTTCGCCAAACTTCAGGTTTACTGCAGCGGAGCGTCGGTCGCTGTTGCAGCCGAGCTCGTGTTGTAGCGGATGACGCCGGACTGGTCAGAGAAGAAGTAACGCTGACCGGTCTGCGCGTTCTGCGGCTGGCCGACCACAGTGTAGGTCGAGTTCGGGGTGCCCGAACCGGTACCGCAGTTGGTGCCGCCGCCCGACGGAGTCGCTGCGAAGCTGTAGCCGCTCTTCAGGCCGTTCGCCAGAACGGAGTCGATCAAGCCCGCGCCCGTGGTGTTGCCGCCGGAGCCGCCGAGGTTGGTCAGAGTGGTGAAACCGCAGTCCGGATAGCTGGACGAATAGGTAACCTGGGCCGTATTGATGGTGCGGATGGAACCGACGGCCGAAGCTTCGTTGGCTGCGATACGCGACCGCAGCAAGTTCGGAATTGCAATCGCCGCGATGATCAGGATGATCGCGACAACGATCAACAACTCAATCAGTGAAAAACCCTTCTGTTTGCGCATGTGCTCTTTTCTCTCTCTCCTGGGTAAGTATCCCGAGGTGCCCTTCCTAGTGCACCTTCCTCGCCAAAGGCCAACTCAACCGTAGTCAGCTCGATTCGTCTGTTAAGTTGTTAATTATCAGAAGCTTAATAGAGTTTTAGAGGGTAACCAGAGTGCCCATCTCGCCCGAATTCTTCAGATTCCCGCGCAGAAATTGACGGAATATGTCACTTTCGCCACGAAAAACTGTCAATCCAATGAAATGCTCAAAAACGGGAAAGACCCTTGCCGGTAACCTCAGGGTTCTTGGCCGCAACAATCGCCAATCGTGTCGCGCTTCGACTGCAGCTGCTTTAAGAGTTCCTGAGATTCCACATCCTCAGGATGATCTTTCAGCTCGCCCTCGATCTCCAGCATGGCGTCCGTCTTCTTTCCCTGGCCGTCCAAAGATTCCGCCAGCACCCGTCGATAACCAGGCTTGCGTGGACGCAAGTCCAGCGCGTGCCGAATGAATGGCTCGGCTTCGGCGAACTTACCTTCACGGTTCAGAACCTCGGCCAGTAGGGCAGCATTGTCGGAATCGCTGGTTCTCAGGGCCGCCGCACGTTTCAGGTATCGCTCCGATTCAGGGTAATTCCGATTCTGAAAATCATGCAGGCCGAGATCATGCAGAGCGGCCCAATCATTCGGATTAACCTTCAATACTTGCTGAAATGCGGAAATCGCTTCTGTTGGTCGGCCTACCGCTAAAAGCGAGCGCCCCAGCCCTTCGAAGGACATCAGGTTGCCAGGCGCGATTTCGGCGGCGCGATCATATAAGAGTAAATCGTTCGCCCAGTGCACCATTTGCACCGACGTGGAAGTAGCCAGAGCGACCACAATCCCTGACGCTAACCCAAGCATTACGTAGCGCCCGTTCATCCGGGCCGCGAGTCTCTCGCCCAGTTGTTGTAACAACAAAGCTGCCAGGATTCCAAAACCAAGACATGGCAGGTAGAGATACCGGTCGTGAGCGTAGTCGTTCGGAAGTATCAGCGGCAGTGCAAACGTCGGGGCGAGCGGAAGCAACAATAGAAGCGCTCCAAAATACGCTCCGCGACCACGCTCCTTCGAGATACCGATCGCTGTTGTAACCGTTCCGATCATGATACCCAGGAGCGGCATCCAGAAGTGGGACCAGTCCGCGTGTGACACAACCGGCCGATCGTAGAAAATGCTCAGGCCGGATGGCCAAATCAGATGCGACAGGTAAAACCAGAGGAACGAAGGACAGGTCAGCAGATACGTTTGCACACCTACCCGAATTGCACCGTGATCAAATCCTTGGAGTACTGCATGCCTCTCTGTGAAATAAGCCGCGATGACCGCAGCGTATAAAAGCAGCGGTAGCAGCAGGGAAGCGAAGCGGTGTCGTACACCGTCGCCGTGCTCTCTCGGGAACAGCAGCACGTAACCTACGACAATTCCTGGTAAGACGACTGCCGTTTCCTTTGTCAGTAGCGAGCACGCAAACAGCAAGCTCGAGATTACAAAGTATCCATAACGCCTTTTTCCCTGGCTTTCCCAGCCATGAATGAAACAAAGCAACGATGACAGAAAAAACACGGACATCAGGGAATCGGTCACGCCTGATACCCAAGCGACTGTTTCCAGATGTACCGGATGAAGACCAAAAATCAGAGCCGCGGTTGTCGCGATAAATTTTTCACCCGTGATCCGTCGCACCAGCACGAAACACAACCAGGTTGCTGCCACGTGAACCAGAACCGAAGTCAGATGCCAGCCGATCGGATTCAGGCCAAAGATTTTGTAATTGATTACCAGCCAGAGCATGAAGAGCGGACGCCAGTAGTTGCCGATCACGCCCGGATTCCAGAATCGCCAAACATCGACCTTCAGCAACAACGGCAGGTTATGCCAGGATCGGATGAGGGGATCGTTCAGAATTTGCTGGTTATCGTCGTAGATGAATTGAAACCGCAAGGTTGCGGCATAAACCAGAAGCGGCAGGAGCCAAACCAGCTGGGGAAGAAATCTCTCGAGTTCCAAAGTCCGGTCACGGTCAACCGCCGGGAGCTGTGGAGTGATCATTCTGGCTTAATAGTATGACGAAATGAATAAGGGAGCAGATACGGAATCTGCTCCCCCTTTGGCTGGCTGTACCCTCCCCCGAGAGGTACCTCGCCAAACTCTGGATCTTTTGAAGCGAAGCGAACTTTACGTCCTGCCATCGCGGGCCTGTGGGTGCACGGCCCACTCGCGAAGTAACAGTCGCACGTCTTTCACCACAACGAGCCGCAGCGTCAATTACGGAAGGCCGTGAACCAGTCTTTGCTCGCAAATCGCTGATTCTTATAAGCCCGTACAAAAGTAGTCGATGAGGAACACAGCTGAGACCGAGGCGGAGCTCCCAGAAACGTCCTCCAGTCGTCAAATTTTGTCAGAGTTTGGTGCGGAAAACCGTCTCAAAAACCTAGGCTGAGATGGGGATATGAGACAAATCAGAAACCGAGCGAATCGCGAGAGATCTTTAATCCGTTCAGGTTCCCGAGCACTGTCACCGCAATCGACCCGGGCTGAAAATATTGCTGCGCGAGCTTGGTGAGGTCTTCCTTGGTGACTCCCTCCACGCGGGCGATGATCTCGTCCATCGAGTAGAACCTGTCGAAATACAATTCCTGGCGTGCCAGGTTCGACATGCGCGCCGTCGACGATTCCAGGCTCAACATCAAGCTGCCTTTGAGCTGGTCTTTCGCGCGCCGAATCTCCTCATCCGAAACTGGTTCGCTTTTCAGCGTCTTGAACTCGTTCACCACCGACTGAACCACTTTCGGCGCGTTCTCCCGCGACGTCCCTGCATAAATCGCCATGCATCCCGTGTCGCGATACGGATTCAACTCGCTATAGATCGCGTATGCAAGTCCCTGCTTTTCGCGCACGCTCTGGAACAGGCGCGAGCTCATGCCACCGCCGAGCAGCGTGTTCAAAATGTAAGACGCGAAGCGGTCGTCGTGTCCGATCGGCAATGAAGGTACTCCGATACAGAGTTGCACCTGCTCCAGCGCCTTCTTGTTTCGCATATTGATCCGCGCTTGAGTCTTCGGTGGGTCTTGTTTGAATCCGTTAGGTCCAGGTTTCAGCTGCGCGAATTTTTGTTTCACCAGTTCAACGAACCGCTCGTGCTTCACATTCCCGGCAACTGAAATAATCATGTTGTTGGGAATAAAGAACCGCCCGTAGTAATCGAGCAACGTTTGTTGTTCGAATCTCTTGACCGTTTCTTTGGTTCCGAGGATCGGCTTTCCTAGGGGATGATCCTTCCAGAAATTCTGGGTGAAGATCTCGTGCACGAGGTAATCGGGATTGTCCTCGTCCATCTTGATTTCTTCGATGATTACCCCACGTTCCCGCTTGATCTCGTCGCTCGCAAAGATCGGGTTGAGCACCAAGTCACTGAGAATATCGATCGCTGTGGGTAAATGTTCATCCAGAACTTTAACATCGAAGCAGATGCATTCCTTCGCCGTGAATGCATCCATGTTGCCGCCTACCGAGTCAACCTCGCGCGCGATCTGTTCCGCGTTGCGCGTCTGTGTTCCCTTGAACACCATGTGCTCGACGAAATGCGAGATCCCGTTCCATTCGGGATTCTCATGCCGTGATCCGGTCTTGATCCAAATCCCGATCGAAACCGAGCGGATATGCGGCATCTCCTCCGTGAGGACAGTGAGGCCATTCGGCAGGACCTCACGACGTACGTTGCGCAGACCTTCCATTACAATTTCGCCGGCAGCTGCGACAGGGCACCCCTCTCTCGTCAGTGGATATTGTTTCATACCATTTGCCAGCCCGTCATAGACAAGTTAAGCCGTTCAATTGCAAGTACTTAGCGCAATCGAATCCAGCTTTCCATTTGTCTTGCCAGCGTTGCGGTGAGAATCTATAAGACACTTATTGGATGCATGAGCAATCCGCCACAATTCGGTTTATTGGGCCTTGACCTTGCGGAACTTACTTCGCTGGTTGTGGAAAAGCGTCAGCCCTCGTTTCGTGCCAGGCAACTGGCCGACGCCATCTACCGCCAACGCGTCGAGAAGCTGCCGGACATTACTACGCTCCCGCAAAACTTCCGCGAGACACTCTCGGTCGAAGGCTGGCAGATCGCCTGGCCATTGATCCAAAAACGCTTTGTCTCGAAAGACGGCACCGTTCGCTACTTGATCGGTTTCGCCGACGGCCAGAGCGTCGAGACTGTCTGGATGCCCGAGGGTGACGGCGGTGAAGCGGGCGACGGAACTGACGCCTACGAGGAAGTGGGCGGAGAGCGCCACCCGCACGAATGGCATCGCGCCACGATATGCGTTTCGAGCCAAGTCGGTTGCGCCGTCAATTGCCAGTTCTGCCTCACCGCTAAGCTGGGTGTGCAGCGCAATCTCACCGCCGGCGAAATCGCAGGACAGGTCCTGGTCCTGATGCGCGATCAGAACGTCGATATCCAGGTCGAGCGCATCAACCTCGTCTTCATGGGAATGGGAGAGCCGTTCCTGAACTACGGAAATTTCATGAAGGCCGTGCGCCTGCTTGTCGAAGAGGTCGGCATCCCGGAGTCCCGCATGACCGTTTCCACCGCCGGAATCGTTCCGCGCATCGAGGAGTTCGGCCGTGAGCCTGTTCGCCCGAAACTCGCGATCTCGCTTAACGGATCGAACGACCAAGTCCGTGAGTCGGTCATGCCGCTCAATCGCAAATGGGATCTCACCAAACTTCTCGATGTCGCCCGCGCATTCCCGCTGCGCAATCGCGAACGCCTGACCTTCGAGTATGTCCTGCTCGACGGCGTCAACGACGCACCGGAAAATGCGCGCGAAGTTGTCCGCCTGTTGAATCGTATTCGCGCGAAAGTGAATCTGATCGCGCTGAATCCCGGACCCGATATTCCCTACAAAACGCCGAAACAGGATCGCGTCTTCAAGTTTCAGCAGATTCTTCTCGACGCCGACATTCCAACCTTCGTCCGCCGTCCTCGCGGCCGCGACATCTATGCCGCCTGCGGGCAACTGAAGCGAACCGAAGAATTGGTGAGCATCGCTTAGTTCCACAACCCGTTAATCATCTGGATCGACCTTTGCCACCGCCCGTCCCTCGCGATCGAATCCCACGATCCAGGTCTTTTCAACCAACGGCGTTTTGTATTCGAGGGTTAAAACCATGGACGCACAATTGTCTGGATATACCTTCCGGCGATCCCAACATATGTCGTCGTCAGCCAGCAAGTAGGGCCATTGGTGGTCGAGCCTGTAGTCGTATGAAGTTGGCATTCCCATGATCTGATATACCTGGTCGGTCGTTGCGCCGTGCAGGATTTGTCTGTAACCCGTGCGGTAACGGCGTGCCCTGGGTGAGTAGAATGGCGCTCCTGCCAGGAGTGGAACGATCATCCAGGCTGCAATGAGCCACGACAGAACATACGCGGCCCAGGGTGCGCGAATTGATCGATATTGGATGATCGATAAGAACGGCACATCCTTCTTCGCAATGAGTCCGCCCCAGGCAACGGGAATGTCATTGTCGAAGATCGACCTGATGCGTTCCGAAGAATCGAAGTAGTCGATCACCTTCGGACGATACAGCTGATCCAACGCGAGAAAGCTCAACGCGAACGCTGATGCGGAGGCCCAAACCGGTGTCTCTGTACCGACGGACAGGAAGGAAAACAACATCACCGTCAGGCAAACACCAGCGCAAATCAGACGCGCCGTATCGCTCCCGCGAAACAACCGCACGCCGAGCCACACCAGAGCGAGCGGCGGCACAATCAGAACCGGTACGATGATCCCCATGAACGGCGAATACTGCTGCCAGAGGAGCCAACCGATATTGGCGTTGAGTTCGAAGGCAAACGCAGCGAGCCCGGCGCAGATCAGAGCAAGGGACATCAGCCAAATACTGATTGGTCGTTTTGGCGGCATCTCGAATCATCTGCTTTAGACACCGCAAGCACACCGTTTGAGCCCGCTTCTACCGCTTCTCCATTACCGGTCTCAGCCACAACTGCTCGTTCGCCGAGAATACCTGCGCTCGCATCAGCACCGTGCTGATCAACGACGTTAATCCCGACGCTGCAAAAATCATGCTCAACACCACGAATTGATAGATCGAAGCATACAGCGGCCTCGACCCCGACAACAGCATGCCCGCCATCAGCCCCGGAATCCAAACAATCCCCAGCGAACGCAGCGAGTCGATTGCCGGAATCAGGCTCGCCTCAAACGTAGACTGCGAATACCGCGCCACGCTTTGCGCCGGATCGGCTCCCAGCGCCAGTGCGCTCTCGATCTCCCCAACATGTGCCAGCACATCCGAGCGGAAGCGATTCAGCGCCAGACCGTTCGTGTTCATCGCGTTCGCGATCAACATGCTGCCCACCGGAATCAGCGACGTGATCGGCGTATCGATCACGCCCAGCCACGTCATGATGGCAATGACGGACCCCGCTCCGCACGCGATGGAAATCGTCGATACGCGAAACGCATTCGGCATTCCCTTGGCGCGCCGCGCAGACGTTGCCCCCGCCGCCACCATCATCGCCGACAGCAACAACACGCTTGTCCACTGTGGGCCCTTCAGCAGCAGCACCAGCAGGAATCCAATCGCAATGATCTGTACCAGCCCGCGCAGCAATGCAATCGATGTGTCCAGTTCAAGATGGATTTTCCGCTGCCTTGCAATCAGCACCACCGCCATAGCCAGAATTGCCGCCGCTCCCGCCTGTGCCAGCCCCAGCGCCAGTTGGTTCGTAAACAGATGTTTAAGCACCCAGCACCTCCCGCACCGGACCCGTCTTTATAACGCTTCCGTGATCGAGCAGCAGCACCCGGTCGGCAAATCGTTCTGCCTGCGGCCGGTCGTGTGTCACGATCACGCAGGTCAATTGCGATTCTCGAACCACGCTTTGGATCAGCGACTCCACAGCATGTTTGGCCTCTTCATCCAACGCCGATGTCGGCTCATCGAGTAGCAGCACCAGTGGATCATTTGCCATCGCACGCGCCAGCGATACCCGCTGCGCCTCGCCGCCAGACAAGTTCGCGACATCCCGTGAGCCGTAGTCCGCCAGTCCCACCTTCTGCAGCAACTCTTCCACTTGAGCGTCGGGCAGCTCTACGCCTCGCTGTCTCGGTCCAAACCTCACATTTCCGGCCACCGTGCCCGGAAACAGAAACGCTCGCTGTGTCACCATTCCGACTTTGCGTCTCAACTCACGCGGCGAAATTTGGCGATAGTCGACGCCCTCCAGATAAACGGTCCCCGTTGTTGGCTCGTCTAAACGATTAACCAATCGCAGCAGGGAACTCTTGCCCGAACCACTCGGTCCGAACACAGCAACGTTTTCGCCGCGGCGCATCTCGAAGTTGATGTCGCGCACCAGCACGATCTCGCCAACCGAACGTCCGAGGTTTTCAACTCGCAGAATAGGGGAAAAACTGGCCGGTTCGTTCATGGGATAGGCGATTGATTGTCGGCGATCAAAGCGTTCGCCGCAACCAGATCCCAACGCAAGGGAAATCGAAACCAGAGGAAAAAAGATCCCACGCCTCCCCGCCTGTGGGGAACAGATGGGGAGGGGCCTTCGTGGGATTGCGCGGCGCGCGTTATTCCGTATTGCCCAACTGTTCTGTCGAAGTGGCCGTCAGCTTCCCGAACAGTCCATTGCTTTCATCGTTTGGGCCCGCGGTGAAGAGCAGCTCGGTCGGTAATCCACTGTTCGCCGCGCCGCTGCCGAAAGTCAGGCCCCATAGTCCGTCGATGGCGAGCGTGCCTCCAGCGGTGTTCAGCATCGCGCCCTCGTGTTCGCCCGTCGCAAAATTAAACGCGTGAATGGTGCCGTCGCCGAAATTGGCCACCAACAGCCGGTGACTGAACGACCCGAAATCGGCTGGCGCCAGCGCGACTCCCCACGGCGCGTTGAACCACGAGCCGTGTTGCATCATCGTCACCAGGTGAAGATGGGTATCGAAGATCCCGGCCAGTCCCAGTCCCGCCCCGTGATCTTCATCGGTACTGCCCGGCTCGCGCCGTGCGAACGTCACCACCAGGTTTCCCCCAACATTCTGGATGTTGAACGGCACGAAGTTCCGGAACCGGAAATCCTCGCCAGGAAACTCCAGTTCCTTCGTTTCAACCAGCGTGAAGCTGCCGTCGAAAATCTCAATCTTTCCCGACTTGAAATTCGTAACATACAGGAACACGCCATTCTTCGTTTGCACCAGCGCGCATCCTTTGTAGATCGCTTTCTTCGACCGATTCACTTTCAAAACCGCATGCTTGAGATCGACGTTTGGGTTCCATCCGGAAATCGTGCCGTCTTCCGTGACGAATAGGAACACAGCAGGCTCGGGTGTATTGGGAGTGCCGACATTGAACGACTTGCTGTAATTCCAGACCGTACCCGTCGGCGTTGCGGTTCCTGTTCCGTCAGGGGTCGGAATCATCACTCCATTTGTTCCGCCGAGCGGAATCGGCGTGCCGGCTCCGTTATAAAGCGTGGTGAAGCCAGTACCGTTGTCGGAAATCCAGAAGGGGGAGGTCGAACTGCGTGAGATCCCCCACGCATTCACCAGCAGGGGATCGTAGTTAGCGGCTGTGGCCGTTGATGCCATGTCGGCCGTCAGATTGGTTTGTGTGTAGTGTTGGGCAAAAGCTTGCGACGCGGAGAGAGCGAAGAACGTCGCGGCGAACACCAGAATCCGCCGCGCAAATTGTGAGGAGCTGACCATCGTTACACCTCGGTGAAGCAACGTTCCGCCTGCAACTCCAGAGCTGCAGCGTGCAGCAGGAACATAGATGGTCAGCCGATGAGAGTTGTCCCCCAAATGTCAGTCGGGCGTCAAAGATGGGTCCATTCTCGGCAAAAGCTCCATGGACCGCAAAACGCCCTATTCCTTCAACTTCAACTTGCTCTTATTTTCTTCCAGGAATTTTCGCAGGTCGTCGGTGCGATCGAGCAGCTTGATCCACTGTTCATAATAAAGTGTGGACGGAAAGCGCCCGAGGCCGTAGACGCTCACCGCGCCTTTTTCGCTCACGCGAAATTCCAGGTTGCCGGAACGCTTGTTGCCCTGCTGCTTCTCCAGTTCCGCCAGTCGCGCCTTCAGCTCGTCATAAGTCGGTTCAGTCATGATGAAAAATTCTCCGGGCGACATTGTAGCGGAGGCCACCTGCGCCAGTGCTCCGAAAAGGTTGCTCCTGCCGCGTTTTTCGCCCGATTTCTTTCCTGAAAGGGAACCAGCCAACTGATGTACCAAACCGTTCATCTCTTGACGCAGTAGCTCGCGAACCTGCGAGCGGGGACCAGAATGCGTGCCTGCCGGATTGCCCTGATTTCTTTCCTCGCACTTCTGATTGGCTTGGCAGTTGGTTGCACCCAGAACCAGCTGAACCGGGCCCAGGAGTATGAACTCGAGGGAAAGAACGCCACAGCCCTTCAGCTCTATCAGCAACTACTGGCACGGATGCCCCCCTCTGGGCCTGAGCGCGCGGCCGTCCTGAATCGAATCGGTGATTGTCTCTTTCGTATGGACCGCATACAGGAAGCCTTCACCACTTTTCAGAAAGTAGTCGAAGCCGATCCCCAAAACATGGCGGCCCATCTGCGCATGGGTCAGATGCTTCTTGAAGCTGATGCGCCGGAAAAAGCCCGCGAACAGGCGACCATCGTCCTCAACCGCACGCCGATGAACACCGAGGCTCTTACTCTTCTGGGAGCTTCCTGGGCCGCATCCGGAAATTTCGACCTCGCCAAGCAAGCCTACTCGCGCGTGTTGGAAAATGATTCCCGCCGGACCAAGGTGGCACTTGCCCTTGCCGATATCTACAACCACGAAGATGAGGAATCCAAAGCCGAAGAAATCCTTCGCACCGCTGCTGCCTCCGAGCCGCGCAGCGCTTTACCATGGCTGGCGCTGGCCCGCTTGAGTGAGCAGCGGGGCGATTCCCACGCTGCCGAGGATGCCTATCGTCGCGCCACCGCCGTTGAAGACACCCCCGAAACGAACCTGCGACTCGCCCAGTTCCTCCAGCGGTCAGCCCGGATCGCAGAAGCCGAGCAAACGTTGCGAAAAGTTGACGCGCAGGAACCTCGCTCCCCGGTGGCACTCGCCGATTTCCAACTTCTCTCCGGCCGTCCCGATGACGCGCTCGAACAATATCGCAAGGCTCTGAACAGCACCGCAGCGCCGGAACAGAAACCACAACGCTGGTCGTTTCTCCGACAAAAGCCTGTCACTCAACCGAAGACCGACGAATTGACCATCGTTGCGCGCATGATAGAGGCCGAAATCATCGCCGCCTCCAATCAGCAGGGAGAAAAGCGCAAACAAGCGATGGCTTCTGTTCGTTCGCGACTCCAGGAAAACCGCACTCGTCTCGACAGCGCCACAGTCAACATCCTCGAATCGGAAGTTGCGATGGCTGACGACAATCTCACTCTTGCTCGGCTCTACGCCAACTCCGCCGTGGAACTTGCGCCGAACTCTGCTCCCGCTCACTACATTGTTGGACAGGTTGCCGCAGCCGGTGGTGACGTCGAAACCGCGCAAACCGAATGGCAGAATGCGCTCGATCAAGACGGCCACTTCGGGCCAGCGCGCCTGGCTCTCGCCGAGGACGCACTTGCACGTGGCGATGGCGAGGACGCAGACGAGCAAGCTCGTCTCGTAGTCCGAGATACACCCGGAGACTTGCAGGCGATCCTCATCTTCTCTCGCGCGTTACTGTTCGAAGGCAAGATTCTTCCGGCAGCCATCATGGCACAGCGCGCCGCCGCTCTCGACCCTGCATCCGCCGAACCATCCCTCATCCTCGGCAAAGTCGCCCTGAAAGCGGGCAACATGCCGCAGGCTCTACTGCAGTTCGAGCGGGCCCTTTCGCTGTGGCCCGATTCCGAAGAAGCCATCGATGGCCTGCTCCACGTTTACCAGCAGGGAAGCCTCTCCTACGGCGCAATCCAGAAAATGGAGAAGGTAGCGCAGACACCACCCGTCTCCAGCACTCTGCTCGAAATCTCTGGACGCCTCTACGCCGATCACGGCTGGTACACCGACGCCATTCGCGCCCTGCAACGCACTATTGACCTTGATCCCAAACGCGTAACCGCGGCTCGCGCTCTCGCGCGCCTCCAGGCCTCGACCGGCGACTTCGCCGGTGCTGCCCAATCAGCGATCAAAGCTGGAGTTGACGCTCGCACACTGCTCACCGCTTATCACGCGCAGAACTCTGGCGACTGGAGAAGCGCCGCCGCCACCTACGAGCGTGCGCTCCGCGAAGGCGACCAGACCGGCGTCGCCGCCAACAACGTGGCATGGCTTTACGCGGAGCACGGCTCCCAACTCAATCGCGCTCTGGCCCTTGCCGAGACCGCAGCCCACGCCTCACCCAACAATCCGGCAGTGCTCGATACTCTGGGCTTCGTCCACCTGCAACGCCGCGAGTACAGTGACGCCGTCAAGCTCCTGGAGACAGCTGCTCGGCTCTCCGCCGAAGCTGCAGGCTCCGACAATCAGGAGCTCAGCCAACAGATCCGCAAACATCTCAGCGACGCCTATATGAAATCCGGACAAACCAAGGCCGCACTGAAACTCGCCCAAAACGTCGGCCCGTTCACCAGCCACTAGGGCCTGTCACACATCCCGTCATCCGGGCATCTAATAAACGATATTTAAGGAGGACCTCATGCCCGAGCGCAAACTCGAAGGAATGCGCGTTGCCATTCTTGTCTCCACCGATTTCGAGCAAGTCGAGCTGGTCGACCCCCGCAAGGCCCTGGAAGAGGCCGGCGCTACCACCAAGATCGTCTCGGTCAAGTCAGGAAAAATCACCGGCATGAACCACGACGAGAAGCAAGACGACTTCACCGTCGATTTCACGTTCGACCAGGTGAAGCCCGACGGTTTCGACGCCGTGCTGCTTCCGGGCGGCGCTTTGAACGCCGATTTCCTGCGCGTGCAGCCTCAGGCCCAGGAGTTCGTCCGCAAAATGAATAGTGACGGCAAGCCCATGGCGATCATTTGCCACGCCCCGTGGCTGCTGATCTCCGCCGGTATCGTCAAAGGCCGCAAGCTCACCAGCTATCACACCATTCAGGACGATGTCCGCAACGCCGGAGGCCACTGGGAAGACCGCGAAGTTATCCGCGACCGCAACTGGGTCACCAGTCGCCAGCCTTCCGACATCCCCGCCTTCAATCGCGAGATGATCGGCATGTTCGCGGAATTGAAAGAATCTGCCAGCCGAGCCGCTTAGCGCTCTACAAAGCCCCGCTCACACTTTTTTGTTGCTTGGTGCCCCACATCTGCCGTCCGTTGGCAGATGTGGAATGCCCTTCACCAAGCCATCGCTCTTTGTAACTTCCAACTCCCAGCTCCTCCCCTAAAATGAATTTGTGCGTTTTCGTCTTCGCGACTTTACGACTGCCGACTTCGATCGCCTCTACGAAATCGACCAGGCTTGTTTTCCGCCCGGCATTTCCTACACTCGCCGTGAACTCGCCTACTACATGAACCTCCGCGGCGCTTTCACGCTCGTCGCTGAGACTGCCAGGAAGACGCCCGAAATCGCCGGATTCATCGTCGGCCAGAAATATCCCCGCGGCATGGGACACATCATCACCATCGACACCGCCGAAAAATTCCGCCGCAACGGACTCGGCTCGCTCCTCATGAGCGCCGTCGAAGAGCGCCTGAAAGCGATGGGCTGTCACGCCGTCGTCCTCGAGACCGCAGTCGATAACGCCGCCGCCATCGCGTTCTACAAGCGCCTCGGCTACTTCGTCCTCAAAACCATTCCGCGCTATTACCAGAACCGTCTCGACGCCTTTATGATGGCCAAACGCATCGTCGCAAAACCCGCTTCCGCCAGTAGTTAAGCAGAAAGGTCTTTGTGTTCTTCGCAGCTCTTCCTTCTCACTTCTGGCATCAGCCACAGATGTCGAATGACTGAATGCTGACGGCTGCGGGCTGGCTGCTGTATCTTTAACGTTCAGCGCTCGCATGCCCGTTTCGTCTCCCGAACTTCGCATCGCCGTCGATACCGGCGGCACCTTCACCGACTGCGTCTGGATCGATCGCGGCCGTGTGCGCATGTTGAAAGTCTTCTCCACGCCCGACGACCCTTCCCGCGCCATCGCCGAAGCTGTAGCAAAAGTGATGGACATCGCTCAGCCTCGAGCCCAACTCACTCTCCTCCACGGCACCACTGTCGGCACTAACACCTTGCTTCAGCGCAAAGGCGCACGTATCGCCTTCGTTACAACTCACGGATTCGAAGACACCATCGAGATCGGACGCCAGGCTCGTCCCAAGCTCTACGACTTCTTCTTCGACAAGGCGGAGCCTCTCGTTCCCCCCGACCTCCGTTTCGGCGTCCCTGAACGCGTCAGCGCCGAAGCCGAGATCCTCCGCGTACCGTCATCCGACGAACTCCATCAGCTTGTCGCCAACATCAAGTCTGCCCATCCCGAGGCCATCGCCGTCTCGTTACTCTTTTCCTTCGCCAATTCCGAGAACGAGATCACGGTATCGCGAGCGTTACAAGCTCTCGGAGTCCCGCTCTCCATCTCGCACAGGCTTCTTCCCGAATTCCGCGAATACGAACGCGCCTCCACCGTCGTCGTAAACGCCTATCTCCAGCCGGTAATGGAGCGCTATCTCACCAATCTGGGCAAAGTCGTCGGCGCCTATGGCCCATCCATCCATCGCTGTGACCCTAGCGTCTTCGTCATGCAATCCAGCGGAGGCATTACCTCGCTCTCAACTGCCGCTCGAGAACCCGTCCGTACGGTGCTCTCTGGCCCAGCCGGCGGAATCGTCGGCGCCGCCGCCATGGCTCACCGCAGTAGCTTCGACAAAATCATCTCCTTCGACATGGGAGGCACTTCCACCGACGTCGCCCTCGTCTCCGGCGAACTGAAGACCACCAACGAAGCCGATATCGCCGGCCTTCCCGTTCGCGTCCCCATACTCGACATTCATACCGTCGGCACCGGCGGTGGCTCTATCGCCCGCTTCGACGCCGGTGGCGCGCTTCGCGTTGGTCCCGAATCCGCTGGTGCCGATCCCGGCCCCATCTGCTACGGTCGCGGCGATCAGCCCACCGTCACCGACGCCAACCTGCTGCTCGGTCGTCTCCGCCCCGATCAGTTCCTCGGCGGCAACTTTACCCTCGATCTCGATCGCACTCGCCGCGTCATTACTGAATGGCTGAAGCGCGCCGGTTCTGCGCTTTCTCCCGAACAGTTCGCCGCAGGTGTGGTTCGCGTCGTGAACTCCACCATGGAGAAAGCCATCCGAGTCGTCTCCATCGAGCGCGGCTACGATCCCCGCGACTTCGCCCTCGTCGCGTTTGGTGGTGCCGGAGGTCTTCACGCTTGCGAACTTGCCACCGGACTCAGCATTCCCACCGTGATCGTTCCCGCCATGCCCGGTGCTTTGTCCGCCTACGGCATTCTGGTCAGCGATGTCGTGAAAGACTTTTCTCGAACCGTGCTGCTGCGCGCGAACAAAACTCTGCCGCGTCTCAATTCGCACTATCGCGAGCTGGTCCAATCCGCCCAAAAGGAGTTTCGTGCCGAGAACTGGCAGGGAAGAATCGAGTTCCTCCGTTCCGCCGACCTGCGCTATCGCGGCCAGGGCTTCGAGCTGAATGTACCCTTCAGCGCCGGCATGCTCGCGGCATTTCACTCCGAGCATCAGCGCCGCTATGGATACTCGAATCAGGGCAGGGAAGTCGAGATTGTAACGTTGCGGTTACGCGCAAGAATTCCGGGAACCACCGAAGAGTCCAGCCCAACCGCCGGCAGGGCGAAAGCCTCGCCTGCCACAACCGCGAGTGTCTGGTTCAATGGGAGATTTCAGAAGACAAAAATCATTGCCCGAGAGACCCTCGCCAGGGGAGAACGCCATCTCGGCCCGGCCGTGATCAATGAATACAGCGCGACTACGATCGTTCCAGCAAACGTCAGTTATGAGATGGACAAAGGAGGCAATCTACTGCTGCGACTGAATGCGATCCACCGCAGGAAAACGTAGCCAAGGACCTGACGCAGACTTGGGATCTCAGTCTCGAACTTGAAATTGATTTCGAAACTGGAAACTCGAAACTCGAAACTTTTCTTACACCACTTCGTACCCGCTAACCTGCACCGCGATCCCCGTCGCCGCGCCCGCTGCTTTCGATTCCACTCGCACCACAATCCCTGTGCACGCGACGGTCTTTGCGCCCTTTTCGCTTCGCTCCGTAACAATTACGCTGACCGCGTCGCCCATCGACGGCTGAAAATCCGAATACGCAAACAGTCCGCCTACGCTGATGTCGCGAATCAATCCCACGTGCCGCGATTCCTGGTAATAGATCACGCAGGGAGCCACCACCAGCTGTCGCTTGCTCGTTCGTTGGTTCGTCTGACCGTTGACTAGCCGCCCCGAAACCGATTCGAACCTGTAGCTGATCGCCGACATAGAGCCGCCCCCCGCCCTATGAATTTGCAATCTCGCTTCCGCCATTCAGCAGCTTTGTTTTCAGCAGCTTACAAATGCCTGAGGAAAAGAAGATCGGCACTTCTTACATGATTGTGTGCTTTTGTCGTAACGACGGGCCGTTGCCGGAGTTATTTCAACGCTGTTAAATAAAATGAGCGCCCCCAACTCGGCGCCCATTCAAATTCGGCTCGACTGGATTTTCTTTAAGCGACGTCTTCTCCCTCCTCGCGCCTTACCTCGTCGCGCTCTTTCGATTTTTCTGCTGCGTCTCTCATCGCATCCTTGGCTTTGCCAAAGGCATTTTGGACTTTGCCCTTGGCCTGATCCATTGCGCCTTCCGCCTGGGCGTCGGTGTCACCTGTCCATTCACCTACCTGCCGTTTCACGCGGCCCTTAATGTCTTCTGCTTTTCCTTCAATCCGATCCTTGTCCATGTCGTAACACTCCCTTGGTTGAAATTCTCACTCTTCTTAGAAACTCATCAAGCTGCCCTGCTCGGGTGAGTCATGAGCTGAAAGATCAACGAAATCACGGCGAGTACCAGCAAAATATGGATGAACCCGCCGAGCGTGAAACTGCTCACAACACCCACAAGCCACAAGGCGAGCAGGATGACGAATAGCGTCCAAAGCATCGCCTTACCTCTGAGATATCGATCGGCTTACGCCTTTTGGTAACTAGGGTGCCTCTTTCGTGGGATAAGTTGCTAAGATTCGAGAGCTGCGCTTGAATTTTGAAAGCTGCCGCTGAAGTGTCCAGGGTGACCGGAAAATGAAAGTAGCAATCCAGGGCGAACGCGGATCATTCAGTCACGAAGCTGTTCTTGCCTTCCTCAAACACGCCACCCTAGTACCGTGCGCGTTATCGGCCGATGTCTTTGACTCCGTCCAGCAACGAAAGAACGACGCAGCTCTCATACCGCTCGAGAACTCACTCGCCGGATCTGTTGCCGAGCACTACGATCTGCTGCTCGCCCGCGACGTTCATATCCAGCAGGAGTTCCGCCTCCGCATCCGCCATAACCTGATCGCCTTGCCCGGCGTGAAGTTGAAGGATGTCCGCCGCGTCTTCTCGCATCCCATCGCTCTCGATCAGTGTCGCGAGTTCTTTCGTAAGCATCCACACGCATCCGCCGTTCCGTTCTATGACACTGCGGGAAGCGTGAAGCACGTGATCAGCAGTAGCATGCGCGATGCCGCTGCCATCGCCGGTAAGCAGGCAGCCGCCGAGTACAACGGCGAGATCCTGCTCAGCGGACTCGAAGACGACAAGCAGAACTTCACCCGCTTCGTCCTCATCTCTCGTTCGCAGAAGAAGATCAAGGGCGCGAACAAAACGTCCGTTTGTTTCTCGCTGAAAAATATTCCCGGAGTGCTGTTCAAGGCTCTCAGTGTCTTCGCCCTGCGCGACATCAGCCTCTCGAAAATTGAGTCGCGTCCCCGCCGCGGTCATCCGTGGGAATACGTCTTCTACGTCGACTTCTTGATGGGAGACCAGGAACCCGCCCGCAAAGCCCTCGACCATCTCCGCGAAATCTCGGAATTCGTGAAGGTGCTGGGAATCTATCCGGCGGCGAAATAGATTGCAGCGAACTAGCGAAATAGATTCTGTGATGTAGCGCGGACGCCCTCGTCCGCGAACAAGTGTTCCGCTGAGTCCCACTTTTTAAGTGTCATTGCGAGCGTTCTGATTCCGAACGCAATTTGATTACGACTGTAGTCTGCGAATTCCGATCAGTGCTCCCCATCATCGGATGTACCCCAGCCTTCAGCCGTCCTTCTTTTGGCGTAAGGCTGGGGTCAGATCTCCTTAATCGTTCAGCGAAGTCCCCCAGACAACCACTACCCACTACTCACTACCCACTACCCACTGTCTTTAATTAATATCCTGCTTCAACTGCAGCTTCCGGATCTGGTTCTCCAGGTTCGCCTTGTTCGCCTCTGGCGCCGACTTCAACGCCACCTGTTCCTCTTTCACCGCCTCGTCGAATTTCCCTTCGCTCGAATACACCCGCGCCATGCCGTTGTGCACGAACCATTTGTCCGGATTCTTCTCCGCATTCATCCGGAAGATCGCGAACGCCTCCTGTTGTTTCTTCAGGTTTTGCAGGCTTCGTGCGTAAACGTGCAACTGTATTGGCGTCGCCATCGCCAGCGCCTTCTCTCGAGTCGCCTTCGCATCGTCGTCGCGATGCATCGCCTCCAGAATCCTCGAACGCGTGATCAAATTATCGAACCGCTCTTCCACCTGCAGCGACCGGTCCGAGTCCGCCAGCGCCTCCTCGAGATCGAGGTTGTTTTCCAGCATGTATGTCGCCGCGTCGTCCCATCCATCCCAAGTGAACCGCACCAGCCCGCGCATTTGCCGGTGGATGCTTGCCACCGCGTACTTGTTAACATCCACGTTAATCCGGAACGGAACCGCCACTCCAGCCCACTTCAGCGTCACCACCGCCGACTCCGGCTGCAACTCGTCGAATTCGTACAGCAGCGCGTTCTGCTCCGCGCTCGTCTGCGGTTTCACATCCACGCGCAGCGCGTCTTCTTTCTCGTCGTAGCTGAAGCTGCCCCATGCCGTGCTCGTCTTGGAAAAAATTACCGTCCAATGATCCTCGTTCGGAATCATGTGCAGTCCGTAAATCCCCGCATCCAGCGGCTTGCCTTCGATCGTCACCGGATCGCTGAACTCGATCGTCGTGTTCTCGTTTGCGCCCGCGCGCCACACCTTGCCGTAGGGAACCACATCGCCGAAGACTTTTCGTCCTTTGGCCAGCGGCCGATGATAAGTAATCGTGATATCAGTGACGCCGATCCTCTGCGTCACCACTGCCTTTTGACTCTGCAGCGGCAGCACCAGCGCCGTGGACTGTCCGCCATTCTGGAATTGTGCAAAAGCTGGAAACGCCGCCACCGCGATCAGGAGTAAAATTCTCGCCGTCGATTTTGCGATTGTCATCGTGACCTCCAGGAGACGATTTGCTCGGCCCCATAGACTTCGTTTCCCGGAGCTGGTTAGCGGCCCTGTTCTGAGCAAACAGGCGTTCGGGATGGAAACACTACTTCGCGGGAGCGGACGTTTGTCCCTTACGCGTTTCAAAATCGACAAAACGTTTCCGCCCCAACGCTCGTCATAACCACTTATCGGCTTCAACCAGGTTCCTATTAGAAGATTCTTGGGTCATTGCCGAGCTCGATTCTGCCGATTTACAATCCGTCCTCCCCTCGCGGACGGATGTTTCACGCGGCATGAACAAACTGGCATAACGAACCGCTTTTAGGCCCTGAATCTTTTACATACTTGCAGTCATCCAAAGTTGAGTGATATACGCTCAAGAGAACAATATGGCTAAGACATCCAGCAACTTAGAGCGAACTGAAGAGACCCCCAAACACGAGGGAAGCCAGCCCAATCGCAGCTACCCTGTTCTGCCGGTTCGGGACACCGTCCTCTTTCCGCACGCGGTTCTTCCGCTCACGGTCGGACGGGAAAGTTCGGTTCAGCTCATCAATTCATTAGGTGAAGACAAGACCATCGTGGTCGTGGCCCAGCGCGAAGCTCGCGTCGATTCGCCCGCGCCCGGTGACCTCTTCACCATCGGCACGCTGGCGGTCGTTCACAAAGTCGTCAAGATGCCCAACCAGAGCCTCTTCGTTTTTGCCGAAGGCCTGGAGCGCGTACATGTTGACGATTACACCCAGCTCGCGCCCTACATGACCGCGAGAGTCACTTCCATCGCCGAGCTCATTCCGCCCAAGTCGGCGGAGGAAGAAGCCCTCCAGCGCAACGTCCTCACGCTCTTCCAGCAGATCGTCGCCGGATCGCCCACGCTTTCCGACGAACTGGCCACCGTCGCCATGAACATCGACGAGGCCGGTCGCCTGGTTGACTTCATCGCCAGCTCATTGCCGACGCTCTCCACCAAGGACAAGCAGGAGATCCTCGAGACGCCCGATGTTCGCATCCGTCTCGATCGCATCAACCAGCATCTGGCCAAGGAACTCGAGGTCCAGCAGCTTCGCAACAAGATTCAGTCCGAAGTGCAGGACCGCGTCCAGCAGACGCAGCGCGAGTTCTATCTGCGCGAGCAGATGAAGGCTATCCAGAAGGAGCTCGGCGAGAGCGACGAGACCACGCGCGACGTCGAAGACCTGCGCGAGAAGATCGAAAAGGCCGGCATGCCGGACGAGGTCAAGAAAGAGGCTCTCAAGGAGCTCAACCGTCTTTCGCGCATGTCGCCGATGGCCGCCGATTACGGCGTCACCCGCAACTACATCGAGTGGCTCGCGGTGTTGCCGTGGAACAAATCGGCCGGCGTCACCGACGTCGACATCAACAAGTCCCGCGAAGTGCTCGACGAAGATCACTACGATCTTCAGAAGGTGAAGGATCGCATCCTCGACTACCTTTCGGTTCGCAAGCTGAAGCCGAACATGAAAGGACCGATCCTCTGCTTCGCCGGACCTCCTGGCGTCGGCAAAACTTCGCTCGGCAAGTCGATCGCCCGCGCGCTCGGACGCAAGTTCGTCCGCATCTCGCTCGGCGGCATGCACGACGAAGCCGAAATCCGCGGACACCGTCGCACTTACATCGGCGCTCTGCCCGGGCAAATCATCCAGGGCATTCGTCGCGCCGAGTCGAACGATCCGGTGTTCATGCTCGACGAAATCGACAAGGTCGGCCGCGACTGGCGCGGCGATCCCGGTTCGGCGCTGCTCGAAACGCTCGATCCCGAGCAGAATTCGACCTTCCGCGATAACTATCTCGACGTGCCGTTCGATCTGTCGAAGGTGCTGTTCATCACCACCGCGAACATGCTCGAGACCATCAGCGAGCCGCTGCGCGATCGCATGGAGATCATCGAACTTCAGGGTTACACCGAAGACGACAAGCTCCACATCGCCGAGCGTTACCTGGTTCCGCGGCAGACCGACGAAAACGGCGTGCCCAAAGACATGATCGAATTTCCGGAGGAATCCATCCGGTTCATCATCCGGCACTACACCCGCGAAGCCGGCGTCCGCAACCTCGAACGCCTCATCGGGACCGTTTGCCGCAAGCAGGTGCGCCGCATCGCCGAAGGCAGGAACGAGAAGCTGGTCGTAACCCCCGAGTTAATCCAGACCAAGGAATTCCTCGGCGGCATGAAGATCCGCACCGACTCGGAAATCGCCGAGCGCACCAAGCGTCCCGGCGTAGTCGTCGGCCTGGCCTGGACCCCGAGCGGCGGCGACATTCTGTTCGTCGAAGCCACCGTCATGAAGGGGAAGGGCGGGTTCACCATCACCGGCCAGATCCAGGACGTGATGAAGGAATCCATGCACGCCGGACTCAGCTGGGTGCGCTCCAATGCGCGTTTGCTCGGCATCGATGAAGATACCTTCGAGAAGAAGGACATCCACATCCATGTGCCTGCGGGCGCCATCCCGAAGGATGGACCTTCGGCCGGTGTCACCATCGTGACCGCGCTGGTTTCGCTGCTGACGGGAAAACAAGCTCGTCCGCTGACTGCGATGACCGGCGAGATCACGCTGAGCGGTAACGTGCTGCCCATCGGCGGCGTGAAAGAGAAGTTCCTGGCCGCCAAACGTGCTGGCGTCAAGGACATCATCTTCCCCGCTGAGAACAAAACCAACGTGGAAGAAGACCTCACCGAAGACCAGCTCTCGGGCGTCAACGTCCACTACGTCACCACGATCGAGGAAGTGCTGAACATCGCACTTCCCTCGAACGAGGCCGAAAAGAAAAAGGACGAAGAAGTCCGCGAACAGGTCCTCGCCGGAGCGCTGGAGTAAGACGCTCTTTTGATAGGGTTGCGACGTGGCGTAAGCTACGTCGCTTTTTTGCTTCTGCCTAGAATTGACGGAACCTAGTGCGGTCAATAGAATGCCATCGCTTAGGTGTCGCGGTGTCGTCGCGAATTAGTCGCAACGATACCGCTAAGTACTCGCAAGCATGAACCAAATATGACAAAAAGGGAATTGCTGGGTTGTGTAACATTCGGCCAACGAATCGCCGAAGACGAGGCTGATGCACTCGCATCGTATTTCGTCGAAACAGAACAATGGCGAAAGATCATTTCTGGTGAGGCGGATATTGTCTATGGGCCCAAGGGGTCTGGCAAGAGTGCGCTTTATTCTCTGCTGCGTCAAAAGCGGGATGACTTGATAGGTCGGCGAATCATACCCGTGGCTGGTGAAAACGTTCGAGGCACTCCAGTTTTCGAAGATCTCGTATCTGACCCCCCTGCCACCGAAGAGCAGTTTCGTAGCCTTTGGAAGCTCTATTTTCTTTCGCTTATCGGAAACGCCATAAAGGTGCTCAAGTATGAGAATGAATATGCAAAAAAAGTGCGCACCTCCCTTGAGGATGCCGGCCTGCTTATAGACAGCGAATGGTCGCTTCGCAAAATGTTAAAGGCAGCGCTGGACTACGTGCGCCGCGTTGAACTCTCAGGAGAGGTTAAGCTCAACCCAACTACCGGAGCGCCGGAAGGAGTTGGCGGTAAGGTTACTCTACGGGAGCCGGGTTCTGAAGAACAGAAACGCGGATTTGTTTCGGCAGACACTCTACTTGAACAGGCTGACAAAGCCTTCGGCGCAGAGAATTCCAAGTTCTGGATTGTGCTGGACCGATTGGACGTCGCGTTCGCGGAATCAACTGACCTTGAACGAAATGCATTAAGAGCATTGTTTAGGGTGTATCGCGATATGCAGGTTCTTAACAATATCAGCGTCAAGATTCTGTTGCGCGACGATATCTGGGCGCGAATTACGGACGCCGGGTTTCGCGAGGCAAGTCACATTACCCGAGCTATAACTATTACTTGGAGCCCTAGGGCACTCCTGAATCTTGTGATCCGCCGCGCGCTTCACAATGAGCCACTGCGGAACTATTACGGAGTCGATGCGTCAAAGGTGCTCGCGAGTGTAGATGAACAGGAGAGGCTTTTTTATCGAATCTTTCCCGACCAGGTAGATGCAGGCGCACGGAAATCCACTACCTTTGACTGGATGCTGAGCCGGACCGCAGACGGCTCAAAGCAAACCGCACCCAGAGAACTCATCCATTTGCTTTCCGCCGCGCGGGACGAGCAGCTGAAGCTACTCGAAATGGGCGCCGCTGAGCCCCCAGGTGAAACACTCATTAGCCGAGAGGCTCTCAAGGCCGCGTTACCTGTCGTATCCACAGTTCGATTCAACCAAACTCTTTGCGCGGAACACGCTACGTTGAAGCCTCTAATGTCCAAACTAGAGGGCGAAAAAACGCAGCAAACAACCAGCACACTGGCCAAGATTTGGGGCACCAATGACGCTAAGGCCCTCGCCCATGCCGAGGCTCTGTCGGAGATAGGTTTTTTTGAGAAGCGGGGTACTAAAGACCAACAAATTTTCTGGGTCCCCTTCCTTTATCGCGACGCGCTTAACATGGTGCAAGGGTCGGCAGATTAAGCTGAGATTAAGCCTTTCGGGAAAGCGGGGGGAATTCAGTTTCTCGAAAGAACGTGATCGAGCGGACATTCTGTCCGGGCACCCGCCGCGAAGTACCGGAGGAAGTTGACGGCGTTTGCCCGACCACGCCGTTTTGTCATGTCGAGGACAGCGACTATGCGCCTTCCTTGACGATGGACCTAACGCGAAGCGGCGCGACGGCTTTTCGCCCAAAGATCTCACCCATGGGTAACGATCACGAGATACCTTTTACACTACCGCTCGACGTCACATGGCCTCTAGTCACGCGTCACCGACTTAACTGCATACCTACTGCACTCTCACATCGGACTACGCCGAGAAACCTGCCACCCGCATCGAGTTGATCAGTGATGAAGGAGGTCGTTTGAGAATCATCGCAAAAGGCTTTTTGTCACTTTTGGTTGTCCTCACTTTCGCCGCGATCGTATATCTGATTGTCACGCGGCCACGAGAAACGGAGACATGGGCTGTTCTCGCAGGCCTCTTAGCAGTTCTTGCAGCCTCGATTGCTGCTTGGCCCGCTTTAAGAGTCCTCGATATCCAGGAAGATTTGTTGCGGCCCAATCCGATCCCATACTTGGATGTGACAAGTCGCTATCAACTGATGCAGCTGAGGGTAAAGAATTTCGGAGTGGGCGTTGCTTATTCGCTTGAACTTCTGTGGAAAGAGCATCCAAAGAAAGAAGACGGTCAAGATGTTTCGGAACTTGATCATATAGGCGTCTTATTACCTCAGGATAGCGCCTCCGTTATGATCGGCCGTTCTCACGAACTGTTCAGAAAGTACGAAAGCTTGACCTTTACTGGAGTCATAAAGTTCAGAGATGCCTCTGGGTCATTGAGATCAAGACCATTTCATGTCAGCTGTGACGGACATCGCAAACAGTTACTACATGATGACGAACTTCCTCGTACGTTGTACGACCTTCAACAAATTCCGCAAAGGCTTGCCGAAATAGCTGAAGCTATCAGTCAAAACGCAAAGGCCTGCGACAACGTCTGAATTTGGGTTGTGGACCAGGTTCTGATGGTGCCCCGGGTTTGCGCTTTCCTTTGGCGCTGACCCCGGATAACCATCAGCGCTCCTCCCTTAGAGAACATCCGCGAGAATCCGTCCCATCCGCGTTATCCGCGCGAAACCGATCTTTCCCTCCACGACTTTGGCACTCAAATAATTCGCGCCCATTCCGGGAATTTCTTCCACACGAAAATCCGCTTCCAGCGCACTTTTTCCTTGCATCCGATTTCCGCCTGACGCTACCGTGATACTGAGTCGTTCACCCGATCACCATTCGCCCTTCGGTCGCCCATCCCGCAACTGCGACCCGATCGGGACAACGACAGCGGTCTCGCGCGCTCCTCCGGCGTCGCTTGCCCGGCGAGCAGTAACGATTCACCCGCTAACTTGTTTGTTTTCAAACATAGCGCTGTAAGTCATGGTGGCTCAAACATTCAGCGCCAAATGTTCTGTAACTCTTTTGTTATCAAACACGAGAGGGGAGGGGGTAGGGTCCGGAATGGAACTGAGCCACCGGACGCTGTTGGCCAAGTCCTTTGTTTGCAATTACGCGTCGTAACTTACGCGTTATCAGGATCATAGCCTGCGGCGGAGGGGGGTACCCCTCTCGCCTTTTCGAAAAGACGGACGACGGAAAAGACCAGGCAGCAAGCGATGCCCACGGCGAGAATTGCGACCGTGGCTTCCGACACGCCGGCCTTCGCCAGAAACACGAACCAGCGATCGAATCCGCGGCCAAGCGGTGCCGGCTGCGAAGCGCTCAGGTAGTGCAGCAAAAGATCGATCTGCCCGCGAAGAGAGTAGGAGAGACGGTACGACCAGTTGGCGTCGTAGTAGCGGCCGGTCATCGCCTGATCTTCGAGAAAGCTGGTTGCCATGCCAATGGCTTGAACGGCGAAGCCGAGAACGCCTAGCCCGAACGCGGCGTAACGATGCGCCCGACCGGCACGGACAAGCGCGGGGCCAATGGCGATGCAGAGCAAAGCGATCGAAGGTACCAGGTAGCGAGGTCCGAAGCAGTAGCCGCCTTCCCATTGCGTGTATTTCGAGAAAAACAAGAGATAGACCGGAAGACTCAACGCTGCGACAGTCGCTAGTCCGCGGGTGCGATTCCATAGTTCGCGTAAACCAAGGATGGCGATCAAGGTCGGCGGCGCGAACAGGAAGATCGACTTTCCAGGCGACAGCAGGAATCCGTAAAGGCCGACCAACAGCGGAGTATGGAAGGTGTTGAGATTTTTTCCGCCTTCCGCAGCTGCGGGATACCCGAATTCGAGCGGGTTGCCGAAGAGAAATGCGTTGTGGAGGAGCAAAGCAGCCACACCGATTGCCGCTGCAGCGCCGAAGCATAGAGCGCGATCGTCGAATTTGCGACGAGAGACCAGAATCGCCACGAAGAATACGCCGATCGCCAGAACGTTGGTCGGTCGAACGATAACAGCGAGACCGACGACGAATCCGCCGAGAAAAGCAGTGTTGCGCGAAAGCGTTTGATCGCTGCGCGCGAAGAGGATGTACGCGGCGACGAAGAAGATGAGCGTCGAAAGTGGCTCTGAGAAGAACCACGATGAATACGCGAACAGCGGCGTGGCAAGGCCGAGTAAAACCGTTGCGAACAACGATTCGATCACGGGGATTCCGATCGACGTGAGAATCAGGAATGCGAATGTCACAACCGCGGCCGCGTACACGGCACTGCTCAGAGAACTGGCGAATCCCACGATCAGGTCGAGGTCGTCTGCCGGAACGCCCGGAAGGTAAGCGATCGCGTATCGGCCGATGGCGTACCAGGGAGTCGCAAGCACGGCTTGTCCCGGCGGATAGGGCGCTCGAGGCTGGCCGAATCGATCGTATTTTCCGTAGAAGGTTCCGGTGGTGAGAGCCTGGGGAACGGCGGTTGTCTGTCGCAACACGAGGCTTTCGGTTTCGTACAGCGTCATGTACTCGTCTGGTGTGCGAACGCGTCCGCTGGAGCAGAGTAAGTAAAAGAATGCGAAGCTGAGGAAGACCCAAACAGCGCAACCGCGAGCGTGCGCAGTTTCAGGCGTGCGACGTTGAGATGTCGCGGAGATCGACATTGTCAGCGTTATCTGCGATTGGCGAGAAGCTGTCAATTGGCGCGAACCATAAGCGATAGCGGCTGTTTTCAGAATCGCACAGCGACAGATGTCATCTGATAAAATTTCTATACTTCTAGAATTGCGTGCAGGGGACAACATTCCAATATGAGCGTTGATGTCGAGCTGGATGGCTTAGAAACCGTAGAAACACGCGAGTGGCTGGATTCGATGGATTACATCCTTCGTCATCGTGGCCGCGACCGCGCGCTGAGCTTGCTGGAACGGCTCGAACTGCACGTGAAGCAAGCCGGTGTGCGCGTTCCTTACACCGCGAACACACCATACATCAACACCATTCCTGCCGAGCACCAGCCGCCATTTCCCGGTAGCCAGGAGTTGGAACGCCGCATCAAGAGCCTGGTTCGCTGGAACGCGCTCGCCATGGTCGTCCGTGCGAATAAACTGTCGGAAGGCATCGGCGGTCATATCTCTACGTACGCTTCGGCCGCGACGCTCTATGAAGTTGGTTTCAATCATTTCTTCCGCGGCAAGGGCGAAAGCACCGAAGGCGACATCGTTTACTTCCAGGGACACGCGGCGCCTGGAGTTTATGCGCGCTCGTTCCTGCTGGGGCGCATGCCAAAGGAGAAACTCGAGAATTTCCGCCGCGAGTTGGCTCCTGGTGGAGGACTTTCTTCGTATCCTCATCCGTGGTTGATGCCCGATTTCTGGGAGTTTCCCACGGTTTCGATGGGACTGGGTCCGATCATGTCGATTTACCAGGCGCGCTTTAACCGCTACCTGGAGGATCGCGGCCTGAAGGCGCCTTCCGATCGCAAGGTCTGGGCGTTCCTCGGCGATGGCGAGACCGACGAACCCGAAGCGCTGGGCGCGATCACATTAGCGTCGCGCGAAAAGCTCGACAATCTGATTTTCGTTATTAACTGCAACCTTCAGCGCCTGGATGGTCCGGTGCGCGGCAACGGCAACATCATCCAGGAACTGGAAGCGGCGTTCCGCGGAGCGGGCTGGAACGTGATCAAGGTTATTTGGGGATCGGATTGGGATCCGATTCTCGCCAAGGATCGCGATGGGCTGCTGATGCAGCGTATGAGCGAGCTGGTCGATGGCGAGTTCCAAAAATTCTCCGTCGAATCGGGCGCATATCTGCGCGAGCACTTCTTCGGAAAGTATCCGCAACTGCTGGAATTGGTAAAGCACCTGAGCGACGATCAGTTGCGGCGTTTGCGCCTGGGCGGACACGACCCGATCAAGGTTTATGCGGCGTTCAAGGCTGCGGTTGAGCACAAGGGACAGCCGACCGTAGTTCTTGCCCGCACAATTAAAGGTTATGGACTGGGTGAGAGCGGCGAAGGCAAGAACATCACGCACCAGCAGAAGAAGCTGAACGAAGAAGAGCTGCGCGCGTTCCGTTCACGTTTCGGCGTGCCGCTATCGGATGAAGAGATCGAAAAGCTGACGTTCTATCGCCCGTCTGACGATTCGCCGGAAATTCAGTACCTTCGCAAACGGCGCACGGAGCTGGGTGGGTATCTACCGAAGCGTGTGAACCGCAGCAAACCGCTCCCGGAGATTTCCAAGGATCTGTTCAACGAATTTGAGAACGGAACCGAAGGACGCAAGGCTTCGACCACGATGGTCTTCGTGCGCTTGCTGGCGAAGATGCTGCGCGACCCGCACCTTGGACACCTGGTCGTACCGATCGTTCCGGACGAAGCGCGCACATTCGGTATGGAAGCACTCTTCCGGCAGGTGGGGATTTACTCGCACGTCGGACAGCTCTACGAGCCGGTAGATCGCGACACGCTCCTTTATTACAAGGAGGCGAAAGACGGACAGATCTTCGAAGAGGGAATCACCGAAGCGGGATCGATCTCGTCGTTTATTGCCGCTGGAACGGCTTACGCAACGCACGGCATACCGACGATTCCGTTCTTTATCTATTACTCGATGTTCGGCTTGCAGCGCGTCGGCGACCTGGTATGGGCCGCAGGCGATATGCGGGCTCGCGGATTCCTGCTGGGCGGAACCGCTGGACGCACGACACTTGCCGGAGAAGGCCTGCAACACCAGGATGGCAACAGCCACACGCTGGCGCTTCCGGTTCCAAACCTGATGGCGTACGATCCGGCGTTCGCGTACGAGCTGGCGGTGATCATCCACGACGGCATGCGCCGCATGTATCAGAAAGATGAATCGGTCTTCTACTACATCACGGTGATGAATGAAAACTACGAGCATCCGGCAATGCCCGCGGGCGTTGAGGACGGAATCGTTAAGGGAATGTATCGCTTCCATCAGTCGAGCATGAAAGACGCTAAAGCGAAGGCGCAGCTCTTCGGGAGCGGCGCGATTCTGCCCGAGGTGATCAAGGCGCAAGGGCTGCTCGAGAAGTATGGTGTTGCAGCAGATGTCTGGAGCGTCACCAGCTACAAGGAACTGTATAAGGATGCGATCGGCACCGAGCGCTGGAACATGCTGCATCCTTCGGAGAAACCACGCGTTCCGTATGTAACTGAGCAGTTAGAAAAGACAGACGGCGTGCTGGTGGCGGCGAGCGACTATATCAAGTCGCTTCCCTTGTCGGTATCGAAGTGGTTCCCGCGACCGCTGCACGTATTGGGCACCGATGGCTTCGGACGCAGCGAGAGCCGCGATCGGTTGCGTGACTTTTTCGAAGTGGATGCGCGCTATGTGGCGCTCGCTGCTTTGACCGAACTGCTGAAAGAGAAGAGGGTCGATGCCAAGACGGTACAGCAGGCGATCAAGGATTTTGGCATCGATCCCGACAAGAAAGATCCGTTGATTTCGTAGTCTCATCCCGGCTTTTCAGCCGGGTGTCTGTTGTGGACGCAGTGAGATTCCCAGGGTTCGAGATGGAAGGACAGGAATGAGCACAGAGGTAAAGCTTCCGGAGCTTGGTGAGAATGTCAGCGCCGGCGATCTATTGAAGCTGCTGGTAAAGCCCGGCGACAAAATTCAGAAAGACCAGGCCCTGCTCGAATTGGAGACCGACAAGGCGGCTATCGAGGTGCCGTCGCCGGTGGGGGGTACGGTCAGCCAGGTTCACGTCAAGGAAGGCCAGAAGGTCAAGGTTGGGCAGTTGATCCTGTCGGTGGACGAGAACGGCTCGGGTGCCAAGAAAGAAGTCGAACGCGATGCGGCATCGGGCGGAATTGGACAGGGAGCCTGGTCTGCGAAAGAACAGCCGATCAAGGCGGAAGCACCGAAAGCAGCGAAGCAGCCGGAAGCAAAGACAGAAGTGAAGCCCGAACCGAGGAAAACGGCACCTTCGAAATCGTCAGCGGCCGGGAAGATCGTGGAATTCAAGCTTCCTGAACTTGGGGAAAACGTAACGTCGGGCGACCTGCTCAAGTTGCTCATCAAACCGGGCGACAAAGTTTCAAATAACCAACCTGTGCTCGAGCTGGAGACGGACAAGGCGGCGATCGAAGTACCTTCGACGATCGACGGTACGGTTAAGGCTGTGCTGGTGAAAGAAGGCGACAAACTTAAGGTCGGACAGGCGATCTTTACGGTGGAGACTGGCGAGTCTCAGGTGGCTGAAGGCGAGGCAGATGCCGGCACCGGCGGTATTGGAACTGGGGGATTGATTCCGCAGGAGCAGCCAATCCCGGCAGTAAGCAAAGACGTGATTGAAGAGAAGACTGGATTGCAGCCCGCGCCTCGTGTCGAGTCCGTAATTCCCGAGTGGGAGAACGAACAGGCGGTTCCGCCGGCGCCGGATGTTCCAGAGAAAGTCTCGCCACGCACGGGAAAGTCGCCGGCCGATGTGGCTGCCGCACCGTCGGTGCGGGCACTCGCCCGCGAAATCGGGGTCGACATCACGGAAGTGAAGGGAAGCGGTCCGCATGGCCGGATCACGTTCACAGATGTGAAGGCGCACGCGAAGCGGCGTGCCCAGGAGTACGAGAAAGGCGCGGTGGGCGGGCACGTGGCAGTTGCTCCTCTGCCTGATTTCAGCAAATGGGGAGCGGTCGATCGCAAGCCGATGACGGGCATTCGGCGCAAGACCGCGGAGCACATGCAGCAGGCGTGGATGATTCCGCATGTCACGAACAATGACAAGGCGGACATCACCGAGCTGGAGCAGTTGCGGAAGACGTTTGCAAAGCGTGCAGAAGCGCAAGGCGGAAAGCTGACGATGACAGCGATCGCCCTGAAGATTGTTGCGTCGGCTCTGAAACAGTTCCCGCAGTTTGCTGCCAGCATCGACCTGGCGAAGGAAGAAGTTGTTTACAAGAATTATGCTCACATCGGCCTTGCCGTCGATACCGAGCGGGGTTTACTGGTTCCGGTGATTCGCGATGTCGATCGCAAGAACATTATCGAAATTTCGGTGGAGTTACAGGAGATCGCAAAACGAGCACGCGAACGCAAGTTGAAGCCGGAAGAAATGGAAGGCAGCGTGTTTACGATCACCAACCTTGGTGGCATCGGCGGAACCAGCTTCACACCCATCATCAATTCGCCCGAGGTGGCAATCCTGGGGATGATGCGTTCCGGCATCGAGCCGGTTTATATCGACGGCAAGTTCGAGCCGCGGCTGATGCTGCCGCTATCTTTGTCGTACGATCATCGATTGATCGACGGCGCCGATGCGGCACGATTCCTGCGCTGGCTTTGCGAGGCGTTTGAGCAGCCGTTTTTGTTGTCACTCCAGGGTTAGAATCGCAGACGGCCCTTCGAGCATCTGTAAAGTACATAATTCCGAAGTCATAGGACGAACGTGAGCAAGAACATTGCGGTAGTAGGCGGTGGTCCGGGCGGCTATACAGCCGCCTTTTATGCGGCCGATCTCGGCATGCAGGTGACCCTGATCGACGAAAACGTCAATCCCGGCGGAGTGTGCCTGTACGTTGGTTGCATTCCGTCAAAGGCGTTGTTGCATGTGGCGGCAGTGATCAACGAGGCGGAACACTCCAGGAATTTCGGAGTAGAGTTCGGCAAGCCGCACATCGATTTGAATCGGCTACGCGATTTCAAGAACAACGTGGTCAATAAGTTGACTGGGGGACTCGGGCAACTCTCGAAGCAGCGCAAGGTCAAGTATGTTCGTGGTCGCGCGAAGTTCGTTAACTCAACGACTGTTTCCGTGACCAAAACGGAAGGCGGCGAAGAGAAGCTCACCTTCGACAACATCATTCTGGCGACGGGGTCGCGCCCCGCGATGATTCCGGGGCTGCCGAATTCGCCGCGCATCATGGATTCGACAGGCGGTCTGGCACTGGCCGATATTCCGAAGACGCTGCTGGTGATTGGCGGCGGATACATCGGGTTGGAACTTGGCACCGTCTATGCGGCGCTAGGAACCAAGGTGACCGTAGTCGAAATGTTGCCGCAGATTCTGACAGGCGCCGATCGCGACCTGGTGGTTCCATTGCAAAAGCGGCTGGAGAAAGCGTTTTCGGCAATTCTGCTGAACACGAAGGTCGCCGAAGTGAAGGAAGTCGCGGATGGCATCAAGGTGAAGCTGGAAGGCAAAGACGTCACCTCGCCGGAACAGACGTTCGAAAAGGTGCTGGTATCGGTTGGACGCAAGCCGAACACCGATGTTCCCGGCATCGAGAATACGCGCGTTACAAAGAACCAGAAGGGCTTCTTCGAGGTAGACCTGCAACGACGCACGAAGGATCCGGCAATCTTCGCGATTGGCGACATTGCCGGCGAGCCGATGCTGGCGCACAAGGCATCGCACGAAGGGCGCGTTGCGGTGGAGGCGATCGCAGGGAAAAAGACTACGTTTGAGCCGCGGGCGATTCCGGCCGTGGTCTTCACCAATCCTGAGATCGCATGGTGTGGATTGACGGAAACACAGGCTGCCGCAGAGAATCGTCCGGTAAAAGTGGCGCGGTTTCCGTGGCCGGCTTCAGGACGCGCGGTAACGCTCGATCGTACCGATGGCGTTACAAAGCTGGTGATCGATCCGGAAACGGAACGTGTGCTGGGGGTCGGCATCGCCGGTGTGAACGCGGGCGAGATGATCTCCGAGGGCGTACTGGCGGTGGAGATGTCGGCAGTGGTGGACGACCTGGCTCTTAGTATTCACCCGCATCCGACGCTGTCAGAGACGGTGATGGAGGCGGCCGAGTCGTATCACGGCGTCTCAACGCATATCTACCGGCCGAAGAAGTAATCACGATGAAACCAGGAGCGCGGACTTAGGTTCGCGCTTTTATTTCGCTTCGTACAGCAGATGCACTGTGCCGATCTGCCCGCTCTGATTGTCGCGGACCACGAAGCGACATTCGTACTTGCCAGGGATCAGCTCCAAAGATTCTTTCAGCGCTACGCCGGTTTTCTGCACGCGCGCCAGCATGTCGGGGTTAAACGACACCTGCACGCCCTGCGAGAAGCGCGAAACGTCTTTGCCCGAGCGGTCGAGTGCGACGGCAGCGATCTCGAGGTCCAGGCGATTTTTATTGCTCGCGTCGATCACCAGGCTGGATATAGGGATGTGAACGAGAAAGTCCTGCATCAGCTTGCGGGGTGCGGTATCGCCGTTTGCGTCAATGGGTTCGGCGGTCGAGCTCTTAACATCCATCACGATTCCCGTGTACTCGAAAGGCGACGAAAGGGCAGTCACGAGCTCCTGCCGCCGAACGGCGGTCGTGTTCTCGGCCTGGGGAGCCACATAAAAGCCTTCACGCGCTCGCACGTGGGCGTCTTGCGCCTTAACGTGAACCTTAAGCGTCCGCCAGCCGGGTTTGTCGTCTTCGGTGGGCAGGTAGTAACCAACCAGGTAGTACGATTGCGAATCTTCGACCGCTTCCGCGAAACATTTCTTGAATTCGTTGGTGTTCAGGCAAGGACGCCCGCCTGTGGAATCGGCGAACGCCTTAAGCGTGTCCTGGCGTTCCTCGTTTTGGTCGTAAGGCAGAGCCGCACTGGTGCCCATCGGGTTTCCGCGCCGCGAACGTGTCGGATTGTAGGAGCCTCGAGACTGGCTGGCGTCGACGACGCGCGAGTCGAGACCGACAAGTTCAACGGGATAAACTGCGATATTCGCCGCCGTCAGAGCTCGCCATGTCTGCTGGTACTGCTCGACCATGTCGGAGCCGAGATGGGTAAAGGCCCGCGGGTCATTGAGCAGGAAAGGAAAACCCGACGTAGCCCAGATCAGAGTTTTGCGCGAACGAGTGCCCGAGTATGCCTCGGCAATCTGGTTCAGGGCGGCGAGTGTTCGGCGCGTCGATTCCTTCTGCTGAAGCAACGCGATCGTGTCGGTCGCATCCTGCATGAATTGCGTGATCTGTTGCGCAATCTCGTCGGCCGATTCGCCGGTTCTCCATGACGTCATCGAGTCCGCGAGATCGGCATTCTGGTTGGTTTGTTCCCTGGCCTCGGCGTCGGAAACTTCGCCCGGCGCAAGAGACGATTCCAGCTTCTTCACGGCATCGATCAGCACTTGCGTGTCGGTGGTAAAGGAATGAAGCTGGACGATTCCTTTGTAACTGAGGCCAAGCAAGGTTACCGGTTGGTTCGGAGGCAATCCCCTGGCAAGAAATTCGATCAGGTGCCGCCGGCCTTCCGTCTGTTTCAGGTATGGCGTGTTGATCAGGTCGAGGACGACGATCGTGAATTGCGTTGGAGTGAGCGACGATCCCAAGAAGTTTGCCGCCGAGTCTTTGGCGAGCTTTGGTTGCGTCGTGGCATTTTTCGGGGGCAGAACTTCTTCGAACAAAGAAATATCTCGTGCTTTGCCGTTCTCTTCCAGACGGAAGGCATCTCCAGCCAGTCCGGAAACATGTGCGCCAGACTTATCATTGACGATGACAGGAATGAGAACCAGTTGAGCGCGAGCCTTGAAAATGCCCGCCGGTGGCGTAGTTTCCGCAGTCTGTTTGGCAGGCGGGGCTGACTCCTGGGCAAGCAAGCGGTTGAAAGCGATCGACAAAGCAAAGAATAGGACCAGAAACTTCATAGGGAACTCAATCCTGAAATTAACTCGCAGACATTGTGACGTGGTGGATTCCGACCGGGCAAGGGAAACGTGAGGCCCACGACAGCTCAGCCGGCGAGAAGACCGCGAACAGTTAAGCTGCTATTCTGACATGGGGCTTGAATAGCTGGTTTCTGGGCTTTTCTGCTTCCTATTCAGCAGCTCACGAATCCAATCCACGACATGGAACACATCCTCCACATGATCGAGCATCACGGGTATTTGGCGCTCGTGGTGATGGTTTTCCTGGAGGCAATCGGCCTTCCGATTCCTGCCGCGATTGCCATGGTGACAGCAGGGGCAGCCGCCGCCTGGAAGACGCTTGTTCTCGGCTACGTGATTCTGTGGAGTATTGTGCCGATCCTGATCGGCGATTCGATCCTGTACTTTCTTGGGCGCCAGACCGGGTGGCGCTTGCTGGCCGTGCTTTGCCGCGTATCGATGAACCCCGAGACGTGCATTCTTCGCTCAGCCGAATCTTTCTATAAGCGCGGACGTGTCACCTTGCTCTTCGCCAAGTTCGTTCCAGGCGTGAATACCATGGCTCCGCCGCTGGCCGGCAGCATGAAGATGCGTTACGGACAGTTCCTTCGATTCGACGCCGGTGGCGCATCGCTCTATGTTCTCGCCTACGCAATCGGCGGATTCGCTTTCAGTCGCGTGATCAAGGATGTCGCCCGATTGTTTGAAACCGTCGGACATGCCGTGTCGTGGATTTTCGCTCTCGGCCTGGTTGCGTACCTGGCCTATCGCTTCTGGCTCTATTGGAGCCATCGCGTGTATCGCGTCGTTCCGCGCGTGCAGGTGGAGGAACTGGAACGCCGCGTAGGCGCCGGTGAAGACCTGATGATCCTGGACGTGCGCAGTCATGGATACTATGACGCCGGGGCACTCAGGATTCGGGGATCGATGCGCTTCGAGCCGAATAACTTCGATGAGGCGATCAAGGCGCTTCCCAAGAGCAAGCTGATCTTTCTGTATTGCACTTGAGCGCGCGAAGCGACCAGCGCCCGGGTGGCGCACTTGTTGAGAGAACAGGGATTCGATGCCTTTGTGATCGTAGGCGGCCTGGCAGCATGGAAGAAGGCCGGCCTGCCGACGGAGCAGGTACCCCACGACGATCTAGTGTTGCTTCCAACCTTCAGCTGACCGTCACGCGTCACGGTGATTTGTTTCCTTTTCTGCACTCGACGGCTGTGCCAGCCTTGGCTCATACCTACCTTTGGCGGTGCACTCATGAAGAAGATTCCGGCGGTGGAAGAGGCCAAGGCCATCATGACCGAAGCGCAGCATTGGGGCATCTGGCGCTGGCTCATGGAAAAGCGCACGGTTCGCCTGGCGGCAGACAGTTGCAACGATGCCCTGGCCCGTGCAGAGAAGAAGGCGATCGAGAGCTGGCCGGAGGAGTTCCGAACGGCTTACGATGCGCTGTCGGCAAACGGTGCAGAAAAGAAGCGCCACGCGAAAAAGATCGACGCCGAACTGCTGGAAGCGGTTCGAAAGGTGAAAGAGGCGCTTGACGAAGCGGAAAGAGTCCGACTGGATGCTGAAGACATCTTCGACCGAGCCGATCGCGCCCTCAGTACCAGCATGGCGAAAGAAGGCACCTTCCGAGCAGTTGAAGCGTGGGAGCTTCGCGAGAAGGCGATCCGCAAGGCCGAGTCATTCGCGAAGGCCAGAAGCTCGGCATAACTACTTTCCCACCTGCGTTTCGCGTTGGGGCTTGCCGACCTCGCGCATGTATTCCTGTACGGTAACGAAGCGATATCCGCGCCCTTTGAGTTTCGCGATCAATTCCGGCATCACCGCTGTCGTGGTAGTCAACTCGTGGAAGGCGAGCACGTGAGTGGTTACACCTTTCTTTTCGCGTTGATCGATTTGCTTCATCACAGAATCAACCAATGACGGCTTCGGACATTGTGTCGGATGCTTGCCCGCGCACAGATAATCGAGCGAGTTGATGTCGCGAAGTGCAACCGGATTTTCGCTGGAAATTGTGAGGATGTGATAGCCGCGATGCTCCAGTTCGCGGCGAGCATCATCAGGAAGAACCCAATCGGGCGGGCGAACATACTCGGGTTGCGATCCGCTGACCGCCTTGATCACCGCGGCACCATGTTCGACGTCACCGATCACCCACTGCTCGCCCTTTTTCCGTTCGGCAGTCTTCAACTCTTCGTGGCTGAAGGTGTGATCTTCAATCTCATGTCCACGCTTGAGCACGTCTTTAGCAGCGTCGATGCAAGTAATGCCGATATTGGTTTCATACCGGTGATCGCCCCAGGTCTTCGGTGTCAGGCGCCATCCCATCACAAAGAATGTGGCCTTCACCTGTTGCTGATCAAGAACGTCAAGCAAACCGGGTGCGGGCTTGATTCCGTAGAGGACATAAGGCCGGGGGCCATCGTCGAACGTCAGAGCGATGATCTTGTCGGCGGCAAACGAAGGAATCGTCAGAAGAAAGAGGGCGGCGACTACCAGACTTCGGGACATAGGTTCGAGATAAAGTTCCTGCTGGAATCGTACGTCTGAAGTAGCTGGCGGTAAAGGATCGGAAGTCTTAGGTATCGAGATGTACCAAGGAGGGCAACGTCTGAGGTTTCAAGGATAATGTCTGGCGGAATTGGATGGAGAGAATATAAGTCAGCAAATTTTCGTAATAGTTAAACGTACTGACGCGCTGAATCTGGTTGCAACGACCGGCGACTAAGCGGCGGTCACGACCAGGCCGTCGCAGTTCTTCTTGCCTGTGCGACGGTAAGAGTGCGGAATTGAAGAATCAAAGTAGACCGAATCGCCGGCATCCAGTTGATATTCCTCGGTGCCGATCTTAAGAGCCAGTTCGCCGTTGATCAAAAATAAGAATTCAATTCCAGGATGAAAATGTACGCGCACCTTTTCCGGAGCGATCGGCTGGAAATCGGCATAGTAGGCGTTTAGTTTGCGCTCGGTGGCGGAGAAATCGAGGCTTTCGAAAAAGTAGGAAATATCGGGAGTCGCGGGCTTATCGGGGAAGCGCTGGCGTTCCGCGCGCCGGATCACCGTTACCGCGTTCTTTCGTTCTTCACGGAAGAAGTACTCCAGCCCCACGCTGAAAACCAGTGCGATGCGGAGCAGGGTGGGCAGAGTGGGAAACAGCTTGCCTCGTTCCAGTTTAGAAAGCAGCGCGGCGGAAAGTCCGGTGTGTTTGCCGAGCTCCACCAGGCCCATTTTCTTGCGAAGCCGTAAGGTGCGGATTTTTTCGCCGATACTGTATGGCCGCAGACCCTCTACTACCGTTGCAGAAACCACGCATTCCCCCTTTGACAGTGTTCAGGATAAGAATCAGATATTTACAGATGTTCACTTTATAGCAAAGGCCACAAAGATTTTTAGTGTCACGCAAAGACAATTTAACAAAACTCAATCGACTGGCCGGGAAAGCTCGCTCTCTCAAGCGCGACGAAAGGGCGTTATGGCGCGGGAATTCGACGATATATACGATTTGAGATCGGGGGAATCGGAAGCTGTTGAGTTTTTCAGCGCAGTAAAACGGACTTGGCTTTGATGGCTTCCAGTCCGAGTGGATCCCGGTAGGAAGTCTCCGCAAATCGCGCCACCAGTTCCGGTGCGAGGGGATTAGTCATGCGCATCATGGTGTGCATAGCCGCCCGGCGGGTAGCAAGGTCAAGTTTCATATCCCCGAGAATGTCGGCAAGGCAATGAATGGTCGAATCTCCGGGGATGGCGGCCAGCGACTGGAAGGCTTTCGATTGTTGGGCGCCAGGCTTATGCGTGGTCACGAACTGTCGAAGCGCAGGAAGCGTCTTCGGATCTTTGAGGAACAACAACTCATCGAGCGCCTGCTCGAGCAGTCTTCCTCGCAACGAAGTTAACGAATCCGCCAGGATCATCCCGCGCTCGGGCCGACGGCTCCGCACAATCGACTGGAATACCGCTTCCTGTACACGATCGTGCGAGTGCCGAAGCAGAGGTCCCAGTTCGTCCAGCAGCTCCGGATCCTTCATCTCCGTCAGCACGACACAGGCGTTGCGCACCACAAACCAGCGCTCATCATGGAGCCGCTGACGTACAAGCTCGATTCCATGCGGCATGTGGCTAAGCTGGCGGATCAGGAACAGGCGAATCTTGGCGTCGTTCTCGTTCTCTAGGCGATCGAGAAGCGACTCGACACTCATCGGCCCGCCGTAAGCCCACAGTCGAGAAGCAGTCTTTACCCAACCTGGATCGTTCCGCCGTTCAAGGGTGATTTCGATGACGCGTTCGATAGAGTTCGGCGGCAACAGATGACGCAGGTGCGAGGCACAACAGGCGGCGTGAGCATCGGGATTGCGGTTAACCTGATTCTCAAGCGCCGCTCCGACCATCAAGACGCTCTCGTAGTCTTCGTAAATAGACGTGGTCTGAGCCGTACTCGCCAGACAGCTGGAGATGGCCGGATGGACTGCGGCGAGGTACTCCGACGAAAGCGCATGGCTTAGAACCTCAATCCCGTAGTGGACGGCGCCAGGAATGCTGGCCACGGCGCCAAGGACATTTCCGGCCCATTCGACCTCTTCGGGCTGCAAAGTGTCATCAGCCTCAGCCAGGGTCTGGAAGAAATGGCGGGAAAGCTGCTGGGCTCCATTGGTAATGGTTTGCTCAACTAATTCTTTCACTAAGTCTTGTAAACGCCTGGCAGTGAATAAATTAAAACGGTGAACGCGCGAGAGTTCCTCCTGGCGCCGTCGCATCGGGAGCTGGTACCACTGCAGCTCTGCCTTGATGCGTTCGTAGGTTCCCATGGGCAGGTAGTACTCCCGGAAGAGCTCTTCGATTTTCCAGGCCAGACGTTCCGCAGTATTCGTCGCTTTTAAACAACGCAACAAAACGTGGATAACGTCTTTCTCGATGACGAACGCGTCGCTGCTGCCGGGCACCGCAATAAGCTGCTTGACGGCCCACTGGAGGGCGGTGTCTTCCATGAACTCTGCTGCGATCTGGTCAGCGGGGAGACTCCGCATCTTTTCCTGCTTCTCGAGCGGGAAGGCAGACAACATGTAGTCGGGACTCAGTTCCTGAAGCATGCGTCCGAGGACCTGGTACGATTTTTGCGGATCACCTGTATTGCTGATCAAGGCGCCACGCACGCTGGACCGCATCAGGTCGATCGTCGCCTGCTGGCTGCCGTCGTAACCTGCCGGCATATCGATGTTTCCCGATCGCAGAATCAGCTCGAGGATGTCTGTGCCAGCGAGCGGGCCGAGTTTGGGAGCACTGCGGGAGGCAAGCAGGCTGTCGATATCGGTTTCCACGATGATGTCGCCGGTCTCGGTGCGATGCTGTCCCTTGGGCGCGGCGATCACGCGCACCTTCGGAAGTTCTCGAGTGTAAAGGTAAGCCGCCAAGCCGCCTTCCTCGGCGATCACGGAAGGAGGCACCGATATGATTTCCACGCAGCGCTTGAAGTCGCTGAGGATGATTCCAATTTCGAAGGTGACAGCGCCAATGTTGCGCTTGCCGAACTCGTTTTCCAGTGGCTTGAGGTTCTTTTCGGACGTGAGCACCTTATTCAACAGAACGCGCTGATCGACAAAGCCAATCGTGAACTGGCCGAACTGCTTGAGCAGGGCATTCAGGGATTCGTAGCATTGCTGCATCTGGGCAGCAGCGGGGGGATGATTGATCCCGAAGGTCACCGTCGTGCGAATGCAGGTCTGGAACGTTCGAGCAAAATTCAAGGCTTGCGCCTTGATTCGCTTCTCATCATCCATTGGGAAAAGAGCCTCAGGGGGCAGTTTATATCATGTTTCCCGCATAATTTTCCAAGGACATGTCCTAATGCCACACCCTTGACACAGGTGTCTGGCTTTCAAGGGTTTAGTCGCCCGCCAAGGCAGCCTGAAAGCACGCGGGATACTGGCGCGGATACGGCTTCTTTTCCTTATACGAACGGGCCAATTCCATGTAGATGCCCAGGTCCCGATCGAGGTCGGACTGGGTGCCGTCGAAGTAGAAGTTACGGATTGGGATGCCTCCAAAATCGGCACTGAGCTTGGGATAGATCGCTTCGCTGACAATCCCGTTCATGCAGGTGAACGGGCTGATGTCGATGATGCCGTCGGCTCCATTCCGTGCCAGCCACGCCGCCTTGCCCACGCTAAGCACCATTTCGCCGAGCGCGCCATTCGCCGGAAGGTAGGGCCAGGCTAGTTCGAGGACCTCCTCGATGGGCGGTTCCTCATAGCCTTCAAAGTCGGAATGAAAGGGTTCGGTGAGAGCGTGCTCGTCAGAATGCTGAACATGCGAGCGAATCTTTTCCTTGAGTATCCTGAGCGACACGCCTTTCCCTTCGAGCTTCAGCCGGCGGACGACTTCCGTATTGGTATAACCGATCCATTCCGCAATATCGCTCAGGCGAGTTTCCGCTCCGTATGTCTCCAGTCGGCGGACCAGGTTATCGTTGCTGAAGTTGTTGAGTCGGCAGAAGATTTCCCCGACCACTCCGATCAGCACCGTATCCGTGGTGTATTGCACGGTTACCCTGCGAAACCGATCGCGGGCACGGGTCATCGCCGCGACGAGCGATTCCAGTTGGCACTTTGGATCAGCACACATGGTTTCGATGGTCCCGGCCACGTCGCCAATCGAATCGCAAAAAGCTTTGTCAGCAGAGCCGACGGTGGTTTCATAGGGTCGCGTCTTAAGAAGAGCTTTGCGCAGGATGTCTGCCATCACGAGCGCACGCCATGCAGCTCGAACAAACGGACCGCTCACTTCGCCTAGTCCGGTGTATCCGTTCTTGCTGGTGGGAGACAGGACCTGCACCTCGGAGTGGCCGGCGTCGGAGAGAATCTTTCTCAGGTACGGCGCGTATTGGCCGAATCGACAAGGTCCTTCCGCAGTCGCCATGAAGAAAACAGTGTTCTTCGGATCGATACCGGGCTGCTCGAGAATGCGGAAGAAATCGCCGACGGTGATCTTTGCCGGATAACACTCGTCGCCGTTCGTGTGCTTGCCTCCCAATTCGAGGGTGCGGCCATCGGATGGTGGTGTCGGGTGAGCATCGATGCCAAGCCACCGGAAGACAGCGGAAAACAATTCCACGCTGCCTTCGGCCATGGCAGGAATGTAGATCACTTTTCCATTCAGCGGATTGTCGGGCTTTATCCGGCAACTGCTGTGGCGATGGCGGAGTGGCATCGTAGGAATCCTTTACTGTCGAGATAGGCTTCACAGCGGGTGATGAAGCCGGCGTCGTTAGCGTGTCCGTCGAATTGCAGGATCAGCCCAGGCTTTCCAGCGGCGTCATCGACGAACGACTTGATGTAAGAGTCGGGACCGCACTTGAAGTTGGAGACGAACACCAGGTGCAGATTCGGATAACGGGCAACGATGCGCGCGGCCGCAAGAATGCGCCGGCCGGAATTCCAATACATGTTGTTGTTGATCTCGCGAATATCCTCGTCTTCCAGAGGCAGGAAATCGAAAGGAATGACGTTGACGCCGTATTGCGCGCGCAGCTTGCGTGGAATATCGCAGTTCACGCCGCGATCGTAGAGGTTATAAGGGCGTCCCACGAGCACGAGGGCAGGTTCGCCGGAACACTGCAGTTCTTCGAAGGCTTTCCTGCCGGCGTTCAGGATCGAGGCCTGGAAGTTTGCCTGGGCGGAATAGGCAGCCTTCAGCGCGCGATTGCTCAGGTGTTTGGCTTTTCTCAGCTTGGTTCGCGTGAACTCAGCTAACTCTTTCTCCACGTGCTTCTCTCCCAGGGCGAAGTGAACAGTGGGCGCCAGTATCCGGTCGTCATAGCGCGACACCTGCGGAGTGGCACGAACCACAAACGGCAGCGTCTGGTTCCAGGGGCACAGGAACGATTCATCGACGTGTTCGGGCGCCTCCTGGTTTACGGCATTCGGCAACAGAACGTAATCGACGTTCTTGTCGATCAGATACTGAACATGTCCATGCGCGACTTTCACCGGAAAACACGGCTGCGCGATCGACATCTCGTCGCCAACAGTGGAAATTTTTCGGTCCGTCTGCGGAGAGACAATCACGTCATAGCCGAGCTGCTGGAAATACGCGCACCAGAAGGGGAAGCGATCGTAGAAAAACATGGTGCGCGGAATGCCGATGGTTTTGCGGCCAGCGCCCACCGGAGGACGGTAGACTTCTTCCAACAGCTTGTCTCGATAGTCGACCAGGTCATCGATTACCGGAACACGATCGGTTCGCGCGCGTTTGCGGAATTTGTCGGAGCACTTGTCGCCCCAATACGTCTTGTTGCCTTCGATCTTGAATTCCTTGATGTCGCAGAAGTTCGAGCATGCCTGGCAGACGAATTCGCGCGTAGTGAAATCCACGGCGTTCAGATCGTATCCACGAAACTTGCTTGAGTGCTTTGAGCCTTGCATGACCTCTTGCGCGATGAGCGCCATGCCGATCGCGCCGATGACGCCGTTGTGCGGTGGCACGATCACGGTCTGCCCAAGGATCTGCGAAAACGCGGCCGCCACGGCGTCGTTGTATGCAGTTCCACCCTGGAAGAAAATTTGCTTTCCGATCTTGCGCCCGCGGACGACGCGGTTGAGGTAGTTGAGGGCGACGGAGTAGGCGAGTCCTGCAGCGAGATCACCCTTCTCGGCTCCCTTGAGCAGCATTGCGGTCACATCGCGTTCCATGAAAACGGTGCAACGTTCACCCAGGCGCGCGGGGCTCTTCGACGCGAGCGCCAGTTGCGCAAATTCGCCTTTGATCGAGATGCCGAGCTTTTCAGCCTGCTCTTCGAGGAATGATCCCGTGCCTGCAGCGCAAGCCTCGTTCATGGTGAAATCGACGACGACACCCTTGTCGAGACGGATGAACTTCGAGTCCTGGCCTCCGATTTCGAAAATCGTGTCGACCGCCTCCATCCCAAGCATCTTGCAAACGTGCGTCGAGCCGGTCTTGTGAGCCGTAATCTCGTCATTGACCGTGTCGGCGCCGATGAGTTCGCCAATCAGTTCGCGTCCGGAGCCGGTAGTGCCCACGCCAAGAATGTTCAGCCGCTCGCCGAATATTCCTTCAATTTCCTGGAGACCTTTCTGTACCACCTCAATCGGTCTGCCCTGGGTCCGCAGGTAGATTTCGTGCAACAGTTGGCCTTGTTCGTTGGTGATCACCAGGTTGGTGCTCACCGATCCGATATCGATTCCAAGGTAAGACCGAATCTTTGCTCCGTGAGCCGGAAGTGGCGGATCCTGCACGTGATCACGCAGCAGCTTTACCTTTTCCATCGACAGCGGATCGGTGCAGGCGAATGTCTGCTTGCCCGTGTGCTGCTTGAGCTGGTGGATTCGCTTGAAGCTGCGCTTCTTCCACTCCTCCGACTCGAACATGGCGGCGCCAAGCGCTCCCATCCAGGCATGAAGTTCCGGAACGAACAACTCTTCGCGGTTCAGCTTGAACGCTTCCGCCATGGCATTGCGAACCGCTTCGTTTTGAGCCACGCCTCCGATGAATGCTACCGGTTTCGTTACATGGCGCCCTTTGACGATCGCCGACTTAAAGTTGCGGGCCACCGCTTCGCAGAGTCCCTTGAGAATCTGATCGGTGGTGTATCCCTTCTGCTGCGCGTGGATCATATCGGACTTGGCGAACACCGAGCACCGGCCGGCGACGCGCGCAGCACAACTGGCACCACAAGCAATTGGCCCGACTTCCTCCACTCTGTAAAGCAGCCTCGTAGCCTGCTGATCGATGAACGATCCGGTGCCGGCGGCGCAGTCGCCGCTCGACGAATAGTCCGTGATCCCGAGATAGCGTGACTCGTTCGTCGGTTCAAGACGGATGTACTTCGACGATTCGCCGCCCATCTCGAAAACGGTTCGCACGTCTGGATAGAAGACGCGAATGCCCTTGGCGACGGCGCGGAACTCGTTCTCGAAGTAAATCCCCATCAGCTTGGCAAGCAATTGGCTGCCCGATCCCGTTACGCGAATGCCTTCGACGTTCTCTTCCGGCACGTACTCGTAAAGTTCCTTCAACAGATCGAAGGTGGATTGCACCGGGCTACCCTGAATCCGGCGATATCGCGACAGCGCCAGAGGGCGGTCGGAGTAAGGGCTCTCAAGAGGGAATTGCGCGGCGAAGAATTCGGGATGATTGGCGGTCAACGCCGCCAATTGCGCAGCGTCGGCAGGGGCTCCCATGGCCGCAAGCTTCAGGCTGACGGCGCCGATGTCCAGTCCAATATTTATGCTCATGAAGTTGCCAACGATTGTTGAGTTCTATGTCAAATGGGTCTGTGATGCAGCGCACCAGCGGGTGTGAGGTTCTTGAAAACCCGAGCGTTACAATCGGCTCAGAACGCAGGGAATGGCGACAGGGTAGTGCTGAGCGGTTCAAATGGGAATCTGAATCGGAGCATGCCAGATTTGGCACTAAGCAAAAGTTTTTTTCACGGGCCCTACCTCATCATCCTCCATCCGATTGCCGCGAGGCACAGGATGAGGATAATCAGGAGCGGAAGCATGAACTGAAGGCCGCCGATTGGTTTCGCGATGCGAGGAAGATCACGGCGCATGGGAACCTCCTGGCTGATTGACACCACGAAGGAAGCATTTGTTCCCGAGGATCGCTTTTATCAGGCTTTTGCGGTACTCGTTTTCCTGACCGCATGGAGCAAGGCCTCTTGCAATTCCTGCAGTTGCTTCTCTTCGGTCAGGTAGCTGATCACCATCACGCGGATCACGGGATTGCCACCAGCAATGGTCGTTGAAATCCAGCGGCTGCCATCACGAGTGATTTCGTCGACGATAGCTTGGTTGGCTGCTGCGAGTTCCGATTCGGCAAAGCCTTTCACGCGGAAGTTAACGATCGTCAGTTGTGGATCAGTGAGCAGCTCAAAGTGATCGGACCGCTTGATCCAACTGGCGAATTGGCGCGAGAGAGTTAACTGCCGATCGATAAGCTCTTCGTAGGCTTGCCTGCCATGTACGCGTAACGTCAGCCACAACTTCAGAGAATTCATTCGCCGTGACCATTGCGTGCTGACTTTGAAGTTATCGACAATCGTCGCTCCAGCGATCCTTGGCATATACGGCGTCGAAACGCCGAACGTTGTCTGGAGCATCGAGGCACGCTTGGTCACCACCACGCCCGCCGCAAACGGCATCGCCAGCCATTTGTGCGGGTCGATCGTGACAGAGTCTGCGTGTTCGATTCCCGCGACAAGATCGCGATGCTTGTCGCTGAACACGGCCGCGGCACCATAGGCGCCGTCGACGTGGAACCAGAGTCCGAAGCGCTGGCAGATATCGGCGAGGGTGTTCAGATCGTCGACGGCTCCGGAGTTTGTGGTGCCTGCCGTACCGACAACGCAAAATGGTTTGAAGCCCAGCGTGAGGTCCTTCGCGAGCCGTTCTTCCAGGCTGACCGGATCGAGTTGCATTCGGGAATTGACACTAATCCGACGCAGCGATTTTCGGCCAATTCCGAGCAGCCCGACTGACTTGTCGAGCGAGTGATGACTCTCAGCCGATGCATACAGCACTGGCCGGTCGCCGCACCCGCCAAAACCGTCATCGATCGCACAAGGGAAATGCGACGCGAGCGCCATGGCCAGCGCGCTGAAGTTAGCCTCGTTGCCGCCGGAGGTGAAGGTGCCATCGAACGCCGTTGTCTCGGGCCAAATTCTTTCGCCAATCCATCGGACGGTTTCGCCTTCGATCTTCGACGCCAGTTGCGACCGAGCTAACGATGCAAGCTGCGGATTGATGGCGGCAACGAACGCCTCTGCCAGCACTGCCATGTAGGTCGGCGTGGGGTTCATCAGTCCGAAGTAGTTGGCAGCAGGCACGTGGAAGCCGCGCTCGATCAACTCGTGAGCCATACCATCGAGAACCTTGCCTGCATCCTCGCCTACTTCCGGCATGCGCTCGTGCAGTTGCTCAAAACTCCGTTGTTCCAGGGGAAGCTGAACGCGGCGATCCGGAAGGGAATCGAAGTATTCGTTGATGAGGTCGATCAGGCGATAGCCGAGTCTGCGGCGCGAGTCGTGGTCGAGAGAAAAAGACATGGCTTTCGTTGATTAGATGGCAGCTGCCGCGGAAGGAAGCGCAAATGGTTTGAACGATCGTCGCTTCACTGTGCACGGCTCACTGACCACTGTTTTCTTCCGTCACCAGTTCCTGAATCTTTCCCGGCCGCATGAGTGGGAACAAAATTACATCGCGGATCGACTGCGAGTTCGTCATCAACATCGTCACACGATCAATCCCGATACCCTCTCCGCCTGTCGGAGGCAATCCGTACGACAGAGCGCGGACATAGTCTTCATCCATCTGGTGGGCTTCTTCGTCGCCACGGGCTTTTTCCGCCAGCTGCGCTTCGAAACGCCGGCGCTGCTCTTCGGGATCGTTCAGCTCGCTGAAGGCGTTGCCGATTTCCAAGCCACCCACAAACACTTCGAAGCGTTCCACCCAGTTCTCGCGATCCTCAGGTTTCCGGCTGTTCTTCGCTAACGGAGAGATGGCCATCGGAAACTCGTAAATGATCGTCGGCTGAATAAGATGTTCTTCGGCCACCGCCTCGAACAGTTCCGCAATAGTTCTACCTGCTGGTGCCTTCGGATCATAGGGCATGTGCGGCGTGCGCGCGGCATTCAGCCGTGCGACCAGCGTTCCAACCGATTCTGCATTATCAAAATCGCTCAGGCCAGGCTTCTCGCCCGCTTCGGTCGGCCAATATTTAATGATCGCTTCGCGCATCGTCAGCCGTTGCCAGTTCGCCCAGTCGACCTCGTGCTCGCCGAACTTTACCTTGGTATCGCCAGTCACCGTCTTGGCGACAGTCGAGAGCAGGTCTTCGGTAAGCTGCATCATGTCGTACATGTCGGCGTACGCCTGGTAGAACTCGAGCATGGTGAATTCGGGATTGTGGTGCGTCGAGATGCCCTCATTGCGGAAGTTGCGATTGATCTCGTACACGCGGTCGAGGCCGCCCACAGTGAGGCGCTTGAGATACAGTTCCGGCGCAATGCGCAGATAGAGGTCGATATCGAGCGTGTTGTGGTGCGTGACGAATGGGCGCGCCGCGGCTCCTCCATAGAGCGGCTGCATCATCGGCGTTTCCACTTCCACGTAGTTGCGATCGTCAAAGAACTTGCGAATCGCCCGTACAATCTGCGCGCGCTTAACAAAAACTTCGCGCACTTCGGGATTCATGAACAGATCGACGTAACGTTGCCGATAACGGAGCTCGACGTCCGTCAGGCCATGCCACTTTTCGGGCAACGGCAGAAGGTCCTTCGAAAGGAAAGCGATCTCCTGGGCATGCACGCTCAATTCTTTCGTCTTGGTGCGGAACAGGAAACCTTTCACGCCAATATGGTCGCCGAGGTCCAACAGCTTGAACAGCTCGAATCCCTTTTCGCCGACGTCATCCTTTCTTACATAGACCTGCAGCCGTTGCCCCGACTGCTGGATGTGCATGAACGCCGCCTTACCCATCAGCCGGATCGCCAGGATGCGGCCGGCCACTCGAACTTCGACACGGGTGGCTTCCAGCTCTTCGCCAGTCTTCGGACCATACTCGGCGAGAATCTGTGGGACCAGATGCGTGAATTCGTATTTATAAGGATAGGCAAGCTGACCGAGAGCCTCGATCTGTGCAAGCTTGGCGCGACGCAGTTCGTAAATCTTTTTTTCAAGTGACATAGATAGGATAGGGAAGATCGACAAGATCCAGCGAAACACTCGATTATAACGAACCAGCAATCCAGAGCTGCTGCTCGGGCATCCAATCCGGCGGCGGGAGTACTCGTGCGGCGATTCTTCTCATTCTTTCTGCTTTTAGTGATCAGCGTGAGCTCGCGCGCAGATTCCACCAACCGTATTGCAGGCCATGTTCTCGATAGTTCCGGTGCCGCAATTCCCAATGCTCGGGTCGAGCTGAATTGCGGGCCGAATAAGCGCACCAGCACGACGTCCAACCAGGGCGAATTTTTCTTCAAGGATGTGGCCGACGGACCTTGCTCTCTGATCGCGTCCGCCGAAGGATTTGCGTCACAAACCACGGAAGCCTCCGCCGATAATACGATCACGCTCAAACCCGCGCGCGCAAATCAGTCCTTAGTTGTCACCGCATCCCGCACTTCCCTGGCTACGTCCGATCTGCCGCTAACGGCCGTCAACCAAGGCAGCCAGCAGCTCGAGACCGAGCCTGCTCTCACCGTCGACGACAAGTTGCGACAGATTCCGGGCTTTGCGCTCTATCGACGATCCGGTAGCCAGACCGCCAACCCTACGACGCAAGGTGTGTCGTTGCGTGGGCTCGGTGCCAGCGGCGCAAGTCGCAGCCTCGTCTTGAACGACGGCGTTCCGCTGAACGATCCGTTCGGCGGATGGGTGTACTGGGGACGCGTGCCGCTCGAGTCCATTGACCAGATCGATGTCGTGGAAGGCGGCGTTTCCGATCTCTATGGAAGTGACGCGCTGGGTGGTGTGATCAACATCCGCACGCATCACGAGTTCCAAACGGCGTTTTCGGGGGAAACCTCGTACGGCAGCATGAACACCCCGATGGGCTCGTTTGTCACCTCGATGAGCCACGAGAAATGGGCTGCTGTCTTTGCGGGAGAGTCGTTCAGCACGGACGGATATATTCCCGTGCCTTCCAATTTGCGCGGCCCGGCGGATACGTACGCCAACTCCGAGCATCGTTCCGGTGACCTTCTACTCGAGCACCAATCCACCGCCTCCCGCCTCTTTTTGCGCGGCAGTTTATATGGCGAATCGCGCCAGAACGGAACGCAGCTGCAGGTGAATCAGGCGACGGTGCGGCAACTCCAGGTAGGCGGCGACTGGAACCTGCGATCGGTCGGTGCGCTGACGTTGCGCATCTTCGGCGGTACCGAAGGCCTGCATCAGACGTTCAGTTCCATCAACACGCCGCGAACGGTCGAGACACTTTCCGTGGACCAGCGGGTGCCAGTTTCCGAATACGGATTCTCCGCGCAGTGGTCGCGAGTGTTGGGCCACCAGATGCTCGCTGCCGGCGTTGACGAACTCAACGTGACAGGGGACACCAACGAGCTTCATTACACGGCAGGAAAGTATTCGTCGTTCCTGATCGCCGGCGGTCGCCAGCAGGTCGCGGGCATCTTCGGCGAAGATGTGTGGCAGATCACACCACATTGGCTGCTGAGCGCCTCGTTGCGTTTCGATTCCTGGGCCAACGCCGATGCCAGTTCGCGTAATTTCCCGGTGAGCGGAGCCGCGACCGTCACTCCTTTTCCGAATCGCTCGGAGACCGCGCTCAGCCCCCGTGCGGGAATAACGCGCGTGATTACCCAGCGTGTGTCGCTGTATGGATCGGCCTACCAGTCATTTCGCGCGCCAACGTTGAACGAACTCTACCGCTCCTTCCGTGTCGGCAACGTCGTCACCAACGCAAATCCCGACCTCACGGCAGAACACTTCACAGGTGGCGAATTCGGTGTCCGCGTCAGGGCGAGCGACCGTCTTCAACTGCGAGCGACTGCCTACGGTGGTTTCCTCAACGATCCTGTCGGGAACATCACACTCTCGGCCACGCCAACGCTGATCACGCGCCAGCGCCAGAACATTGGCAGCATTCGTCTCCGAGGACTCGAACTTGCCGGCGACTCGCGTATCTCGCGAGACCTCACGTTCTCAGCGGCGTATCAGTTCACCGATGCAAGCGTGTTCAGCAATTCGAAAAATCCGGCAATCGTTGGAAACCTGGTTCCGTTAGTTCCTCGCAACGCGGTGACGTTTGCTGCTACGTACAGCAATCCGCATGTATTAACTCTGTCGATACAAGGCCGCTCGAATTCGACTGAGTACGACGATGACCAGAACACCCTGCCGCTCGATCCATACTTCAATCTCGGCGTGTATGTTGCCCGCAATGTGAGATCCGGGATGCAAGTCTTTGCCGCCAGTGAAAATCTGCTCAACTCCACCTACACCATCGCGCGTACGCCGATCGCCAGCGTCGCATCTCCGAGGTCGGTACGAGCGGGTGTGAGAATCACGCTGGGAGAACTGAAGAGCAGTCACCTGCCATAGTTCACGCCGCTGTTTCAGGAAGCCATTCGGGATAGTAGACTCACCATGGTCTCAAAATCGAATGCTACGTTTCTTGAAATGGCTCCTGTTTCTCGTCATCCTCGCCGTCTGTTTTTACTACGGCCATTCCTTCTACCGTTCTTTTCGCACCCCTGGACAATCGTTCGCCGGTGTTCTAGACCCGCTCGATAACTTTCAGTCGCGCCTTCGCGATCATCTGAAAGACCACGTGACGATGCTTGCCGGTCAGATCGGCGAACGCAATCTCGATCACTATGATCGGCTGGAGGCGGCCGCCGCATACATTCGCCAATATCTGGAACAGCAGGACTACCAGGTTCAGGAGCAGGACTACACCGTCAACGGCAAGACCTGCCGAAACTTGTACGCGGTGCTCGACGGTAGTGACCAATCCAAAGGCGCGCTCGTCGTTGGCGCGCACTACGATTCAGTGTCCGGCTCGCCGGGCGCGAATGACAACGGCTCGGGCGTGGCCGCTGTTCTTGAGCTCGCCCGCACGATGAAGAACCTCGCGCCTGCGCGGCCGATCATCTTCGCTTTCTTTGACAACGAAGAGCCCCCGTATTTTCAGACCGACAACATGGGCAGCCTCCAATTTGCGCGCTCTTTAAAAGCGCTAGGTACGCGCATCGGTGGCATGATCTCGATCGAAACCATTGGTTACTATTCTGATCAGCCCGGCAGCCAGAAATATCCGGCTGGAATTTCTTCCTCCTACCCGAATACCGGCAACTTCATCGGCTTTGTTTCGAATCTCGATTCGCGCCAGTTCATGCACCAGGCGATCACAGCCTTCCGCGCCACCACGCACTTCCCCTCGGAAGGTGCAGCGCTGCCCAAGTTCGTGAAAGGGGTAGGCTGGTCGGATCAATGGTCTTTCTGGCGCATCGGCGTTCCGGCGATCATGATCACCGACACCGCGCCATTTCGATATCCCTACTATCACACGGCGAACGATACGCCCGAAAAACTCGACTACGACCGCATGGCCCGCGTAGTAGTCGGACTGAAACACGTCATCCAGCAATTGACTCAATAACTGCCGTGGTTGAGGTGTATTCCTTACGCGCTCAACCACTCACGCCGTGATAAAATCGCGCTCTCTTCAACCGCGAACGTGATCTCCAATGACCCTGGCCTCTGGTGAAATGAGCCTCAGACGACGGCTGCTTTATGCGCTGCTGACGCTGATCGTCGTCGTTGCCGTTGCAGTCTTCGGCTATCGAATTCTCGGCGGCGACAAGGTCGGCTTTCTGCAGGCGCTTTACATGGCGGTGATCACGCTGGCAGGCGTTGGTTACGGCGAGATAGTCGACACCAGCCACAATCCCGCGTTGCGCGTATTTAACATGTTCGTGGTTTTAATCGGGGTGACGCTCACCGTGTACGTGTTTTCGGTGGTCACCGCATTCCTCGTGGAAGGCGAGATCCGCAATATCTTCTGGAGACGCCGGATGGAACGTCGTATCAGTGAACTCAAGGACCACTACATTGTCTGCGGACTCGGCGACACCGGCCGCTATTGCATCGACGAACTTCTTAAGACCGATACCCCCTTTGTCGCGGTCGATAACCATCCCGACAACGTGAAGCGTTTTCAGGAGCAGGCCGTGAAGAGCGACTTGCTGTATGTGATCGGGGACGCAGCCGATGCTTCCATTCTTGAGGAAGCCGGCATCGCGCATGCGAAAGGCCTGATCGCGGCGCTACCGAGTGACAAAGACAACCTCGTCGTCACCGTCATGGCACATCAGCAGAATCCCCGTCTTCGGATCGTCGCACGCTGTACCGATCTCAAATTTTCAGAAAGACTCATCAAAGCAGGCGCCAACGCGACCGTCTCCCCGAATCATATCGGGGGACTCCGCATGGCCAGCGAAGCTCTACGCCCTCACGTGGTCGGCTTCCTCGACGTGATGCTTAAAGAGAAAGGGCACACGGTGCGCGTGGAAGAGATTCATATTCCGCAAGGTGGCGCATGGGTCGGCCTCAGCATGAGCGACCTCTCACTTCGCCATCATTACCACCTGCTCCCAATGGCCGTGAAGACACACGGCAGTGAAAAGGATCCCAAGTTTTTGTTTGATCCCCCAGACGGCTACCATCTGAGTGCCGGTGACGTGATCGTTGTCATGGGCGAGGTGCACGAAGTCCATAAGGCCCGGCACGACGCGGCCCACAAACGCATCAGCAGCCTGACGGCTACCTCAAACCACTGAACTTTCCGATTCATTGCGGAGGGCGCCAAAAGCGCCAGGAACTTCTTTGATCACCTAATTACCTGACGATCAGGTCGCCTGATGGAATCAGTCTCCCTGTGGAGTCCATAGCAATTCCATCCCCATGATTCGTCCGGCAAGATCAAGATCGAGGTTGGCCGCGGCTTTGATCACCGCGTCGCCACTTTGTCCGGGGAAGTCGATAAAGATTCTCGGCGCCACGTAGTTCACCCCATCCTGCCGGCGCAGGAACGCCATCGAGCTATCGTTGCGGAGAGCCTTGGGGAGTTCGAACGTGCAGTCGGCCAGTTCGCCGCTTTCGCTGAGCGAAATTGCCACCTCCACCGGAATGCGCTGGCGCACATCCGAGGCTACGCTGCCGTCCTCCAACATATTAGGCTTGAAATACAGGTAGTACTGGAAGCCCACCGTGGGATCGAACTCGGATTTTTCCACCTGGATCGACATCGTGTGGCCGTCGCGGAAACCCAACTTTCAGAGCCCGGATTTTCTATCACAGATGCCGCCCAGTTCGCCAGTAACCACCGCCCGAGTGACGAAAAGATGCACTAAATGGGGCTTTACTTCCAGAGCGCGCGGCTAGCCTTAGCTGTTAGCGGTCCACTATTCACTACCCACTAACCACCGATCACTGCCCACTACCCATTGCCTTTCGGCATTTCTCCTTCCAGCAGCGCCTCCAGTTCCGCCGCCGGACAGCGCACACCGACGAAGAACGATCCGAATCCCGCGTACACGGCGCTAACTTCGTCGAACCGCATTTCGTAAATCAACTTCTTGAACACCAATGGATCGTCCGCAAACAGATCGACGCCCCACTCCCAATCGTCGAAGCCGATCGAACCGGTGATGATCTGCTTGACCTCGCCTGCATATCGCCGCCCGATCATTCCGTGTTCGTGCATCTGGCGCTGCCGTTCGGCGATGGGAAGGGTGTACCAGTTCTTATCCTCGCCCCGCTTGCGATCCATTGGGTAGAAGCACAGGTAGCGAGCCGGCGGCATTTCGGGGTAAAGCCGCGGCCGCATGGCTTCGCGCTGGCGGTCGAGTGTGGTTTGAATCTCCTTTGTCCACTCGTCGGTGTTCGGCTCGATGCCGCGGGCCATCAGCGATTCGTAAACCTTCACGCTCGAATCGTAGAGACCCAGTTCCACGATCGACAGATACGACGAAGTCGGCTCCAGGAAATCCCACAGGCGAAGGCGCGCCATCTGCAGCTCCACGTGATTCAGTTCGTCGAAGGAATGCCGGAAATGAACGAAGAGCAGATCGCCTTTGTGTCCGAGCATCGAGAAGATCGCGCTCTGTCGCGTGGGAACCTTTTCCATCGCTTCAAAAACGGGCACCGCTTTCGCGATGATCTGTCGCCGTTCGGCGTCGGGCAGCTTGCGCCATTCCGACCAACGGAAGCGCATCATCTGGTGGAGCACGCTGGCTCCTTCAATCGTCAGTGGAACGGGGGGCATCTGGGCGCGAGCCTGCTCGGCTCGAACTTCGGTAACAGACATAGGGGATCCCTTCGATAAGAGTCGGACCATTGTAAATGCCGAACCGCGCTTCGCGGTTGGGTAACCTGCCGTCTTCGAAGCGCGAAAACGCGGCGAGGGACGCTGTCAACCTAAAGAATCGGGAGGAGTTACGGCTTGATCCTCAATTGAGTCGCGGTGAATTGCGCGGCTCTGCATTTTGCGTAAGAACTCCGGCAACAACTGGAGGCCATTATGTGGCGAGAACTTGTTGCCGTAATTCTTGCGGGAGCGACACTGCACGCGCAAGCTAAGGCGACCAATCCCAATTCCCAGACCAAGGTACCAGCAAAGCCCGTTCCGAGAATCGAGACCTATCAGCGCTACAACGAACTGAGGCAAGGAATGACTGAAGACGCGGGCGTGATCCTGATCGTCAACGGATCGCTCACCTCACCACGCTCGCCGGTGACTGGAATCCTGCCCGTATCCGTAACGCTTGATCCCGAGCCCGGGCTCACTTGTTCCAAGGTGAGCTATCCCAAGCCCTATCCGGTGAAGTTCGTGTATCGAGCCGATCAAATCATGGCTCACAGTGGCTTTTTCCCGATCGAAATGAAGTTGAGCGCCACGAAGAACGCTCCCGTTGGTCTCCACCTGATGCATGGAAAGTTCAGATATCAGGAGATCACCAAGGATGGTCCATCGGCAGTGCAGGAGATGGATGTAGCTATCCCGGTGACCGTCGTGCCACACCACGCGCAGATCTCGAAAACCACTGATTGGCCGTTCTATCACATGCCTGCCGCGGAGATCGTCGGACTGGTGATGCTGTGCATCGTGCTGCTGCCGATTATGATCGCGCTCATGCCGCTTTATCTGATTTGTCTTTTCGAGTGGGGCTGTGAGTAGTCGGAGCTAGCCGTTCAGCATCTCCTGCAACCGCTTCTTCGTCTCCGGCCATTCGGAGGCGATCATCGAATAGCGTACGGAGTCGCGCGCAATAAAATCGGCGGCCATGCGATGCGACCGCAAAATGCCTTCAAACTTTCCGCCGATTCGCTCCAGTGCCGCCCGCGAGCGCAGGTTGCGAGCGTCGGTATGAAAGCAAACCCGAAGCACCTGCCATTCTTCGAACGCGTGCGTGAGCATCAGGAACTTCGCTTCCGTGTTCACTGGGGTTCGAATGGACGCGCGAGCCAGCCACGTGTATCCGATCTCACAGGCATCGGGGAACGGTCGTCCATGCCGTTTGTGATCAGCCGGCCAAGCCCACCGTTCCACCTCGAAGAATCGCGTGGACCCGATCACCGTCCCATCGGACAAACGCACCGTGGCAAAGGGCACGGCGCGTCCTTCGTCTCGCCATGCAAGTGCAGTTTCCACATAACGAGTCGCCGCTGGTATGCCTTGGGGAACGGGACTCCACTGATAAAGCGACAGCTCATCCGCGCTGGCCGCAGCCAGGGCCTCCACATGCCGGTGCTCAAGCGGTTCCAAACGAATGTGCCGCCCGCTCAGGACTCGATCTTCCATCCTCATTTTTCCAGTATGCAATTTTGATCGGGAACTCGCAACGCTGAGGGTGTCGCGCAATTCGAACGAACGTCGAAAGAACTCAGTGCCACAGCAACCAGACAATTAGGATGAGCGCCGCCACCAACAATCCTGCCACGCCGATTCGCTTCCAATTTCCTTCTTCGGATTCCTCGAGGACTGGATCACCGATGCTCGCCAGTTCCGGCATTTCAATCGAGTTCAGGCGCTTTCTACCTGCACCAGCGGCTTCGGTTTCTGAAGCTTCAACCTTGATGGGCTTCGGCACAACCTTACGTTCGCTTTCCGACAATTCCGCCGTCAGCTCGGCAATCTCCTTTACCAGCCACTGATAATCTTCCGGGAAGGCTGAGCGACGCGGAGAAAAGACTTCCACCACGCCCCCGACCGCTTCTCCATACAGAACAGGAACGATCAGCAAGGAACGCAATCTCAACTGTTCGCGGGTTTCCCGATCCACCCGCGAATCCACATAAGCGTCTTCGCAATAGATCGTTTTCCCGGTCCGGATGCACTCGCCGGTCAAACCCGAATTGGATCCGATCGGAGCTCCTTCCGGCGGCGCCAAGCCTGCACTCGCTCTGCACACCATCTCGCCGGCCTCGCCGATGGCGATCGCCACACCGTTAGCCTCGACCAGATCAAGCAGTCGAACCACGATGAAGGGAAGCGCATCCCCGATCTTGAGCTTTTCCTCCGCGATATGCGACTTGATCGCCTTGAGCTGATCGTCTCGCAAGGGAAACTTTCGTCTTTGAGCGCGAGATTTTGAGACCGCCTCTGGCAAGGGCAGAGTCGAAACCCACTGCCGGAGAATGAACCCACTGGTATCGGAGTGCCGAAGCTGCAATCCCACATGGTGTTCCGCCATCCACTTCACGCTTCCCGTGCATTCCACTCGGTCGGCGGAGTCGGGAATCATGAACGAAACGAGTACCTCTTGGCCAAGGCCAAGGTTCGTCAGCGGATAGACGCCGATGCCGTTCTCGCTTACGTTCATCAGCAAGCCCAGTCCCGCGGGCGACATCTCGACCGTGATCGGCCCCGAGTCGCTTGCCGGCCTGCGAGTGTGCCGCCGGTCGTCTCCATCTATTGGTCGCCGAGGACCTTTTGCAGGCGAAGCAGCCATGGTCACCAGAAACTTGGTCTGGAAAGAAGGTAACTCCGGAGCAGCAGTTTCCGAAAGGGAGGAATTTCACTTAGGAGCTTACGATAGGCCAATAAACTTGAGGTACCAGGTGCTGGCTAGCGCAGAATCTCGATGAGCAGCACCCACGCGCTATAGACTCCGGCAACGAACGACATCAGGCATCCAGGCACCAGCCAATACATGCCCTCGTTCCGGCCAACGATCAACAATACTCCGGCGATGCAAAACGACAGCATGGCCATCTGGCAAAGCACCACTCGCAATGTGAACCACCACCACTGGTGGTCGTGCGGACGTCGATAACCAAGATGCCGCGCCGTCACGGGCAGCCATAAGAGAGCAGCGATTGTCGTAAGTTCGATTCCCAAAATCCTCATCGGCTGGTTCGGGACCAACGCCACACTGCAAATCAAAAGTACACCTAGCAGCAACAGGATCGCCTCGCCCGCTCTAGTCGAAACTCCGGGGAACTCCAGGATTTTGGTGAGATTGATCGACACCGCGACGAATATCAGGCCGGTCAACGCCGCCGCGGCGCTGACCTGAGCCACCAGGAAGTTGCTCCACATCGCCGTATTCACGATAGGCCTCTCCCCGGGTCTTTCTCGTAACGCCACGTGAGATTCAGTAGTTGGCGCGAACGCCCACCACCCGGAAATGGATCAGGGATTCCTTCAGCACATAGACTGCCTGGTTGTTACTGTTGGGGTCGGGAGGCTTCATCAGGAAGCCTGCCTCAGTCAGGAACGAAAGCGAATTGTGGACGATGCCTTCGATCTTTTCGTTGTCCGCAAACGTAAGGTGAACCCAAAGTCCTTCGATTCGCGGTTCGCCGTTGAAAAACTTGATCTCTGAATATTGCGGATTGCCTTCGAACGATTTGACGAAGAAAAGAGCCTTCAAAGACGTCAACGCGATGGTGTGTTTGTTTCCGTTTTCTAAGTCTTCGATGGGGATATTCTTCGGCAGTGCTGCGGGAACCGTGCCTACCACGCCGCTATTGTCGGTCGGTAGAGGAAGGTCCGCGTAACCCTTCATTAACTTTCCGGTTCGCAGATGCGCCACAATTTTAAGGCGCGCCATCCTTCAGCCTTTCTTCGCCGCCGGTTCGTCCCATGCAAGCGACCTTGCCACCGCTCGCTGCCAGTTGCGGAGAAGCGCAGACCGTTTCTCCTCCGGCATCGTTGGTTGGAATTCTCTATCGAGTAACCAGTTCTTTACAATGTGGGCGGTATCTTGCCAGTAACCAACCGCTAATCCCGCCAGGTAGGCCGCGCCTAACGCTGTCGTTTCCGTCACTCTTGGCCGCGTAACTGCGACGTCGAGGATGTCGGCCTGAAATTGCATCAGCCTCAAGTTCACCGACGCGCCACCGTCCACCTTCAGGCGCGACAATTTCAATCCCGTAGCGCTCTGCATCAGGTCGAGCACGTCGCGGCTCTGGTACGCAATCGACTCCAACGCCGCGTGCGCGATATGCGCGGCCGTCGTCTCGCGCCGCAACCCCACCATCACGCCACGCGCATAAGGATCCCAATGAGGAGCTCCCAGTCCCACGAACGCCGGTACCAGGTAAACTCCCCCCGAATCCGGAACTTGCGCGGCCAACTCTTCAATTTCGGCAGAACTGCGGATAATCTTCAGACCATCGCGCAGCCACTGCACCACCGCGCCACCGATAAACACCGCGCCTTCCACCGCATAGCTGGTCTTTCCGTTCAGCATCCAGGCGACCGTCGTCAGCAAACCATTTGACGGCGGAAATGGCTTGTCCCCCGTGTTCATCAGCAGAAAACAACCCGTGCCGTACGTATTCTTCGCTGCACCCGGATTGAAGCACGCCTGACCAAAGAGCGCCGCCTGCTGATCACCCGCAATCCCCGCAATCGGAATTCGCCGGTCGAACAGCCTTTCTTCCGTCTCCCCGTAGACTTCCGACGACGATTTCACCTCTGGCAGAATCGCCCGCGGAATCCGCAAAATGCGAAGCAGTTCGTCATCCCACGCCAATGTATGAAGGTTGAAAAGCAGAGTGCGGCTGGCGTTACTCACGTCGGTGACATGCACCTTGCCGCCGGTCAGCCGCCATACCAGATACGAATCGACTGTCCCAAAGAGAATCTCTCCGCGTTCGCACCGCTCGCGCAGTCCGGTTACGCTTTCCAGCAGGTACGCTATCTTCGTTCCCGAAAAATAGGGATCAAGCACCAGCCCCGTTTTTTCCCGGAAAGTCACCTCGTGGCCTTCCGACTTCAGCCGTTCGCAGATTGGCGCGCTGATGCGGCTTTGCCAGACAATCGCATTCGCGACGGGCTTGCCCGACGCCTTGTCCCACAGCAGTGTCGTCTCGCGTTGGTTGGTGATACCGATCGCCGCAACAGACTCGGCGGTAACGCCACCGCGTCGAATCGCCTCCTGCGCCACTGCGAGTTGAGACGACCAGATCGCCCCCGGGTTATGTTCCACGTGACCCGGTTCCGGATAAAGCTGCTCGAACTCCTGCTGCGCGCTGGCGAGAATGTTCGCCGCCTGATCGAAGAGAATGGCACGACTCGACGTGGTGCCCTGATCGAGCGCGAGGATGTATTTCTGGCTCTTCATGAGACGTCGGATTGTACCGGAAGCTCGGCACTCATGAATACCTGGCCCAACCGCTCCGGACCCTGGCCGTCATCGCACCTTCCGCAGCTCTCGTGCTTCCTCCTTCTCGACCATCACCGATGTTCATCCATCACAGACGCAGGTGATGTCCGTTTTCTACTCTTGGGTTGGAACAGGAGACCATCCCATGTGTCTGGCTATTCCCGGCAAGGTGCTGTCGATCGATGAAGGCCCCGGTCGTCTCGCAAAAGTGCAGTTCGGCGGTATCACGCGCACGGCCAGCCTCGATCTCGTCCCGGAAGCCGGCGTCGGCGACTACGTTCTCGTGCACGTGGGATTCGCCATCAGCAAGATCGACGAAGAAGAAGCCCGCAAGACCATGGAAGCTCTCGAGCAATTGGCAGACCTCCAGGATGAACTCGGTCCGGAACCAGCAGGGCGCGCATGAGATATATCGACGAGTTCCGCGATCCCAAGATTGCCCATCGTCTGGTCGAGGAGATTACCCGCCGCGTCTCTCGCGACTGGACGATGATGGAAATCTGCGGCGGACAGACCCACACCCTCGTCCGATACGGCTTCGAAGAAATGTTGCCGAAGCGGGTGCACCTGGTCCATGGCCCGGGCTGTCCGGTTTGCGTCACGCCGCTTGAAGTGGTCGATAAAGCCATCGAAGTGGCCGCCCGTCCCGATGTGATCTTTGTCTCCTACGGCGACATGCTGCGCGTTCCGGGATCTCGCAAGGATCTCTTCCATGTGAAGGCCGAGGGTGGCGACGTTCGCATCGTTTATTCGCCGATGGAAGCGTTAAAGATCGCGCGCTCCAATCCCGACAAGAAGGTCGTATTCTTCGGCATTGGCTTTGAGACCACCGCTCCGCCACATGCTCTGGCCGTCCTTTCAGCCCATCGCGAACAGCTCACCAACTTTTACATGCTCGCCTCGCACGTGCTCGTGCCACCGGCGATTCGCACCTTGCTCGAGTCTCCACACAATCAGGTGCAGGCTTTTATTGCTCCCGGCCATGTTTGCACCGTTGTCGGATTCGACCAGTACGAGTCGCTGGCTCGCGATTACCGCGCCCCGATCGTCGTCGCCGGATTCGAACCGCTCGACCTGCTGGAAGCCATCCACATGCTGGTCACTCAACTCGAATCAGGGAAGTTTGAAGTTCAAAACCAGTACGCACGCTCCGTCACCCGTTATGGCAATCTGCCCGCCCAACGCGCAGTCGAGGAGGTGTTCGAGGTCTGCGATCGCAAGTGGCGTGGCATCGGCTCCATTCCCATGAGCGGCATGAGAATCAACGCCAAGTACTCGGCCTATGATGCCGAACTCGTATTCGGCCTCGAAAGTAGCGGCGCCGAAGAACCCAGGGAATGCATTGCCGCCCAGGTGCTCATGGGTCTGCAAAAGCCTCTCGACTGCCCCGAGTTCGGCCTGCGCTGTAAGCCCGAGTCGCCTCTCGGGGCGCCCATGGTCTCTCCCGAAGGCGCCTGCTCCGCCTATTACCAATACAAACGTCATCTGGCCCCGTCGGTGATTTCTGCCGATACCTGTATAGGGAACGACTGATGCCGGCTAAACCCCAATTCGATGGCGTGCTTACCTGTCCGGCTCCTCACGCAGCCGTCGATCGCGTTCTTCTCGGACACGGTAGCGGTGGGAAGCTCTCGGCGCAACTGATGGAGCGCATTTTTCTTCCGGCATTCAGCAATCCCACGCTCGACCAGTTGAACGACCAGGCGACATTCAATATCGACGGTGTGCGGCTGGCGATGACCACCGACTCCTTCGTCGTCAAGCCACTCTTCTTTCCCGGCGGCGACATTGGCTCCCTCGCCGTTCACGGAACCATCAACGATCTTGCGATGGGTGGAGCTCAACCGCTGTATCTGAGCGTGGGATTCATCCTTGAAGAAGGACTGCCGCTCGCTACACTCGAACGCGTCGTCGATTCACTCCATCGTGCCGCCCGCGCCGCCAGTGTTCAAATCGTCACCGGCGACACTAAGGTTGTAGAGCAGGGAAAAGGCGACGGCCTCTTCCTCAACACCACGGGCCTCGGTCTGGTGCCCAGCGGTCTCGTCCTCGGCAGCGACCGCGCCCGCCCCGGCGACAAGATCATCCTCAGCGGGACACTCGGTGACCACGGCATCTGCATTCTCGCGCAGCGCGAAGGACTTGAATTCGAGACCACCGTCGAGAGCGACAGCGCCTCGCTGCATGGCCTCGTGGATTCCATCCTCGCCACCGGTGCGTCGATTCGCTGCATGCGCGATCCAACGCGCGGAGGCCTGTCGTCATCCCTGAATGAAATCGCCGGCCGTTCGCAGGTCGGCATGGTGATGGAGGAAGAACAGATTCCCGTTCGCGAAGAAGTTCGCGGCGCTTGCGAGTTGCTCGGCCTCGATCCGCTTTATGTCGCTAACGAAGGGAAAATGATCGCCATCGTCGATCCCACTGCCGCAGACCAGGTCGTCAAAGCCATGCGCTCGCACATCTACGGCACGGAAGCACGAATCATCGGCACGGTTGTCGATCAGCATCCCGGCACCGTCGTGATGAAAACAACCTTCGGCACTACTCGTATCGTCGACATGCTCGCGGGCGATCAGTTGCCAAGGATTTGTTGAAAAAGATTTGCTGAGAATGACTTGCTGAAGAGGAACTGTATGCACGAACTCGGCATTGCTACTTCGATCCTCGAAACCGTTGAAAAAGAAGCGGCCAAACATCCCGGCATGCACTTTGAAAAAGTTGGTCTTCGCATCGGCGAACTTGCGGGCATCGATGTCGACGCGCTCACCTTCGGCTGGGACGCCATTGTCAAAGACACTCCCTGGGAATCCCTTCAGCTGGAAGTCGAACTCGTGCCGCGAAAGAATCGTTGCGAAAAGTGTGGATCGGTCTTCGACGTCCACGATCTTACGGAAATCGATTGTCCTCAATGTGGCACCTGTCGCACCTGTTGCGTTGGCGGTGACGAACTCGACATCGCCTATATCGAAGCCGAGGAACTGGAGGCCGCCATCGTATGAACCGCGTCGTGATCGAGAAAAAGGTTCTGAACGAGAACCAGGTGCTCGCCGAACAGTTGCGCCAGCGCTATCGCGAGAACGGCGTCTTCTGCCTCAACATCATCAGCTCACCCGGTTCCGGCAAAACCTCGCTGTTGGAACGCACGCTCGACCGTTTCCCCAAGGGCACGCGGGTAGCCGTTCTTACCGGCGACATCCAGACCGAAAATGACGCGATCCGTCTTGCTCGGTCCGGTTTTCCCGTGAAACAAATCGTCACCGGCGGTACCTGTCATCTCGATTGCCGCATGATCGAAAAGCATTTGGCAGACTGGCCTCTGGAGAATCTCGATATCCTCCTGGTCGAGAATGTGGGTAACCTGGTCTGCCCGTCCAGCTACGACCTTGGCGAACATGCCAAGGTCGTAGTTTTGAGCGTCACCGAAGGCGAGGACAAGCCGCTGAAATATCCCTCCATATTCTTCAAGTCTGAACTCGCCATCATTAACAAGATCGACCTTCTGCCCTACGTGCCGTTCGATCTGGCCAAAGCCCGCGACAACATCCAGAAGGTCCATCCCGGATGCCAGATCGTCGAACTCTCCTGCACCACCGGCGAAGGCCTCGATCGCTGGATGCAGTGGCTGGAACTCCGCCGCGAACAAGCACTTGCAGCCACCGTCCGCTAAAACCCGTAACCTCTATATCAACAACTATCTGCTTCGTGGTTGCTCACCTTCTCGTCCCTCATCGGTCTAAGTCCACCGAACCAGGCACCATTCGTCCCCGGCTCATGAACCTGATTGAAACAATTCGCCAGACTATCGCCGCCATGCGCGCCCACAAGCTGCGCAGCTTTCTCACCATGTTCGGCATTGTGTGGGGAATCACCTCGGTCATCCTGCTCGTCGGCCTCGGCATCGGCTTCAATCTCGACCAGAAGAAACGCACCCGCACCATCGGTGTCGATCTGGCCATCATCTGGGGTGGACGCACCAGCACTCAAGCCGGAGGCTATGCCGCCGGCCGTGATGTCCGCCTCAACGTGGAAGACGCCTATCGCATTCAGAAAGAGTGCTACCTGATCAAGCACGTCAGTCCCGAACTTCGCCACGACGTGCCCGAGGTCAGCGCCTATAACGCCGCCAGCCGTCCCGTTCGCGGAGTCTGGCCTGAATATCAATATTTCCGCTCGCTCAATCCGGTCGAGGGCCGCCTCATGTCGCAGGAAGATGAAGACCTCGGCCAGCGCGTGGTGGTTCTTGGCGACGAGTCGCGCGCCCAGCTCTATCCCGGTAAACCCGCGGTCGGCGAAACATTGATGATGGGCGGATACGCCTATACCGTGATCGGCGTGCTCGAAAAGAAAAAGCAGAACGGCAGCTACGGAAGCGGTCCCGACAACACCCAGCTCTTTGTTCCATACTCCGCCATGGCCCGCGATTTTCCGCCGGCCGAGAAACCCGGCGTCATTCGCGGATGGATCAACAACCTCGTCGTCGAAGTCGTCGATCCCGACCAGCACGAAGAAGCCATGGCGCAGGTTTATCGCGTCCTCGGCAGCTCGCATCACTTCGATTCCACCGATAAAGACGCTCTCTTCATCTGGGACACACTCGAGGGCGCCAAGCTCAACCAGCGCATCTTCGAAGTCATGACGCTTTTCTTCGGGCTCGTCGCTGTCATGACGCTCTCTCTCGGCGGCATTGGCGTCATGAACATCATGCTCGTAGCGGTCACCGAGCGCACCCGCGAGATCGGCGTCCGCAAAGCGATCGGCGCGACTTCCGCCAACATCCGTAGTCAGTTCTTTGCTGAATCGGCAACGCTGACCATCATCAGCGGCGCCATTGGCCTCAGCCTGGGCGTCGGCATTTGTCTTCTGATGGAAAGCATCACCCTACCCGACTTTATTCCTGCGCCGGCCATTTCCACCGTTGCCATCATCGCTTCGCTTCTCACGTTAGGGTTAATCACGGTCACGGCCGGAATGTACCCTGCCCAGCGTGCCGCGTCACTCACTCCGGTGGAGTGCCTGCACCACGAATAAACATGCCGATTCGCGAAATCATCACCGAGGGTTGGACGTCGTTAATGCGCAACCGCCTGCGCTCCGTACTCACGATGTTGGGCATCATCTGGGGCCTTGTAACGGTCGTGATACTCCTGGGCTACGGCCAGGGCGTTGGCACCAGTGTCATTCATGCGTTCACCGGCATCGGCAACAACGTCATCATGATCTGGGGCGGACAGACCAGCATGCAGGCCGGGGGTGAACGCGCGGGCAAGCGGGTGAAACTCAAGTATGAAGACGCGCAAGCCGTCCGCGAAGAAGTTCCGATTCTCTCCGCAGTCAGCATCGAAGACGACGAAGTTCTTGCTTACAAGTTCAACAACCGCGTCATCTCGATGTCGACCAAGGGCGTGCAATATCCTTACGGCAAAATGCGGAAACTCCAATTGGAAGAAGGTCGTTATTTCGAGGAAGCTGATTTTGTCGACTGTCGTCCCGTCCTCATCATGGGCCCAAACGCTGCCAGGAAAATCTTCCAGGGCCTTCCGCCGGTCGGCCAGCAGGTGGAAGTTAACGGCGTTCAGTTCACGGTAATAGGAGTTCTGGCTTTGAAAATCCAGGGTTCCTCCAACAATGGCCCGGACAACTGGAACGTCTTTCTGCCCTACGAAACGCTTCGCCAGTTCTATCCGCCGGCACGCGATCCCGACATGATCGTCTTCCAGCCCAGTTCAGCTGATCTCGACAAGCGCGCGCTGCAGGCCGTTCGCGCCGTCGTCGCCCATCGCCACAACTTCGATCCCAAAGACGACAAAGCCACTCCCGAGTGGAACACCATCGACAACACGCGCGAATTAATGCAGTTCTCGATGGCCCTGCAGGTGCTCCTCGGGCTCATCGGCGCACTTACGCTCGGCGTCGGCGGAGTCGGTGTTATGAACATCATGCTGGTCTCGGTCACGGAACGTACGCGGGAAATCGGTCTTCGCAAAGCCCTCGGCGCCAAGCCGCGCAATATCATGATGCAGTTTCTGCTCGAAGCTGCCGTGCTCACCTTCGTCGGTGGCGCCATCGGCATGATTCTCGCCGTCACCCTCGCCCACGTCATTCCGCCTATGCCGCTTTACTCGGAAGCGTTCAAAACCGCAAATCACGAGGGCGACATTTTCCTGCGGACCTCCGCTCCCGTGATGATCAGCTCGTTCCTCATCCTGGCGATCGTCGCCTTAACCGCGGGGTTGTATCCCGCCGTCAAAGCCGCGAAGATGGATCCGGTAGAAGCCCTCCGCTACGACTGATCCTTTGTCATCACGAGACCCGCTGGGTCGAGGGATCTGCATTTCGAACGAAAACTCTGCGTTGATCGGAGAAAGCCCCAGGTTCCCAAGCCGCCTACAGGGCTCCGCAGAACCGTCCTCTGTCCACCGTCCACCGTCCGCGATTCAGTCCGAGTACAATTCTCTCCATGAAGCGTCTCCTGCTTCTCTCCAGTTCTCGCGTGCACGGCGGAGGCTATCTCGATCACGCGGAAGCAGAAATTCGCACCTTTCTTCAAGGGATCCCGCGCATCCTCTTCGTACCGTATGCGTTACATGATCGCGATGGCTACGCCGCTGTCGCTCGCCAGCGCTTTCAGCAGCTCGGCATCGAACTCGATTCCATCCACGAATCCGACGATCCGAAATCTGCCATCGAGCAGGCGGAGGCCATGTTCGTGGGTGGCGGCAACACGTTCCGGCTGCTGAACACGCTCTGCCACTACGAACTGATGCCATGGATCCGCGAGCGTGCGAAAGCCGGTATGCGCTACATGGGAGCCAGCGCCGGATCCAATCTCGCCGGACCCACCATCAAAACCACCAACGATATGCCGATCGTTCAGCCGCCATCCTTCGAGGCCCTCGGCTTGGTTCCGTTCCAGATCAATCCCCATTACATCGATGCCGATCCAAGCTCCACGCACATGGGCGAAACTCGCGAGCAGCGCTTGCGTGAATACCTGGAAGAGAGCGACGTGCCTGTAGTCGCCATTCGCGAACCCGCCATTGTCCGCGTCGAAGGCGAGGTCATAACCCTGGAAGGGAAGGCCGGAGCCAGAATTTTCGCCCGCGGCCGCGAACCCTACGAGCTCGCCTCCGGCAACCTGATCGAACTGTGAACTTGTGTGGCAGGTGAGCTCTTGTGTGGCGCGGACACGAGCCTGCCCTGAGCTCGTCGAAGGGTCTCGGCCTTTGACTTTGCTCTTGAAACTCGAAACTGTGAGATATGTGCCTGTCGCAGCCTTTGTCATATTGAGGAGTCGAAGCCGACGAGATATCGCTACCGGAACCGCCAGTGTTAAAGAACTCTGGCTAGACCCAATAGCTGCCGGCCCTTCCAGCCCCATTCCTTTTCTACGACTACCCCGTCAATCCAAATACCGACTGCGGGACTCTGGCGAACAACTCCGATGCCGGGAACAAAATCCTCAAAGTCCCCCTTGTCTCGACAATCGAGCATGTCGAAGACCTGCAAACATCCAAACGGGCGATCGTCGGTTCGCTGAATCTTGAACAGTTCGTCCAGGACTTGAAAGTCATAGCGACTGTAAGGAGCGATGCCAACTAGCGTTCGCTTCCCACTTTGCGGAATTTCATCTCCTCGCCGCCAGAGACTCATTTCAGCTCTCAAGAGGATTTCAGGAAGTTCGCGCTGAATAGGTTCAAGGGTTCTTATTGTGAAGTGTTTGTATTTATCGAACAGAGCGACGAATGAAGGTGGCCCGTGCGTTTCCATATGGCTTGTGTACTTCTAGTTCGTGTACCGCGGACACTCCTGTCCGCGGCCTTTGACTTTGCTTTTGAAACTCGAAACTGGAAACTGGAAACTGTTACTGATATTTCACCGAGCATCCATACGGCTGCGTGCTCGCCGTCTTAACTGGCTGTCCACTCAATGCTTCAGTCAAAGCCGCCGAAACGTAATTCCTGGCTCCCGCAATGTCTTCCGCGTCGGTAGTAGGCTTGTCGTCGATCGCGCCGTTGTAAATCAGGTCACCGCTAGGATTGATGATGAAGATGTGTGGTGTTGTCTTCGCTCCATAAAGGTGCCCAAGCTGCCCAGCTGGATCCATCAGCACGGCGGTTGGCGAAGCTCCCTTTTCCTTCACGTACTCATTTTCTTCCGCCGCTGTTTTATATCCCTGCTTGCCCGGAGCCGACGACAGCACCGTCAGCCACACCACTCCCTTGCTCGTCCATTCCTTCTGCAGCTTCTGCATGTTGCCGCTCGCGTAGTGCTTGGCCGTGAACGGACATCCGCTGTTCGTCCACTCCAGGACCACGAACTTGCCCTTGTAGTCGGACAACTTCTCGGTCTTGCCATTGCTGTCGGTCGCGGTGAAGTCAGGCGCCCCATCGCCGGCTTTCGGCGCGGCCACCGCAATCAAAGTCAGGACAAGAATCGCGAGCGAAGCCTTCAACATGTTCTGCAACACAAACCACCTCTTCCGAACCAGATACTAACTACCAACGACTAACAACTATTTCACTGGTACATCCACCGTGTACGCGTCAGCGCCGTTCACCACCAGCACTCCTTTTAGACGCGCAATTTTCTTCGCGGTGTCGCCTTTTTTCAGAGCCAGTTGTGCGGCATAAGACGTAGACGAGAGTTTCTGCAGCGCTGCATTCTCGATGACCTCCCGATCCTCAGGGAAGAACGTGGCCTCGCGCACCTTGATTCCCGGACGAAAGTTCAGCATCACGTGGCTGGGGTTTTGCAGAGCATTCATCTTCCATTGAATTGGCGGTGTCTTCGGCAGCTTCGCTTCCGCGGCATCGACAATCGGTTTCGCCACCGGATCAACCCCGTTCGTCCCCACGCGTATCGTTGTCGTCGCCGATCCCTTTTGCGGAACGCAGACGTCTTTGCACACCAGCCATCGCAGGTTCGCCGTCAGATCGCCCCCGGAAGGTCCAACCTTCATTGGTGTGAGCAGCGTCACCTCGCCTTCGTACCCATAATCGACCCCGGCCGAGTTCACCAGTCTTTTCGGAGTTGGCCATTGCATATCGCCGGCCGTCCAACCCGATGGCAACGCCCATTGCACCCGCGGCGGCTCACCCGCGTCGCCAGGATTCACCCAATACATATGCCAGCCAACGGGAATCTGAAAGTGAATGCCGACCAGAGCCGAACTGCCCGCTTTTACTGGATTATTCGCGCTCACGAGAGAGACCTTGGTATCGGGCGCTTGGGCCGTCGCGATCCCAACGCCCGCCACCAACAGCGCAATTACACAGAGCGCACTTCGCATAGCCCCAGAATTTTATCGCTTCCCAAACCATCCTGTGCCGACATCGGTCCAGTGCCCCGACAGCCCCTCCGGCCAGCACCTCACATCGGCTTGTGACCGGCGTCATACCGGCGCATGACATAGCACGGCGACAATCTTTCGCACGGAGGAGCGCTTCCATCTTCCTCCGCACGCGTCTTACGCCGGTGGGTAATGGGGCCGGGGGATGCCAACAAGTTCCGATTCCATCGTGTGCAACGGGCCTTAGCCCGAGTGCACGGGCGCGCCGCGATGCGCGTTTGAGGATTCCATGCCGAAAGGTACCGTTAAGATCGACGTCGAGCGCTGCAAGGCTTGCGGATTCTGCGTCGAGTTTTGTCCTACCCATGTTCTCGCTCTTTCTTCTGCCTTCAATTCCAAGGGTTACCATCCACCGCACATGGTGAACGCCGAGAAGTGCAGCGGCTGCGATTTGTGCGGTATGTATTGTCCCGACTTCGCCATCTACGGATACCGCATGGCCGCCGGGAAACCGGAGACGGAGAATGAAAGCTGATCCCAAGGGCGTCCTCACGGGCGTCCATTTTATTGATGGCGACCACGCCTGTTGCGAAGGAGCCCTCGCCGCGGGCGCGCGTTTCTCATCGGGCTATCCCATCACGCCATCGACCGAGGTTGTCGAGCGCTTTGCCTCGCGCATTCCGACCGTCGGCGGAACGTTCATCCAAATGGAAGATGAACTCGCCGCGTCGATTTGCCTGCAAGGCGCTGTCTGGGGCGGGGCCAAGGCGTTCACCGTAACGTCGGGCCCCGGCTTCTCCTTGATGATGGAGCACATCGGCTACGCCGCGATGACCGAGACCCCCTGCGTCTTCGTCGACGTGCAACGCGGCGGTCCATCCACCGGATTGCCCACGCTTCCCGCCCAGGCCGACATGATGCAGGCCCGCTGGGGATCGCATGGCGACTACGGCGTCATCGCCCTTTCGCCAAACTCACCGCAGGAATGCTTCGATCTGACGATCAAAGCGTTCAATCTCTCCGAGCGCTTCCGTGTTCCCGTGATGTTCATGATGGACGAAGTCGTCGGCCACATGACCGAAAAAGTTGTCATCCCGCCCGCCGACGAAATCGAAATTCAGCCGCGGCTGCACACTAAAAAGTCGCCATCGGAATATCGCGCTTACGAGCCGAACGACGAAGGTGTGCCCGAAATGGCGCATGCCGGCGAAGGCTATCGTTTCCATGTCACCGGCCTCACCCACGACGAACGCGGTTATCCCGCAATGACACCTCCCGTGCAGGACAAACTCGTCCGTCGTCTGAAATCGAAGATCGACGACAACATCGACAAGATCACCATGATGGAAACCGATGGTCTCGAAGACGCCGACGTCGTAGTCGTTTCCTTCGGCATCACCTCACGCGTGGCGCAACGTGCCATCGACATGGCGCGAGCTCGCGGACTGAAAGTCGGCAAGATGAGATTGATCACTGTCTGGCCTTTCCCCGAAAAACAAATTGCCGACCTCGCGAAACGGGTGAGGGCGTTCGTTGTCCCCGAGATGAACCTCGGCCAGATCAAATACGAAGTCGAACGTGCGGCAAACGGCAAAGCCAAGACCATTCTGGTTTCGCACGCCGGCGGAAACGTGCATCGTCCCGAGCACATTCTTGACGCCATCGTCGAGGGAGCGAAATGACAACCGTGGCACAACCTCCGAACACCGTCGAACAATTCCTTCGCAGCGATCGCATGCCGCACATCTGGTGTCCGGGATGCGGCATTGGCACCACCGTCAACTGCTTCACTCGTGCGTTACTCGATGCCAAAGTGAACCTCGACAACGTCGCGGTCGTCAGTGGCATCGGCTGCTCCGGCCGCGTTGCCGGATATGTCCGATTCGACTCTTTCCACACCACGCACGGCCGCGCCATCCCCTTTGCGACCGGATTGAAGCTGGCCAATCCAAAGCTCGACGTCGTGGTTTACTCCGGCGATGGCGACCTCTCGGCTATCGGCGGCAATCACCTCATCCACGCTGCCCGCCGCAACGTCGATATCAAAGTGATCTGCGTGAACAACCTCATCTATGCGATGACCGGTGGCCAGACCGCCCCAACCACCCCCGGCGACGTGATCACTTCCACCAATCCCTACGGCACCTTCGATCCGACTTTCAACCTGCCGCACCTGATGGAAGCCGCCGGCGCCGTGTATGTCGCTCGCTGGACCACCTACCACGTGCGTCAACTCGCGCGGTCCATGCAGGAAGTCTTCGCCAAGCCCGGCTTCAGTTTCATCGAGATTCTGTCGCCCTGCCCCACGCTCTACCAGCGCCGCAACAAGATGGGCGACGGGCTCGACACCATGAAGTTCTACAAAGAGAAGAGCAAGATCAAAAACGGCGCGCCGACCAGCGAAGTCGGACTGACGAAATCGGGCGAGATCATCGTCGGCAAGTTCGTCGATCGCTCACGCTCCCACTTCGGCGATAACCTTCGCGAACAGATGTTGCACACGCTTGGCGACCGCTTCGTCGACGAAGTAGCCGCGAGCGCGCTCTCAGAAGACGGCGGTTGCAGCGGCGGAAACGCCTGCGCCCTGGAGGATTCAGTATGCGGTTAACGGAAATTCGCGTCGCCGGATTCGGCGGTCAGGGAGTGATCCTGGCGGCAAGTGTCATCGGCAAGGCGGCTGCTCTCTACGAGAACGGATTCGCCACCATGACCCAGAGCTTCGGCCCCGAAGCGCGCGGTGGCGCATGCAGCGCACAGGTCGTACTTTCCGGCGAACCTGTGCTTTATCCGTACGTGACCAATCCCGACATTCTCATCGTCATGTCGCAGGAGGCGTACACAAAGTTCGCTCCGGAAGTGAAGCCCAACGGAACGCTGATCGTCGAAGAAGACTTGGTTCGCATTAGCAGCTTGCCGGCCGGAACCCGCGTGTATTCCTGCCCGGCGACGCGCTTAGCCGAGGAGCTCGGCAAACGTTTCGTGTTGAATGTCGTGATGATCGGTTTCTTTGCCGCGGTCGGCAAAACTCTCTCGGCAGAGTCGCTGAAGCAGGCCGTTCTCGATTCGGTTCCTCCGGCTTCCAGGGAATTGAATGCCGCCGCCTTCGAGGCTGGCTTCTCCTACGGCAAGATCCACTCCGAGGCGCAGCCGCAGAGCTTCACCAGGGCGGAAAGCGTTACCGTCGAAGTATAACGGCTGCGTTCCCCTTCAAAGCTCGGCTACGCGCCTGCCTTTTCTTGCCTGATAAACTTCCATGGTGAGCGATGCCACGCCACGTCCGCTCGTCGAAGGCGAAGACTTCTACTATGAAGACGGCCTGATGGTCCTCACCGCATCGTACCTTCTGCGCCGCGGATTTTGTTGCGATTGCGGTTGCCGGAACTGTCCTTACCAACAAAAACCTTCCGAAACCGAATAGAGACTTTCTTCCTTTCGCGATTCGCGGTACAAACCTCTCATGACCCATGCGCAACTGGTGAAGGTGGCGGAACAATGGCTGCGTCGATATCGCTGTGGCATCGTGCTCTCCGAACAGCAGTGCTCCAGCGGTGAAATGCCCGACGCCATTGGCTGGAAAGGGAAGTGCCGCTCGATTGTCGTCGAGTGCAAGGTTTCGCGTGCCGATTTCCTCGCCGATCGCGCCAAGGAGTGGCGGACCAATCCCGAGATCGCTCTCGGCTGCGAGCGTTTTTATCTTTCGCCGCGAACCGTAATCCGCCCCGACGACCTGCCCAAGGGCTGGGGACTGCTCGAGTATCACGACCGCCGTGTAACGATGCTGGTAAAACCCTGCCGCCAAAGCCAGCGCTCACTCGAAGGCCTGATGAACGAGATGAACCTCTTACTGGCGAGCCTGCGCCGTGTCGAAGTCCGCATCGAACCGCAAACCATCACTGAATTCCTCAAGTGGAAGAACCGCATGGCCGAGTACAACGGTGGTTCTACCCCACAAGGTCTGGTTCCCGTGGATTCCGAGGCAAACACTTACCTGACCGCCGACTAATTCTTCTGAGCACCAGGTTCCTCAGCGTTGCAGAAATTCGTCCGAGTGCGTGACGAAATCCGGGTAGGCCCCCGAGCCCAGCTCGTGCAGATCCATCCCCTGTCGTTCACCTTCCGCGTCCACCCGTTGCGGATAGAAGCGATCCAGGATCCAGTTGAGTGCGTAGACCAGCGGCAACACAAACCCCAGCAGCGACGCGATCCCAACCAGTTGCGCCAGCCATTGCCTGCCCTCTGGCACATTCGCGAATAGCGCCACCGCCAATACTCCCCACAGCCCCCCGACCATATGGACCGAAACGGCTCCGCCGGGATCATCCACGCCAATACGGAATTCCAGCGTATCGACGGCATAGCTGACCAGCGCACCTGCGACGAATCCGATGAGAATCGCCGCTGCTGGCCGCACAAACGCCGCCGACGCGCTGCTCGCAACCAGCCCACCCATCCAACCGTTTCCGCTCAGCGACGCGTCGGGCCGCCCGAAGCGCTTGCGCGTGATTACCACCGCCGTTAAGCCGCTTACAACGGCGCACAGTGTCGTATTGATGGCGACCAACGGCACGCGTCCAGTAGCAACGCCCGCAAAAAGCATCGCCCCTGCCGAGTTCAGCCCGATCCACCCGACCCACGCCAGCAGGCATCCGAACAGAACATAAACCACGTTGTGACCCGGAATTGCGGCGGGCATGCCGTCACTCATGTACTTGCCATGCCGAGGCCCGAGAATCCATGTCATCGACAGCGCCGCCATCCCCCCGACAACCTGAATTACCGCGGAGCCACCGCCATCCAGAAACCCGCGGCCCAGCCCATAATTCGCCCCCAGTTGCGCCAGCCATCCGCCTCCCCACACCCAGTGCGCAAATAACGGATACACGATGCCCGCGAGCACGATAGTCGACATGCACGATGCGCTCAGCCGCCAGCGATCGCTTGATGCGCCCAGTGGAATCAACGCCACCATCGCCGTCGCGAACATCTGCAGCAGTAGATTCAGTGACCACGGCGACCCGTCGAGTGGAAATCCTCGCAGCAGCCACGGTTCCGAGCCGAGCATGCTCCAGGCTTTGCCCCGCAGCATCAACCCGTGCGAGCCGTGTCCTGCCACCCCTTGCCAGGCGAATCCCCAAACCGTGAACACCAGTACGGCTACGCCTATCACGCATAGGGAAGCCAGCATCACCTGTGCGGCGCTTCGGGACCGTCCGAGTCCGCAATTGATGAGCGTGATGCCCAGTCCCGCGAAGGGCACCAGCAGTACCAGAGCCAGGCAGATGACGCTTCCCGACTCCGATAGCACTGGCGTGGAGAGCGGCGTCACTCGCGTTCAACTCCAACAGGCATGTGACCGCGCACCGCCAGCCCGAGACCGAACAGTTCGATCAGCAGTCCGGCGCAAACGAACACACTTCGGCTGGCCTCCGCCGGAAGCAGTACCAGCGCGCAGATCACCAGCACCCATCCGGTAAGCAACAGGATGAAACCCGCAAGTTTCAGGCCGTTTCGATCGATTCGGAACTCTCCGTTACGGTTTGGCGTCGGCCAAACACACAAATGTATTGAGCCGGAGACCGGCAAACTACCAGCAACGCTAACGTTCGCGTGCGGCAGCGTCCAATCGATAATTTTTATCGTTCCGAAAGCCACAGCGCTCTAGGCGCACGATGCGACCGCCTGCGAGAATAGCCGCATGTCTAAAACTACGACAGTGCTGATCTTGCTGTTGGCCGCGGTGCTCGAAGCCTCCGGCGACGCGGTGGTGCGGTACGGACTTCATCGGCCATCGACTGGCGCTCGCGTCGCACTTTTCTTGCTCGGCGCCGCCGTCCTGTTCGGTTACGGCGTGACCGTGAATTCTCCGCCTTGGGATTTTGGGCGTTTGCTCGGCCTTTACGTCGTCTTCTTCTTCGTTATCGCACAAGTCATTTCCTGGACCGTATTCGGACAACGGCCATCGCTACCGGTCCTGGCCGGCGGAGCGCTCATCTTGCTCGGCGGCAGTGTAATCGCAGTCTTTCAGTGATCGGGCTCGACCGACGCCAAAGGCAGAGTTGCTGATCCCGGGCGCCCCAATTTCCACAGAACCAGAGCACCACTCCTGCGGAGAAGCCGGCATCCATTTGGGCTGGCTCTTTAACCCCCAGGAGGACCTCATGAATCATTACGGTACGCTGCGCGACTACAGCTTCGCCGACAAGGATATCGACGACATTCGCGGATCGCATGTCTACGGCGTCGACGATGAAAAGCTCGGCAAGATCGACGACGTCGTCTTCAACCACGCGACCGGCGACATCCAGTATGTTGTGATCGATAGCGGCGGCTGGCTCTCGAGCAAGAAGTTCCTCGTCCCGGCGGAGCGGCTTCGCCCCTCGGTGGAACACAAGAACGACTACAGCGTAAGTCTGACGAAGAAGCAGATCGAATCGTTTCCTCCGTACGACGAAAAAGCGACCGACGATGGTGACCGTTGGAAGGAATACGACGACCGCTACCAGAAGATGATGACCGACGGCGAGATCATGCACCGCAAAGATTCGCCTGACCGCATCATCACGCCTCCTGCCACTGAAATTCCGGCAGTGGCTGCGGCCTCAGATGTTTCTTCACGTTCGTATCTCGACCAGCGCTGGAACAAATTTGAAGATCGCGTTCGCCGCGACCGCGTGCAGATCGCCTCCACCTGCGGCGTCTGCAAGTTCACGCCCGAAACGAGCGCGACTCTCGACCGCGATCGCGCTCGTAAGGTCAGCTAACCTCAACCGGAACAGAGCCCGGTCGCTTATAACCGGGCTCTTCAAAATCGATCTGACTCCGAAGTTTTGCGCGTACAATGTGTCCTCCCAGGCAGGTAGCGTGGGAGAGCTATGTCTGAAACTTTCCGCAACTTCACCGGCCGCTCCATCGAGAACGATCTTCCGCTCACCGAATATCTCGGGGGAACGACGAACTCCGCCGTCTTTGCCACCACATATTCCGGCCGGAAAGCGGTCGTAAAACTGATTGCTGCTGGTCCATCGAGCGAAGAACATCTCGAACGGGTACGGCTCGCGGAAAAGCTCTCGCATCCGAATCTGCTGCGCGTCTTCAAAAGCGGAAGCGGCCAACTCGACGACGAAAAGTTCCTGTATGTCGTTACGGAATTTGCCGAAGAGAACCTCTCGCAGGTGCTTCCCGATCGCGCCCTCACTCCGCAGGAGACCGGCGAAGTGCTTCAGTCGGCTCTGGCAGCCTTGTCGTATCTCCATGCTCAAGGATTGGTCCATGGCGATCTGAAGCCGGCCAACATCATGGCCGCTCACGATCAACTCAAGCTCTCCGCCGACGGCCTTCATCCCAACGGCGAAGCTCTAACCCGCGAGCCCGACCCGCACGATGCGCCCGAAGCGAAGTCCGCCGTGTCACCCGCCACCGACGTTTGGTCCGTTGGCATGATGCTCGTCGAAGTTTTGACCCAGCGGCTGCCTGAGAAACCAGCGTCGGAAAATGCCGGACCCGCCGTCCCGGAAACCGTTCCTGCGCCCTTTCGCGAGATCGCCCAGCATTGCCTGCTGCGCACGCCCGAACTGCGCTGGAGCCTTGCGGAAATCTCGAGCAAACTCAATCCGAAAGCGGCTGCAGCAACCCCTGCATCGGAACCCGCTCCCGCTAAGACGACGGCCTCGCCCAGGCGATCCATGCGCCCCGTGGTGCTGCTGGCCGTGATCGTCGTGATCGTGGCCGGAATAGTGTTGCTATCCAGGCATCGTTCGGGCGACAACGCCCAGGTTGCGCTTGGCGTTGTTCAACAGCAGCCCGCGAAAATCGAAACTCCTGCTTCCGCACCCACCGCATCTTCCGAACCCGCCTCCAAGCCTCCCGATTCTGTTCCCACAACGACAGCATCCGCACCAGCCAGTGAGCCCGAGCCCACACTTCCAGCTCCCGCGCCCAAGCCCGCCGACGCCGCTCCGGTTGCACCCGCAATTGTTCCCGCGCCAAAGCCGGCAACAAAAAAGGAATCGCAATCGTCCGATCTCAGCGCCGCCGACGGCATCGTCGATAAAGTCATGCCCGAGGTTCTTCCTCAGGCCCGCAATTCCATCCAGGGCAAGGTGCGCGTAAAGCTGGCGTTAGACGTCGATTCCTCGGGCAATGTCGTCGATTCCAGGTTGGTCTCCCCCGGACCCAGCAAATACTTCGCCAACGCCGCGCTCTCCGCGGCTCGCAAGTGGAAGTTCGCCCCGGCGTCCGCTGAATCCCGTTCCTGGCAACTGGACTTCTACTTTCGTCGCTCCGGAACCGACGTCCGCTCCACCCAGCGGAAATAATCCCGATTACCGCCGTCGTTTTGCGCCTTGATGCCGCGCCCATAATCGCCGGCCGGCTCGCCGATTACCTAAGGGCATAGGCATTCGTGACTAGCCGGACGATGCCTTCCCGATATAACTTTTACGGTGTAATAGGTAACGTTAACGAATTGTGAACGACATCGTTAACCGGCCAATTGTGCCGAAGCCATTCGGAGGATGCAGTCGTCATGAGTGACCGTAGTACGGCCCAGAACATCGCGCGTTGGCTCTCCCGTTCTTTTTCCGCCGCACGCATCCCCGTTGCGCTTGCGTTGTTAACGCTCGCACTCGTTCCGGCCACCACGGTCTCAGCACAGGAATCCTCCAGCGGCCGAAAGCTCGTGGAAAGAATTGACCCCGGTTATCCCGAACTCGCCAAACGAAACCGGATTGTCGGGAACGTCAGGCTTCGCGTTTTGATCGGCCCTGATGGGCGCCCGAAGAATGTCGAGATCCTGGGTGGAAACCCGGTCCTGGCTGATACCGCACGGGACTCCGTCATGAAATGGAAGTGGTCGCCCTCCGATCATGAGAGCACGGAAGTCGTCGAAGTCCGCTTCGACGCCCACACTTAACCCACGTCGTGATACATCTCCAGCAGATGGCATCGCGGACATAGCACAATGCGTATCGGCAACGCGCATTTCAGATTTACAGTCTTATCGGCCGCTTCGGGACAATCCGGATGATGATATCCGGGCAACGCAAAGCTCGTATCCAGCATGGTCCGCTCCGTGTAACACCTGGGGCACTCTTTCTTGAAACCTACCGCCATAAAAAGGCCCTCCCGTGGCGCGCCGAATTATACCTTCCGCAAATTCTAGTCTCCGCTGATTAGCACACCCCGGGCAACTCAGGATGGAGCAACCGCGCAAAGCCGGTTCTCAGTCCAAGAGCCATGGCCGCTTCTCCCGTGCTTCCGCCGGAGTACACCGAACACGAAGCGAAGCAACCCGCGCGCAATCGTCGCCCACTCTGGGTTGCTCTCTTTGTCGTCAGCGCAGTCCTCATCGCGATCGCGCTGACGTGGGCTTACTGGTGGCCATTCGACCCACAGCCCGTAGTTCGTCGACTCGAGCAGGCCAGCGACAGCCAGGTGCAGTACCGGGCGTTTCGACACCGCTACTTTCCCACGCCAGGTTGCGTGCTGGAGGGCGTGGTGTTCACCCGCGGCGCCGATCATCACCCCGTAATCACCATCCAGAAGCTCACCATCAAGAGCACCTACCTTGGGATACTTCGCCGTCACATCACGCGAATGGTCGCCGACGGAATGCGGGTTACCATTCCTGCGGACGGCGAGCGCTCACCCTTCGGTCCCCAGCCCTCCAGAGTCACCATCGCCGAAATCGTCGCCAAAGATGTCGTGCTCGAATTCGAACGCGTCGGACAACCCAATCCGCTGCGCTTCGATATTCACGAAGTCACCCTCAACGATGTGAATTGGAATGGGCCCTTCACCTATCACGTGAAGCTGCACACCCCCGATCCTCCCGCCGAAATCATCGCCAACGGTCAATTCGGCGTCTGGAACCTGCAGGATCCCAAGATGACGCCCGTCTCCGGCGAATTCCAACTCGATCATGCCGACTTGAGCGTCTTTCACGGCCTCGCCGGCAGTCTTACTTCCACCGGAAAATTCAACGGCAATCTCAAGCGCATTCAAGTCTCAGGAAGCACCAGCTCGCCCGATTTTGAAGTGACCAACAGCCGCCATCCCATCGCCTTGAAAACCGATTTCACCGGTTACGTCGATGCCACCAACGGTGACACGGTCTTGCAGCGCGTCGACGCTTACTTCGGCAAGACACACCTGGTCGCCAATGGCAGTGTCGCTGGCTCCCCGGACCACAAAGGCAAGACCGCCCAGATCAATCTCATCTCGCCCGACGCCCGCGTCGAAGACTTGCTCCGCCTCACCGTCAGCGATGATCCTCCGGCCATGACCGGCAAAGCCAGCCTGAAAGCGAATGCTCAAGTTTTCGGTTTGAAGGACTTCCTGAAGACGCTAATCGCGCATGGCAACTTCGAAGTAACAAACGGACAATTCACCAAGCCGCCCACGCAACGGGGTGTGAACAAGCTAAGTGCCGGCGCTCAGGGAAATCCGCAGGATCCGACAACCGCCACCATTGATTTCGGCGGACAGGTCACTCTGCAAAGCGGAACCGCCAATTTCAACGACATTCTCTTCGGCGTGCCCGGAGCCAAAGCCCGCCTGCGCGGCACCTATGGCCTCGTCGATCATCGCATCGACCTCCGCGGTCAGTTGAAGGTCGACACGCAAATCGCCAACACTACCACCGGCGTTAAAGCATTCCTGCTGCGGGTAATGGGCCCGTTCTTCAAGAAACGGAAACGCGGTGGACAAATACTTCCGGTCAAGATTGCCGGAACTTACGAGAAGCCTTCCTTTGGCCTCGATCTTCACGACAAGAAAGCCCAGGAAGTCCCACGTCCTCATACCAATCGCGAGGCCGAAAGCGCCAGAAGATAAGCTTGGAATCAGGTGCCGCCTAGGAGTGGCCCGCCACGCGCGTGAGCGAACTGCGTTCCGGCGACAACGGCATTACCAACCGTGTTGCGAGTCCGCGTAGAGCCTTTGCCACGTCCAGCATCAGGTAGCAGTCTTCGTCTTCTTCCTGGTAGCAACGCCAGCCTTCGCGCTCCAGGGCTTGCAGTTCCATCGGATCATCTTTTCGGCAGAAGCCGAACAGGTGCCGGTAACGCAGCCCCACTGTTCTCAGCAACGATCGCAGCAGATGGCTGCGCAGATCGTTGAACTCCAACTCGCCGGCGATCACCACCTGCGCCCCGAATGCGATCGCGCTGTCGGAAAGTTTGAACCGGTTGCACAGCACGCTCAGCGCCGCGCGAAGATCGTGAAAGCGTTCGTCCTTGTAAAGCAGCGAGTAATGATTCGCCACGCACAATCCGGCAATTTGGCCTTTATACGATTTGCCGACAACCACATTTCCCGCCTCCTGCAGAGAACGCCATGCCGCCGTATCCAGGCTCAGACGGCTGCCGAACTTCAGAATCGCAGGTATGTCCGTCGGACGAGCCGGCTCAATCGTCAGGCTGAGACTGCCGAGTGCTCCGCCGAAAGAAATTATCTCGTCCATGAAAGTTAACTCTAGCGTTCTCCCGCCCCCGGCAGCAGATAACCGAAGTCCCGGACAGTGGCCTCATTCGGTACCCTGTACCCCTGCGGGATGAATGTCCGGAATTGGTTACTCGGCCCGGGTAGGCCAAATTCTCGCAACCCCATCGCCCTCTGTGGATCGGCCCCGGAAGCTTTCGCCTTACAATAGTCCGGGGTGCCTGGAATGCGAGCTCCAGTGCTGGTTTTTATCCTCACCGCGTATTTCGCCACGGCTTTGCCGCTGCTCGCGCAGGAACCTCAGCACAGCTATCTCGTATACGTTCATGTCGTTCACCTCGACGTCGCACGGCAGGACGGAACCGACGCCTGCCTCATCGCCGCCGACGATGGACTCTTCCAGTTCGAAACTTCGCCCACCACTCCGCAAACTTCCTTCAGCGGCGCTCGCCCCAGCGCCGGCCGCATGGGCCGCAACTCCGGACCTGTTACCGTCGAATCGTCCGCTCCGGTCAGCCCGAGGGTTTATCGGGGACATCTCGATCCGGCTAGATTCGATCAGCTCAAGTCGCTCGTGCAGTCGCCCGAACTTGCTGGCATCCAGTCGGCGCCTCCGCCAAACTCCATGGTGGTCGCCCACGCCTACGACAAGGTCTCGCTCCGCATTCACCGCGACACCACCACCCAGGAACTGGAATTCATCACCATCGACGGCCGCGGCAACATGCCCAAGTCCGTTCGGGCTTTCATCCCTTACATGGACAGCCTGCCAAAATCCATCGGCCATTCCGACCGCAACGCCGAACCGCGCGACTGTGGCGGACTCGAAGCCACCTCCGACTTCAAGCCGCAATTACAGAAACGCTGATTCGCTGCCCCCGAAGTTTCCAGACTCGGTTCCAAAAGACTACGACGCGGGCACGGTATAACCGGAAACACTTACCACCACCGCTTCGACGCCAGACGTCCCGTTACGGTGAACTCCGAAATACAAGAGATTTCCCGGATTCACGTACATCTTCACGTTTTGCGTAGCCCCGGGCAGAGAACCGGTCGTGGGCACCACCGGCAACGCCACATCCACCATTTCGGTGCTGTCGTGAACTCCCACATAAATGTTGAGATCTTCCCCTGCCGTGTACCCTCCTGCCCGATACGCACTTACGGTTTCCACTACCAGCCGGGTTCCTGCGGGAATCGAAAACTGGCTGAAGACCGCTGGCTGACCATCCTGGATAACCACAGTGTTTTGTGCCCCAAATGGCGTCTGCGCCGGATTGTTCACATCCTGGATCGGCACCGGCTGGGCCGGCGTGTTAGCCACCAACACATATGCCGCTGTCACGGCATGCGCGGCCCGTGGCGATGTCAGTGCAACGGCTGCAATCAGCACTGCACATCCGACAACAACAAAAGCAACCTTCGACAAGGTTTTCATCGGCGTTCCTCTTTCTTTCCGCGTTCACAATGTGAGCGACAAATCGACAGGGTTCGCAGGGCCGGGCAAGCCCACAAATACGAACCGCATCGCGAAACGACTTCACAGTAAGTACAGGTAATTGGCGGGGAGGGATACCAGACAACTGGGGCCGAAGTAAAAGCTCAATCGAAGCAGACCCAAAAACGAGCGGGAACTCTACTACGATCCGCGCCAGGCTTCAATCGCATTCACGAGAAAACACGGATCGCAGAAGATCAACGCTTTTTCTTCTGTTGCCGTGCAGCTGTAATCGATTCCTTGAGCGCCGCACCGATATCCGCGTCATGAGTCGCTACGTATGCCGGCGCCGACATGTGCGCCTCCTTGCCCAGCCACTTCTTGATCTCCTCTGGCTCCGCGACGGTGTAGCGTCCCTCGCGCCGAACCGGCATTCCGCTCTTCGCCCAGCGTTGCGCCGTAGCCGCCCCGATCCCCAGATATCCGCCAATCGCTTGCCAGCCCTTGAGTGGCTCGGGTGGTTTTTGCGGCGCGCTCTTCTTCGATTTCGCCATGCAGGAATTTTACGCGGAAGCTCTCACTTCTCCATCGGGTCAACAATGGCTCCCATGAAAAGCGTCTCATCGGTGCGCCAGTCGACAATCGCGAAGAAAAACGGATGATCCACAATCATCCGAAAAGGTGGTGGAGGAGGTGGACAGTTGCCGCAGATGCCTCCTATCACGCCACCCATAAAAACCTCGGCTCGAACCTTGGCGCCTGTTTCATCCACTCTCATGAAATCCGCTTCGTCCGCGTTGGTCAGCACCGCGCCCGCCGCTCCCACCATCGGCACAAAGGTTTGATAGTCCGAGAACGCCGCTTGCACACCCAATCGCTGCAGGATCTGCCGGTTATCTCTGCGCTGATGAATTTCGAATTTCGGCAACTCCAGCAGCCCGTCGCGCTTCTCAAAATTCTTGAGCCAACCTTCCCAGTTGTTGTCGGTTAACGAATCGGCGAACTGGGAAATCCCTCGATCATCGTCTGACAGGAAGATGTACATGGTGCTGTCGTAAAAATCCAGAGACACCGCCTGGAAATGATCGCCCCGCAGATAGTTGAACTCCGCTTTCCGGGACATCAGTTGTACCGGCCGCTTGTCGCCCGACATCAGCTTGAACTCTCCGCTGTGGGTTTGCTTTGGATCAAAGGGATTCAGCCAGCGTGATTCGAAATCCAGAACAGTCGCAACCGCAAAATCGAGATCGCGGTTCGACTTCCCGGCGGAGGATGTTTTCACCGCCGCCGAACTTTGATTCCCATTGAGCCAGCCATCAATGGCAGCACGGGTCGGAGCTCGCCGGAATAACGAGAATCCGTAGTCCTCGCGGTTCGCCGTCTGGAAGGATAGAGTCGGGAACGACTGTGGAAACCACATCGCGCCGCTAAGCCGGTAGGGCTGAAACGAATGCCCGTCCGCTTTGCCCATCTCGCCTCCTCGCGGCAAACGGGAATCCTTCTTCACCACTCGAGGTTGGCGAAGCTCATGTAGCCGTAGGTTCGCCTGATTCAGTGCGGCCACATCGACGCCTTTGAACTCGAACACCTCGTCCAGTTCATCGCGTCCCGGCCCACTCGCTCCATTGCGGAGCAAAGCGAACGCATACGACAGGGAAGCCGGAGCCGTCACCACATTCTTCGGCGACTCAGGCTGATACGCTGCTTTGAAAAACTTGACGGCAAAATGGTTATTCGGGGCCACGGCTGCCGCATACTGCTTCTTGTCGGCCTGCGCAAATGCGCACGTCGTATACAGGATAAAAAGGACGATCTGAGCAAGCCTCTTCCCGGCCATAGCCCTCCCGATGTTTCGCGAACGACCCCATGGTATAGACACCACCGCGCCCGCTTTACAAAGCAAATTTTTCGTCGGCGGGTGCCGGTCTTTTCTCTCTTTTGTGTTCAGTACCACTGCATCCTTTACGGAAGTGTTCCCATACATCCCTTACGCTCCCGCTGTTCGCGACCTCCGCGCGAATGCCCTTCGTTCGAACCACCAATCCCTCTACCCCGCCACCACTGCTGCCGTTTTTGTCATCACGAGGGCCGTCAGGCCCGAGGGATCTGCATTTCTGGATTTTCTCTAATCCTCCTCCGTGAGCTCGAAACTCCGTGTTTTCCTTTCTTCTTCCCGATACGGGAAAAACTTGTCAAGCACCCCAAATCCCGATTTTCCCCCTAACCCACTCGTTACAAACGAAATATAAATTTCCCGGATTTGGCACTCGACCCCCTTCCAATTCCGTACCATTAAAAATAGAGAGGGAATTAGGCAAGATTCCTCGAGGCTCTCTTGCCCCAAAGACCTTTCTCGGACGCC